>Ga0247661_1000001_pt1 | contig 68190 bp, 89 predicted proteins | sample CNK02_metaG_FD_182799 | JGI IMG/M metagenome (GOLD analysis project Ga0247661, IMG submission 182799) | Soil microbial communities from Purdue University Martell Research Forest, Indiana, United States - CNK02 | ecosystem: Environmental > Terrestrial > Soil > Temperate forest > Bulk soil...
TCCGGCGCAGCCAGATCGCATCAGTGCGGTGAGAGCCGGTTTGTCAGTGCCGACGACTTGAATGCGATCTGGCTGCGCCGGACCTATCAGCGGGCGCAGTTCCGGACCGATGCGATCCGCATGATCAAGCTGCGGGCCAATGATGAGGGGGACTGGCGCAAGCCGCGCGGGCGCAAGGGAGGCCGGCATCTGCATGCCGACAACATGGTTGCCGCTGTGCTCGGATTGACCCTGAAGCAGTACAGGCGGCGTCAACATCGCGAGAAGGCGGCGGCCGAGGGCATCTCGGCACGAGAATGGTATCGGCGTCGGCACGACAAGCGCTGCAAGCCGGCTTGACAGCCGCGCTGATCGCGCCGAAATAGGCGGTGCGCGAAACAGCGAACGTATACTGTTCTCCCCGTCGCCGAGTCCAAAGGGCTGTGACACGGCCAGCCACGGCGATAAGTCGGACCCTCGTACGCGAGGGATAGCGATGCGGTGTCCGTCTATCGCGGCTCCGTGCGTCCAAACCCGTTGAGACGTAAAATGCGGGCGGCCGTGCAATACGGCTTAGATCGTCCTTGCACCGGTCCCTATATTCCGCCAATATAAGGCTTCACATCCGGAGCCCTTCATGCCTCTCGGCGAATACCTCAACTTGGTTCTCTGCATCGTTTTCTTCCTGATCGTCATGGTCGGCCTGTTCGCCTTCGTGCGGTATCGCGCCGATGTGGCCAAGATGAAGGCGGACGTCGCACGGGAACGCGATCTTGCCTGAGCGCTGGATTCTCGCCATCGTTCTTACGGCCGTCCTGTGGACCCTGCTGGGTGTGATGTTCAGACTGGGCTTCAAGCGAAAAGGAGACTGACATGGGCGACGCAACGAGCGCTATTGCTGCGCTTCTCTCATTTCTTTTCATCATCGTGATGCTGGGCATCATGCTCGTCTACCGGCACAAGCAACGCGATCAGATCATCGCCCAATCGCATGAGCGCGTGGATGCCGCAGCGAAGAAATGGCGGGAGAGTCGGCGCGCCCTTCATGCCAAGCAGCAGGAGGATATGCGGATGAGGGTCAATCAGGAGCGTGCACCCCGGACACCGATGACTCCGCCGATCGATTATCGGACTCGGAACCGTCGTATGGCGGCTGAGTCGGGACACGATCCGGCGACGAGCTATATGTTCATCTACGCCACCCCGGTTGATGTCGAGGGCTGTGCTCGCGAGGGACACAAGGCGTTCAGCGATGCCCCGGCTTGTCCGACGCCCAGTCATTCGAGCCATGACAGCGGCTCGTCGTCTTCTAGTTCGTCGTCATGTGGAAGCTCGCCGTGAACCGGCGTCCGCTTTTCATCATCCGGCTCCTGCTGGTCGCAGGGATGGTGTTGATCGTCATCGCCGTGGCTCGTGAAATGATGAAGGCATCGTGACCAACCCATTGGCCGGGCGTTGGCAGGCGCGGCTCAAATGCCAGCGCTGCGGCCATGAATGGATCGCGCCGGCTGGTCCGGAAGAGGGCTCCTGTCCGGCTTGTGGTTATCTCTACGTGACGTGGCTCAATTACGATGAACTGATCCGGAAGAAACGGGCATGACCCGGCGGCGTCCTGTCTTCGATCTGGTATGCATCATCGCAGCCTGTGTTGCGGTTACGCTGCTCGTGAAATGGTGGTGAAACAGGCGCAACAAGCGCCGAATATTGCGCTCAACTTGAATGTACTTTCAGGTACTTCTTGATCCGGCCGGATAATCCGTTAAAATAACGTCCTCATTACATGAGGACCCCATGACCTTCCACGCCGAGCCTCCTGTCCCCGTTGGCTTCTTCGACGTCACCTTGCCCGAAGTGATGTACTATCTCTATTTGCCTGTCATGATGACGGAAGCAGAAGCAGGGCCGGAGCCATGGCGCACGATTCGCTTGCCCGACAACGTCGAGCGTTGTCGGGGCATGATCATGAAAGCACTGGAGCATGCTCCGTGTTCGTACAAATACGCCTATCTCAGCGCTCGCAAGGGATGGGCCACGCCGGACAACCCGCTCAATCGTCCGGGCTGGCATTGCGACGGCTTCGGCACGGACGACATGAACTACGTCTGGTGGAACGGGCCGGGGACGCGGTTTACCTACAATAAATTCATCGACATATCGGATGATCATATTGAATCGATGCGCCAGTTCGATGAGCAGGCAGGATGGGCGCCCGAGCATATGATCTATTCCCCGCCGGCCGGGGGCCTCTACGCCCTGACCCCGCGAGTCGTCCACGCTACGCCGCAGATCGGCCATCCCGGCTGCATGCGCCAGTACGTGAAGGTGTCGTTGTCCGACCAGCGCTACAATCTGGAGAACAACAGCCACAACTACCTGTTCGATTACGACTGGCCGCTCCACAGCCGGGATGTTATCCGTAACGATCTGCACAAGTCCCAGAGGGACGCAGCATGACCGTCTATGTTGACGATATGTACAAGCACCCCATGGGCCAGTTCCGGCGCATGAAGATGAGCCACATGATCGCTGACACGGATGATGAGCTTCATGCCATGGCGGATCGAATCGAGGTTGCGTGGAAATGGTATCAGGGCGATCATTACGACATAGCCATGACCAAGCGTGAACTGGCGATCCAGTATGGGGCCAAGCCGATCACGCTTAAACAACTCGCCATGATGGCGGCGTTGCGCAAGCGCGGCGAGTCGATGGGAGAGCCGGAAACGGCGCAGGAGCGTTACATGGCGTTGCGTAAGGAAAGGCGAACAACATGACCGAGCCCGTATTCAAGCGCACCATCCTTTACTGCATGGGCTGCAAGTGGGCGGCCGACGTTACCAATGCCGGTGTCCGCAACGAATGTCCGACGTGCATGCGCAGTTCGCTGTCGTATGTCGCCTTTCACGAGCATGAGAAGGCGCAGGCCGACACCGTGCTGACCGAGGATATCGGCAAGGCGGTCGACGACGTCTTGCCGTACGAAGAGACATAGGCACGACATGCCATCCCCGCTCGACTCTGTCCGTGGCGGACGCGGTTCCGGCCGTACCTTTCGCATGGTCCGCTTTTTGCCGGAAGGCGCGGTCGTCATCGTGCCGAACGCCGTGATGGGAGCCTATGTCCGCGAGATGATCGAGCGACAGCACGGCCGCGCGTTCAACGATACGATTCAAGTCACGGTCATCTTGAATGAAGTTGGCGTCGCCTCGCTGGACGCCATGCGTCGGCCGATTTTCGTCGATCATTCGTTCTGGGAGCAGCCGAGTTTGAGCTACAGCGTTGGCCGGCGTCTCGAATCGCTGATCGAGCGGCAGTGTGAGCGTGCCGAAGATCGAGCGAGGACGGTTCCGCCGCCGTCTCGATCCCCAACGTTGGATTCGTATTTGCGTGAATTCGTGTCGACGGGTTTTTCTGGAGCGACGTCGATGCCGGTGAACGGCATCCTGAGCCGCACTAACACGACACAATCGCCGAGACGGCGTCCGCAAAATTCCATGTCACAAGCTGTCTATGATGGTCCCGAAGCCGAAGACCTGTGATTTCCACGAAACCGGTAAAATAACTGTTGCATTGGTTTTACGGGAGGCGTACAACATCACCAGTCCGGATAGTGGAGACGGCGGTTACTTCTCATTGGTTGAACAACACCGTTGTCGTTTGTTCTTCCGGGCGACTGTTGTCTTTCTCAACGAGGTAGTGTAGATTGGCACAAGGATGCCAAGGAAGACAGACTACGCGTACTTAGCTGGGATGGTGGATGGTGAGGGGACACTCACTATCCACAAGCATCCTGTTTACAAGACAGGAAGATTTCAGCTTCGCCCTAGATTGCTCGTAGCCAACAATCACAAGCCGATGTTGGAGGCATTGCGCGAGTTGCATGGAGGCGTCGTTTTCTCTAACGGGAGACGGAGTTTAGGTCGGCAGGAATCGTTTCTATGGAGAGTGTGTTCCATCTCGGAAATACGAAAGCTCGTGTCGAGTATGCGGCCGTGGTTGATTGTTAAAGCGGCTCGTGCAGACGTTCTTTTGGCTTTTCTGGAGAGTCGCATGAAAGACATGAGCGCGCCGTATGCGAACACAGAGTTGGATTTGTATGAGGAAATCAAGCTCCTCAACAAAAGGTAACGTGTAGTGTAGATAGTCGGTTACTTCGCAGAGGGTCATTGGTTCGAGTCCAATCCTTGTGCTGGCGGATGATACGCCAGAGCTAGGTAGCTCAGTTGGGAGAGCATTTGCCACAAACTACCGGCTTTCGTCCCGTTCTCACGTTGCATTTGTAGTGCGTAGTGTAGAGCATGGGATACTTCGATTTGTAATCGGCGCACACAGGTTCGAATCCTGTCCGGTCCACCATCTGCGGGCCGGTAGCTTAGTGGTAAAGCAGCTTGTCTCCCGGTTCGCCTGTTCTCGCATTCGGACGCCCCGCCATCTCCCCCGGCGGGGCGTTTCCTTTTAGTAGGAACCTCTTTTTGGACGAAGGAGACAGACCATGGTCAAGCTCAACATCAAGCCGAAGAACCAGACCGCCCGCGCTGCCGCGTTGCGTCTCAATTCCCACGAGACGCATGGCGGCGCGCCCGCTGCGCACATCGGCGCGCTGGCGCAGCTTCGACGTAGCGTCATGTCGTGCCTGCTGTGGGAGGATGAGCATTACGAATCGGGCGAGAAGATCGCCGACCGCATCGCTCGTCATGCCGCCGAGGTGACGCCGTCTGAGTTGGCGGCAGTCGCCGCAGACGCACGCCATATCGCCAAGCTGCGCCATGTCCCGTTGTGGCTGCTCGTGACGCTCCTCAAGACGGCCAAGGGCCAGAGGTCCCTGATCGTCGATGCGATTGACGACGTGATCCAGCGTGCCGACGAGCCGGGCGAGTTGCTCGCCATGTACTGGAAGACGAACGGCAAGGATGCGCCGTTGTCGAACCCGCTCAAGCTGGGCCTCGCCAAGGCGCTTCTCAAGTTCGATGCGTACCAGTTGGCGAAGTATGCCAAGCAGGGCGACGTCCGTCTGCGCGACGTGATGTTCCTGACGCACCCGGTTCCCGATTTGACGCGAGGACCGGCGGGTCCGGAATTGTTCCGTCAACTGGCCGAGGACGAACTCTCCCCGACCGACGCCGGGACGTGGGAGGCTGAGCTTTCGGCCGGTGCGGACAAGCGCGAGACGTTCGAGCGCCTGATCCGCGAGGACAAGCTCGGCTATCTTGCGCTGTTGCGAAACCTGCGAAACATGAGCGCGGCGGGATGCGATCCGGCGCTCGTCAACGCGGCCATCGTCGCGCGGCGCGGCGCGGATCGTGTCTTCCCGTTCCGTTTCATCGCGGCGGCCCGACACGCGCCGGCTTTCGCGCCGGCCTTGAACGAGTCGATGCTCCAATCGGTCGCTAACCTGCCCAAGCTGCCGGGCACGACGGCCGTGCTGGTCGACGTGTCTGGCTCGATGAGCCGCCCACTCGGCGGAAAGTCGGACCTGATCCGGATTGATGCAGCCTGTGCGTTGGCTGTGTTGGTGCCGGCCGAGACGGTGCGGGTGCTGTCGTTCTCGTCCGGGCTGGTCGAGTGCCAGAACCTCACCCCCGGTTTGCCGGGCATCGAAGAGATCAAGCGCTCGCAGCCGCACAGCAGCACGAAACTGTTCGAGGCGGTGCAGACGACCAACGAGCGGATCGAGTACGACCGCATCATCGTCATCAGTGACGAGCAGGCGACGTACGGCTATTCGGCCGGCATCGAGACGGACTCGTTTCCGGCCCCGAGGCCCGGAGCGAAGGCGTACATGATCAATGTCGCATCGGCGCGCAACGGCGTCGGATACGGAAACTGGACCCACATCGACGGGTTCAGCGAGAATGTCATTCGGTACATTGCCGCGTGCGAGGCCGAAGGGTGATCCCGCAGGAAGACTTGATTATCGAGATGTGGCCGCCCCGTTCTGTGGGCGGCCAGCAGGTCGGCATTGCGACAGGCGTCAAGGTCACACACACGCCGACGAACCTGATCGCCATCTGCGCCACGGAGCGGTCGCAGCATCGGAACAAGCAGATCGCCATCGATATGATTCTTGGCGGCCTCACAAGTCCACATTACCGCTAAAATAACAGTTGCGCCGGACGAAAGTCCGGCGTAGCCTTGTCTGGCTGAACATCAACCGTCCAAGGAGACAGTCAAATGTGTGCCCCGATGAATGAGTCCGTTTTCGACCGTATCCGTGTTGAGATCGCCCGTGGCCGTCGTGCCGCTGGCCTCGATGCCCCGGCCGTCCGAGTTCCCGATCATGTCCGACCGATCACCGCCGATATCTCGACGCCGAACCTACTCCGCTCCGCGATCAAGGCCCCGCCGGTTCCCCGTTCCGTTCGTGCCGTCGACATTCGCACGCCGCTCGGCCGGATCACGTTCTATGTGCGCCAGCCGGTGCGTGAGCAGGACAACGCCGTGCGGCGAGTGCTCGCCCGCGCGGCGTAAGCCGCCGACTGTCTGTGTTGGGCGTGGTGGAATTGGTAGACACGACTGATTGTGATTCGGTTTTCTGCGGGTTCAAGTCCCGTCGCTCACCCCAGATTTCATGCCGTGTAGCTCAATGGTAGAGCGGCACCCTGTTAAGGTGATGGTTACAGGTTCGAGTCCTGTCTCGGCAGCCACAGCCCGTTAGCCAAGCGGTTAAGGCATGAGATTTTGATTCTCACATTCCGAGGTTCGAATCCTCGACGGGCTTCCATTTCAAAGGAATCATTTCGTGAAAAACAGCCTCTACGTCCACGTCGTTCTCGACAGCAGCGGCTCGATGCTGCGCAATAAATCCACCACGCTCAAGGCGTGCAATGACTATATCACCGCGCTGGAAGATGGCACGGTCGTCACTGTCGACCGCTTTGCCTACAAGCCACATCGGCTGCGTGACGCCGTGCCCAAGGCCGAGGCGATCATCACGCCGGATGAATACCCCTGCGACGGCGGCACCGCCCTGTACGATGCCATCGGCCACGCTGTGGCGGCCATCGATGCCAAGGCCAAGGATTTTGACCGCATCGCGCTCGTCGTCCAGACGGACGGGGCGGAAACCAGTTCGAGCGAATTCAAGCTCGATGCGATCCGGCAAATCCTGCAAGATAAGCAGGAAGGCGAGGGCTGGCTGATCCTCTATCTCGGTGCCGGGCTGCCGGCTGCCCAGCAGTTCCTTGATCTGGGCGCGACGGCTGGTATGACAGCGAATTACACGGCCAGCAATTCGCATGATGCGTTTGCCGGCGCGACGCGTGCGACGCAGGCATATGCGGTCAGTTCCAATCGGACGACGGGCCGTACGGCGGCGGCGTTCACGGCCGACGAGCGGAAGAAGATGGGATGAGCCTTCTCGGCCCCGACGACCGCTTTGCCCTGATCTGCGGCAACAACCGCGAGCATTATGCCGACGTGGGGAAGGTCGATGCTGTCATCACCGATCCGCCGTACGGGGCCGAGGTTCATTCACCTGTTCGAGCGGCTCGAAATGCTGAGGGATATCTGTCGGTATTCGACATGCCGTTCGAGCAACTCGATTCTCTCGATATAGGACAACTGGCCAGTTTTGCATCCATTCATTGCAATGGCTGGATGCTGACGTTTTGTCAGGCCGAGCAATTGGTGCAATGGCGAGACGAAGCAACGGTTTTCGGTGTTCGTTATGTCGTTCCCATGGTCTGGATCAAGCCAGACGCCAAGCCGAATTTTAGTGGAGCGGGACCGGGAGTCGGGCATGAGAACATCGCCACGTTCTGGTGTGGTGATGGTCCGCAGCATTGGAATGGCGGCGGCAAAGTCGGTGTGTTTCATCATACACGCGGTCGTCGCGAGGGAACGCGTCATCCAACCGAAAAGCCTGTTCCGCTCATGAAGGAACTGATTCGTCTGTTCACCGATCCGGGCGATATCGTCTTCGATCCATTCATGGGGGCGGGCTCAACGGGCGTCGCGGCACTGGAGCTTGGCCGGCGCTTCATTGGCATCGAGAAGAATCCGGAGTATTTTACCGAGGCTGATCGACGTATCCGGGAAGCCGTGGTCCCCAACCTGATCTTCGCATCCAACGATAAGATGCCGACGTTGATGGGGGACACCGAGTTTCCGGGACGTCATCACAACGAGCGTTTCCGCAAGGCCGCGAAGGAGAAGAGCGATGCCGACGAGTAGGCAGATTCCTAGTTGGGACGTCACAGGATTTGTTGATACTGATCGCACTCAATGGGTGTGGCAGGGAATGGATACAGGCAGCAGCCCGTCAAGATCGGTGTTTTCGCGAGTACCTGCTATCTCTGTTCAGAATCACGAGACTGTCTCGCAGACCAGAGAGTCGGATATTGTCCACCAACATAATCTATCTGAATCCTCGATAGAGCTTCTGTTGGCACAACAACTGCACCGTATTTGAGAATTCGAGGCGGCGGCCTTCAATCTGCGTCGATCTGATCCGCCTGTGACCCGAAGGAGTCGTGGTCCCGAGCTATACACCGATTGCGAGCCGGAAGACCTTTAGGGGACCTTTCCGGTCCTGCTAGGTTACACGGTGAGCATTCTCAGGAAGGAAGCTTCCATGAACCATGGTTCCAAGCACGCTTCGGCGTCGGACAAAAACGAGATCAAGAGCGATACGGCTGGGGCATCCAGTCCCCATGACGCCCATCGTCGGTCTGAGGCCGTCCAGTTCGCACTCGATCTTCATCGGGGCAAGGATCGTCCGGCGGCAGATATCGTCGCCGAAGCGGCCGTGTTCGAGACGTATCTACGCGATGGTGCGCCAGTCCCGGCTCCCGAGGCCAAGTCGGCCGCGTAAACTCATCACACTAGACAAAGGTCGGCCGTTGAGCATAATTCCTCAATGGCCGATTCTACTCGTCTTTTTAGCGAAGAAAAAAGTTTAGCGAGTGCTAGACGGCGACTGCTTGCAAATGTTGAGCTTGTTGATCCGCCAGCCGGTATAAAAGGGCAATGCCGGTTATGGCGAGGTTCGTGCAACGATAAGGGATACGGGCAGCTTCGCGTTCATCGAAAGACAAGACGCGCGGCTCGCGTTGCATATGAATTGTTCAAAGGGCCTATTCCCAAGAGATATGTTCTTGATCATTTATGTAGACGTCGTCGTTGTATCAACGAGGATCATCTTGAGCCTGTAACTAATAGAGTGAATCTGCTTAGAGGCAATACGTTCGCCTCGCGCCATGCGATGAAAACACATTGTGCCAATGGACATGCATTTTCTGTAGAAAACACGTATTTGTATTCGTGGCCCAAATGGAAAGGGCCCCGCTGTCCCGTACGCATGTGTAGACAGTGTGTTAAAAATCGAGCGTCGGCCAAGCGCAGAAAGCTCCGAGAGGAGCGGTTGATCTATGCCTGACATTGTGGACACGCTTAGTCGTGCCACTGCTGCTGACATTGCCTTTTTGGATTCTCAGCGGAAATGGCATGATCTAGCCCGACATAATCAGATATTGCCTCTTGATGGGTGGTCAACCACGCTTGCTCTTGCTGGAAGAGGATTTGGCAAGACCCGTGTCGGAGCCGAATGGTGTTTGCGACAGGCCGGGCTGTATCCCGGAATCATGATTCATGTTGTTGCACCCACATATTCCGATTTGCGTGGCGTTGTGTTTGAAGGCAATTCGGGGCTCGTCGCTGTTGTGCCAAAAGCCTGTGTCCGATCACTTACATATTCGCCTTACCCAGAAATGATTTTGTGGAATGGTTCCATCATCCGAGGATTCTCGGCCGATACGCCGAATCGATTGCGCGGCCCGCAGGCATCGATGGTATGGGGCGACGAGTTGGCGGCGTGGTATCACGCTGAGGAGTGTCTGAACAATATCGACTTCTCGACTCGTATCGCCTACCGCCATGTCAACGGCCGGCTGATTCAGCCACAAAAGCTCTACACGACCACGCCGCGCCCGATGCAGCTTCTCGTCAAGATGATCGAGAAGAAATTGCCGAACGGCGATCCGGCAACCGTCTTGATCCGGGGCTCGACGCTCGATAATCGCGCGAACCTCGCCGAGAACTTCTTTACCGATCTGCTGCAGTACGAAGGCACGCAGATCGGCCGGCAGGAAATCTATGGTGAGCTTCTCGATCTGGCCGAGTCGGCGATCATCAAGAAAAGCTGGCTCAATGTCTGGCCGAGTGACGTTCAGTTGCCGTGGTGGGAATTCATCATGGTGTCGATGGACACGGCGTTCACCGAGAAGACCTACGACCGCAAAACGTTCTCGTCCGATCCGACTGCCTGCACGACGTGGGGAGCCTTCCTGCATGAGCCTGTGAAGGGCAAGGGAGCCACGTGGAACTTGATCCTGATGGACTGTTGGGAGAAGTGGCTGGGCTTCCCGGACCTCATCACAGAGGCCCGCAAGATGATGCAGGAGACACGGTTCAAGCGCCGGACCAAGCCGATCTTCGAGCCGTTGGTTGGACCGGTGTTTGCACAGGATGAGATCAAGAAGGCCGACCTTCTGATCATCGAAGACAAGGGCTCTGGTATCTCGCTGCGGCAGATGCTTTCAAAGGAAGGGTTGGACTCGTTCCCCTACAATCCGGGTCGGGCTGACAAGCTGAGCCGTCTTCACTCGGTATCGCACATTGCCCGGCATGGTCGCATCTGGGTGCCTGAGACGGCGGACCGGCGGACCCGGACCACCGATCTGAGCGGCAAGACGGTCATGAAGCCGACGACGTGGGCGGAGCCGCTGCTGTCGCAGCTATGCTCCTATTCCGGTCCGGGAACGACACCACATGACGACTGGGTAGATAGTTGCATCGTTAGTGCAACCATTATTCGCATGGGGGATGGTACTTCTCGCTGTGTTTCAGAAGTGCGAGCAGGGGAAATGGTAGATACGCCTATTGGTCCCCGCCGCGTGCTTCAAGCAGGAGTTACCGGCATCAAGTCTATTTGGCGTCTTGAGTGGAATGGGGGACAATTGGAAGGAACGGGCAATCATCCGGTATGGGCAGATGATACATGGTGTAGGCTTGACTCGTTGAGTCAAGGGTCTATCATGAGAACATGGCCTTTCCAAAAAAACCCGGCATTCGAGTCGAAACTGTCGTCTTCAATGGTTATCGATACAACAGATATCCTGACTCATCGAGTCCTACGCATCGGCGTTACTTTGGTCGCACTGGCCATCGTCTTCACCGCGATGTGTGGGAATATCATAAGGGGCCTATTCCAGAAGGCCATGACGTCCATCATCATGACGATGATACTAGCAACAACGATATATCCAATCTTCGTTGTCTGCCCGAGGAAAAACACATCGCGCGCCATCGGAAAGCCAATGTTGGAAGAGGGCGCCGGCCGGAACAACTTGAGCATTTGGCCCGAATTAACAGTAAAGCGGCTGCGTGGCATCGTAGTCCCGAAGGCCGTGAGTGGCATCGTCAGCACGTTACGGAGAGCCTTCGTAAAGAGGGGGCTGCAATCCCTTTTTCCAGACTCAAGAAGCACAGACGTAAATGTATCTGGTGCGATAAATCATACTGGGCGAAGCTCGACCGCGCCAAGTTCTGTAGTTCGCGTTGTCAGAGTCAAGAATCTCGGCATCGACGCAAAGGTCTACAATCTTCGAGTTGAGGAGGCGGAGTGCTATTATGCTAATGGCATCTTGGTGCACAACTGCACGCAGGCGTGGCGGGTATTTGCCGACCGCTTCGTTGCAGACGGCGTGACCAAGCGGATTGGAGTTGACGACGCCATGATCCAAGTCATGCTGCCCGAGAACAATCCGGAATTCGAGTATAGCTACGATATCGAATCGGGCCGGGCGACGCCTCGTCATGTCGTTGCACCCTATGATTGACGTTGACGTTTCCGGTAAAACAAGGGACGATGTTCGGGTAGGCATTGCAGATGCTCAGGAGGGACCTTTCAAGGAGTTGCGCCGGACGACTCTAGCAACCAACTTCGCCTGCGGCCTGTTCCGTCAATCCCTGTCCCTCGCGCCGGTCCAGCGTAGCGTTAAGGGTAAGGTGGAGAATCCGGCAATTTATGGAGGAAAGTGCGTGGCGGTAATTCCCGATGACGATTTGCTGGAGATGCGCCGTATCCTTCGGGTCTGCGCCAACCAATTCAAGCGGTTTGAGCGCGCGGAGCGGGCCAAGGTGGCCAACAGTCCCCTGTCGCTGGTCGAGGCGCAGGAAGCACAGGCGGCGGCCGACCAGCACCATGCCTTCATTGAGGCATGCGAGAAATATGCAGCGCCCGATGAACATTGACGCCATATATAGCGTCCCCGTAGATTGCGCAGGCAAGGAAACGTCGCGCCAAATGGGGACGTTGTATGGGTACGGCGGAACTTCTCGATTTGGCCAAGGGATTTGGAGCCAGCGCGCCGATAGTGGCGTTGTTGCTTTATTTGTTGGTGTCGGAACGTAAGAAAAACGACAGACTGCAAGAGGACAACATAGAGATGATCAAGGAAACCGTCGCGCTGGGGGTGTCCTTGAAGTCTCTCCTCGAACGGGTTGTCGTCAAGATTGGAGCCTAGCCTATGCGGCCACTTCCTCGTGATCCATTGCGCGAGCAGGCGCGGGAGTTGATTCGCAGCAGTCAGGATTTGGTGTCTCGGATTATCCAGACACTCGATGCTGTTGAGCCGATTCTTGATGCAGCGAAACCCGAGGACAAACCTGAGCTTCGTTCGTTGCCACGACGTAACGAAAGTCAGCCGTACTGAGAGGTATCCATGTCCTTTACCGTCGTTCTCCTGATTGGTGTCGCTATCGGCATCGTTGTGAAGACTCTGATCCCTATTATGCCGCTGGATGACCCCATTCGCAGGGGATGGGCATGGCTCTGGTCCAAGGTGGCGGGGTAAGTGCTGGGCCTAAGTTCTATACCGTGGCTGATCACTGTTCTCGCTCTTGTGGCCGGCGGTGGTGGCACGTTGTGGTATCGTAGCCAGTATGAAGGCTGTGTGGCGGACCGTGCCGCCGAGCGGACAGCGGCTGAGCAAGCCAAGAACGTTGCCTTGACCAAGGCACAGGAGACGTCGGACGCGATCATTTCCCAGCAAGCGGTGGCGTTGGCGGCGACTGCCCAAAAGGTTAACACCATCACCGAAAGGATCATTCATGTTCCGGTCACGACGGTTTGCGCTGCTTCTCCTGCCATGCGGGCTGCTACTGTCGGCGTGCGGGACACGATTGGACCGGCCAGTGGTGGTCAAGCTCCAGCCGGGCGCGGCGCTTCTGTCTCCGTGCGTTGATCCGGCGTTGGTGCCCAATCCCGACACGGCAACGGACACCGATATCGCCCTTGAGCGGGTGAAGGTCGCGGAAGCCTACGTCAATTGCCGGCAGAAGCAGGCCGATCTTGCCAAGTGGGTGCTGGCGCAATGAGTGATTCAATGCCACAGCCTATTCCTCTCAAAAAAGTCAAGACTCACGCGGCTCCGCATCCTCCTTTGGTCAAGATGCTTGAGGGAATGCTGGAGTCCGCCAAGAAAGTCGAACTGCAGGCAGTTGCTTGTGCCTGTGTCTATGCCAGTGATCTTGAACCGGGCGGAGGCGTTAGTTCGGGATGGCAATGCGCCCCATTCACTCGATACGCCATGGCCTTTGCCATGAGCGAGTTGAACCATGAAGTTCCTCGCATGTTCCACGAGGACTAGCCAAAAAGCTCAAAATAAGCGTATCTTCCCCGGCAATTGGCTCTTTGGGGTGTCCATTGCCCGACGAAAACCCGTTCCGTCAGTTCTACGAGCAAGGTGGCTACGTCGGCAACGGCGCGGCCGGCAAACGCTTGAAGATGGCGCTGTGGGGCTCGCAGTATATGGCAGACGGCGGGAAAGTGATGCCGCCGTTCAATCTGGCCTATGGATCGCAGTATTTCAGCCGTGGTGGCGGCGTTGACGATCTGGTGAAAGCGATGATCGAGCTTCACCGGGCTTGCGGGGGACGCGTGTGACCGACACTTCAATGGCGTATGATCCCTTCGGTCAGCCCAATCGCGGCGGTCCGTCGACCTTGACCGACGTCCAGCCGATGGGCTCTCAGGTCATTCTCAACGATGACGGCACGGCCGAGGTTCACGGCCCCGATCACAAGCCGGGGCCGGAAGCGGCCGGACATTTCGACAATCTGGCGAATTTCATGGAGGACGCGCGGCTCAATTCGCTGTGCAGCGACATGCTGGACGCCATCGAGCAGGACAAGGAAAGCCGGGCGGAGCGCGACCGGCAATACGAGGAAGGGCTCAACCGGACCGGCATGGGGAGCAACGTCGTTGGCGGAGCGAATTTCCTCGGCGCTTCGCGGGCGGTTCATCCGATGCTGTTGGAAGCGGCCATCGATTTTGGTGGCGGCGTGATGAACGAGATGTTGCCACCGGACGGCCCGGTCAAGGCTGCGATCATCGGCGACGAGACGGATGCCAAGATGGAGCGCGCCAAGCGGGTGGCACGCTACATGAACTGGCAGCTAACCGAGCAAATGACGTCGGCGTATCACGAGTTCGAGGTTGGCTTCACGCAGTGCCCGCTGGGTGGCGCGTTTTACACCAAGGGGTATGCGGAAAATGGCATCCCGAATTCGGCCTTCATCGCCATCGACGACGTTTATCGCCCTTGGAACGACGGAGATTTTTACAGCCAGCCCCGCATCACCCATCGCCAGAAGGTCGACCGCTGGACTTACCGAACCAACGTACGGTCCGGCATATGGCTCGATGTGGTCGACACCAGTGGCGTCGGCTCCGACGTGCCCGAGCAATCGATGGCCGAACAGGCCAATGACCGTATCATCGGTCGGTCGCTTCCTACGGAAAATATCGACGGCATTCGCGAAGTGTACGAGACGTCATGCGTGATTCCTCTCAATGAGGATGACGACGAGCTTGAGCCCTATCTCGTCACCATCGACGTCGAGGCGCGCAAGATCGTCTCGATCTATCGAAATTGGCGGGAAAACGACCTCAAGAAGCAACGCCTGATCTTCCTGATCGAGTGGCCGTTCTGGCCGTGGCGTGGTGGCTATCCGGTCGGCATGACTCACATGATCGGATCGCTCAGCGGCGCGACCACGGGAACGATGCGGGCGCTTCTCGATGCTGGCATGCTCAACACGACCCAGACGGGTGTGCGCCTCAAGGGCGGTTCGACGGCCGGCGGCCAGACGGTCAAGCCACAGGTCACCGAGATCACTGAGATTCAGGGCTCGCTGGCACAGGACGATATTCGCAAGACGTTCATGCCGTTGGAGTTCAATGAGCCCAGTCCCGTGCTGTTCCAGTTGTTGGGCTTCCTTGTCGACGCAGGTCGGGGTGTCGTTCGGACGACATTCGACGAATACGACAAGATCAACGGCCAGACACCGGTCGGTACGGCCCAGATGTTCATCGAGCAGGGGCTCAAGAACTTTGGCAGCGTCCATGCTCGACTTCACCGGTCGATGAAGCTGTTCCTGAAGTGGCTTTATGACCTGAACCGCGACACGCTGACCGACCAGACCATCGTCGACCAGTTGGGCGAATTGACTGTCACGGCGGCTGACTTCCAAGGCCCGATGACGGTCATCCCGGTATCCGATCCGCGCATCTTCTCGGATTTGCAGCGCAAGGCGATGGCGCAGACGATTGCCCAACGCGCCCAATTGAACCCGTTGGTCTACAACGCGCGGGCGGCAGAAGCTCACTTCCTGCGCCAGTATGGCGTGGCTGATCCCGATCAGTTTCTCGTTCCCAACCCTGTGCCCAAGCAGTTGAACGCGGTCGCCGAAAACGTGACGGCGTCGGGTTCGGGCGTGGTCAAGGCGTATCCCGGTCAGGATCACGAGGCCCATATCAAGCTGCACATGGATTATCTGCGCGACAAGCAGTTCGGCTTCAACCCGGCGATTGCGCCTGTCTTCATTCCCAAGATGATCGCCCATCTGGCCGAGCATATTGGACTTTGGTATTCTGACGCGATGCTGGAAGCGGCGACAGCGGCGTTGCGTGCTCAAACAGGCAATCCGGACATCACGCTCGATTCGTTCATGATGGAAGGCGTTCAGGTCCCGTTGGATCGTCTCATGGCCCAGCTTGACGAGGATGTGCTGAAACACGCGCAGGAGCAGATGAAGGAGGTTCCCGATATCATCTACGAGGCGCGTGATCTTCTGAAAGAGCTTGCGCCGCCGACTCCGATGGACCCGAGCGCTGTTGCGGCCGACGACGTCAATCGTCAGCGGATGGCCGACAAGATGCAGCATCAGGGGAAGGTCATCGAGCTTGCTGAGCGCAAGCAGGCGCGCGAGGCAGCCGATGCCTTGAAGGCGCAAGAGCAGGAAACCAACGCTGCATTGAAGGCCCAGCAAGAGAAACGGCAGGCCGGCGAAAGTGCGGTGCGTCTGGCGCTCGATGCCAAGAAAGCGGCGCAAGGCGAGATTCAGGCCGAGCAGGATCGTCAGTCGCGCGAAGCGATCACCGATGCCAACAATGAGACGAAGCTCGAAATTGCCGAGGGCAAGGACGAGACAGCGATTGAAGTGGCCGACATGCGGCCCGCGCCCAGTTCAGCGACAGGAGGTGAGTGATGGCCCGTAATCCCGGAACCCGTCTCGGTCGTCCGCCGAAGATGAATCTTCCGCAGCCGGTCCGGTTGCCGAGCGGAGAGCGACAGGGCGCGACACCGAGCGGGGGACTCGACACGGCGTTTCCCGCCAAGGCGTTCCCGAAGGGCCGGATGGCGTTTCATCACGACGATCCTTCGTTCAGTCGAGGCGGATCGGCCCCGTCAAAGAGGCGTTGACGAGCCTAGATGTAGTGTGACTATATTGATGGAGAAGCTAAATGCCGCTTAAAAAGGGTAGCAGCGACAAGGTCGTGAGTCAGAACATCAAGACCGAAATCGCGGCAGGACGGCCGAAACCCCAAGCCGTCGCCATCGCACTCAGCAAGGCTGGCAAGTCAAACAAAGGGAAATGACCATGGCCAAGACGCCCCTTCCTCCGGGTCCGACTCCGCTCAAGAAGAACTTGGCGGCCGGCATGTCGCTGCCCGAGGCAACTGCCAAGGCGACGGAGAAGTCGCCCATGCCGGTCAAGCCGCGCTAAATCGTGGAGCTTGCCTTTCGGCTGTTGGATGAGCTTCGGAACGAGGTTCATAACAGCGTCGTCAATCCGCCGGAAGGCAAGCAGACCGAATTCCACTTTGGCCGCATCAGTGGCGGCCTGTTCTATCTGAGTATCCTTGAAGAGCGCCTGAAAAACGCTTTGGAGGAGCAGTCCAGTCAGCAGCAGCAACGTGAGAGGGAATTTCAGTAATGCCTCGTGACGGCGAGAAACAGGCATCACGTATCGTAGCCCCGGAAGCATCCCCGGTCGCTCCAGTGATCAAGGCTACCGGCCGCAAGTACAGCGACGAGCTTCAGTTCGCTTTTCCGGATGTGATCCCACCCTATGTGCCGCTCGGCACGCGCATCCTCGTCCAGCTTCGGACGCCCGGAAGCGTTAAGATACTGGGCAACGGCACGAAGTTCTATCTGCCGGACGAAACGGTCGACTATGAGAAAATGGTCGTCCAGACCGCCTTGGTCCGTTCACTCGGCCCTGCTGCCTTCAAGAATCGGGCGACCATGCAGAATTGGCCGGAAGGCGACTGGTGCGTTCCCGGCGAGTTCGTTCGCATTCCCCGCTACGGTGGCGACCGGATCGCCGTCGCGCTCAATGACGAATACAAGCGCGAAGTGATCTTCATGACGATGGAAGACAAGGACGTCATTGGCCTCATTCCGGTCGGCTACGATCCGCTCAGCGTCAAGCAGGTGGTGTGACCATGGCGAAAGCTCCAACGGTAGTGAACGGTATCGATATCGACAGCGACGCCCCTCCGGGCGGCGACGTGGCGCTGGTCGGCGATGCAAGTGGCGACGGCCATATCATCATCGATGGCGAGGAAGATGATGATGACAATTGGGACCAACCGGGTGGTCCCAAGAAGCCGGTAGCCCGCAAGCAGGGTGGCGAGACGGAAGCAGACGGCGAGTTCGACGAGGAAGATTCCCGGCTCGCCTACAGCGACACCGATGAGCTTCCGAACGCCGAGACAGAGAACCAACGGCGTGGCCGCCGCGCCCAGCGTAATGCCCGCCGTCGCGAGCAGCGGACGGCAGCCGAGGCTCAGATCGGCGCGCTACAGGCAACGCTGGAAGAGCAGGGCAAGATCATCCGGAGCCTCGTGACCGGACAGTCCAGCCTCGCGGTCAATACTGTCGCCGGCCAGATTTCCCAACTTGAAGGGGCTATCCGGATCGCCGACGAAGAGATGGCGACTGCCATCAAGAACGCCGATGGCGATACCTTTGCGAAGGCGCAAGGCATCCGTGATGGCATCGTTGGCAGACTCGCCGGTCTGCGCGCTCAGAAGGAGCGTATGGACGCTCTTGCGGCCGATCAGGGCGACGCGGGCAATCAACAGCAACAACAGCGTCAGCCGGCGCGTCCGCAAGTCGATCCGCGTGTGGTTCAAGTCGTCGAATCCTATTTCGACCGCTTCTGTGATCGCTTCCCGTGGTTCGATCCGGAAAGCTCCGATCCGGACAGCAACATCGTTCGAGCGGTCGATGCTCACTTGGTGGCGCAGGGCCATCAGCGGCACACGCCTGTTTTCTGGCAGGAGATGGAGCGGACCTTGGCGAACCGCTACAATCTCAAGCCGTCGCGCGAGAACGAACAGGTTCAAGAGCAGGACGATCTACTACCGCCGCGCCGACAGGAACAACGAGGACCGGCCATGAATCGTGGGGGACAACGGCCGCCGACTACGGGCGGTCGCGGCGGAACGAATGGTCGTTCTGGCTTCCATCTGAACGAGACGCAGACCAGCATGCTGCGAGACGAGGGTCTGATTGGCGACAACCTTTCCAAGGAAGATATCGCCAAGCGCGACCGGATCATCAACAAGTGGCGCGCCGGCACCGATTCGCTGCGTCGTCAGGGAGCGGGCCGATGAGCAACGGGAACAAGATCAAGCCGGGCATTCCGATGGGCATGACCGGCGGCATGGGTACCGATGCGGGCGCTCCGACCGCCGAGGAAATCGCCGAGGCCGAAGCCCGACGTCGGGAAGCCCTTGCCGATCCCCGACCGGTCGACGAGCGTTTGGCCGAGCGGTACGATACCATCGATTCGGCGCGTGGCGGTCAGGTCTATGACAACGACGATTGGGAGCGGGCGGCTGGCCGCACCGATCCGGAACGTCGTGAGCGCATGCGCGCCATCTTCCGCGATTCAGTGTTGCCCAATCTTCCGTCCAAGGAAGGGCTTCACCGTTGCTGGGTGTCGACCACCCACAACAACGACACTCCACAGCGCCGGCTCCGTCTGGGTTACTGGTTCTACAAGCTCGAAGATGCTCGCAACGAAGGCTGGCATGCCGACGAATTCGTGATCACCGACGCGGCGAGCCCGTACAAGGGCTTCATCATGTGGCGCGAGATGATCGCCATGGAAATCCGGTATGAGGACTACTGCATGATCATGCGGGAGCTTCATCACGATCAGCCGATGGATCAGGCCCGCTCGATCTACGAGACACTCGATGCGGCCGGCGAACGCATCCGGGATATGGGCGGCCGAACGACCATGGCCCCCGGCATGGAAACGCTTCGCCAGTTCACGAAGCCCCCGAGGCAGTTCCAGTAGCGCGTCGATCCTCGTTCCAATCTCGGACGACGTCTTCCAAGTAGTAGAGCCGCTTCAACGGCCTGTTCTTGGAAAAGGGCGGATTGATCACCAACGCCTTGGCCAGCGTGGGTCGAGACGGGTTATCTATTGGATATTGTCCGGCCGGGGCAAAGATTTTCGATGGATCAGGTTGATAGGCTTCCAATGCCCGCGCCCGAAGCTCCGGATTTGTGTGGCCGAACATCAGATTATAGATGATCCCCTGCCATGTACGTTGCGCAGCTTTGAGCTTATCCTCATGGTTGCGCACTTCAAGGAACACGGAAAGAGGAAGCGAAGCCTTTTGGCCGTTGCAGCGCTTGCAGCAACGGACCTTATTGGTGCGGCCGTCTCGTAGCTCCGGAAAGAGTGTGAGGGCACACTTCGGGATAACGTGGTCTGCAGTCACATCTTGCGGATTGGTGATGGCCGTGCCGCAATAGTGGCAGACGGATCGAAAGACCGTCATTGGAGTCCCCGGATGAAAGGGTTGGGGCCGGGGGTAGGATTTGAACCTACGATTTCGAGTTTATGAGGCTCGCGAGGACGACCACTCCTCCACCCCGGCTGACGACTTTCTAGCTAAATTAGCGGAAATACGCAAGTACAAAAAAAACATGTGTCTCCCCTATTGACGGCCCCCTAAATCTGGGATTTGATGCGGACGCTCATCGCTCGCCGCGTTGAGTCCGCCGTTGCGGTAAGATCGTTGCGCCGAAAGCTGGGGACGCTTAGCCGGACGTGTAGTGTGAACCGAAACGGTCAGGACCCTTCGGCGAGTCCTAGTGTAGGCAGTCCCCGTGGCGACGGGTCGATAGCCACCTTCGCGAGCAGAACACCCACAATACCTAAGCCTTTGGAGGCTCGGCATGACTGCCACTTCGGCTCCGTTTGGACTTCGTTGCGTCTACCATCCTTCGGGTGAGCCCCGGATCGAGACTCTCACGAACGGCATTGCGTCCGGATACGCGACGGGCCTCTATACCGGTACTCCGGTCAAGCTGACCACGGACGGCACGCTGGTCGCGACGGCCACGGGCGCGGACAGCACCATCGGCATCTTCGTCGGCTGCTTTTTCATCTCGGGCGGGCGACCGTTCCAGCAAGCCTACTGGCCCGCTGCGCAGACCTACGATGCGAATACGCTCATGTGGGCGCAGTATGAGGCGCTCGATCCCAACGCGATCTATGAGGGGCAGGCGGATGGCGCCGTCGCTCAGACCGCCAACGGCGAGGCCATCAACCTCGTCACCGCGTCGACCGGCTCGATCTACACCCAGCAGTCGGCCCAGTTCCTCAACCACACGACGACGGGGGCCGCGCCCGGCACCTTCATCGTCCAGAACATCGCACCGTATCCGGACAACGCGTGGGGCGATGCCTTCACCATCGTCCGGGTCCGCATCGGCACGTATCAGGCCCCCATCGCCTAACGGGCGACTCTAGGCGACACAACAGGGAGATAGTTTAATGCCGACGCCCATGAATTCAGCCCAGTTTCGTATCCTCGTGGAGCCGATTCTGAGCGAGCACTTCGACGGTGTGTATGACCTCCGGAAGGAATACCGGGAGTTCATGCTGGTCAAGCCGGGCATCCAGCGCGCCTACCAGATGGAACCGGTCATGTACGGGCTGGGCACGGCCCCGCTCATGGGCGAGGGCGGTCCTGTCACCTACAAGTCGGGCGGCGTCGTCTTCAACAAGACGTACGTCTTCCAGCAATACGGCATCGCCTTCGGCCTGACCAAGGTGCTGGTCGAGGACGGCGATCACATTGCCATCGGCCGCATCTACAGTCAGCAGATGGGCCAAGGCATGGCCGAAACCGAGGAGACGGAAGCGGCCAACGTCCTGAACCGCGCCTTCAACGGCGCCTATCTGGGTGGCGACGGCCAGCCGCTTTGCTCGGCTTCGCACCCCATCATCGGCGGCAATGCTTCCAACCTGCTGGCGACGGCGGCGGCACTGTCCGAAACGAGCGTCGAGTCGATGCTGACGCAAATCCGCAAGGCCATCGACAACGACCGCAAGTACGTCCGCATCGTGCCGCGCAAGCTGCTGGTGTCGCCGGATAACGAGTGGCAGGCGGAACGCATCACCAAGTCGGCGCTGAGCCCTGGCTCGGCCAACAACGCGATCAACGCCGTCATGTCGACCAAGGCGTTGCCGGACGGCTACGAGGTGATCACGCGCCTGACGTCGGCGACGGCATGGTTCATCAAGACCGATGAGCAGATGGGCCTGCAGTTCATCACGCGCCGCATGGCGCAGAAGAGCATGGAAGGCGACTTCGCCACCGACACCATGCGCTACAAGTGTACGTCTCGTTGGGTGACTGGCTGGACGAACTGGAGAACTGTATGGGGGACTGCGGGGGCCTGACCTCCGATACCCTAATTAGGTCGAGGTATATGAGCCCAATTCTTTCCATTGCGAATGTTGACGATGGTCGACTTGCCGACGCCGTATCGAGTGGCAGCGGCACGGTGCGACTCGCGATGAAGGATGATGTCTCTGACTTGTTCCTCGGTCAAAATGGCGGCACAATGGTTGTGCCCGTGCCGGGTCATTCCGTCACGGCTTCGATCCATGGCGTTGTCGAAATGAGTGCCTTTGTCGAGATGATCGATGTTGATGCACGCGATATTGCGGCATATGACATGGCGGATGATCTTTCCTTTTGGAATTCGGCCTTTGTGCCAAATCCATACAAGGCGGGGCACAAGAGCTTTACGTCCTTTTCCGTCGATGACGAGAATGGGACGACCTTTTTCGGTTTTCGTGCCGGTCCATTCGATGCAGCCTGTCGCGGTTGGCGGACTGCTGAAATAGGCTATTCTGGCGAGCAGCGTGTTGCCGCTCGGCCAATTGTTTCGGAGGCGAGTGAATTCTTCTCGGGGTAAGAAATCGAATGAAGACATTCGATTAAACTACCATAGATTAGGACCGCTTGCAATCTAATCGAGAGGCATACCGAGGGTGTAACACTCGGGGCCTTTGGGGGTGGTGGTTTCAGTTTCCTTGCGTCACCACCCCCAGATTTTCGATCGTCTTTGAAGGAGTCTAGCGATGGCCAGTCCGGAAGTTTCTCGTTGGCCCGGCGGCGTCAACGACGCCACGGAAGTCGGAGCTTATGCGGGGTTCGCCGGTCTGCGGCCATTCCGGTATTTCTATTACAGCGACGATTTCATCGGTTATACCGCGACCGATTGGGTGTTGACGGAGACGGACGCCGGCTCGACCGAAGTCGTGACCACAGGGGCCGAAGGCGTTCTGGCCATCACCAATGTCTCGGCCGGCGCGACCGATGAAGCATCGATCCAGTGGGCCGGTGGATCGGGTGCGGTGAGCCCACAGTTCGTGTGGGACTCGACAAAGGACTTCATCCTTCAGTGCCGCTTCAAGGTGTCAGTGGCAGCGACGACCGGCGCATTGGTCGGGTTGGCGGCCACGGATACCACGCCGGTTGCCTCGTTGCCGGCCAACGGCATCTTCTTCAACAAGACGAGCGCTTCGGCGGCTCTCTTGGCCAATATTCGCAAGGCCGGCGTTTCCACTACCATTGCGCTCGGAAACGTCGCCGATGATACGTTCGTCGATTGCGTGCTCTACTTCAGTTCGACCAAGAACACGTGGGCGGCTTATCTGGAGAACGCGTTGGTCGGTACGATCAGCACCGACGCCGTGACGCCGACCGTGGCTTTGGCTCCTACCATCGGCGTCCTGAACGGCGCGGCGGCGGCGCTTGTCCTCTCGGTCGACAAGTTCTTTGCCGCTAAGCAGCGCTAAGTCGCGCAAGGAGTTCCTGAATGCGTCCGTACGCTGTTACGATCTCTGGGTCGGTTACGGGCGCTCCGCTGCCGCTTGATTACATGATCGCTCCGTTTCAGATATCGATCTCGGTCGGCAACGTTACGGGCACGATTGCGGCAACGCTCCAGTACACTTACGACGACGTGTTCGATCCGGCATATGTCGCCGGCTCAGGTAACTGGTTCACGAGTTCGTTGATGTCCGGTATCACGGCGGCGGGCGATATGGTTATCAATGCCGCTCCTGTTCGGGCTGTCCGTTTCGTCAATGTCGGCACGGGCTCTTTCATCGGCCGGGTCATTCAGGCCGGCACGGGGATGTAATGACGCTCGCGACACCCATCATCCTTGGGCCATGGGGCACTCCGGTCCGGGATGCTGGGACTGGCGGTAATGCGACTCCGACTGTGTACATGACGAGTGGTAATGCTACGCCATGCGTGCTCGTGGCTAGCGGACCGGGATTGGCCATCACCTTGCCAACAATCACGACGGACGCCGCGACGACAGCGTGGGTGAATGCCGTCATTGCCAATGGCGGCTCAGTCAGCACTCTCCAGCAGTTCCGCGTCAATATGCTGATCACGCAATTGAAGGCGGCCGGCGCGTGGACGGCAATGGACGATGCGTGGCTGCTTGTTTCCGAGAGCGCGATTCAGGCGTTGACGTCGCTCAAGCAACTTCGTCTCGCGGTGGCGACCAATAGTCCTGTGTTCACAGCAGGACAAGGATATGCTTTCGATGGTGCGACGAATTTCATCAACACAGGGTTTATTCCGATCACGCACGCCGTGAGCATGACGGCCTCGAATAATCGAGCCTCGGTGTATGAGGGCACCAATGTTTCTGCCACTACGGCGGCGGCCGGCGTTACCCAAGCCACTTCAAGAGTGATTGTTATCATTCCTCAAGCGACTTCTCCCGCATTCGCGTTGCTGAGCGCGAATGTCACTGGAGGGACGTTTGCATTGCCGGTTGCCGATAGTCGAGGATTGATTTCGGTGAGCCGCAACGGTCCTGACGCGACGACCGTGGCGGCGTATAAAAACGGCGTTGCTCTTGTTCGCACTGCCGATCCGACTGGATTCGGCGCTACATTGCCGACCAATGCAATATACATTGGCGGTAGAAATGCTGCGGGCGTGCTGCAAGTTCCTCGTGCTGCTACAGAGAGATGGGTATCTATTGGCGCATCTCTTACGGCAGCGCAGGAGATGGGAGAATTTTTGGCCGTTCAGACGTATATGAGTTCGTGGGGAGCCAACGCATGAGTCGCGTTATTCTTCTCACAGCGAAACAGGCCGATCAGGTCCGAGGTGTCTCGGTGATGGACCCAAGTGCAGCGCTCGATCCTGTAGCCATTTCCGATGGTCGTTTCATCCTGCCTATTGAAGTGTTGGACGATCCGGCGCATGCGAAGCATCATGAATTCCTGAGCGGTCTTCCCAAGATCGAGATGTCCGCCATTGAGAAACTGCTGATTCGGGAGGAGCCTGAATGAGCCTTTCTGGATCGAATACCGGCGCGCTTCGCCCCTATACGGCCCGGCACATCCTTGAGTCGGCGCTTCGTCGTGCGGGAGTGCCCCCGGCCAAGTTCACGGACGAAATCGTTCAAGTGGCGTACGACGAGTTCAACGTGATGCTGGACGAAATGCTCAATCTCGGCATCCAGTTGTGGGGCCGCGACCGCATCATCCTGCCGCTCTACCAGAATCGGAACACGGTGCCGTGCCCGTTGGGCACCAGCGTCGTGCTGACCGTGAACCAGCGCTCGATGAGTCGGCCGACTGTGATCAATCCATTCAGCACCGAGGGGGGAACGGCAGCGTTCGCATTCGATGATGATTTTGACACCTCTTGCGAACAGACCGACGTCAACGGCGCTATTGGCGCGTTTTTCGCGACGCCCACGCAGATCACGACGGTTGGCGTTCTGTTTGATTCGGCGGGTGCATTCGGCGTCTTCTACGAATATACCGTCGACGGCGGCTCCACTTGGATCACGGCGGACGCCGCTGATGTAACGATTGCCGCCGGGCAGCAGCAATGGGTTTGGCGGGATATCGAGGGGACGCCGCCCGCCGATGGATGGCGCATTCGAGTGGTGAGCGACGTGATCCTGTCGGTCGCTGAGCTTTACTTCGGAAATCAGTCTTCCGAGATTCCCATGGGCGTCTGGTCGCTAGATGATTGGACTGCCATGACTGTTAAGAACACGCCGGGCGCTCCATGGAATTACTATCAGCAGCGCGATCTGGACACGTCTGTTCTGTACATCTGGCCGATGCCGAATGATCAGTCCAAGTATTATCAGTTGATCGCGTGGCGTCGTCGCTACCTCGATCAGGTGACGGATATGACCCAATCGCTCGATATCAGCCGGCGCTGGAACGAGATGGTGACGGCAACCATGGCCCGGCGTCTCTGTCGGATGTTGCCCGAGGCCGACATGAACCGGTATGCCATGCTGCAAGGGGAGGAAGGGGAAGCGTTCCGGCTGGCCGCAGGCGAAGAGCGCGATCCCGCTCCGATGCGCTATAACCCCGGCTTGCAAGTCTACCGGTTCTAGGAGGAAAGATGCCCCGCCGCCGTGCTGGAGTTCCCTATGCAAGCGGACAGTCTTCACAGGCCGTCCGGTTTCTCGACACACGCAATGAGGCCAATCTGGGCATCTATACCTGCCAGCGCTGTCAGACCAAGCGCCGTTATTCCCAGATGACCGAGGATGGGAACATCAAGGGTTTCATGGTGTGTCGGGCCGATATCTCTCCCGGCTGCTGGGATACATACGACCCGCTTCGTCTTCCTGCCCCGCCGCCGGACGATCTTCGGTTGCCGTTCGTTCGTCCGGATGTGAATATCGCCATTGAGCCGGATGGACTACCCCCGCTTGAGCCGCCGCCACAGGATGCCTGATGCCCGCAGCCGCGATGACCTTCGATTCACTCGTTACCGACGTGAAGGACTATATTGAGAGGGGTAGCACCGCCGACGAAACCGTCCTGCGCCAAATTCCTCGTATCATCAACAACACAGAACGACTTCTGGCGGACCGGCTCAAGATCACCGGCTATCTGGCTCCCGTCACCAGCGCCATGCAGACCAGTGTTCCGGTGATCGCCAAGCCGGCCAACTGGCGGTCGACGGTCAGCATCAATTATGGTACCGGCACCGATCAGAGTACGCGACGGACCCTTCGTGCTCGTGCTTACGAGTATATTCGGGCCATCTATCCCAACGATTTGTCAGTCGGATATCCTGAGTTCTACTGTGATTACAATCTCGATAACTGGCTCGTTCAGCCGACTCCGGCCGACAACTATCCATTCGAGGCGATGTGCTATCTGCTGCCGCCGCTGCTCGACACCAGCAATCAGGAAAATTACCTGACGCGCTACGCTCCGTTCCTGCTGCTGTATTCCTGCCTGAAGGGGATGGAAGCCTTCCTGCGCAATGACCCCCGTATCGCGGTGTGGGAAGCCTTGGCGGAGCAGAATTTCGAAGCTATTAATGCCGAGGATTTGCGGCGCATGGTTGACCGCGCTCAGGTGCGCGACACCAATTAGGGGGCGTCATGAACAGCTATACGACAATCTTTGGCGGGGAGAACGTAAACCCCACCCAGCTTTCCTACATCGCCTATCGACCCTTGGCCGATTTGACGCTCGTCTGGCCGTTGGAAGCTCCGCCGGACGCGAACGTAGCGGCTGACAAGATCGACGTGTTCATGACGGCCGGTGCGCTGTCCGTCATCATGCCGCCGGCCGACCAAATCAGCGTCGGGCAGGACGTCTTGATCCGCAATACGGGCGTCTTCACGTTCTCGGTTCGCAACAATGACGGAATTGAGATCGGCTCTGTCGCATCCGGCGAAGCATGGTATTTCGTCGTCATCAGCAACAGCACGACGGCCGGTCAGTGGTACGCCATTGAGTTTGGAGTCGGAACGTCAGCGGCAACGGCCGCGTCGCTAGCTGGTGCGGGCCTTCGAGCCAACGTCAATGTCCTCGACCAGAACCTACCAACGACGTCGGTTATAGCCGACCGCACTGTCACAGAAGCCGACCGGGCGACGGTTCTCCAGAACGATGATGGGACGGTCACATGGCTGTTTGATCCTGCCGCCACGCTGGGCGATGGTTTCTTCGTCTATGTCATCAACGCAGGCGGCGGTTCGATTACGCTGACTCCGACCGGCAGCGGCAGTCCGACCATCGATGGGCATCCGACCAAGGTCATCGCTCCAACTGAATCATTGATCGTGTTCAGTAATGGCACCGATCTTCGTACCTTGGGCTACGGTCGAAACATCATCGACACGATTACCGGAACCAGCATCAATGTGGCGGGCTCGGGCGATCTGTTCCTGACGTCGACCGAGGTTGCGGCTCAAGTTCAGGATTACGTGGGCACGCTCACGGGCGACCGTGCCGTTTTCTATGGCAACACCGTGGGGTACTGGTTCGTGTTCAACAACACGAGCGGTGCGCACACGCTGACGCTCAAGGTCGATACTCTCGATCCGGGGGCGCTGATCAAGCAGGGCAATTTCTCCATCATTCGTTCCAACGGAACGAACATGGAGATCGCCTTCACCGACACGTTCGGCACGGTGACGGAAGTCGATACCGGCACCGGCCTGCAAGGTGGCCCGATCACGACCACGGGCACCATCTCCATGACCGATACGGGTGTCGCGGCTGATAGCTATGGCGATGTCACCCAGACGCTACTGATGGTCGTCGATGCCCAAGGTCGCATTACGTCCCTGACGGCTATCAGCATCTCGATCCCGATCAGCCAAGTCCAACCGATGACGAGCGCTCAATTGGCGGCGCGTGTCTCGGATGAGACGGGCACGGGTGCGCTGGTGTTTGCCGTGGCGCCGTCAATTGGCACGCCAGCGACGATTACATTGACCAACGCAACAGGATTGCCGGTCAGCACGGGCATCTCCGGACTTGGAACCGGCGTCGCAACGTTTCTTGCGACGCCAAACAGCGCCAATCTTGCGGCAGCCCTGACCGATGAGACGGGCACAGGATCGGCTGTTTTTGGCACGGCACCGACCCTGAGCAATCCGATTGTCGGCACGCAGGCGCAGGACGACAACAGCACCAAGGGTGCCTCGACGGCGTACGTAGATCGTATCGGTGTTCAGCAAATCGTCTCTGCCTTTTTCCCCGGTTTCGTTACAACGGCTGGAACAGGAATTCCTGTAGACAACACGATCCCTCAGCAAACCGAGGGCGACGAAGTCATGACGCTCGCCATCACGCCTAAAAGCGCGACGAGTCGACTTGTCATCGATGCCACTGTTACGATGGCGCGTAATGGCGGTGACGCCACCGTGATGGCCCTTTTCCAAGACGCTACTGCAAATGCGCTTAGTGCTATTGTTGGTCTTATATCCAATGAAGCCGGTATCAGGACTATGCGTTGGATAATGACCAGCGGAACGACTAGCTCTACGACGTTCAAGATTCGTGTAGGCTCCAATACACCGGCCCCGTTGCTTTTCAACGGAGTACAAGGTGTTGGTGCCGTGATGGGCGGCGTGTCCGCTTCCAGTATCACCATCACCGAATACGGCGTCTGATGGCCAAGCTGCCCGATCTGACCAAGGCGCCGACTTATGAGCCGATCAAGCTGATCAGCGAGCCGGGCATTCAGCGCGATGGCACGCGCCTGTCACAGTCGCAATATCTCGACGGCACATGGACGCGTTTCTATCAGGGCTTGCCGCGCAAGATGCTGGGTTATCGCGAGCAGGTTCGCACGCTTAACGGTATCGTTCGTGCGCTCGACGTCCAGAGCTACGACGGCTTCAGCTACGTTCACGCGGGGCAGCAGGACGTTTTGCAGCGCTATACGATCAATATCGACAACGGTTTCTCTTCGACTCTGGTCGACAGGACGCCTGTTGGCTTCGCGGGCAATCCTGCAAACAATTGGCAATTTTCGATCATGTACGACACCGCGAACGATGCGAATCTGCTGTTCGCGCACGCGGCTCCGAATATCGAGGATATTTCCAGCACGACGATTCGGCCGATATATTACGGCGAGGTTCGCGACGTCGCCCGTCTGCTGGAGCTTACGCCGACAGCGCCGGGCGACATTGCACAGATGAGCGGCGGCGTCGTAGCGATTTGGCCGTATCTGGTTCGCTATGGGCAGGACGGTTTCGTCGGCTGGGGCGTTCCCGGCCAGCCGTTGACCACGTCCGGCACGGGCTCGGGGACCGCTCGTCCGTCCGGCACCAAGATTGTACGCGGCTTGCCGCTGCGCGGCACATCCGGTCCGGCATGCCTTCTGTGGTCGCTCGATGCGCTTGTTCGCATGCAGTTCGTCGGGGGCACGGCGGTCTTCCTGTTCGATTCCATTTCGACGACTAGCGCGATTCTGTCGTCCAACAGTGTCATCGAGCATCTGGGCATTTACTACTGGGCGACGGTCAGTGGCTTTGCCATGTTCAACGGCGTGATGCGCGAATTGCCCAATGAGGATAATGCTCAGTTTTTTCTCGACAATCTTAATTTCCGCTATCGACAAAAAGTCTTTGCGATGAAGATTCCCCGCTGGAATGAAATCTGGTGGTGCTTCCCGAAGGGCGATTCGACGGAATGCAACCATGCGATCATTTACAAGATCGACAAGGGGTTCTGGTACGACACACCACTGCCGGCCACGATGCGGAGCGCCGGCATCTACGAGCAGATTTACCACTACCCGATCATGGCCTCGACGACGCTCAATGACGACACGATGGGCTATTCGACATGGCAGCATGAGTTCGGGCTGGATGAAGTCAGTGGACCGTCCGCGACGGCTCTGGCCATCCGGGCCAATATCACGACCAATGAAAAGACCCTGATCGTCAGTCCTCAGGGAGCCGGCGTTGATCGCAATATGTCGTTCAGCGAGTTGGAGCCGGACTTCAACCAGATCGGCGATCTGAACGTTACTATCCTGTCGCGCCAGAATGCGCGGGCGATTCCGCGCTCGACCGTAACCAAGGTCATTCCGGCAATCCCGACCCCACAGGAAGAGATGACGGAGTTCAAGCACAGCGGCCGGCTCAACGCATTCAAGATCGAATCGAATCAGTTGGGCGGTTATTTCGAGTGGGGCACGCCGCTCGTCCATACAGTGCCGGGCGACGGCCGGCGCAAAGACTGATGGCTCTCAGCCAGATTCCGAATCCTTACAGCACACCATGGGACCTGTGGATTTCGACATTGGTCGGCTTCAATCCGTCGCTGATCTCCAACATCTCGCCGGATGAGCCGTGGCGGGAAGTGGCCGACCGGCTGACCCAATATGAACCGGCTGCTCCGAGCCCGGATTTCTTCGAGACGTGGCAGGACTGGGCGGCTGCTTTGAAGCAGGCGTATCCGGATTAGCCTTAGAAAATATTGTCCAAAAAGACTTACCGATTTTGTCTGAAACTTGAGTCTGAGATTCTAGATGAAGTTGAGCTAAACATTCCCGGTATCCCGTCTGGGACGGGATACCGGGAAACTAGGCAGACGTCAACTCTAGTTGAGCGATTACTTGGAGCTACTTGGGGCTACTTGGGGCTTCATGGGCGAAATTCACCTGTCGAGGCACCATCGCCCGAGCCTCGTATTTGCCCGTAGGACGACGATCTGGCCGTCGATGCCCCCGGCATACCGGCTCCCGCAAGAATCGATTGTACGGGGCCTCCAAGGGCGTATAGTGGGCACATACCGATCTGGTAGGCACTGGCGGCGACAGATGCCTTGCGCGGGAACACTGAAACAGTGCGAGTATCGCCATGCCGCCCTATGACGAGTACAGTTCTCTTTGGGAAGGGAATTCGCCCAACGCGGCGCACGCTTACGAGCGCATGAAGGCCGCCAGGCAAGCCCCGGACAATTCATGGCTTGAGCGGCTGTTCAGCCGCCGCCAGTCCCCGGCCATCACGTCCCAGCCGCTTCCGCCCATGAACCCCACGGACGAGGGCCGATTCCCGCCATCCCCGTTCGCGCCGCCCCCCGCGTCACCGAAGGCCGTCAGCAAGCTCAGCAGCGCGTCCGATATTGCCAAGCGCATTTCGGGGATGATCAGCACGGTCAATGAACCGCCGCCTGTCTCGAACGCCGATTTCGGTCTGCCGCCTTCGGAATACCGACAGCCCCAGTCGGATGATCCGCTGGCTCGCGCGATGAGCCAGATTCCCAATGCCGAGGAACCGCCACCGCCTCGTGTTCCGATCAATATGCGCGATGAGCCGTCGCCCGCGTCGCCTGTCATGGCGGCCATCATGAACCTGCCGGCGGCGGCGCGGGACGTCGTTCTTGATGCCATCGGACGCACAGGCCAATCAGGTAACAGTCCGTTCGGCAACAACCGGTTCGGCGGTACGACGCACGGCGGCAACACGTTCGGTGGAAACCGATTTGGCGGCAATCGATTCGGAGCCAGCGCCGGTCCCGGCGAGACGGGCGGCTATCCCATGATCGAGTCCCCATCCCATGATGCCAACAGCATCTTTCCCCCGACCAGTGACGTGAGCCGTGGCTACATGGTGCGCGAAGACGAGTCGATGCGTGAGATGCAGCGGCTCCTGAAGATGGCGCAGATGTTCGAGCGCCAAGGAACGAGCGAAACGGGTGGTACGCCTGTCTATGCACCGCCGGCCTCTCCGGCGTCTCGTCTGTTCGGCGGCAATCGATTCGGTGGGAACACGTTTGGCGGAAACCGGTTCGGAGCGAGCGCCAAGGCTCCGTTGCCGTACGATCTGCCTTACGCCCACGGTGGCTCCATTCCCGGTTACGCCGAAGGTGGATTCGAGGACAATCTTCCGCATATGATGGGACTGCTCAAGCAGGTTGTCGAAAACCATCCTCAAGTGGCCATGCCACCGCCGTCTATTCCGTCATTCGCTCCCCCGGCTGGAGGTGACGGCGGTGGTGGAGGAAGCGGCGGCTTCGGCGGCCTTGTCAGCACCGCTATGTCGTTCCTTCCCATGTTTTTGGGCGAGGGTGGCAATGTTCCCGGTTTCATGCGGGGCGGCTATCCGGAGCTTTACAACGCCCCGGTGCGCCATTTCGATTCGGGTGGGGCGAGCTACGTTGGCGGCGGTGGAGACAGCGACGGCCGTGCCGACAACGTGAGCGCCCGCCTGTCGCCCAAGGAATACGTCATGGACGCCGAGACAATGTCCATGTTGGGCGACGGCAACCCCGATCACGGGGCCATGAAGATGGATCAGTTCCGGGCCAATGTGCGCAAGCACAAGGGCAAGGCTCTGGCGAAGGGCAAGTTCTCGCCCAACGCCAAGAATCCGATGGAATATCTGGCCAGTAATCCAATGGGAGACGGGATGCGCCGTCTCGGGACGAAGTCATGACCAACCCGTTTCAAGGCCGCGCTTTGGGAGCCCGCTCGACGGCCCCGCAGTTCCCGCAGGTTCGCACTCTTCGTCGCAAGAAGGGAGGCAAGATTCCCGGCTACTTCCTTGGCGGCTTGTTTGGCGGATCGCCGGCCTCGCAGTCGACGGAGTCGCATAGCCAGACCAACTTCGGCGTGACTGATCCGACTTACAACACGTTGATGGATCAGACGCTCCAGAAGGGCATCGATCTCTCCAACAAGCCGTATCAGCCCTACACGGGGCAAGGCGTCGTCCCGCTATCTGCGGACCAGACGGCGGCGTTTGGCAACGTACGGGCTAATCAGGGCAACTACCAGCCGTTTTTCAATCAGGCGGCTGGTTCGGTCGGCCGACTGGGCAATCTCGATCCAGCATCGGCAGGTTTGCCGTACGTCGGGCAGGCTGCCGGCATGACGACGGGCTCGCAGGCCGCCTCGCCGTTCGTCCAGCAGGCGAGCCAGAATTTCCCCGGACAGGTCGGCAATTACATGAGCCCGTACACCAGCGCGGTGACGGATCGCATTGCCCAGCTTGGCAATCAGAATCTCATGGAAAACGTGCTGCCGGCGGTGAACGACACCTTCACGGGCGGCGATGCCGCGCAGTTCGGGCGTGAGCGCCATGCCGATATCACCGGTCGCGCCATTCGCGATAACCAGAACACGATTCTGGGTCAGCAGGCCAACGCGCTGGAGCAGGGCTACTCGACGGCCGGTAACCTGTTCAATCAGGACGCCAATCGGCAGGCGGGACTTGCCGGAACGACCGGGCAGCTTGCGCAAGGCGATATCGCTCAGCGCGCGGGACTGGGCTCCACGGCGGCCAATATCACCAATCAGGGCATCACGGGCGGGGCGGCGGCGGCGCAGGCGGCGACCGGGCTTGGTCAGGCCAATCAGCAGGCCGGCTTGACCGATGCCAACGCTTTGTCGGCTTCCGGTGCGCAGCAGCAAACGCAGGCGCAGAACGAGGAGACGTGGAAGTACAATCAGTTTCAGGAAGCCCGTAATGACCCCTATGCCAAGGCTCAGTTCGGACAGGGCATCTCGCAGGGCTGGACGTTGCCAACCCAGACCAGCACGAACAGTAATAGCACGTCGACCTCGACGTCTGCTCAAGGTTCGCCGTTCGGGCAGATCGTCGGTGGTATTGGCGGCCTGCTGGGAGCGGCCGGTGGCATTCCGGGGTTGAGTCAGTTGGGCTCGTTGTTCGGTGGTGGCGGCATGGGAGCCGCCGGAACGCCCGGTTCGCGGTATTATGGCCCAGTGAATAATGGCACCTACGCTGCCGGTGGCATGGTCCCGTCTATCACGGCGATGCGCAAGTCGTTCGCTCCGCCACAGCCAGCACAGGGTGCGCTCCCGCAGGGACTTCCCCAACGTGGAGCGATGCCCACAGGTATGCCCGGAATGCCGCCCATGCCGACGCTGACTCCACAACGGCCGATGGGGCAGCCCAACGGCCAGCCCGGATCGCCGTTCGCCGATGGTGGTTACGTTGGCGACTATGCCGATGGCGGCCCGATTCGCAAGAAGGCTCCGTCGCAGCGTCCAACACTTGAGCAGCAACTCGATGAGTTCTCGCGCAGGATCAACGCGACCGCGCCGACTTATCGTGGCCATGAATCCCCTAACCCATTTAATCCTGATCCGAATTCGGTGCGGCAGTATGCGGAGGGAGGAGCGTTTGATTCCGACGTGAGTCGGATTTACGACGAGAACGGCCCCACTTATTTGGGCGGTCCCGATCTGCCGGAAGATCAGATCAATTATGAGCCGTTCAGTGGGTATGGAGAGAAAGTTCCCCAAATTCGTCGCCGCAATATGGACCGGGAATTCAGGGATCATACACAGCGGCTCCTGAATTTCATTTTGAAGATGAACGCCTCTCGGATGGGTGAGTAACGTGGCCTATCCCGACGACGATCTGTCCGAGGCCGCTGCCGCCCCGTCGCCGTTCACGGCGCAGTCGGTTTATCCGGCTGATTCGGGCGCGACCAATCCAGCATTGGCCAAGGAGTTCCTTGATCGCCACCGCGCCGACATGACTCAGCGCGTGCCGGAAATCGACAACTCGCTGAGCAAGATGCAGTTGAACGTCGACAGTATGACCAAGATGCTGGACGACACGGTCGCGTCGATCAAGGCAGCAAGGTCTGGACGGAGCAATTTGCCGCTGATGGCGATGGGCGCTGGCATGATGACCAGCACCGGCAATTTCGGCACCCAATTGGGCCACGGTCTGGCGGCCATGGTGCCGACCATCCAGAAGCAGCGCGAAACGGACGAGGCGTCCGATCTCAGCCTTGCGCAACTCGGCATGAGAAAGGCCATCCTCCAGCAGGCCCCGCTGGAAGCGAAGCTCGCCTACATGAAGGCGATGCAGACTGGCGATCAGTCGGCCGTGCGGGCCATTGAGCAGGCGTTGATCCGGGCGCAAGCGACGTCGGGCAATGCGGCGGACAGGGTGTCCCAGCAGCAACAAAAGCTCGTTCAGACGACGGTCAAGAACGCTCTGGACGAGGCGCGCAAGCAAGTCGATTCAATGGGCAAGGAACAGTACGCCACGGCCGAAGAGCGCGAGGCGGAAATCCAGCGGCGGTTTGCGATCAATCTCAAGCTGGCCAAGGAAACCGGTGTCGCCATTCCGGATGACGTCATGAAGCGGGTCACGGATTTGACGGGCGTTCCCGGCAACACCGCCATGAAGACGCGGGCCTCGTATTTCGATGCTCCGACCAATCCGGAAGCGATTGCGAAGACGGTTGAAGCCGGGCTGCCCCCACCGCCGAGCGGTTACATCTATGAGGCGATTGGTCCCAAGGATCGTCCAAAGGAACTAGCGGAGCAGACCAAGAACTATCGCAAGGAATCCAAGGACTGGGACACGCAGAGCAAGACAGCGTCGGATACGATGGCTCAACTCGACACGGCCGAGACACTGCTCGACAAGAATCCCAAATTGACCGGACCAATCATGGTCGGGCCTGTCGGCTTGCCGAACAATTGGCAGTATAATCAATCGCCGGATGCTCGTTCATTGAAGTCTATTTTCACCGGAATTCAATTACACAACGTTCCGCAGGGGCAGGGCGCGGTGTCGGACATGGAGCGTCGCCTGTTCGAGAACGCGTCACCCAGCATGGATAATGACGTCGAGACAAACAAGCGGTTGATCGGTATCCAGCGGGAAATCTTCAAGCGGGACAAGGATCGGCGCGAGTTTTTCAGCGAATATTGGAACCACTACAAGACGGTGGACGGCATGGTCCCAGCGTGGGATCGCTACATCACGTCGCCGGCTGGATCGGCCATTGGCCGCGATGGCGCCGGCAATCCGGTGCCCAATCCGAATCGCCTATCGTGGCGTGAATACTTCAAGAAGGAACGCGGTGTCGCTGGTCCTGAAGTGCCGCAGAGCCGTGCCAAGGGCGGCGCGATCAAGCTCGGAAGCGAGTACGACTGATGGCTGATATCGAGAAGTTCGGTCGCACCTTTTCGTTCGATGACAACGTCCCGGACGACGTGCGGGACACACGCATCCGAAACTGGATGCAGAAGAACGCGCCCGATGAGCTAAAAGAAAAAACGACACCAGTGTCGCCGTCTGCGGCGCCCGCTCAACAGGTTGGGACGCCCATTGTACAATCGGAGACAAATACCGACAAATCCAAGGGCAACTTCAATCCCCGGCTGGCCATGCTGTCGACCCTGTTGCTGGGTCCACTGGGTCCGGCCGGTCTGGCCATTCCCGGCGTGCGCGAACGCATGGGCGACGTGAATGCTTATCGCACAGTCGCACAAGGTGCGATTCCGTTCGCCGACGAGATTACGGCCGGCGCGCGCTCACTGGCTGGAACGCCATACGATACGGCGCTGGCTGAAGAGCGGCAAGGCGTGAAGGACTATGGTCAGAAGCACGGCGAGACGGAGAAAGGTTTGCTCGAAGTGGCGGGCGCGCTGGGTACCCTTCCGCTGGGCATGGGTGCGGCGGGGCTAGCGGCCAAGGCTGTGCCGGGTGGTGCCAAGCTCGCCGCCCTGATTGCCAAGCATCCGTTCCTTGCCTCCATCGGCGTGGGCGGAACGTCTGGTGCAGTGTCCGGCTTCGGTGCGGGCGAAGGCGGCCTCGAAAACCGTCTTGCCGACGCAGGCTATGGAGCGGCGCTGGGCAGCGTCTTGGGACCGGCGGCGTACGGCGCGACGAGGGCCGTCAAGAAGGCCGGCGACTGGCTTAAGACGGACAATCGTGTCGCGGAGTATCTGCGTACCGTCATGGAACGGGAAAAGAAGCTCGACCGAACGAGCCCGACGTTCGATGCCGACGCCGTGGGCAAGCTCCGCACCGAACTGGCCGATCAGACCGCGTTGAAGACCGAACCGGTCGTCGGCGATTTGTTGCCCGGCGCGACGGAGCAGTCTCTCCAGAAACCCGGCAACGGGTCGTCGGAATTGGCCGAGGCGCTCTACAAGCGCCAGTACAACAAAGACCTCCCGGAAGCTGTGGCCCGCGAACAGAGCCAGTTCGGTCGTCTTCATGATGCGATGGATAGCTCGTTCGGCCCCGACACGTTCAAGGGAACCGACGAGGCGCTCCTTGCCGCCCGGCGTGCCAATGCCCAGCAAGGCTTCACGCCGGCCTATGCCCGCAACGTCCGGACGCCCGAGATCGATGATGCGTTGGACCGGCTCAACACGCTGAGTCCGAATATCCTCTCGACGGCGCAACGCTGGGCGACGGCTGAACGCCGACCCATTGGCCGGCTCAATCCGGACGGTATCCCCATCGACTACAACACGCAGTATCTTCACGATATCAAGCGCTCCATGGATGAGGTACTGGGCGAACAGGGACGCATGAATCCCCGCTTCAACGACATGCCCTATAAGAACGCCAAGTCCGACTTGAACAAGGCGTTGATGGAGGCTAATCCGGATTACAAGTCGGCGATGCTCAAGTACGGCGAGGATTCCGGCCTGATCGACGCCTTGAAGAAGGGGCGCGAGGAAGTATTCGTGCCGGGCAGTGTCGACAAGACGGGCGGCATGGATGCTGCCGGCATCAAGGATTATCTCGCCGATCCGAATATCCCACAAGCCCAGAAAGACCTGTTTATGACGGCCGCCGCTCGAACGGTGCGCGAGAAGTTCCTTGGCTCCGACGCCAAGAAGTTCACGCACAACTGGGCCAGTTTCATCGAGAACCCCAAGAATGAGGAGAACCTCAACGCGCTGGTCAACGGTCGCCAACTTGGCAGTTGGGACCTGTTTCGCTCACGTTTGAAGCAGGAGAACGTCAACTATCAGAACGCTACTCGTGCGACCGGCAATAGCCGCACGTCGGCGCGCGAAGCGATGAAAAAGGAAGCCGAGGGCATTGCGCCGGATTTCATGTCGGCGCTTGGTCTTCTGATCAATCCGAAAGCCCCGAGCGGCTGGCGAGGCGTTTTGTCGACGGCAACTCACGCTGTTGATCCGTCCGCTGCCATGCTCAACAAGACGGCGTCTCTTCTCGCCAAGAAAGGCCCGGCGGCCAACAAGTCGCTGGATGATATCGAGCGTCTATTGAAGGAGACGGCGGATCGTGATGCCCGCTTCAAGCGCATCGGGGCCTATGCACCGGGTGCAGTTCCCTTCGCGCTGCCATATCGGGGGCAGGACTGATGCCGATTTACGATTCGCCTTTCGGCTCGTTGCCGACGAACCTGCCGCAACCCAAGGGGCTCCCTGCGCCGATGCAGGTTCAAGCTCATCCGCAGACGCCCATGATGCCCGATCTGGGCGCGATGATGCAGCCGCGTCAGGAGCAGCAGCAGACGGCACGTCCGCCGAGTGATATTGAAACCGTCATGGGCAGTCTGGCTGGCCTATGGAAGCAATCACGCGAGGATACGGACAAGCAGAAAGCCAAGAGTCTGCTTGAGCAACTTCTTGAGTTGAAGAACCAGCGGACCCCGATGAATTCGGATGGGACGTTCAAACCGGCAACGAACGCCGAAGAAAAGCTGCCACGTGACTTCGCATCGGCCGACGTCGATGCCTACACACGACGAGCCGCCAGCTTCGAATCGGGCGATAATCCCTATGCCGTGAACAAGGGTAGCGGAGCGACGGGCACGTATCAATTCCTGCCCTCGACATGGCGCTGGATTGCTAAGGAAGCCCCGGAACTCGGATTGACTGAGACAGGTATCACCGATGCGGTGCAACAAGCCAAGGCGATGCGCTATTACACCAACAAGAGCCAGCGCATCCTTGAGCCTATTTTAGGCCGCAAGCCGACCGGCGGTGAGCTTTACCTGCTTCACCTGTTGGGCCATTCTGGCGGCCCGGCGGTGTTGAGCGACCTTGATGCGCCGATCACGAAGACGATCAGCGAAGGTGCCTACAAAGGCAATCCCTTCCTGAGGCAATACACGACGGGCCGCGACTTGATCGCCGGTTTGAACAGCACGTTTGGGGGCGGGGGCAAATAATGACGGTCAACTATGTGACCCTCGTAGCGCAGGGCGGCACACCTGTCCGACTTGCCGATCAGACGGGTGCGCCTTACCCGACGACTGGTGCCGGCGCGCTGGTGTTCAATCAGAGCCCGACGATCACGGGTGCGAATCTCATCAACCCCTTCATCACGGGCGCACACAGCGACGTCGTTTACACGGCCGGCTTGTTCGTCAATGCCTCGACCTTTCATATTCCCACACCTGTCATGCTGCTGGCGACGTCGGGCTATTCCGTCGTCGGTGTCGGCGGCGCAATGTACAAGCGTACCAACAGCTTGCCGCCGTTCGGCGCGGGCTTTCAGGATGCCGATGGTCAGTTCTGGGTGATTGTCTCGGAGCGCGGCCTGCTCATCACACAGTTCGGAGCGCTCCCTGATTCCAATCTCTCGTTCACTGGCGATATTCCTGTCGGCCCGACATATACTTCTGTGCCTGTCACGGGCACGAATAACTCGCCGGCCATCAATAATGCGCTTCTGTATGCAGCCAGCCTGCCGAGCGGCGGGACCGTTCAAGTTCCAGCAACCGGTGTGTTCGGAACCAGTGAATCCATCCAGATGCAGACGAACACGACGCTTACCTCATTGGGAGGTTGGCTTGTTCGGTTGAGCAATGTTCTCGCGCCGGGAAATACGCCGGCCTTTGTCCGACTCGATGATTCCGAAGGACCTATCACTGTCCGGGGTCTTTACATTGATGCCAACGCAGCCGGACAGATTGTCATTGGTGGCTCTCAGCACACTATCCGAATTCACAATTGCCAGAACTACGAGCTAAGCTGGAATTGGCTCCTCAATGGCACGGGCTATGGCATCTCGCATGACGTCAGCATCGCGAATGGCCTTATCGCCTATAACCACATCTACAACACGGCTGCGGATGGAGTCGACGTTCATAATACGGACGATGCCGGTAACAGCCTGACCATCATCGGGAACACCATTATCGGATTTGGCCGCACCGGTAATCCGAAGGGAGGAATTCACGGACGCGGCGACGGCCTGCAGATCATCGGTAACATCATCAAGACGTGTTTCGGCGTCATCGCCGGCATCGGCGGCATCGTCGTTGGAAACGGCGAGACGGTCTATGGCCAGAAGATCATCGGGAATTATGTCGAAATGGGGCCGCTCCCGGCATCCGGTTTCACCGGCAAAGGAATTGTCACCAACAATCCGGGATCGATCGTACAAGGCAACACTGTAATCGGTGATACCGGCATCGCGACCGGTTTTATCGCCAATGGTGCGACCAATGTTTTCACTGGGAACGTGGTGACGCCAAAGGACAGCGACTTGGTATCCGTCACGACCTATGGATTCAATCTTGGCGTGACTGCTGTGAATGGCGTCTTTGCTGACAACGTCGCAGTGGCTTGCGGCCTCAGCGGATTCTTCGATCAAGGCACAGGTAATCGATATAGCGCTAATTTCGCCCAAGACTGCATCCATTATGCCTTCGATATGTCGAATTCGACGGGCGCATTGCTCGATCACCTGAACACCCAGAGCAACTGCACGCTTGGATTATTGCGTCGCGGCACAGGGACTCTATTCGATCAGGCGACCGATATCAGTTCTACCCCGACGTTCGCCAATGTGACGCTGCCGAGCTTTCCTGTGGCGGGGACAGACGCGGCGAACCGGGCATGGGTCGAATCTTTCGTTACCGGCAATTTCACGCCCTACAACAATGCTGCTCCCATTGTCGCTCCAAACGTGACAACCGAGTCTGTGCTTGTGACAATCCCGATTTTGGGCAACTCGATGGGACTGAATGGCTCATTCGAGATCATGACGCTCTGGGATTTCATCGCGACGGCGAACCTTCAGTTTCGTGTCCGATTCGGCCAGTTCCCGGTTGGGACCAATGTGGCATTCTTGGGAGTCACGCTCACCACGTTCACCAATCGGTCGGCACGCTTCATCACGAACATCGGCAATGCGGGCGCGGCGAATGCCCAGATCGGCTGGGCGGCCAACAATGGCTCGTATGGCTTCTCGGGCACGGATTGCCAAAGTGGGGCGATCAACACGCTCATCGACCAGAACATCTATATCACCGTCACCAAGACGACGGCGGTCGACAGTTGCACGCTCCGTCGTGCAACTGTCCTGTTTACGCCGGGGACGTGATCTACTTCTGGCGACGCTGAAAGCCACGCCCCTGCTCAGGCCAGCTACGGCCCCATTCCAGAAGCCCGTTTTCCGGCTTCTGGAGGCTGGAGAAAGGCGGAAGCTCGCCGGGTGCCAGATAGATGGCCGCCGTGGCGTACCGAACGCCGGGATCGGTGCCGAACGTCACCGGGATGTTCGTGCGGCAGTAGTGTCGGGGATGGCCTTCCAGCCGATCGCAGTCTTCAAGACCGGCGTCGCTCACCTTGTAGAGATGGCCGATGATCTGGCCGAGATAGGCGTGATACGCTCCGGTCAGTCCGCGCGGAAGCTGCCAGACGTAAGGGAAGCCCTCGTTCAGCAGGAACTTGCCGACCGTCTTGGCAACGCCGATATCCTTGCCGGCATGCTTCTCGATCAGCAGGAACTTGCCGACCGTCTTGGCAACGCCGATATCCTTGCCGGCATGCTTCTCGATCAAGAGATGGTTGCCATGGCCCGGCTTGAGGGTGCCGTACGTGAAGAGGTAGTGCGGATGGGTGTCCAGAAGGTCGGTCATTGTTCTCTCCAGATAAGATTGTGTCGAATTCGACTAATTGTAGCCTCTGATACGTTCAGGCGTTCGGCCCATCGCCATCCCGGCAGTGGGCTGTGGCGAACCTTACGAGCAACAAGGAAGTTGAGCTTGCAGCCTCGCCCTAGATCGAGTCGATCCCTGCTGTTTTGCTTGTGTGTTCCCTCGTAAAGATGCTTAGGCTCTACACACCTTGACACACTGCATGTATGCAAGGCTAACAATCCCCGTTTGATGCGTCTCCCAAGTTTTTGTTCAAGAACATAACGAGACACAAGAAAACAACGTCCGAGTCGCCACATTCTTGGATAGCCAAAATTGTTCACTCCGTGAGTCCAGAGCAGACATCCTCTCGGATCGCGCATTGTCTTAGCGACAATGACGTCATCTATGGTGTATCGAGCGCTCCTGAAGAACTTCGGCATAGGGACATGATAATCTATATTACCGGAAATATACAACTGGATTTTTCTGACGGAGCCGCTATTTTATCTATATGCAGTACCTCACAGCAACAGACCTCCGCAAGATCGCCCCCGCGACACAGAAGATGCCGCAGAGCGATGAGAACCTCGTCTCGACCAAAGCGTTCCTGCGGCGAATCGACAAGCTGGGATTTCAGCCGATCTTCGCCGCGCAAGGCACCCCGCACACCGACGCCGACGAGCCGCTCAAGAGTCGGCATCTGACTGTCGCGTCCAACGACGACGGCTTCGCCATCGCCATCTTGAACAGCCATTCGATTTGGCGCAGGGCGTGGATAGGGGTTGGCTTCTGCCTGACCAATCGGCTGTTCATGATCGGAGCAGCGGTGCCATTGCCTCGGTGGCGCGGCTTTGACGAGCCGCTGGAGACAGCGCTCTCCTACAAGGAGTCGCTGACTGAGGCCAAGCGCGTGCTGGAAGGCTGGCAACTAGAAGATCATCAATGCCGATGGCTCGCCAAGCAATTCGCGACGTCGGCATGGCTCAAGGGACACAAGCAGCCCCTTCCCAAGGCGTTGTCCGACCCGAGCATTGCCTCCGGGAGCGCTTACGGGTTCCTGCATCTCATGTTGAAGGTATCGCGCGAAGGCGGCCTTCCTCCCGCACCGACCGACCGAGTCGTGCCCGGCCGCAAGCTCAAGCCGATCATCGCTCCAGACGCCCTGATGCACGCCGCCAGCCAGACGTTCCAAGTCGGCCTGCGGGGCCTGATCAAGTACAAGCTCGGCACTTACGCTTTTCCGGCGTTTAACAGCCGGTGAAGAAGCCGCGCTCATCCATCATCCGCGTCTTCGCCGATGAAGACGCTCTATGGGATTATGTCTCCCCGCGCCTGCGCGGATGGTGGACGAAGCTCGAAGCGGTCACGCCGGACGGCCTGACCGATTGGCTGGGACTGTGGGACAGCCGGACGTGGTGGTGCGAGGCAAAGATCGGCAAGCCGGGCCTCGACGCCTTGCGGCCTTCGCAACGCCGGTTTGCCTATGCCTGCATCGACAACCACATCGAGCATTGGACGTGCTTCGGCTACAAAGGCGAAGCGCGATTTTTCAGGGACCTCGATTTTGACACTGAACGGGTTCCCCCCTTTCATCGCGAAGCACGTCCCCGAAGCCGCTGAGCGAAGGGGCAAGCGCCTTGAGCGCGTCCCACATTAAAGCGTTCTTAGCCTGACGCTTCCGTGTCACCTCTTCAATTCGCTGGAGCGCTTCCTGCTCATCAATCGTCCCCAGATGGCTCGGCGTCTCGGAACCGCCTTCTCGGGCTTTGGCTAATCCTACAAGCACATCGTCAAAAGTCGGGTTGAGTCCCCTGTCCTGCATCGCTTGAAGCTGATGATAGAACCACGCGCTGATTGCCATTGCCTGCTCCTCGGTTAGAAATCCTCGTTGTAGCCTTCCGGCGTGTACCGGCTCTCTTCTTGTGGAAGATAAGTCGGTCCTGTCGCCGTAGCACCGCCCGACAGGAAATCCGGATTGTTCATCACCATCTGCACAAGGTCCGCTGTCTCGGCATGGGCCTTAAGGATCATTGTATCGATGCTGTTGGGCACCGCCAACGTCCCGAACAGCGTCGAATGCCGTTGGCCAAGACGATAGATGCGGCCCTCACTCTGCCAGCGCTTCTCGCGCGAGAACGAATAGGAATAGTAGAACGCCTTGCTGGCGATCTGCAGCCCGTCGACACCGGTCGAGCCGGTGCCCTCGTTCAGTACCACGTAGTCCAGTTCGCCGGCCCGGAACGCCCGGATCACCCGTTCCCGCTCAATTTGGGGGGTGTCCCCTTCGTACACCCCCACCCGGCCGAGCCCGGACGTGGCGATAACGACATCGTCAATATCGGCTTTGAATCTCGTCCAGATGAGCGCCTGCCCGTCGTTCTGTTCGAGGAGATTCGTCAGTACCTCTGGACGGTTGTTCGGCAACAGACGAGGGACCGCCTCACGCATCTCGTCTTCCGTCTCGACTTCCTCGTAATACCGACCGCACAGCACTTGCTGCATGCGCAGTAGCCGGACGAGCGCATAGACGGGATTCTGGATGCGGGCAGCGCGAAGGTCTTCGATAAGCTGGTCCCGCAAAGCAACATAAACGTGAACCTGCTCGGGGGTAAGCTCAACTTCAAAGCGCTCGTATCTCTTTGGAGGTAGTCCCAAGACGGTATCCGGGATCATGAACGACACGGGCGCGATCTTGCGGATCAGTTCTTCCTGATTGCGGTAGCCGACGACCTGTCGGACACGCGGATCGACATTGCGACCCCGGATTTCCCGGACATTGCAATAGCGGTCCCGGAACGAGAACCAGTTGCTCAGGCCGATGATCGCCGGATCGAGGAACTGGTACTGGGTGAAGAAATCCTCCAGCCCCTTGGTGATCGGCGTGCCGGTCAGGATCATCCGCATTGTGGCGTACTGAGCAAGGTCGACCATTTCCTTGGTGCAGCGCGCCTTGTAGTTCTTGATGCGGCTCGACTCATCGTTCAGCAGGGCGATGCGGCCAGACCGCAGGAACGCCATGAGCGCTGTCCGGGCCTTGGAGTGCTTCCGTCCGAACGCTTCGATATTGAACGCCATGATGCGCAGCGTACGGCCCTCTCCGCGCCTCGCCTCGGCCACTGCGGCGGGAATGCGGGTATCCCCCTTCCAGACGTGACAAACGCGCCGTACGGCGTCCGTAAGGTGCTCTGGAACAGCCTGATTGATCCACTGTGCCTTGACCGCGTTGATGGCGACGATGGCAATGCCGTCGATCTCATTTCGCATGAACTTGTCGGCGAGAATATCGAGCGCCATCTTGGTCTTTCCGACGCCCAGCGCACAGGGGGCCAAGGCGACGTTGGGTAGATGTCGGGCGTGGGTGAAGGTCTTTAGCTGGTAGTCCCTCGGCGGGACCTTGAACGGCCAGTTGCGCTCATATTCGCCGGGTTCCCGTTCACGGAGTCGTGATAGGTATCGGAAAGTGCGCGCCTCGACGAGCCGGTTTCCCGGATCGTGCCATATGGCATCGCCGAATCGCTCGTGCAGGAAGAGCAGGTTCGCGCTATTTGTGCGTAATCCCACATTAGGATCGTCAGGCGGGGGCGGCTCCGGGGCGTCAAAATAAACATCGTTGATCCTCAGCCGGTCGATACCGGAAATCGTGATGACGTTCGGTGTGACAGAGATGAAGGCTGGCAAGGATCAAATCCATCGGGCCGGTGCAAGAGGAATTCGTTTCGTCCAAGGGCGAGGCGCATGATACGCGTTGCTGCGCAAGACGAAAAAGGTAAATCGCCTAAGCGGTGCATTCTTCATCGTATCGAAGCAAACAAATTTGCGAAGCGATTTCTCGCGACGAATTCGATCCAGCAACGCATATCGTGTCAGTACTGATACTTTCACGTCGTGGCGGCATTGGCACCACCACTTCGCGTAGAACATCCAGCACGTGACGGGACCACCGGCCTGTGGACGGTCCCGGATTGAATCGATGGTCACGCCATCATCCGCATTGTCTTGCCTGCTCCCGTGCTGGCTTGCCACGCCGGCTGCGGCAATTTGATGATACCCGTCTTTGTGCTGGCCAGCCGGCGCGTGAAGATAGCCTTGATCCGGGTCAGGCCGGGGCTGCGGTCGCGATCATTGAGCAAGCGACCCTGCAGCCAGTCGAGATAGCTGCTATTGGCGCTCAGTGCTGTGAGACACTGCTTGAACTCCTCACGAGTGAGGACGACGGAGCGGGCGGCGCCCTTGTCGCGGACCCGGTCGAGAACGACGCGCCGGTACAGCCACATGCACAGGGCAAGATTGAGATTGCCCCACAGCCGGAAGTATTCCGGATCACGGCCCCACGCATGGAGCGTCAATTCCAGAAAGCCGATCAGCTTGCCCGCGCTGTCGGCATCCATGGATGCCGCGATTTGCGAGATACCGCCATGTCGGGCGGTGCTATTGTGCGGCGTTTCCAGCGCCGACGTCGACCAGCACCGCAGGACGGATGCCAGACTGATGATGGGACCAGCATGGTCCTTCCGGCGGATGTTGTCGTACCCGATGAAGGGGCACGTATCCATGAGATGCTTGAGGTTGGGCAGCGACGGAGTCAGGCCGCGCAGCAGATCGTCTGGCCGCATGCGAACGAGGGCGGTGTTCAGCATGACGAAATCATCGGCCATGTCGGCCATTGTGTCGTAATGGACGATGCGAACATCGGCGATAACTTCCGAGATGCCGGCGATCCGGAACGCTTCCCGGCGATGCTGACCATCGACCAGATAGTCGGAATTGTCCTTCGTCAGGCGGCCGATAGTCACGACGCCCGTGATCGTTTGGGACATCTTCATTTCCTCGGCAATGGCCATGACCTTGGCATTGACGCGAACAGGGCGCTGGAACGGGGGCACCTGCCACTTGTTCACGTCGTCGACCGTGAGCAGCAGGGTGTCCATCGTCGACCGATGGGTCTTGGGGGCCAGCTTGGCCATTGCTGTAGCCATATTGACAGTCCTTCCGGTTGAAGTAGCCTACACTCTGCCCATTTCCGCTAATATAGTAAAGCACTAATTTAGTCACGGTTTCGTGATCGCCTCAATCTCGCACGGCAGCCCAATTTCCGCCAGTTTTAATTTCCGCCACGACAGGGATGGACAGAGGCATGGCCGACTCCATGATCTCCTTGATCCGGCCGGTTAGAACCGCCCCGGCCGCTCCGCGAGGGATGGACACGTCGGCTTCGTCATGTACGACGACGAGGGGGATGATGCCCTCGCGACGCATCAAGACCTGAGCGCGCTTCATCTGGTCGCCAGCGCTGCCCTGAATCTTGGAATTGCACGCCTTATGCGTCCGTGCGTACTCGTCGCCATACTTCTGGAAACGAACATGTCGGCCGCCCAAGGTCCGCATCCGTCCGGTGCGCTCAGCTTCAGTCTTCAGTTCGGTCTGAAGTCCCTTGATGAACGGGAAGCGCTCGAAATGGCGACGAAGTAGTTCTTTGCCTTCGGGACCAGCCACTTCCAGCATATCGCCATTCCGGAGCTTCACCCATTCAGTCGGCAGCCCAAGACGCTTGCATGTTTCGGCTCCTCCTTGCCCGTACCAGATGCCGAGTCCCATTGTTTTAGCGGCACCGCGTTTTATTCCCATGTTGGTGGCAACTTCTTGATGCATGTCGAACATCGGATTGGCCCGATATTGATCGGCCATCTCCTTGGCACCTTGGATGCCGTGCCGTTCGGCGATGTGGACACCCAGACGTGGCTCCTGAGCAGAATAGTCCAGCTTGCCCCAGTCCTCGCCTTCCTCGGCCTCGAAACAGTCCCGCATGGCGTGACCAATCTCAGGATCGCGGTTCGGGATGTTGGTCAGGTTCGGATTGGTCGACGACCACCGCCCCGATGTCGCTCCACGCATGCCCTCAGAGCCGTCATCCGTGCCGCTACGACGCAACGGATTGAAGTCGGCATGGATACGCCCATTGACCGAAGATTCGATCAGATAGCCCCGAAAGAACGTGCTGACGGCCTTGTCATAGCGCCGGGCAGCGTTGATCAGATCAGCCACAGGCGACTTGAGGCTCTCGATATTCTCTTTGCGAAGCTGATCCCGCCCTTGAGTCGTCTTGGGCAAAACCAGACCCGGATTCTCCATTTTGAGCGCCCGCGCCAGCGCCACATTATCGGTCGCTGTGACATGAACGCCCGTTGCCTCAAAAACTGCCAGCAACGCTGCATCCCGTTTCCTCTCAAATTCGCGCATATAGCGCTCGGCCTTGTCGACGTTGACCCGGACGCCCTGTCGCTTCATATCGAAGCCGACCAGATAGCATTCCCGCTCAAGCGCATGGATGCCCGTCAGGTTTTCCGCTTCGAGCAGCGGCAGCAGTTGGTGGAACAGATCGCGGGTCAACACGGCATCGTCCGTGCCATAGGCTTCGGCTAGCCAGCCCGGCACAAGGTCCATGTGAGCCATGGGATCAGTCAGTCCGCCAGCCGCACAAGCTGCCTTGAACGCAGCGGAGCTTTTGCCTCGTCCGAGATACTCACGTCCCAACGCGTCGAGCGAATAGCTGTTCTTGAATTCGTCGAGGATGGCTGCGATGCCCTGCACATCGACCGGCGGATTGACCAGGTTGACGCCCTCGCGTGCCATCCAGCCCAGATCGTACATGCAGTTGGCGTAGACGAACGTGAGGTCGGGCTTACGCGCCTGTGCGCTCAACCATCCATACACACGTTGTGGATCGATATTTCCATCGCTATGCCGCGTCGGCAGATAGAAGCTGCCGCCATCCCAACTGATCGCGACACCGCAGCCGAACCCTACGCCTTGGTGCGCCCAGCTTGAGCCGTTGCCGGCACTGAGTCCGGGGTCCTTGTTTTCGGTGTCGAGGGCCACATAACCGGAAAGCTCGGGCAACTCGTCATGTGGTCGCCAATCGACCGGCCGCGTAAAGACAGGCCGGGAGATTTGACCGTTCCGTCGTCCGGATACACGGCGTAGAACAGGTCCAGATAGGACTTCATCGAACAGCCCCACGGTTATTTGCTCTCAGAATCAAGACTCTTGAGAAAATCAGACCCGGCTTCGTATGCTTCCTTGAGCGCTTCCTCAATATCATCCGCATAATGATGAAACACGCAATCGGGCGCAATCAAGTTTCCCCTCTTGTACGAATTATGACACGAGCAAGGTCCAGTGATCCGTGCGGCTGTAGATTTGAAATCCGGCATCATATTTTGCCTTGCGTCAGGTTGAGCGCGGCGGCGATAATTTCGGCGTCTCGCTGCGAATCACAGAAGCAGATAGATGTATCACCACGAACGTACCAGTAGGGTCCAGACGGCAATGGTGCATCCCCAAGCTCGGCGGCTATAAATTTCTCCTCGCCCAAGGTGAAGCCCTTCTGCTGAGCAATCCAGTCCGTAACGACGAATTCGTGGATTACATCGCCAGAGAACCCGGCAATAGCATCGACCGCGCCCTCACCATCAATCGAATTGATCTGCGACTTGGGCAGCCAGTGAAGCTCGCCATCCAGATCGATCTGGATCGCTCGTGCTGTGACACGCATGCCGACCGCTCGGATCGTCACTGGCATTATGGCCCCCAATGTGCGCAACCACCACCCGCCGTGACGTGGTAGCAGCGAGGACCGGCCGGGGCCGTGGGCTGGCCGTAGGTGTAGACGATAGGCGGATTGTAGCGGTCCATCATCCACCGTCCCCATGCCCCTGTATTGGCTTGGTTCTGCTGCATCAGGTAAGGGTCGTAAGGTGACGGAGCGCACGCACCGGCTAGCAATCCGACAGCCATGAACAGAACCGTACGCATCGAAGCCTCCCTAGAACATCCGATCCACAATTTAATGCAGCCGCCAGTCACGATGGCATTCTTGCCGGCCATTTTACGAACCGACTCATCGGTTATCGTCTCCAGCCACGCGTCCAATTTCTTGCGAAGCACCGCTTTGATCGTCTTGGCTTTCATCTGATCACCCATTCATCCCGGAAAACACGCCATGATAGCCGTTACCGTGCCAGATCGCACGCTCGCCAGACAGATCAATCGTCTCGGCGAATTCCAGCGCGGCGAGCATCTGATCGACGCCCCATGTGCGACGCGGCACATCGAGATCGATTTCCTCTTTTATTTCAAGCTTCTCGTCCATGTGCGTGATCTTGCCGTTGCCTAACGTCAGTCGCTTCACGCCATACGACTTGACGCGCTCAACCGTCTCCTTGAGGTTGTCCGGCACCGGGACGCCGCCCTGCAACGGCAGATTCTCGATGAAGGAATAGGCCGCGTCCGGAGCTTCCTCGATCAGACGGGTCGACGTCAGGGTGAGCCCTTCCCATTCAGCACGGAATGTGTTGGTGCCGTTCTTCAACTCGGGCGGCTCGGATTGGGACAAGATGAACTTGGCGGCCCATGGCGGAATGGTGAAATCGACAGGATAGGTGTCTGCGGTAAACATCGCCGCGAACGGCCCGAAGGCGAAGGCAAAATTACGCCGGAAATGAACGCCCATCTGCCAGATATGACCGTCACGACCCGCAGTGAATTTGAACAAGTCCCTGAGCTTGTCGTTGAATTCCGCGCCGGGAAGATAGGCCGGCCCAGATTGAATGAACGACATGCCGGCCGGGAAGCTGTTGTCCCCCAGACACCGGAGCGTCACCCGGCTGCGGCCGGCACGCACCACTAGACCACTATCGTCCGCCGTCTTAGCCAGCGTTGCACTCTCGCGCTCCATGGCACGCATCAGCGCATCATAGCGGACACAAAAATGCGGCGGCACTTCATCGATAAATGCGTCAACCGACATTTCGCCACACACGCCGCGCAGCACGCTGCCCAGCACGTCTTGAGCCATCACCAGATTCACATACGCATGCTGCGGGACGATCTTGCCGTCGCCTACGGCTGGAGCGACGGCTTTCAGGGCGGCGAGGAGGTTCATGCCGTTTCCCAATCCACGGCGAGCAGATCAGTCTGGGAGCAGAGCCACGGGACGAACATGCCGTCAGCCGTCTTCATGGCGACGAATGGAGCGCGACCGGCGTCCTTGGCCAAATCGCATCGCCATTCAGGCCCCGTGACAAGCACCAACCACATTCCCTTGCCGTTCCATCCTGATCGACGTACGGCATCGCCGTTGTGCATTTGCTTTACAGCCCAGCCAATGTCTTGGAGGTTCATTTCGCCTTCTCCATCTTGAGGTATTTGCGGAGCGCCGCGTGGACGATGGCCGTCATCGAGACGCCCGTGTCGTGGTTCTCCTTGGACAGCGCCTCGTACACGTCGGGATCGATCCGCATGTTGAACGCCGCCTTGTAGATGGGCCTACTCGTCTTGACGCTCATCACCGGTACTCCCGTCCTGTGTGAACAATTTTGACGATGCGCCACATCGGATAATCCACAGCATCGTGACCCAGAGAATTTTGGCAGATTTGGACGCCCAGATCATTGTACTTATTGAGCAGACCACGCACGATTTCATCCGGATCGCGCAAATGGACTTCGACCATTTCCATGGCTCACATCCCCGCCACTGGCGACATGGCCTCAGCCAGCATCCAAATGCCGGCCAAGCATGCGGCCATGAGAGAGAACAGGAACATCAATCCACGCACGGTCATGGCGTAAGCTCCGACACGACAGACTCATGCCCCTTGCCGGCGTCGTCTTTCTCGAAAGTCTTTTTGAACGCAATATTGCCTTGAGCATGGAAGATCACAATGCCTTCAGGCTTCATGAAGCCGGGCGCAGCGAAAGAACCGCCTTTCATCAAAGTGAGCATTGAATTGCGAACATCCAATAGTTCGAACGCCGCGTATCGTCCGATAGTTGGCACCACGTGGCAGCAAGATGGCCGTATTGCGTCGTCTGCCCAACGAGAGACATTGAACAGGCTGAATCTCTTCTCACCTTTCGGCAGGCCGTAGCCACGCTGGATACCAGAACCCCACCATTCGCCGAAATGTCGGCCCGGACCGAGCTTGGCCAGATCGTGACGATTGTCGAATGCCCACTTAGCAAAGCCGAAATTATCGTCGTGAAAACCGATCCATCGAGAGCGTGATCCCACGAACATCGCTCCACCTTCGTCAAAGGCGATGCACGCGTTAGTGCCATCGATCTTTTCAGTGACAATCACCTCGCGCGACAATCGCGAGATTTTTGGAAATGGAACAAAATCCATATGTCTCTCCCAACAACCGTCAAAATATCGGACGAGTGGCGTGGATGTGCGCCACACCTTATGGTCGCTCGCCCCAATCGGCCAGCACATCGCCTAGAACGGTATGTCATCTCCATCATCGCGGCGCGGCGGCGGCTCATAGCCCGCACGATCCGGCGCAGACGTCGTCGCCGATCCTTCGTCGGTCACGTCGCGGACCGGAGCAGCCATCCGCATCACGCCATCTTCGACCGCCTTGCGCACTTCCTGAGCGCGTTCCCAGCATCGCCGGCCGTTCTTCTGGGCGAGCGTCAGGCCGACCGGCTCGATCTTCCAGCCGGGATAGGTCTTGTCGCCCTCGCCCTCGGTCACGGTCGTCAGCTTGTAGAGGACGGCATAGATCGGAGCGGTGAAGGGACCGTTCGGCCCCTCGAATTCGACGGCATCGATCAGACCGTTCCAGCGCCGGGACTTCTTGGCCTGCGTCGAAGCGAGCGGCAGGACGACGGGTCGCACGCTGCCGTTGTTGTAGAGCAGGCAGTAATAGGTCGGCACCATGTTGATATCGTTGCCCTCGGTCGTGATGCGAGGAAATCCCTCGCCATCGTCGCGACCGCGCTTCTGGCTCGCCTGATACTTGCTGTGGTCGGTGAACCACTGCTTGACCAGCTTGCCGCGCGACCGCTTCTCGCCGCCGCGCTCGATCTTCACTTCCCATTCGGTGACGTGATCCTCGTATTTGCACGGGATCACGAACGCCTCCTGCATCGGACGGAGCGTCAGGTTGTCGATGATGTCGCCGACCCGCGCCGAGTCGATGAAGCCGGCGTGGCCGCGCTTCACGTAACCGGACGTGCCCTGAACGATGCTCAGGTACGGCACGATCATCTGGCGCATGTCGAACGTCTCGGTGCCGGTGCGGGCACCTTCGACCATCAACGCCATGTCCTCGACGCTAAGCGGCGAAGTGTTCCCTGCAGTCGTCAGTTCGTTATCGGGCATTTATGTCTCCTGTGTTTTTGCCTTTTCGGCTAGACGATCCAGCCGTTCGATTTCTTTGATAAGCAACGAGGCTGCACGGATTAAATCCCGACGAGGACTCTTTGGCTTCCACCAAATCCAATCCCATGGCCACAATGATTGTGCCCACAGACTGTTGCCGTCGAAACTGGACAGCGCATAAGCCGCTGCCGCGCGTGGCATCTGCCATTGATCATGAAGATCATCATGATCAGACGTCCAGCCTTCTTCTTCAACGTGGCGCTGACATTCCGCAGCAACATCATCCAGTGCGCTCATCACTCGCTCCGTTCTTCCGCCACAGCCGGCCGCCGCACCGGCTGACTCGCCAGCTTCACACGGCGGATCACGACACAACCAAGCTCCTCGGCCGGCGTCGGCAACGCCGCCTTGACCCTTGCCCGGACAATAGCCTGCAAGGTACTGTGATGGACCGTCTCCGTAATCGACACGCTGGCCCGGTTATCTCCTCGCAGACGCTCGAATGCTTCCAGCGCGGCATCTCTCTCACCGGACCCGTAGTTCGCTTCTACGATGGCTCGCAGGGAATCCTCGTGGCCAAGCTCGATGATCAGCCGCTTGGCCGTCTCGTAGCGTTCCAGCGCGTTCGGCACGTCGGCGAACGGTGACGGAAACGAGCCCTTGATGCTGACGTCCCGCCGGGCCTTCGGGCAGCCCGGCACGCCAAGCTCGCTCACACCGTCTTCGGTGAACGCCGCCGGAAGCTCAACCTGTTCAAGTCGCGCTACTTCGTCGGTCGCCGCCTTCAACTGGAGTTCCAGTTCCTCGACGCGGAGCATCGCGTCGGTCAAGGCGATGACCCCACGGGCGGATCGGGACATGATCGGCATCAGGCGTTAGCCAGCAATGCCTTGACGGCCGGGCTCTCGGCGATCTTCGCCGCTCGCGCCTTGTCGATAGCCGGCTTTTGCTTGAGCCGGTCGAGCGCCCGCGTATCGTTGAACCGCACGATGTGCCGCGCCGTCGTGATGAGTTTGTTCACCCGAGTCCGGTCGAACTGGCTCGTGTAATAGCCCTTGTGTCGGCTGGACTGACGCTGGTTCGCCTTGTTCATTGCGCCCGCAGGCATGGCAATTCCCCTTTGATGAGCAGAGGAGCGGGACCGCTTGTTAGGCGGTCCCGCTCCTCTGCTGTTACTGGTCTTCCGACTCGATGGGCTGCGGCTCGCCGTTGACCGGATCGTCGTCGTTGAGACGGTTGCCGGTGTCGGCCGACATGATGACCGTGCAAGTGTAGGTCGTCACGTTATCGAGATCGACCGTCTTGCCGACCCGAACTTCGCGCACCTCGTGAAGGACGATATCCTGCCCTTCGGGCAGTGAGCCCGTGGCCCGGACCCCACCGGCATTCAGCAGGACCACGCGGTGCGGCATGACGGTCAACCAGCCATAGCCGTAGCCACCGACCGATCCGGTCGGTGCCGCCGGATAGCCTTCGGCGGACAGTTGTCCGGCATGCTGCTCGACCATGAAGCACCACCGGGCGGCGGCGGCCGGATAGCCACGCAGGAACTTAGACGCCCGCTGCGCCGTCATGTAGGACATGACAAGGCGCTGACCCAAGGTCATCGCATCAACGCCGGCCTCACCGGCACGGGAGATCGAAGCGCGGGCCGCGCCGCGCAGCACGTCGGCGACGGCCGCTCGGGCACCCAAGATCATGGAGTCCACCGGACGGCCCAACTGGATCGGGAAGGAGATGTGACGGAAAGTCATTGGCTTGTTCCTCTGATTAAGGGCGTTTGGTTTTCAAGCGACGCGCCCGTGTCCGCCGCTGATTGGAAGATGGCACGATCCGGAAACGCTTGCAACGGCAAAATAGCGTTTCCGGTAAAATAGTTTAATCCGGATGCGGCGACCGACGACGCGATGGTCGGGGAGCCACCGCTTCCCGCGCTTCCTGCATCACATCGCGCAACACATCGGCTACCGGCAGCGATGGTCGTCTCGTCCGTGGCGGCTGGTCTCGGTGACGATCTTCGCTTCAACCGGCCTCGACATTGAACACCTCCACGATACGCATCTCGGATTTATGGCCCTTGTCGACGAACAGGTCAGCGAACGCCTGAGCTTCGCACCATGTCGACCACTGGAGCGCCTTGTCTCCCTTGGTCGTGCGGACCTTGCGCCACACGACCTGATCGCCCTTGGTCGTGCGGACCTTGCGCCACACGACCTGATCGCCCTTGGCCACCGAATAGACCGGGACGAGTCGCTCGATCATGAACGACATGATCAGCCCTCCGGGAACGGCTTCGGCGTGACGAAGGCGGCCAGCACCTCATGCTCCTCGGCCACGGCCAGCCCGGCTGCCGCCATTTTCGCCGCAGCCTTGCGCAGCGTCTCATAGACGTCGTGCATCATCTCGATACGACGACACAGGTTGTCCCGCTCCCCGTCGTGTTCCTCGGTGCCATAGATCAGCGCCACGACGGTTTCGCCAACGCCCTCGATGCGACGGCCATAGTTGGCCTCGTCGTCGGTCGCACCGTGCAGCACCTTGCCTGCACGCATCATGTCCAAGTCCATCATGCTGGCGCTGGGGAAGGGACTGTCGTCCCGCGTATCGATAATGTCGACCATGATTGGCTCCTTCGTTGGATCGATTTGAAGAAGATCGTCTATTTTGGCGGAAATGTCAATCGGCGACTTCAGACGCCGGCATTTGCGCCGGAACATCGATATGTCCATTGTAATAGTGCAGCGCTTCGGCGAAAAGCTGACCGCGATGCTCGCGGAGCCAATCTAGATCGATGCGCCCGACATGGACCGGCCAGAAGCGCCGGCCGCCCGTATCATCGTTGTGCCAATCGCGGTTGTTCGTCGTTCCGGCAAAGACGGCAGTCCGTTTGTGATCCGCCGCCAGCCGGCCGAACGGCACGCGAAAGTGATCGATGCGCGTGCTCAGCACCGCCTTGATCTTGGCCGATCCGTGCTTGCTGGAAATGATCGAATGAAGCTCCTGAATCTCGAAGACCAGCGCGCCGTGAAGCTCCTGCAGGAAGTCTTTGGCATCGACGCCAGACGATGCCGCGCGATACCAGCTACCGCCCAGCACCTCCAGCGCGCTCGACTTCATCTTGCCCTGTCCGCCGATCAGCACGGGCATCGTGTCGACCTTGGAGCCTGCCTCCATGATGCGAGCGACCATCGAGATCATCCAGCACCGACCGGCTTCCCGATTGAACCGTGTGTTCATCGCGCCGAACCCGCGATGAAACAAGGAAGTAAGACGCTGCTCACCATCCCATTGCTGTTGTAGCAGCCAATCGCGCGGCTCATTGCGTACATCGAAATGGGCCACATGCTGGATGAGCCGCTGAACCTGCATTTCGGTCATCTTGATCAGGCGCTTGTCGCTTTCGTGGAGCCACGTCGTGATGCTGTCGGCCAATGAGTCATCGAGCGCCATGGCGGGCTGCATCGAGCCGTCATGCGTGCCGTTCCAATCGGCATAGCAACGCTTGTGGAAATCGTCGTACCAGATGCGGCCACCTCGTTGCGTGCGGAGCAGGCCGATGGCGATGAGCCGAGCGCTGTCCGTCTCGACCATTTGCTGAGGCGACATGCCGGCCGGCGTATCGACCTGAACGACATGTGTCCGTTCACGTCGACCGCGTGCAGCCCGTTGCGCTCCGATCCGTACCACATTGGTCGCCGATTCAATCGCCTGCTGCTGGCGGATATGATTGCGCGCCCCGGAGACGTACATGTTGAAGTTGATGCCGCGCACTTCCGGAGCCCGCCAGCCTTCCAGCCCCCGTACATGCTCGCGAAGCTGCTGCAACACCACGCCTGCGCTCAACGGGTCATGAACGTGCAGGTCCAGCAACACGCGGTGCTCTTCGGCCGACAGGACAGCGGTCGGCTCGCGTGAGCCACCGGTCGCGGCCTCGAACAATCGATTCAGGATCGACGTTACCTGTTCGGCGGATGGCGCGGGCATTCAGAGACGCCACGCCCAGTGCAGCACGCCGGGAATGCACAAGGCGATGATCGCCAACATGAGCACCGGCAGCATATAAGCGATTCTGCGTTTCATTGGTCTTCGGCCTCGGGTCCATCGTATTGTTGTGACGGGGCGGCCCGTAGCTGACGACGTCGGAGGGGCTGTCCCGCTCCTTGCGGCTCAACTCTGTTGCCGACAAACGTAGATGCCTGCATTCCAACTGTATTGATGTTGTAAACGGCTCCTTGCTGCGCAGGCGCATTCGCAATGATCGTGTGGCCGGACGGCAGTGCGTTGTTCAACTGACTCCTCAACTCAACGTCTTGCACAGGATGAGACTGACTCTGCAATGCCACGGCCTGTCCATAGACGCTGGCTGATCTGTTGGACGCGTTATTCAGGACGTCCGCAGCAAGATGCCCAAGGTTCTCTGAAACTCGCGCCTCGAAAAAATTCCCGTTCCGGCCGCAGATTGGATGCATCCTGTTCCCTTGGGGCTCGATCCGTTCGCTGACACACGTCACGTTGAGCGGCTCGATTTCACCCGTAACCAGCGACGGGCTACCGCTTGATGGACGCGCGCAAAGCCACGTCTCTTGTCCGCCCATCATAGGACGAGCAACGTGGCGACAATCGCGGCAGATGGGAGGAGCGGCGAGACAATTCGGACGTGGAAAATCGGATTGATGAATTCGGGGGGCAGACGACTCCGGAGCAGGAGGAAGGCACGGCGTCCCATCCAGATCAATCACGGCTCCGTTCACATTGTGGAATCGACTGACGCCGCATCGCGTGCAACATATCGGAAGATCAAGGCTGAACGCATGGGCCTGATAACTAATCGGCATGAGCCATCTCCCGGTCCGGCAGTGCGGCGAGCGCGCGGCGGAAGCTGCCACCGTGTTCCCATTTCACCGCCAAGGCAAACGCATCGCCCCATGCACTGCATTGCGAACTCACCCGCATCGGTGACGCTCCGACATTACCGTCCGCATCCGATTGCGAGAAGCTCACCCAGCGCTTGCCGTCCGGCAGGATGACGGTCGCTCCCTGACCATGCTGGAGCGGCGACTTCCAGCGCATCCCCTCCCGGCGATAGCCGTACGCGGCCAGCCGCTCGGCAATCGGATGCGCCTCGTTATACGCCTCGATTTTGGCCATGATCTCGGGCGGCATGGCGTTAACCCGGCGACGAGCAGCCACCTCGGCCTCGTCCTGAGCCACCCGCTCGGCCATCGTCGTAGCCATGGTCAGCAACATGCCGGTGTCGATGGGCGTACCGGCGATTTCCTGAGCCTTCCAATAGACCGCCTCGGCCGGATGACGCGGCAAGTAGAACAGGCTAGCCGCCCCGAACTTGGACGGATCGCTCACCCCGTGGCATCGTAGCTGGGCGGCAGCGGCGGCGGACAGGAACGGGTCGACCATCTGGTCGTATGGCAGGGGCGCGGCAAGGGGCAAAAGAACGCGATAGCGGGGGTCCTGTGCTGTGTGGCTATGAGTAGTCCACATCATCGCCCGAACCCGTCTGGCGGTCAGATATTCGGCCATAGCATCGAAGCTGATAGGGACTTCACCCGTCGTCGGACTGGACTCGATATCCAACGCGATCATGGACCGCGCGATCAGGTTGGCGTTGCCCCGCACGCCGTTGAATGTTGCACAGGCCAAAGCCGGACCGTCTTTGGTCCCCGTCTCGTGACGCGAGAGCCGCTCAATCAATCGTTGCCACGTCGTCTCGACGCGGATGCCGACGTTATCACGGCTATCGCGAAAGAACGTGCAGGCAATTGAAGCGCTAGGGGTAGTGTTCGGCATGCCTCGACGCTCGCAAAATATGGGGTTGCGATCCGTGGTCCGGCTGCTAGTATTGCGTTTGCCCCGCTACACCGCGCCGTCGCCACAGGTCGACCACGGTAATTGTTCGTTCCTCAAACTGCAAGGGCCGTATCATCCGATGCGGCCCTTGCTCGTTGTCGATCAATCGATGATGCCGATCATGATCAGCGCGAAGACCACGGCGATGATGAGCGCCAGCATCACGGAGCCTCGATGATCAGTTGGTAGGCGCTCTCGATGGCGGCTTCCATGGTCGTGCCGTGGCCCATCATGACGGGGAAGTCGTGCCATCCCTGCTGACGGGGGAACGACCACCACGCCACGAATTCATGGGCGACGGGCGGATGAGACGACATGAAATTGGCGCGAATCTGGAGCCGTAGCGTTTCTGGAGCGTATCCATGTGCCCGCGCCTTGGCACATACGGATTCGTGCAAGTGTTGAATGTCCATGATCATCCTCCTTTGCGATCAATTCCTAGTCGATCCATCAAGCGGATCAATCGCTTGCCCCGCACAGCGTTGATATCGACGTGCCCCGGCTCGGGAGTGAAGCCCTTGGCTTTCGACTGGCGCGCATCGCGGCGGACCTTGCGCGCGAACGCGACCAAGGCGGTAACGATGAGGGAGAATTCGCGCTCGTCCACAGTCAGGACTCGTTGGCCATTGCTGGCGACGAACAGGGAGTCGGGCATATCACTCCCCTTCCGGCGTGATATCCGACACCCGCACGCGATAGACGCGACCATCAGTTAGCGTCATATCGAAGAAACGCATTTCCATGACGCGTACATCATCCGGCTGGATTTCAGTAAGTCGCGCAACGTCGTCTCGGATTGCTGATGCCCGGCAGAGTCGCCGCGCAATGATCTCGGCCATCGTATAGCCGGCAGTCGTCGTAGCCATGGTCTAGCCCTCCTCGCTCAAGTCGTCTGTTTCAATATCGCCAAGCTGGAACGCGCTGGCTCGCTCCAGCGTCCACTCGACGGTGCCTGATTCGTCCGGCATCACGACAGGGCAACGCCGGATTGCCTCGATAGGATGTTGCAGGAAGTATACCCATGCCATGGCCTGCTCGCCGTCATCCTCCACCATCACTTCCACACGACGATAGTAATCAGGATGGCCCTCCAATCGGTCCAACATGTTCATCGTCTCGGGGTCGACCACGTATAGCTCGCCCTTCACCTTGCCGATAACATCGGCAACGCATGCCTCATGGTCGGCCGACAATGACGCCGGATCAATCAGGTACGGAAACGCCGCGCCGCTCAACATGAGATAGGGGTCTACTGTGACAGCTTCGCCCAAGGGCAACGCGTCACGCTCAGCTAAAAAGGGATAGTGATTGTGGAAGCCCTTTTTCAGACTACCATAGACGAACACGAGGGGATTGGTGGGGGAAGTCATTGCGTGCTCCTATGGCCTGTCGGATTGCAGGCCGTTGATGGTTGATTATTCTAGCGGGATTGTCAATGGTCTAACTAATCTTGCACCTCTATCGCCGCGCCAATGGCGCATGCGCAAGGTATCGAGTCGAATGCCGTACGCTTCGGCGGCTGCCATAAGTGTCATCTTGCCTTTGGGAGTTTTAACCCTGACCGTGTTTTGCTTGTTCGCAGCCTGTTGGTCGTTCGTTTCCCATCGGCAGTTTCGCGGCGTGTAATTTCCATCATTGTTCTTTCGACCAATCGAAAGGCCGGTTTGCCACGTTGGCAGCATATCGTCGCGAAAGTTAGAGAACTTGAGCCAGCGCCGACAAACTTTGATGCCGCGCGCTCCATAGTTTTTGTAACTCGGATTATTTGGATTGAAGCAAAAAGCACGCATTCGCAGCCATGCTGTATAGACAGGATGCTGAGCGCCGTTGTGTCCAACCTTGCTCCCCATGCCGTGTGTCGTGTTTCGTGCGCTCGTAACTTCGGACACTAAACAGCCGCAACTCTTGCTGTTGCCTTGCAGCAGATGCCCGACCCAAACGGCTTTTTGAGCCCCACAATCACAACAGCAGAGCCATTGCTTGCCGCCATTCGTTGGGCGAAGAGTCGTCCAACGATGAAAGGTCTGTCCCGCAATCATTATTGCCTCATGCTGTCGCGGTCCGAATCATATTACCCCAGCCAAACCGCCTTGCACAGATCGGTCCTACCGATGACATAACAGACACGGGGTCTGTAAGCAACCGTCTGCAACATGCACAGTGGCCAGTATCTTGCCCATGAGTGCGCGCGGCGGCCTGCGGATCGGATGCACAGCCCCGGAATGCAGCAATATCGTTCGCGGTCAAAATCGCGTTTGGCGATTTGTGGAACAGATCGTTCCGGTCAATGTATCCCTTGTATGCTCCCTCACGATAGCACAGGATCATGCCCGCGCCGCCGTTCCTGAACATCCGGCCGCTCAATTTGAACGTGACGGCCCCCAAGACCAGCCGCACCTTGCGCAGACCGCTCGCAGCAGCAGCGTCCATCGCGCGGCGAACGTTGGTTGCCTCGATAAGGAAGATATTGCATCCGGCATCCGCTGCTGATGCGAACGGTGCCGTTTCCATCATGCGCTCGGTGCGGATGACGTCGACCATCGATGAAAGCGTCACTTGCGCGCCGTTGCGCACGTCCGACTCGGTGACGGGAACGCCATCGGGAGTCGCGCCCACGATAGGAGCGGCCGGCCGGACATGGCCATTTGGCTCCCGTATTGCAGTAACGCCTTGCCCATTCGTCATGACGACGGCCCCGTTTTCGGCCCCACCAGACACGACGGCCGGTGCAGGCTGTGTCCGTACGTTGCGTTGCACGGAGGCCAATTGGCGGGGCGTTAAGCCGCCATAGCGGCGGCATCCGTTGATGAGGGATTGGCCAAAGTCGCCCGACGCAGGAGACAGCAGCCAAGCCGCCTCGGCCGGGTAGCGAGTCGCGAAGTCATGCCAGTTGCGGTCCGCGCGGGGCTGACGCGACGTGTGACCGGCCGGAGTCGCGCTCAAGTCGCCGCGTTCGTTGGTCGCCAGAGTGGGCGCTGAAATGATCATGCGGGGCACATGGGGATAGCGTGGATCACGCGGCGCATAGCGTGCGCGCCGCATACCGTTGCAACCAAAGCATGCGCCTACATAAAACGATCCATCACGGCGCGTGCCGTGATACTCACCGGTCCCATTGCAACGCTGGCAGGTTGAAGTAGCGATTTCTGCTGGCATGATTGCCTCCAATGCGGGGCGGAATGGCCCCGTCGCTGTTGTCGGTTATTTTGGCGGAATTATCCAGTCACGGTTTCGTGAGTCGATCAATCAATTTGTTCTGACGCATGAAGCAAGCGCCGAATCTCGGTGTACAGATATTCCATGACACGCGGATCGTCGTATATCCCATCGTTCACTTCCATGATGCGAATCATTCGAGCCACAATGAGCGGCGTTGCCTTTTCCGGCATAATGATATGCTTTTCCATGTCACTCTCCCTTCGGCGCACGACGCCAGACGTTGTTCTTATCCTTGATCCAAGTCTGGCCGTTCTTTCCGGTGAACGTCGTTCCGGGCGGGTAGGGGCCGTTTGACGGTCCGGCCGGATCGCCCATGTTGAGCGCGTCGCGAATTTCATCCGGCCGCATGTCCTCGTATCGCTTTGCGCTCGCCGTCTTGTTGTGGCGCTTACCGCTCAACATGCGGCCCGTGACCAGCGACTTGTGCGGACCCTGATAGGACGATGCCGTACCGTTGCCTTCGGGGATGAAATCGTCCCTCATGCTGGCCGTGCCGTTGCCGTTGATGCGGTCCGGAAACGTCGCTTTGTACCAGTCGTCAAAGTCAAAGCGCTTATCGCTGTATGTCGTCGTCGACCAACGCCTCACCTTTTGGTTCTTCCGGGCGAAGTCCCGCGCATGACGCAAGCGACGCGTATCCATCTGCCAGTCCGTGTAGCCCTGCAGGCAGATGCCATAGTAGCGTTCGGATGGCGCCTCCGGCTCGTTGTTCCGCTTGATGTAGGTAAAGCATCGCACTGCCTCGCCGTTCAATTCGACAGTGACCAGATAGCGTTCATAGGACCGGCCGAGTCCCTCGTACCGGTCAAGCGTCGCAATGTCGGCGGCAGTCAGACGATACACGCCAATCGGGACGGTCGCCGCGTCATCCTCAACGATGCCCAAGTGATAGGCGAACACAAGACGGGCGCTGCGCAAGGTGCCAGCCCCGACAGGATCGGCCATCGGGCAACGGCCCGCCATCTGCTCAAGGGCCAGATTCGATCCGTACGCCGCATAAGGATAGCGCGCGGCGATATGGTCAGGCGTCTTGTGCGACACGCGCACCCAGCGCAGCGGGATAGCGATAGTCACGGCGTCAGGTGTGGGAAGGGGCAAGCGTGGACCGATGAAATCGTCCGATGGTCCGCTCGTCTGTTCGTCAATCTGTGGCGTCTTTTCGTTGGCCATATTCGGCTCCTGTTCTGGATTGATGGGGGGAAGTGCGCGCCTAAGCGGCGCGCACCGCGTTCGGCTCGTCGGACGACTGGAACGTATCGCGACGGTCGTTGCACCATGCCAGCGTTTCGACACTCAATCCGGCCGCGAAGTCATAGGCGATGAAATCGCGCGCCATGATGCGGGCCGGCTGTACGACGGGCGCGGGGGCTGGCGTTGGGATCACAACGGCTGGCATGGTGACGGTGGACGCGGCGAACACGCGCTCGCGTGCGATAGGCAACGCATGCGCGCCGGCCAGCAGATAGACCGGTCCCGCGTCGCTGCGCTGGGTAATCAAGCCAGCACCATGCCGGCGGAAACCCGTCATGATGCGGCGTAGCACGTTATCAGCAATGCCGTTGGCTTGCGCCCATTGAGCCGTGATCACGCCATGTTGGCAGAGTTGATCCATGGCGCGGTCCGCATCACTGCCACGGCGCATCGTGGGAACGCGACCGCCGATGGTTTGGGGAACCAAGACGGGGCGGGGCGGGGCGACGGGAGGCGGAACGGGGACCGCTCCGAACGTGATGCCAACGGCACGGCGCGCCACTTCGTCGATCATCTCCTGCAGGAAGCGAACCCAGCCGATCACCTTGCCCGGATTGCATGTCGCTGCAGCCTGCCGGAATTCGATACGCGCATCGTCGCCCTGCGCGCTGATCCACGCCACGTTCGTGGCGCTGTAGCGCCCGCTGATGGGGAAACCGTCTTGATTCCGGTCAATGTTCCCAGCCAACGATTGAAAGACTGCCGAACCGAGCGGCTGACAAAAGTTATTGTTGCGCCGGGACGGCGGCAACATGGCGTTGATTTGGGGCTGGAGTTGAGCGTAGCGCAGGACGCTCAATTGCCGAACCCGCATCGGCAAATCCGAGACGTTCACATGCACATGAAAGCCACACGACCGATTGACGCCAAAGCGAGCGGTTTCCAGCGCGCCCACGGCGAGAGTGATTTCGTTATAGGATTCCTCGCGGCCGGGAAGGATGCGCGAAACCACTTCCACGCCACGGTCATACGGCTGTATCGATCCATCCGGCTTGGCCTGCCAAACCTCATACTCGCGACCGAAATGGCTGTTATTACGCATCTCGATTCCCGTGGTGCGAACGGTGGCGTTCGCATGAGCGAGTGGTGACTGGCCGGCCGGGGCGACCATTTCAAGCTCAATGCCGAATTTACGCATGGTCAGACTCCCCTGTGGCAGTGAGAACAGAAACCAGCTTGTCTGCAACAAAGAGCCGAGTCGCTCCGTTCCCGAATCGAACTTGAATGGCTTCTACGCCGAGCGATTTCATCCGGCGCACTGCCGATATCTTGGCAACGAGCCAAAAGGCTTCTTGCGTTCCTGCGAACATGACGCGGTCATTGCATGTGAGATCGCGCGCCTTGACGTAGCGATGCGCGTACGTTGGCGATGGCTGCGCGGTGGCGTGATCTTTGGCGGGATTGGCGATGGGCAAAGGGACGACTCCTTTGGACGCACGGAATTGTGCAAGCCGTTTGTCCCATATCCGGCATCCTGCCACAACATTAAATTGGCGGAAACAGACTGTGATATCTCACGAACGCGTGAACGGCGCATGCCGGGGATTGCGCCCGGCATGGATTATACGCAACGCGCGCCCGTGCTTTGTTCCGGCGCTGCGCTAGGGCGGTTTGGATTGGCGCAATTTTATTTCCGCTAAAATAGAATCGTCGCTAGGGCCGGAAATCTGACCGTGGGATAGGGTCGGGCGTTTTCCGGTAGGTCCGTGCCAGACGATGACGAGTTTGCAAACGTTCTGGTTTTTATCCACCGAAAAGGGCGTCAAGTGTATAAGCGATCACAGTTGCGTTACCGCGCCGTTTTGCAGGCCAGCCGCCGGGACTGTTTCACGTGAAACATCGCAGCGTGTATATTGGCGGAACACAACGTCACAGAGGATGACATGCCGGAACAGATTGACCGATTTGCCAACGATCCACGACGGCACTTGCCGAACGACCTTGAGTCGGTGCAGCGGCGACAGGCCGAGGCGATGGCGCGAGGCGAGCCGTATTACCCGACACCATGGGAATGTCAGGAGATGGGCAAGTGGTGGAACGTGCCGGAAGATGAGCAGGCCGAATTGATCGCGGCCGAGACGGCCGAGCATCCATGGCAAGAGATCATCGAGCCGAGACTGGCCGAGCGAGGATTATACCATGGGCGACAAGACGAGACGCCTGCGCCGTGGGATGGATCACTCGCGGACAGTGCGAATTGGGGAAACATCGTCACCAATGTTCGCATTGGCGTGCTATGGCTCAAGCTGAATCCGGACAGTCTTGGGCGCGGCACGGCGAACACAAAAGCAATCAGCGCGGTTATGCGAAAGCTCGGCTGGGAGCTTAAAAGAACACGGGTTGAAGGCATGGCAAGCCGTCCAAACGTGTGGACTCATGTGGAAAGCATTGGGGACGAAATCCGGAATGTAGCAGATAATGTGCGAAATGATAGCCGCACGGATAATGATGATATTCCTTTTTAGGACGCTGAAATGACTCAATTCGGACATAATTGAGAAGGGACAGAATCATTGGGGACGGGATATAGGGACAAATTGGTGCCCGGTTTATATGGCTGTTCACTCTGTCCACAATGGTCCTAATGAATCTCCAACCTTAGACGCTATGCCACTACCAGCACCGTAATGTATATCCCCTTAACATGTAGGGATATGTGTGAGTGTGATTCACATGTATATACTGGAGCGACGATTCATTAGGGACATTATGGTCCATTAGGGACATGCAAGCGGGCGTGCGTTTTACGTGTCCATAATGGCTTGAAGGAGAAGGGACAGGATGCCAGCCGTTTATCCACCCATTGCACCGCGCGGACCGTCGAGCGATAGCCCCGCGAACGGGGCGCCGTCGCCGAGCGACTCTTTCAACCCGCGCGTGCCGACTGTCTCACGTGAAACATCGGACGACGCTGGACAGGGCCAGCGCCTTGCCGCGCTCGAACGCGATCCGTCGACGTTCGTTGACGCGCATCATCCGATCCGCGATGCCGTTGCCATCGCCCTACTCAAGCCGGCGGGCGAATTGATCAAGCGTCATGCCGCGCGCCAACGGATGATGAAAGAGGCAATCAAGGGGCCGCTGGATAGCGATGATCCAACGGAGCGGCCAATGACACTGGCCAATGACGACGGGCTGCCAGCCATTCTCGCCATGGCCGAGACACAGGTAGCAATGGCGTTGCTCGGCGATGCCAAGGCATTCAATGCCGTCGCTGATCGCGTCGAAGGCAAGGCGGGCCTACGCAAGGCTGATCTTGATGCCGAGACGGAAGCACAGCGCCAGCGCGTGCGTGGTACGATTGAAGAGCTTGTCCGTGAGATGGGTGAGCGGCGCAATGCGCAACGGCGCGCCATCGATGCCGACGTTGTGGACGTCGATGTTGTTTCACGTGAAACACTCGGCCGTGAAACGTGACGCCTTGCGCGGCATACCAGTAATGGTATGGGTTATGTGACGGTGCGGTATCCCGATACTAACTCATTGTTAAATCACGTTAATATAATTTCCATAATGACGGTTATACGATGATGCGTGCGCGTGCATGTTGACGCTGTCCACATCGCGCCTTGTCACTGCCTAGATGAGCCTATCCTGCCAGTGTCTAGATGAGCATGGGGGTAGAGCCTTTTGGCGGAATTTTTTTGTGGGTCCCATATTGGGTCCCCCGCACCTGCGGGCTTGCACCCTGTGTAGACTCGCCGGTCATCTATCCTTGATCTGCTCCAGCGAATCGCTTAGGGTCCCCTCTATGGCGGCGGCACGGGAGCGAACGTGCGCTTAATGTGATGGTCGAGAGGGTTACTATCGGAGTCCTTGTCCGTTCGTGTGGGTGTTGCCTGAAACTTGTCCTGCCCCCGCATGCACGACGGAACAGCCCGGCACACTGTCTCGGTTACAGGCAAGGGAAGGTTGGGCGGCGATCACGGCCGAAGGCCCACAGTGCCGGGGTAGCGTCCGGTCCGCCATTGATATTGATCTGCGAATTGTTTAGGGTCCCCTTTGGCGGATGGGTATGCACCCAAGCAGACAACAGCCGAGATCGTCAAGAGCGGGTAGCCGGGTTTCCTTCACGTGCTGCGGTCCGCGACGCCCAAGGAGGAAATGGCGCACCTCTCCGCCGCACTTGCTATTCTGTCGGAATCGACGTAGCTTTCCGGCATGCCCAACATCTCCAACAAGTACACCGTCGATGTCGACCTGACGCGAAACGACGACGATCTGTGCGACGGCCTGCCGTGGGACGTCCTCGTGAGGTTTGCCCATATCAAGTGGCTGCTGCAGTACGAGCGGCGCGTCAAAAAGCTGGAAGAGCTCAACGCCTTGATCGCGCGGACGGGGCTCATCAAGCCGTTTCACTGATGACCCGCCACGGCATCGTCATCCCGATCCCCGACCTGACACCGCCGCTGGATTGCCGGGGCGGTCCGGCGTTCTGCGCTGTGTGCAACGCCGAGATGATCGAGATCGAGGAACTGGCGCTCGGGCTGTCAGCCGGTCATGAACGGCGCATGGCGCATCAGTGCGGTGAGAGCCGGTTTGTCAGTGCCGACGACTTGAATGCGATCTGGCTGCGCCGGACCTATCAGCGGGCGCAGTTCCGGACCGATGCGATCCGCATGATCAAGCTGCGGGCCAATG
>Ga0247661_1000003_pt1 | contig 56377 bp, 79 predicted proteins | sample CNK02_metaG_FD_182799 | JGI IMG/M metagenome (GOLD analysis project Ga0247661, IMG submission 182799) | Soil microbial communities from Purdue University Martell Research Forest, Indiana, United States - CNK02 | ecosystem: Environmental > Terrestrial > Soil > Temperate forest > Bulk soil...
TAGCCGGAGCCGTAGTCGTAGCCGGAGCCGTAGCCGTAGCCGGAGCCGGAGCCGTAGCCGTCGCCGTAGCCGTAGCCGGAGCCGTCGCCGTCGGCGGAGCCGTCGCCGTCGCCGAAATTAAAAGTCACTTCCAGCCCTTCACAACTCGCAAAAAGAAAACCACGCGAGCAATAGGAACCAAGACCGTGCCGCAATCATCTGCAACCGTGTCTTTCAATGGACCAGATATAAGCTGTCCCAACCCTTGCAAAGTGCCCCACCTCCTGATGTTTTTGCAGTTATCAATACAAAGCAACCCCTCGCTGATTGAACACTCCCCAACATGAACGAACCCGTTGTCCACAACCACGATCTGCCTGCCTAAATCTTTATTTTGCATAAAGTAAAAAAGCCACACGGCTCTACTGCCGTGGAACACAACCCCGCGTTTTGGGCGGGACAGGGTTTCAAAGACGGTGAACCGCTTACGCTGGCGTTCGAACCGTGTGACTTTCAGATTTCACGTTTCACTTTTCAGTAATCAGCCCAAGCTCAAACTGCTCAGGCTTTCCGAACCGCACAGTAAGCTTGCTTCGCGGCCTACCGCAACCGGTTTTATTACGGACTCGCGGTTTTAATTCAATGCACAAACCGTTGTCAGGAGATAGGTCAAGGTTCTCCGCAACATGGTACCGGCGTTTCAGCCATGCCGTTGCCTCAAACACGTGCCCAGGCTCAACCACGACCCGGCCCGTGCCCTCATCGCTGGCTGGAGCATCGCAGCCGATGAACCCCGGGCATTGCGCCAAGCTGAGTTGCATTCTGGCGGAATACTCGCGCCCCTCGCGCTCGCGCTCAGCTTGCGCCCAACGCTCGCGCTCCAGACGCCAAGGATCATCGGACTCTTGCCCGGCGAGATTGAACACCTCACCGGCCCCAGGTAGCTCGAATTGAAGTTTGCGTTTCGCTCTCACTTCGCACCTCCAGGCAGCTTGTAACCGTTCATCGATCCAAATATGGCCCCACATGGGCAGCGCTTACCTCCGCCAGACAGGGACCACCCGCACCACGGGCAATAGAAATACCACACGATGCTTGAAGGACGCTCCAGCGAAGTACGATGCACGGTGTACTTGCGCTTCTCACAAAGCGGATTGCGAGCATCGTTGAATGTGGTTTTCTTCACTTCTGACCTCCCACTTGCTCCAGCAAATGAGCATGACGGAATGCAGCCATGACACGATGACGCTCCAGCACGTTTCCCTTCGTCTCGCTCTCAACGGACAATTCAAACTGGCCAACGGCACTATCCCGATACGCTTTGCGCGTTGCCTTTACCAACGGATCATTCTTTGGATTCATCTAACGTTTCCTTTCAGTAATTCCCGTCAACGTGATTGCTGACAGGCTCAGTCAAGCACATGCCATTCTTTAGCCCTTTCGGACACGAGCGCCAATTTTTACGCGCCCAGACATGTGCCTGAACGAGATTACTTCGAATCCTTCCACCCCGGATTTTGTTCGAGCAGTAGAACGCTGCCCGAAACCCACTCCATGATTGGCGTAGTTGCGTTATAGCTGTCCCCGTATTTGCACTTTAACCAGATAGTGCGGGACTGCTCGCACCAAACAGTTTCCGGCAAATGGTCTAATTGAAACTCCAGCATCTTGCCGTCAGGCAAATGAACCTTGGCCGTGTACTTGCGCGGCTCACCCTGGAGCACACGCAGTAATTGATTGGCAGTTGATTGACTTGGCACCGTCACAATTTTGTCACTCATAATTTCCTTTCAGTAATCCGCTCACGAGACTGTAAGCAGAGCGGGACCACCGGGGCAACTCGCGCCCGGTGACCCTTGCTCTACCGACACTTTGCTTTCGACTCACGCTTGACTATCCGTTGCCACGTTGCCCAGGGACGGAAGCACCGCAACACTTTCCATTCCCCTTTTGACTTGGGATCAACGTGATAGCTTTTGCACGGCTGACACCAGCGCATTGCCCGAACACTCATATTTTGTATCCCTCCAATTTCTGGAGAATCGCCGCCGCATCAGTCGCCGCCGCCTTGCGCGTGACGTTCGACTTGCGCAGATGGTCAGGCGCGAGAGTCGCCAGACGCTCAATCTCTTTCACAAAGGCATCGATCGCCGGGTCACCGGCAATGTTCAGCTTAGGCGCGAGCTTCGCGATCTCTTTCACGTTTCCAACCAGGGAATCCCGGAAGGTAGGGGAATCCTTACCCTCTTTGGGCGCTTCACTGAGCTTCACCGCCATCGCCTTGACCGGCTCGATCAACCGGCGCATAAGCTCCCGTTGCGCTTCCTGCATCGCATCCGCAACGCGCATCGTGACGCCCTCCGAATCCACACCCAGGAGGCTCTTAACTGTCCCCTCGAAATGTGCCGCATCCGGCACCGGCAAAGGCTCAGTCTTGAAGTAGAACGATTCCATGACCTCATCGATCTCCGGGTAATCGCTGGCGTCAAATGTGCCGTTGTGCTCTTGCTTGGCCCACTCAATCATTTCCGGGTACTTCGCCTTGAAATGACTGTCCACCAGATTGCGGAACTCACCGGCAAACTGCCGCATCCGATCGCCGTACTCCATTATCAGGGGAGCGGGGAGGATACCAATGCCAGCGTCAAACGGCAGCGTGACGGCAGCGTGGTACTCACGCGCTTTGTTCACGACCTTTTCAATCGGCTCAAGCGCCCAATCCGGGAAGCGCGTTTTGACCCACGCACCGGACTTCTGCCCCAGGCCATGCTCAGACTTAACCGACTCGCTGAGCTTGCGATCCTTGCGCGACTTGCCCGGCACCCCGGCGCTCATCCGCATTAAAACTGCTCTTTCCGCCAACTTGTATTGCTGCATAACTACGTTTTTCCTTTCAGTAAATCAGCCCTGGACGTTATTGCCCAGAGCCTCAGTTGCCCGTGAACTTACTTCGAACGAACCCGGTTGAACGCCGTCACCGACGCCCATCGTTCACGAGCAAATGAGTCAAGAATTTCGGAGCTTATCCGCGAGTATAAGCGCACAGGCCCGCTCGTAACGCGCTTTCTCAACTCCAGTATAGTCAAGGTCAGCGGCACCAACAGAAGCGTGAACTTGCTTCATTATCTGATACCGCTTGACCACGTTACGCGCCCAGCGCAAACGCCGCCCGCCACTAGTGGGGGAGTGTGATGCTTGAGAATTATTGACGATGCTTATACTCACGTTTCCAGTTCCTTTCACAAGTGCGGCAACATCGTTGTCCCGTGTCGCGGCGTCTTCTCAGATTGTCCCCAGAAAGAGGATGACCATGCTTGCAATGGGATGGATTTTGCAAGGGCGAACGCCGCATGTTTTCCAAATGCGTCACCGCCTCTAAGTGCGATGGACGCACACAGCCTCGATTGCGGCAAATATGGTCCAATTCCAAACCATCAGGAACCGGCCCGTTGACTTGCTGCCAAGCCCAGCGATGCGCGTAAACATCTAAACCGTTTGCAAAGAACAGAGGATAACCACCGTCATTGTGTCCACCAGTCCAAAGCCAACAAGACGTTGACAAATTGCGAGAAACACGGCGCACGAAACGCTTGGCAGCAGACTTGAGTTTACGAGGCATAGATAACCTCTCCAAACGGCGCAGTTGCGTTGCTTCCGTAACAAATCCAGATTACGGGGAACGGAGGCTCTTTGCTGGGGAACTCCCCCATTAAGTCAGTGAGGATCACCACCGCTTTGGGCTGAGGATTCAACGCCTCGCACCGTTTCAGCACGTCCACGAAGCTTGTCCCGCCGCCCCCGGCAATCTTCCGGTCAATCGCATCGCCGACCGTGTATTCCTTTTCCCACAATACCCGGGTGTCGAACCCGATGTCCACCAGCTTGGCCGGGCGCATTTCGTCCAAACAATTCTGCTTCTCAACGTGGAACTTGTTGACCAATTCGCCGAACGTTGACCCGGACCAATCCGAGCCGAACACGACCGGCCCCATCTTCTCAGAGCGCAGAGACGGCATGATGAACCCGCACCCCTCGAATTCCATGGCCGATGTCAGAAAATCCCAATCATCGGCGCACTGCTCACGCAGCCAGGAACGAAGCACGTCCACCCAATCAATCTTGGGTTTCACTACGCTATCTACCAGACGCTCCAGACTGCCCGGCAAACTGCCTTGGCCGGATGCGAGCTTGGCCGATTGCAGGAGGGTAGCCGTCCAATCATTCTGCAATTGCTTGGGGGATGGTGACCCCGGGGCACCGTTCGCGCCCTTTGGTTTCTCGATTTGGCCAAAAGAGGGCATTGACCCGGGTTTTCCCGTACCGGATTGCGCACCATTTGCCCCAGGACGCGTTTTTCCGGACCCTCCGCTACCTCCAGACCCTCCCGGACTTCCACCCTTGCCTTGCGGCTGGCGCGAAGCGAGACGACCGTAAATCACCTCCTCTGCCAACCCTGAAAACTGGGGGTCAATGCAGTAATCGCTCTCCGGCTTTGGGAAGGGGAACGGATCAGCCAGCTTTTTGCCGGTCACAATCGCGGCAAACTCTTTCAGCATGAGATTGACCGCGTGATCCGTCGCCTGATTCCAGACGTCCCAATCGGCCCCAACCGGCGCTCTCCAGAGATGCCCCAGGAGACAATGGCAGACTTCGTGACACAGCACCGTGACCAACTCTTGATCGCTCAGCTTATCGCAGAACGCTGGAGAGAATTTGATCCGCTCTCCGTCAGTGCAAGCGGTATCGATCTTGTCATCGAATTCCACCGGCAGCTTGGCCACACCCGGCGCAAAGAATGGCACCGTGAACAGTACTCGCATCTGCGCTTTCTCAATGCGCTTCATTCGAGCAGCGCTCACCGCTTTGCCCTCCGGAGCAAGCGATTGTACTTGGCAGCAAACACTTTGAACGCAGGTCTGTTCATGAGCGATCTTGTTGCGTCTCCAAACTGAACCACATCGCGTGTCGCTGGACGCGCTCCGTTAGCCACATCTATCTTTTGAGCAGCACGCGCCCGAGCCTTCCAGTAACGGATTTTACGCTTAAACTTCTCAGTCATAACTTTTCCTTTCAGTATTCCGATCATCACCACGATAACCAGAGCGACATCATCGCCGCCCACTAATGAGCGCACGATGATGCTTGCTCTGACGACCTTATGACGCCGCCGACATGACATCTTTCCCGTCACTGGAACAACTCCAGGCGGTAAAATCCCGGCTGGCATGAATTGGCTTGTGACCTTTGGGCAGCGTACCAGCCTTTTGACGAGCCGACTCAGCTTTGACGGCATCGCGAATCGCATAGGCCCGGAACATTTGCGGCAACCGATTAAGGTACTTCACCGCCTGCCCGAATGTCCCCGAATCCATTCGAGACGCTAGCGCCATGCTCACCAGGAACCTTGCACTTGGGTTCTCCGGCACCGGACTACCCTCCGGATCAATCAGACACGCGTTGACGTCTGGAAGCTCACTTATCAGCGCTCGAAACGCCAAGTAAGCAGTTGCCCGGCCCTTGCCAACGCATCCAGCCAGCACCTCAGCGTCATCGAACCCGTCATTGATCCATTCCGCCACATATTCCCAACCCCGGGGACACGCGCCGTCAATCGTGATGGACTTGCTAGGTTTCCAATCATGCAGCGCATCCGGGGAATTCCTCAGATACGCCAGCAAGTCACTTGGCCAGCCTTTGCTCAGCCCATACGTGATCACATCGTCAATGTGCGTCTCAATTTCCACAATCGTGTGGAACCGCGATTTAAGAGGCTCAATCAGCCCTTGCACGTCAGCCCCATGGCCGACATCGTTTGTGTCCGCCCCGAACACCACGAACTCCGGCAACACCCGATTATCGATCTGCCCGAACTGGACCAAATCCACAATCGCTTTCAGCGTCTCACCGTTCGCCATGCCCAGGTCACGGAAATGCAGCAGCGTTGGACGAGTCGCCCGAAACGCACGCGCCACGCCGTCAAACAGAGCGTGACTCGCATCGCCGCCCTCCTCAACCGGTGGACGGGGATACCCGCCGATCTTCACCGGTGATTGTGTAGGGGAGCACACCCCAATGTAATCCATGCCGACCGCTTGAGCCGACCGCATGAATTCAAACGTTTTGCCGACTCCAGGCTTGCCCTTGGCCAGCACCCGTTTGTGTTTACGCAAGGCACGTTCATAAAACGCGCCGAATTCTCCAATTCTCACTATGTTTCCTTTCAGTAACCACGTATCAGTCATTTGATACGCTTCTACTATCCGCCCAGCGTGATGCTTGCGGATAGGTGAAGCAGATCAGACCGATTCGGCCTTTGAAATTGCGGCACGGGCTTTGTCCAACGCACTTTGCTGCGCCGCCGTACGTCCCTTGTTCTTGTCCGGCATCCCGTTCACGGTGACACAATACCGCAGAACACCCCGCAACGATTCGAGAAGGTCATTCTGCTTGCGTTTGACCCTCTCTTTCAGATACGCCAAGCACCCGCATTCCGGACATTCCCCCACCGGCACCTCGCAACCAGGATCGATGCGTTCGAACAGATTTTCAACCCCGCCCAACCCCTCGGGAATGTCCGATTCATGCCCCTCCCAATCACAACCGCCGCCGCATTCACAGGGACGATCCACGGGAGCCGAAGCAACGACTTTAGCAGTTTGTTTGCTCATAACTTCGATTCTCTTTCAGTAAACGACTACCGGAATTGATAGCCGAGAGGGATGCACCACGCAAGGCGATGCGTCACGCTCGATTCCATCAGCCCTCCAACACCTCCACCCGCACAGCCAGCCCGCGCCGAAACGTCTCACGCGCTGCCATCCGATCAGCCTCATCGCGCTGCCCAAGATTGAAATACGCAATCGCAATCCAATGCACCCCGTCAAGCGTCACGCTCAGACGAATCACAGCCCACCTCCAATCCCATTCAACGGCGCATGCCACATCAGCCAGTCATTCAACGTCACACGCTTGTTCCGCTCAGCACCCCATCCACCCGCGTTAAACGGCTTGAAACTCATCACCGCACTCCGCACCCATTTACGGAAGCTCACCGCTTCCACCACAAACCCAAACTCAAACTGTCCTTGATTTTTCATATATCGTTCTCTATCAGTATTTACGTTGACCGCATGTAACTCTCGCGCACCATGCACAAGCCTTACACCATACCCAACCCGTGATGCTTCACGTACCAATCATTCCCTGCATGAATTCCCTCGCTCTACCGCATAACTCCAAACCAGAACGTAAACGCCCAAACCGCTCAGAAGCCAAAATTGTCGGCAATGCCCGCCAAATCATGCACCTCATGCACCTCGACGCACTCAACCCAAAGACCACACCAGCTATCCGGGCCACGATTGCCCGCTCCTACGCTCTGTTAGGCGATGCGATTCGAGTGTGGCGTGGCATTCCTTCCCCCGGTCAATTGCGCCCCGACCTTGACCCGCTCCAGCTTGCGAAAGCTTTGAAGCGTCAGCGTTCGCGGAGTGGCGTCACCGACATCGGAAGCACCTCGCACTTCGAAGCACCGAACGAGGAAGCACCAGCATCGCCAGAAAAAGAGACGACGAAGCAAGAGCAGAAGACCGAGACGCCGCCGACCGATGGAAAAACTTCAAAGGAATCTCTTTCGGAGGGGGGGGCCGTCACCACGGGACCGGGAGGGGGAGGGAAGTGAGGGGGGAGGGGGCTTTACTGACAACCCCCGATCTTATGTGCCTACCCGTATGCGAGGGTTGGATTACCTGGAGAGTGCTTGCTGGATGAGCGACTGGAGGTGACCCGAGGAGCCTGTCTGCGGACAGTCTGTGGACAGTTGGTGGGTTGAGGTTGTTGAGGTTTGCGGAATGAGGAGAAATCCCCCCTGTACCCCCTGTATGTGTCTGTGTAGCGGACGGGTGTGGACGAAAATGGACTATCCACCGGATTTGTCCTTGCATGTCTCAGGTGGGTGGACAAGTCTTAGGACAAATGAAAGCTACTGTGATTCACCATTCTGCTGATTTCGATGGCCTGTTCTGCCGCGAGATTGCCGGCAAGTTTCTGCCCGATGCCGAGTTGATCGGGTGGGATTATGGGGACTCCAAAATCCCGGCACCGGAGGAGGGAACTATTTACGTTTTGGACCTGTCTCCGGTGTGCCTTGGTCCATCCGCTCAGCCGGAAGCTATAACCGCGCCGGGCCGGATGCTGGATCGGGTTATATGGATTGACCATCACAAGAGTGCCATTGATGAATACGACCGGACGATCCCCGGGTACCGCATTGACGGTGTGGCTGCATGTCGCCTCGCGTGGCAGTGGTTTTCGATTGGTGAGCACAACGCGCAGAATCAGACCAATGAACACCTGATAATTCCTTTGCCTGGAAAGCAGGACTTCGTTGACCGCAGTGTTTCCGAACCACTGGCTGTGCGTCTCGCCGGAGAGTACGATATTTGGGACAAGCGCGATCCGGATGCTGAGTTATTTCAGGCTGGATTAAGGAGCCGCGATCTTGCTGGTGAATGGGGTTGGTCAAAGCTTCTCGGAGACGATCCGCTTGAAGCTAAAATATGCGTCAACACCCTGCTTAAAAACGGAGAGGCAATTCAGTACGCGCAGACGCAACAGAACAAATCCATCATCACTCACGCCGGTTTCACGGTTCAGTTTGAAGGGCTGACGTTCCTCGCCTGCAATCACGCTCGATTCAACTCGCACCTGTTCACGGCGGCGATTAGACCGGAGCATGATGCGCTCATGGGCTTTTGTTGGGACGGGAAGCAATGGAAGTTTTCGATGTATCACGCGCCTGGAAAAGAGCAGTTCGACCTTTCTGCAATCGCCAAGGCGCGTGGCGGAGGCGGGCATAAGGGCGCGTGTGGATTCCAATGTGCGACATTGCCATTTTCGTTATGAATACCGGGAACTGGACGAAGCTGTACGGGAACACGATTTACTCGACGGTTTGGCAGGAACCACCGGCGATACGGTGTGTGTGGATCACGATGTTGGCGATAGCGGATTTTGAGGGGTATGTGGGGGCGAGTGTGCCTGGGTTGGCGAAGGCGGCGAATGTGAGCCTGGAGGAGACGTTAGCGGCGTTGGAGCGGTTTTGCGGGCCGGACGAGTATTCGAGGACGAGGGACCACGACGGGAGGAGAATTGAGGAGGCGTCAGGGGGATGGAAGATATTGAATTTTGTGGCGCATCGTGATGGGAATGAAGACCAGCGTGAGAAATGGGCCAGACAGAAGCGGATTCAGCGGGCGAACAAAAAGAAGCAGGTTGGGAGTGATTTTCCAACGCGCAGCAAATCGTTGCCGGGGGAGAATGCTGCGGTCAAAGCGTTGGCCAATGGTGATGCGGCTGGCGCTGAGCGGATCACGGAGGCAGCGTTGCCGGAGTCAGTCTCGATCCCCGAAGTGCCGACTCGCGAGCAGGGTCAATCAAATCACGGCAGCTTGGCCCAGTCCACTCCAGACGCAGGGAATTCAGGGAATCCTCCCGGGCCGGTTGGGCAGGAGGGCGCGGAGTCAGGCGTATGGGTGGATGGGGTGTGGGTTCCGGATTGATACACTTTCCCCATTATCGCGCTGCGGGCCGCTTCAAAAAACGCTGAATCACCGCACGTGTTTGGGCTGCTGGAAATGGAATACGGCAATGGGCCAGGGTGCAATGCCGATTGCATTCCTTGGGCAAACATTCGTCTCTGCTCAGCGTCAACATCATTCTGGTCGGCGGCATCTTTGTAGAGCTTGGCGTAGCACTCGAACAGGTATTGAATTTGCCGGGCGGATAAGCTGGAGGCATCGCACACGACTCGAATTGCCGCCAACAGGTCAGCAATCGCATCGCCGGTTATGGCAACGTGGTGAGTCCGGATAACTGGCTCTTGGTTGATCGCGGCTTGCGCGGCGACAGCTTGCATTTGGCTCATAAATTTATTTGGTGAGTGCGCTCAGCATTTTCCAATGGGTCACAGCTTGTTTGGACGATGGGAATTCCGGGGTTTCGTAATCGCAGCCCGTGCAAAAAATGCGGAATTTCGGGTGCATGGGACCGTTTGAATCTGTTTCTCGGTAGAGCCTGGGCATTCTCGACCCGCAATTGTGGCACGGCAAATTCATGTAATAAAACCTGTCCTCATCACGCAGATTAAATTCTGTCTCCTCCGTGTCGGACTGAGACATTGGCTTTGAAATAACGCGCCGGATGCCCGATTGCTTGATGACCCGATCGCGCTTCAACCGGCGCATCTCCCGGGCAGACGACAGGCTGGCGGTGTTGAAAAGTGGACGCTGCTTCACTTGGCCAGTTCAACAAAATCAGCAACCTTTTCCTTGGCTGCGATCAGCAGGTTTAGAGCCTCGGTTAGCAGTGTGTGGCAGAAGGGATTTGCGCGGCCTTTTGATTTGGATGGCATTAATCCATTGTAAGCCGGGATCGCCCTCGAAGTTAATGAACCCACGGTCGTCAAGTTCTTCCAGAATGCCCTCAGCCTGCTTGCGGTCTTTCAGGTCATAGTCAGGATCGCCAAACACTGCCTCCAAAGTCGCTTTTCGCCTCGCCGGTCGGCTTTTGCAGATGACAACGACATCCTCGTTTGGGTTCTCGCCTTTTATGACGAGTAAGTAATTCAGCGTTTTCGCGTTCATTCAAAATGCCTCATCCGGGTCCATCCAGATCAACCCGCCCAGACGGAAATATTGTTGCGGCTGGTTTTCCAGGGCGAAGTCCACCGGCAGATTGAAGTCTGCTCCCGGCAGGTAGTACGCGTTGAAAAGGTTTGTCCCGCTCCGATACACCGCCCAAAGCTGGCCTTGCGAAGAATCGTTGTCAAAGACACTCACGGTCAAAGTGGTTTGCCATTGGCCGGAGAGATCGGTTTTGCACTGCACGCACCATTTGGATTTGCTCGTGAATTCCCCGCCCATCACCGGGTCAGGGAAATGGTAAGCCGTGATGTCGTAACGCGGTACGTCCTCGACGTCAATTTTGAGCAGAGAGCTTTGGGGCGCTTGCAACCAAAGATGATGAGGCGGCGGATTGGTCACCGGTGGACGGCTGGGGGGCGGGGAGGGGGGTGAATTCGTTCCGCCGTTATTGGGTGGCGGTAACGAGGGCAGCTTTTTGCATATCTTGAGCAACCCCCATACGATGACGGCTCCAACCGCCAGGACGGCACACGCGAGGAAAAGGAGTTTCGGTTGAGGCGGCGGCGGGGGTGGCGGGTCTTTGGGCTGCGCGATGCACGGCGTGGCAAACGAGATTACGAGCAGGAGCGTGACGATGTATTTAATGAGCGTGTTCATTTTTTGATGATTAAGGCTGCGGTTGCTACGGTGAAGGTGACTGCTCCAAGACATTGCAGAATGAAAAAGCTCGTTGAAAAAGGGACATCGGCACGGGCGGCGTAGAGGACAAGACCAGCGTAGAGAATCATGGCGGCGAGGAATAGAAGACGGCGACCGAGCGGACTCAATTGGTTCATGCAAATCCTTTCATTGGGACGTTCTCCGAGATAACCGCGATGATGTTGCGAACGTCAGTGATTACGATCTTGTCCGGGAATTCATGCGCGTGCTCCGCTCCGGCCCTGATGATGACGTGCGAACCGTTTTGCACATGACCCTCATTCTGCCTCCAGGCGAGTTCGCTCATGTTGATGACGAGCCATTGAGTACGATCGTCCATGCGGGCCATGTCGTAATGAATCCCCCCGTCAGAGCGATTGCGCAAAAGCGGCTGGAGCGCCACAAGGTTTTTGGTCAGGCGAAGTGTTCTCACGGCTTGTCCCAGTGGAACCCCGGTCCAGGGTTGGGCTTCTCAACCATCCCGGCAGCGATAGCGGCCCGCTCCGTTTGCTGATGCTCTCTAACACAGAAGGCAATCAACACGATGATCAGGACAACACTGGCGAGCACGGTAGCGGCCCAAGTCAAATGAGTTTTAAAGTCGGTCATAACGTTTTGGAAATCACGCAAGCGTCACGCATGGGACGTGCAAAGGAACTTGTATGAATGGTGAGGGTTCCACCGCTCGCGCTAAATTGTGGGGCACCCGCCCCGGTTGTTAGGGTTTTGCTCTGATTGGTCACAATGCTACTCCCGCAAGCCGGTGACGACAGACGGTTTTGCGATCAGAATTCCGTTGGCGCGTGCGCAGGCCATCGCAACCCGCAACTCTGCCGTGGTTAGCAGTGTCCTCTATTGGACCAGCACGCATAAAAAATCACTCGCCGTTGCCCGCCTCATCCTTTGGGGCGAGCTTGATCTTCTCAACTTGGGCCAAGGTGTACTTTCGATCGTCGTAGGTGTAAACCTTGAGGTTGTGCCGGTGAAACAGCGTGACAAGCACCGCCGACGCCGCCGACTCCTTTTCCGCCGCATTCATCCGCCGAGTCCGATGCCCGATCAATTCGTCAAAGGCATTGTCAACCGCCTTGATTGAAACCGGACTAACGCCCTCGCCCTGCACGCCGGGCAATTCTGCTTCATTACGAGCCATGATTATTTTTACCTTTCTGTTCTACTTTGATGTTTGGTTTGACTGTTTGTTCACCGATTGCTTTGAGAAAACTGGAGACGTACCACGGCAACCAGGGGCGCTTGCCCTTTTCCAAATCGCACAGGCGCGTGGCGTGGATGCCCATTTCAGCCGCAACCCACTTCTGAGAAATGCCGCGTTTCTTTCGCATTTCGGCAAGTTGCGCCCCCTTTTTGATGTTTTTTACAACGTGTTCCAGTCTGTGTTCCAGTCTGGGTTTTAGAAACTTGTTGGACATTTCGATTTCACGTTTACAACAACAACAGGAATGAAGTCAACAACAATTACAAGATTTGTCTTGAGTTATTACGGACAACGGCGTAAAAGTGTTTCCAATATGAGCGACACACCTGCACCAACAACGGAAATCGCCACCATTCCAGCCTCCGGCGATCTGCAACTAACCGCCACTCAACCCGCCGAAATGGCTCAATGCCAGATTTCCCTGATTGAATGGACCAAGGCAAAAATCCTCGAAATGCAGGCCGAAGAACGCGAGATGTCGGAGGCGTATGAGCAGGCAGTAAAATCAAAATGGAAGTCGGAGCCGCTCAAACGATTCTGGGCCAAGGCGGTAAAGCGGGTTGAGTTTTACAAAAAGATGCTCTCTGCCCTGGAGCACGGCTTTGTCATCATTCCCAATTTCCCGGTGACCGTGTTCGCGATCCGGACCAACAGGGAAAATCCCCTTTCGATGATGACTTATCAATGGCAGGGCAGTCACGAGCAGAAACCCGAGGGACTTCCGGAGGGAACCGGCGTGTATAAGAACCCTTTTCCGCTAGTGTTCGAACGCGAGACGTCCGCTCCAACACCGGAAAACAAAGACCGAACCGTAAAACATTTCTCGGCGGAAAGCTGGAAGGAACTGGAATTCCCCGTAACCATGGCAAAAGCGAACATCATCGAAGTCACCAGCCGGGCCATGGCGCTGAAACTGTTCGACGACTTCGGCATCATGCCCGAGCGCAAGAAAGAAGACCCGATCATTGTGGGCAGGCTCAAAGACCCCAGGAGCACGAAGTATCAGCCGCGATATGTAACCTTCATGGTTGCGTGGTATCTGAACACGAAAGTCTTGTGATGTTGTCCGGACGCGAGTAATTCTTTGACCTGTGCCTCGCTTAAAAAACAGACAATCCCAAGTGCCAAACGGGATGGCTTTTTTCATCCCTCACATAAAATGGTCACCGCCGCCGTACATGTCCATTGACCAGATCGCTCGAAACGCGATCAGTGTTTTGCAGGCTAATCCATCGGTGGCGGCAAAGCTTGGTTGGGATTTGTCCATCCCGGCGATGTCCGATCGCGTGGACGAATATAATGCCGCCCGTTGTCTTCAACTTGGTTATGCCCAATTCGTTTTGGCTGAGGGAGGTCAGCCCGACATTCCCCCTTTTCTAGGGCACCCGAGCCAGAACCCCAACAACCCCAGCAATCTGCAAGCTGCTGCGGCAGGCGTTAAGAAAATCTGGCAGGGTATCCGCACAATGAACGAGTGGGCCGATGCGGGATTCCCACACGTTGAGCCAGACAAATCCACTGCGAGAGCCGCTGTTTGCATCACGTGCCCGAAGAACACCGCTGGAGACTTTTCCAGTTGGTTCACCAAGCCAGCCGCCGAGGGAATACGCCGACTCACTGAGCGAGCCAAAGGGATAAACCTCACCACGCCGCACGATGAACAGTTGAACGTGTGCGACGTCTGCCTGTGCCCGATGAAACTCAAGGTCCACATTCCGATCGAAGTGCTCCGCAACGGAACCTCGAATGAAACGCTGGCCGAACTGCGAGCCGTAACGGGTTGCTGGATTGTCAAAGAGATTGCTGGCTCGTGAAAGTCGCTTTGGTTTACGTATTTCCCACGGTCACCCCCGAGAAATACATTCCTGCCGCTCGCAAGTTTGTGGAGAGCTACACGCGGCACCCTCCAGGCAGTCAGGATCACGACTTGCACGTAATCATCAATGGAGAAACCGCCGTGAACATCGAAAGGGTAAAGCGAATCTTTGACCCTCTCTCACCGAGTTTCAGTTATCACAACAATTGGGCCAAAGATTTGGGCGCGTTCATCGTGGCGGCAGAATCGTTGCCGTGTGACTTGCTCGTGTGCGCTGGCTCTCACGTCAATTTCTGGGCATCGGGCTGGCTGGACGTGATGACGCGCTCGTACGCGGCAATCGGGCCAGCCGTTTACGGGGCATGGGCATTCCAGGAGCCGACCCCGCACATACGGACAACGCTTTTCTGGTGTCCTCCAGAATTGCTTGCGAGCTACCCCTATCTGAAATCAGACTCGGACAGATATTCATTTGAGCATGGACCAAACAGCATCGCGCTCTGGAGCCGGAAGAAAGGGTTTGAACCTTTTCAAGTCACTTGGCGCGGAGCTTACTCCATGAAACACTGGCACGCGATTGAGTTGCAGGAAGCTCTGGCCAGGGACCAGCATACCTTGAGAGATTTTGGACAATGAAAATCGCTGTTGTTTACGTGTTCCCGGAGAACGGTGGAAACGGTCACCTCGATCGTGCCCTGAAATTCGTCACGACCTATCAGGCCAACCCGCCCATGCACCTCCATGACACAGTGGTTGTGTGCAACGGCGCTCGCGCAACTCCGGAGGCTAAATTCCTGTTTGAGTCCATGCCTGACTGTCAGTTCATCGAACACGATGATTCGGGTTTCGACATCGGCGCTTTTCAGTTGGCCGCTAAAACAGTGACGTGTGACATGATGGTGTTCTTTGGCGGCAACACGTACTTTCGCCGGGCCGGATGGCTCGCGAGAATGGCCAGCGTGTTCAGCACCTACGGGGATGCTCTTTACGGTTGCACTGGAAACCAGGGGGACACCCGTTTCAATGTGTTCCCTCACGTCAGGACAACCGGTTTTTGGTGCAATCCAAAGCTGGTCAATGACCATCCGCTACGGGTCACCGATAACAGCCAGCGATACCCCTACGAGCACGGTCCCGAGGGTCTGAGCACCTGGACGTTGCGGACAGGAAAGCGAGTGTGGGTTGTGGGCTGGAGCGACATTAAGCCGCTGCATGACTGTGATTCTATGCCGGAGGGGTTTCACAAAGGGGTTCAGGCAAATATCCTTGTTGGCGACCGCTTAACCTGTGCGCCGTACTATCCTCACGAGTAAATGCCTCAGCCGATTGCCGTTTTCTACCATTGCCTCTTTCAGATTGGCGATGAAATCCTGCCCAGTGCTCTGGCGGTTGTTCAGGAGCAAATGACTCAGCTTAAAGAAAGCGGGCTTGAAGATGCGGCTGCGGAAATTCATTGCGGTGTGAATGGTGGAAAGGAGAGCGAGGTTTACGGTCAGGCCATGCTGCCAGCCAAGGCGCACATCACGTATCACGGGCTGAAATCGCGCTCTGAAAATCTCACGCTTGTTCTCATGGAAAACTGGGTAAAGACTCACCCGGGATGGTCGGTCTTGTATTTTCACGCCAAAGGCAGCACTCACGCCATGGGCAGCGAGTACGGCACTTTTGCCGGGAACTGGCGCAGGCGGATGATGCACTACTGCGTGAAGCATTGGCGCTACTGCGTAAAAGACCTTGAGACTTATGAAGCCGTAGGATGCCACTGGCTGACTGGCCAAGGATGGGATCGCAGCCAGCATTACTTTGCCGGTACCTTTTTCTGGGTGCGCTCTGAATTCTGGGCGACCATCCCGAGCATCTTCACCCGCCAACGGATAAAAGACTCCGGTATCGAATCGCTGGAGAGCCGCTATGAGGCAGAGGTTATCATGGGGAACGGTCCACGCCTGCCTTTCATCAAAAACTATTACGCCGGTCCAATCGGGACGTGATACTCTCTCACCGTGGCAATGACACCCGAGATGCAGAAGGCTTACGAGGATTCAGCGATTCCATTCTACGCTGGCGGCGGGGCAATCAGCGTTGAGCAGACCCGGCTAAAATCTTGGCGTTACTTCCTGGAGATAAATTCCGTTTGCAACCTGCATTGCCCGACCTGTACCAAGGGCAACCAAAAAGGATACGACCATTTGACCGGCGTGATGGACCCCGAGTTAATGGAAAAGATTCTGGACAAGATTGCCTCCGAGAATCCTAACGCCATTGTTTTCACCTACGGCAACTCCGAGCCATTCCTGCATCCGCGTTTGCCGGAGTGCATTGCCGCTATCAAACGGCGTGGATTGCACCCGGAGCTTTCCACCAACCTCAACGTGATCAACCGGGTGGATGAGCTTCTGGCAGCACAGCCAGACATGATAATCATCAGCCTCTCCGGGTTCACTCAGGAGGTTTACGTGAAAGGGCACGCGGGCGGGAACATTGAGAGAGTCAAAGCTAACATGCAGACCATTGCTGAGGCTAACGCCAGGGCCAACCCGAAGGTGAACATTTCGGTCAATTACCACTTTTACAATGACAACGAGCACGAAGTTGCTCCGATGAAAGAATATGCCGAAGCCTTGGGATTGAATTTTTTCACCTCCGTTGCGCGAGCCATTTCGATGGAGAACGCGATCCAGTATTGCCGGTCCAAAGACCCGGAGGCTACCCCGTTCGAGGTTCAGGACGGTAGGCCAGACTGGAACACTGCGCTTCCTCCCGTTGGAGATACTTACGTTAAGACGATGGAGCGGCTGAGGATTCCGCCGACCAACGCCCGGGAAATGTACCAGCACCATCCGCGCTCCGAAGTGTGCCCGGTTGGCGCGGGTGGAATGTTCACTTTCATCCGGCATGACGGCAAAACCTCAATGTGCGCTTGCGTGGCAGATCGCCGGATAACAGTGGGTGACTATTTGGACACGACTCCGGACCAAATGATTGAGCAACGCACCGGTCACGCCATTTGCAAACAATGTCTTCACTACCGGACCAATCTTTACTTTCACATTGTTGACCGGGACAAATGGACGCCATGACCCTGGACGAAATTGCGATCAAACATCAGACTGACAAGGCCAGCCAGTTCACGCGCACCTACGCGTTGCCTCACGACTACTGCCGCCACCTGGAACGATTCTTTGAGCCGATGCGTTACAAGGCAATCAAGCTGCTTGAAATCGGAATTGGCGGCGGCGAATCCGCCCGCACATGGCTGGAGTATTTTCCCAAGGCTCTAGTCCACGGAGTTGATTTGGTTCACGACACCAATCCTTTCAACACCCCACGCTCAAAAGACATTCCGCGCTACGTATTCAATCAGGGCGACCAGACCAGCGAAGTGTTTTGGAAGTGCTTCGTGGCCGATTACGGCAGTCAGTGGGACATCATCATTGACGATGGTTCGCACATCTCCGGCGACATCATTAAGACTTTCGGATACCTCTGGCCCCACGTGATTCCTGGTGGCATCTACGAGATCGAAGACCTGAACGTAGCTCCGGAAGCCAGGGCTTGGCTCCTTGAATTTGTGGTTGGGATAAACGCCGGTACCAGCGACGTGGATTCAATCTACTTTTCCAAAGAGCTTGCAGTTATCAGAAAAAAGGGGTAGAAAAAACGAACCGAGAGAGCGGCTGTAACCGCTTCCCGGCTCTGAACACAACGACGTTACCGTTATGCCTGATAAAGCTTCTAAACCACCCGGAAAATGTTCTCAAGATTTAACTGGCCATAAATTCGGTCGGCTCACCGTTATTGCCTTTGCTGGCCGCAAGGTTGGACCCCCGCGTAACAGACCATTGCTTTGGCTTTGCGAGTGCGAATGCACCAACAAGATAACCACGACTACCGGATGCCTGAAATCTGGAAACACGCTTTCGTGCGGCTGTTATCAAAAAGAACAGGCGACCAAGACCGCCACCATTCATGGCGGTCACGATGATCCTCTCTATTCAGTTTGGATTCACATGAGAGAAAGATGCCAAAATCCAAATCTAGAATGCTATGATAGGTACGGAGGGAGGGGAATTCATGTTTGCGAAGAATGGAAAGACTTCTCTGTTTTTAGATCGGACATGGGGCCAAGCTATAAGGAAGGACTGACCTTGGATCGGCGGAACAATCTGGAAGGCTATTCCAAATCGAATTGCCGGTGGGCTACAACCGCAGAGCAAAACCGAAACCGGAGAGACAATAAATTTTTAGAATTCGGTGACGAAAACCTGTGCATGGCAGCTTGGGACGAACGCCTTGGATTTGCAAAAGGAACCGTGTCGCGTCGGATTGGGCGACACTGGACCATTGAGAAAGCATTGACAACGCCACTTCGAAAGCGTAATCCGGCTTGATGGAATTTCGTAACGCCGATGATGTAAGCTCGGTTTGTTGGATGTTGAAACAAGCCGACTTTTATCGTGGAAAAAACAGGGCGCTTATAGACGAGCTTTTCAACGGTACTCCCCCTTATTCTGATGCCGAAGTTGAGGATAACAACATCGCCGTGAATGTGAATTTTCTCGAATCCACGAGACTCGCTCATGATTCAAGGGCACAATTCTCCAACGCTTTTCAGAAACCCGGCAAATTCTTCACCTGCCGCACGGACATGGGTTCACGGCATAAGCGTGCTCAGTACGGCGTGATCGTCAGTAACGAGATCAACCGACCGATGAAGCGCAGCTTGCACTACATGGAGTGTTTGCGCTCGCAATTCGCGTTGGACATTTTGCACGGGATTGGCCCGGCGACCTGGGAGAACGGTGATTCATGGTGTCCCGACCCTCGCGGGGTGGAAGACATCTTGTTGCCCGCCAACACCGTTCTGACGTTCAAAAATCTTCCATTCTTCGCGCTCATGCGCAGCTTCACAGCACCGGAATTGATTAAGCTCACTCGCGGCCCGATTACTGACAGGGGTTGGAAAATGGACGTGGTAAATTCCTGCCTGGAATACATTGACCGCGAATCTCAAGCGCTCTTTGGGAGCAATTACCCGGAGGTTTGGTCACCGGAAAAGATTGCGGAGCGAGTCAAAGGCGACGGCACTTACTATTCCGGGGATGCAGTTCCGACAATTGACACGTTCGACTTTTATTACTGGAGCGATGAGGGCAAGCATGAGGGCTGGCGACGAAGAATAATCCTCGATGACTGGGGCGGCACGATGCAGGGCGGTACCGTAAGCTGGAGCCGAAACGCCAAGCTCGATTTCAGCAAGGGCAAGTTTCTCTATGACGGAGGGGCGCGGGTGTTTGCCGACCGCAGGGAGGAAATGTTTCATTGCCAATTCGCCGACCTGTCCGCCGTTGCGCCTTTCCGGTATCACTCCGTTCGCTCGCTGGGATTCCTGCTCTACGGCATTTGCCACCTGCAAAACCGGCTCCGTTGCAAAATGCAAGAGGCAGTATTTGAAACGCTGATGCAGTTGTTTCGGGTGAAGTCCATGGATGACGTGCAGCGGGCGCTCAACGTTCAGCTTTACAACCACGCTTTCATTGACGAGACGATCAACCCCATCCCGGCGCAAGAGCGATGGCAACCCAACGTCAACCTTGCGGAATTGGGTCTGCGCGAAAACGCCAACCTGATTACTCAGAATTCCGGAGCGTTCACGCAGCAACAGAATTTGTCCCCCGACAAAACCGAGAAGACCAAGTTTCAAGTCATGGCCGAAATGAACGCCATGCAGGCGATGGTTTCGGCGGGCCTGAGCCAGTCATACGAATATCAAAATCATCAGTACCGGGAGATCGTTCGCCGGTTTATGAAGGACAATTCAAAAGACCCGGAAGTGCGGCAAGCTCGCGCCTCGATGCTTCGCCGGGGTGTTCCGGAAAAGCTTTTAGTCCCTGAGTATTGGGACGTTGAAAGCGAGCGCATCATGGGCGGGGGAAACAAGACCCTCGAAATGACGATCGCCGGGCAATTGATGGAGTGGCGCGATAAATTTGACCCCGACCCTCAGCGCCAGATTCTCCGTGATTCAGTACTGGCTATCACCGACGATTCTGCCCGCGCCGAGGAACTGGTACCCGAGCAGCCTCAAATCAGCGATTCCATTCACGACACCGAAGCGGTGTTTGGAACTCTAATGACCGGAACCGCCGTCACTCCAAAGTCAGGGTTAAACGCCGTGGAAGTCGCCGGGAGAACCTTGGTGATGATTGAGAACAAGGTGAAACAAATCATGCAGCAAGGCGGCGTTGGCACACCGGCTGACATTCTCGGATTGTCCACGGCAGCAAATTACGCCGACCAGTACATTGCGCTCCTCTCCAAAGACCCCCAGGCCAAAGCGATTGTCAAAAAGCTGGGCGATGCCAAAGGCAAGATAATGAACGAAGTCAAAGCCATGGCTCAGCGCCAGCAGGAGATGGCCAAGAAAGCAGCCGCCCAGGCGCAACAGGGCAACGGCAGCGATCCGAAAGATGCGGCCAAGGTTCAGGCAATGCTGATGCAGGCCAGAGTCAAAGCCGATAACTCCAAACAGAGTCACGCCTTGAAGACGGCTCAGCGCCAAATCCAGTTTGAGGCTCAAATGAAGCAGGACGAAGAAAAACACGCTGCCGACCTTGCCGCTAAGGAATTGGAGGCACGCCAACAGTTCCACCATAACCGGCTGAAAAGTTTAGGAGACGAGTAAATGCCGGAGGGCTGGGCATGGGACGAAGACGATGACCCTCCGGAGGATTGCGACGAATGAAACAAATCGGCGATGTAACATGCGCGATCATAGACTCCGGACTGTTCCTGCCAATGGCTCACCGGATGGCCGAGGAGGCTAAGCGGGTAATCTTCTGTCAGCCTTGCGAAAAAACCCCATGCACGGTCAAGAGCGCGTGCATTGGTGACGGTTTCCCCGGCATTGAGACAGTCCGAGACTTCTGGCCCTTGATTGATGAGATCGATCTGTTCTGCTTCCCCGATGTCCACCATTCCGGCTTGCAGCTTTACCTGGAGTCCATCGGCAAAGCCGTTTGGGGATGCCGCAGTGCCGATGTCCTGGAGTTGAACCGGACCCGGATGATGAAGATGTTGGCAGAGCTTGGGCTGGACGTACCCGAGTACAAAACGGTTGTTGGACTCGATGAGCTTCGCCGGGTGTTGCAGGATGAGTCTGACAAGTACGTGAAAATCTCCCGCTACCGGGGCGACATGGAAACCTTTCACTGGCGGGACATGGCGCATGACGAAGGATGGCTTGATTGGCTGGCGGTGAATTTCGGACCTTTGAAAAAACACGTCCGTTTCCTGGTGTTCGATTCCATTTTGACGGATTTGGAAATTGGAGGAGACACCTACTGCATTGACGGCAAGTGGCCCGGCGTAATGTTGAACGGGATCGAGAGCAAGGATAAGAGCTACTTTGCAGCCGTCACGGATCGGATCGACGCCCCAGACCAAACGCTGCACGTCATGGAGGCTTTCTCTCCTTTCCTCGCCAAAAGCCGGTACCGGCAATTTTGGTCAATGGAGGTTAGGGTGAAAGATGACAAATCGTACTTCATTGACGCGACCGTGAGGGGCGGATTGCCGTCCTCAGCTTCGCAGCAACTTCTCTGGGCGAACTACCCTCAAATCGTCTGGGCTGGAGCCAACGGTGAATTGGTGGAACCGGAGCCGCTTGCCAAGTTCTCAATCGAAACCATGGTGAGCACCAAGAGCGAAAAGGATTCATGGGACACGGTAGAGCTTCCCGAGGAACTAACCCGCAATTGCCGATTCTCCAACTGCGCCCTTGTGGATGGTAGGTACTGCTTCCCTCCCGACGAATTAACGAGCGGTGACCTAGGTTGGCTCTGTGCCACCGGGGACACCCCGCAGGAGGCTCTGAACGAAATCAAGCGGCTCGCGGATATGCTTCCCGATGGCCTGGACGCCAAGGTTGAGGATTTGTCCGGTGTGCTCAAAGAGATTGACACCGCCGCCAAGGAAGGCATAAGAATTACTGACAGTCCGGTGCCAGAGCCGGAAGCTGCGATACAATGAACTCCTCGAAAGGCTCACCAGCAACCGTCCCGCAAGCGATGGCAGATAGAACGCCGCAGTACGATCGGGTGTTCAAGCGTAAGCCGAAACCCGGGCGACCCCGCAAAGGTGACCACAAGCACCAACAGTTTTGGGTGAAATAAAGATGCCAGAGGAAAATCCAGAGCGGCCCGGCCAGTTAATTTCCAGCCCGCATGTTCACGTAGCGACCCGCGACCAACAAAAGCCGATGCTCAAACTGCTTGGGCGGATGGCGAAGATGAAGCACCCCGGAAAGCCAGCCAAGCCGCCGACACGCAGCCATTCCGCCAGGAAGGGGTTGCAGGCCAATCAAAACGTGGCAATCAAGCACAAGCAGATTTTTTGGTAAGTCCACAACAGAGCCATGCACCATGCCAACACCAAACCTGACCCCGATTAAAAGCCTCAGCCCCCGGGAGCAATTCCGGGAGCACGCGGATTCCATCACAAAACATCGCAACTTGGTTGACCTGCCCGAGTTTCAAAGGGCGGCTCAATACGCGATGCTCGAATTTCAAGCGCTCCTTTCCGCTCAAGTCAAAGACGCCAATAGCGCTCTGGCAGTGGGGTACAAGCTCCAGGGCGGACTTGAGCTAATCAGCATCCTGAGAAACCTTGCCGAGCCAACTCCAGCACTGCCCAAAATCGTTAATCAACAACTCAATCATCACGCCTGATTATGCCAGCCGCCGCACCGCCAGCACCAACCGCACCTCCCGCTTCATCGGGTTCTGTAGCTCCCCCATCAGCCGGAGAAATCCACGTCACGCCACCGGCCTCCGGGACCGAAATAAACCCGGCGATTCCCGCGCCGAAGCCGGGAAGCGCCAAGGACAAGATGTTTTCCGAATTGCGAAAGAAGGCTGGAGCGCCCGAGACACCTCCCAAGCCCGCCGCCGCAGACCCGAAAGCTCCAAAGCCAGGAGACGCGCCGGTACCCGACGATGCTCCCGCCGATCCGCCGACACAGCCCACCGGCGACAAACCCACCGACCCGAAAGCTGCCCCGACTGATAAAAAGGTCAGTCCGTGGAAGCTCGTTGACCAGTTCAAAGAACGCGCCAGCAAAGCCGAAGCTCGCGCCCTCGAATTGGAGAAACAGGTTTTGCCGGAAGCCAAGCGGAAAGAGGCTGAGGAGCGCATTTCCAAATACGAAACGCGTATCAAGGAAATGGAGGACGATCTTCGCTACTTCAACGCTGAGAAGTATGACCCGGACATAATCAAGGCCAACGCCGACTACGAGGGCGCATGGAAACGCGCTCTCCATGAACTGTCCGAATTGACCGTTGCGGATGGTGAGAGCGGCCAACAGCGTCAGGTAAAAGCTGAGGACATACTTGCGTTGGTCAACATGCCCCTGGGGCAGGCTCGATCGGTTGCCAATTCCGTTTTCGGTGATTTCGCGGATGACGTCATGGCTCACCGAAAGGAGATCAAAACTCTGTTCGAGGGCAAAATGGCCAAGCTGGAGGAGTTGAAGAAAAACGGATCGGAGCGCGAGAAGCAGCGCAAGGAACAGTACGAGAAAGCCAACGGAGAATTGGCCGGGCAACTAAATTCTCTCTGGGAAAAAGAGGTGAATTCTGTTCTGGCCAACGAGAAGCACGGCAAGTTTTTCAAGCCGCGCGAGGGCGATGAGGATTGGAACACGAGAATTGATAAAGGGTTCAAGTTTGTTGATGAAACTTACGCTCTCAATGTCCGTGACCCCAGGTTGACCCCGGACCAGCGGGCGCTCGCCATTCGAAAACACGTTGCGGTGAGAAATCGCGCAGCCGCCTTTGAGGCAATCAGGTTCGATTACGAGCGGACGTTGACCAAGCTAGCCGAGGTGGAAAAGAAGCTCGCGCAATACGAAGAATCCACTCCCCCGATTGGCGGACAGACTCCGGCCAATGGCGCTCCAGTCACCGGAACCGCGAAAGAACAGATGTTCAGCGCCCTCAGAAAACTTGCAAAATAGTTGACAGGGGTTCAAACGAGGAGTAAAAGCCTGAATTACTGTCAGCGGTTGGCCGGTGAGTGGCAGCGGCCCGAAGGTCTAACAGAGCCTCAAAGTCTGTGCCCGCTTCAACGGCGTAGCTTCTAAACGCTGAAACGTCCCAGTATTAACATTTTACGTTTTAGAAAATATGTCATGCCCTACGTCAGGAATTATCCAGGCTTGTGATTTCATCCAGGCGATGGTGGATCAAACCCCCAAGTTCGATGAAATGATCATGGAAGACATTCGGCCAAACGATGGCTGGCTGTACAACGTGTCCACCGGGAGCACACCCAACGGAACCCCCGTTGAGATCACCCAAGACCGCTTTCGCTCTGTCTGGCCCAACACCACGAAGCAATGGACCCGAAAGGTTGCCAATGGTCCGGGTTGCAGTGGTAACCCTTGCGACTTCACCGAGCATCAGATCGGCTGGGGCGCGGATCGGTTGACCTACTTCGCCGAGCAGCAGTCCTGGGCGACCCCGCTCCTGTGCTATGACCAAGACATGCACATTACGCACGCCGAACAGCACATCTCGCAAATCATATCCGAGATTCTGAAACCGGCGACTACGGCAATCAGCAGCAATTTTCTGCGCAAACGCCACCTGTTTTGGTCCAACGTCAAAGGCGTGGCCAATGCCAACTTTGGCGTGCCCGCAACGGACGGTGTTTTCACCTTCACCTGGACTTTGGGCGGCGTGAACGGCGACGAAGAAATTTTCTTCGACACCTCTGCCAATCCCTCCCGGATTTTCAAGCTTGTGCCGCAGATGCTCCAGAAGCGTTTCAACCCGCTCATGCTGCGCGGTTACGCTGGCAAAAATCCGTTCAAGGATACCTCCCCGTTCATTGAGTTTGTGTCCGACATGGACACGACCTGGGAGCTTGACCACCTGGGCGGACAGACCGGCGTTGGCGGGGCGAACAACCCCAACGTGCTGGGCAACTGGCGTTTCACGCAGTTCGATGACAGCACCAAATACTGGCGCTATGGTTTCTCCGGCCAGATCGGAAACTTCATGGTGCGAGTTGACCCAATGGGACTCCGGTTCAACTTCGTCACCGACCTGGGGGCGGCGGCGGCTCCGAACCGTTTCCGTTATCAAGTGGTGTTGCCGTATAAGAACAGCGTCACCACCGGCGCAGGCGGCTCCGCAGGCATCGGGTCGGACTACAACCCCGACTTTGACCGGGCGCAGTTCCGACTGTCCCAAATCCACCACAAGAAAGGCATGGAATTGCTTGTGCCCGAAGGTGGACCGCTCAACCCGGAATTGCCTTTCGGTCACCGGGACTTTGGCGGCAAGTGGCAGTTTGTGATGGACAACCTTGGCGCAGACCAAAGCGGCAACGTGATCCAGAACAAACGCCGGAACAAAGGTCAGTTCATCGCGGACTTCAATTATTATGTCCGCCCGATGCACTACGAATTCCTGGAGGTGTATTTCCACCGGGGAGAACAGTTCTGCATCCCGGAAATCTCGACCTGTAACACTGCGCCAGGATACCCGGCTCAGAATTACGAATCCGGATTGCCCTCTTGCCCGCCTCCAGCGGCGTACAACCCGCTCTACACTGGAGCAGCCTTTGGTATGGGTGTGCCGACCGGCTCACAGGATGGCCCAGTGCCTCAGCCGCCTACGGCAATGCCGCAGACGCCCGCAAGCGACCTGTAATTTGGTGCAGGCTAAGTGTCCCTCGCTGGTTTAGGCTTCTCCAGCGGGGGGCACTCCCCAATAACTCAACCAAATATCCTCTATGGCAGACGAAGAACTTTACGGGGGCGAAGGTCCAACCATGGGCCAGGAACAGTCACCGGATACACAGAAACCGGCAGACGGCGAGGAAAAGGAACACAAGACTTTCCTGCTCAATAAGGAAATCGATCCATCCTTCAAGGTCGGAGAGGAGATGGTTGTAAAAATCGTGGCGATCCATGATAAAGAGTACGAAGTTGAATACGCCGAATCGCCGGAGGGCAAAGACAAAGGCGAGGAAAACATGGCTCCAACGCCTCCAGAAAGCGAAGGCGGCGGCGGGGGCGCTCCTCCGTCAATGTACGGGTAAGTGAAGCTGAGTGCTCACATGCGACCCATCCGCACTTGCCGACCTTGCCAAGTGTCAATTATCTTGCGTGAGAGGGGCGAGCGTTTCGGTTCGCTCGTTCCTCTTATGCAGTTACGCTAGTTCTATGGCTGTAAATTGTGACCCATCATCGCTCGCCAATGCGGCGACATGCTTCGATTCCTGCATTCCGCCAGGGCATCAGTTGGCAGTGCAAACCTATTTGCTTGCTGTGATAGCAGGAGGAAGCATGGACCCGTCCACGCTGGCCAATAACGCTCGATGCTTCCTTGACTGCATTCCCCAGGGAGAGCAATTGGCAGTTCAGAATTATTTGCTCTGCCAGATAGTGAACAAGTGACCTGTGGCAATTTCATGCGATCCATCTGTCCTTGCCCAAGCTGCCCGGTGCTTCAATGATTGCCACCATTCGCACGCGCTTGCGCAATCGGTAAAGACTTACCTCCTTTGTCAGTACTCCAATTCGGCACCGTCCTCAGTTGCCGCGCCGTCAAACCCGGATATTGACGATGCGAGTATTTCGACGTCAGTGACGTTTACCTGGACCAACAACGCCTCGCCTGCCGCCACCACTAACGAGATTTGGTCACAGAAGAATGGGGGAGCTTACGCCTTGCTTGGGACCGTGGCGGGCAACGTTGCGACGTTCACGGATAATGCTCCCGGGCTGGTCAATGGAGACGAGCGGTTTTACAAAGTGCGAGCGTGCAATGGGACAACCTGCTCCGCATTCACCGACCCTCGATCAGTTGCGCTCAGGCTAGGAACTCTTGGGATCGCCAATTACAACTCTCCATTCCTGGTGATTCATTTCGGGAATTTCGACACCGCATCGGCTGGAGTTGTCCTGACAGTCAATTTTGCATTACTAAGGCGGGTCAAGAGCGCAGGGCTGGATTTGGGGTCGGTGTTTTTGGACAACGAAGCGAACCTTGTATCTGTTTCGATGCCCTCTTTACAAACTGTACCGGACAGTTTCCTTGGGTTCACTTGTCCCAAATTCACAACTTTGGTTTTGACGTCCCTGCAAACAATCGGGAACAGCTTTCAATTTGGGGGAGCAAACATCACTGGAAACTTTGCCTTACCGGCACTCACTAGTGTTGTGGGCCTCTTTGATGTGGACAGTAACCCATTGCTTACCGGGTTGTCTGTACCGGTACTTTCAACTGTTGGAGCAGACTGCTTTGTACACCTAACAGCCATTTCCAATGCTAGTTTTCCGTCACTGCAAAGCGTGGGAGGCAATTTCCGGCTTGGGGAAAACGTCAACCTATTGACCGTTTCGTGTCCGGCTCTCACAACGATTGGAGGCGGACTGAGTACTTTCAATAGCGCTGGGATGACCTCCATGAGTTTTCCAGTGTTGGCAAACATGGGAGGGGCCTCAATTTCCTGTTCCGGATGCACTGCTTTGCTTGCCGCAAATTTCCCGGCGCTGATAGCAGTTGGGGCTGGCATTGGAATGGACGTGGATTTTTCCAACTGCACTGCGCTTGCGTCAATCAGCTTCCCTAACATGTTTTTGATTGGGGATTTCGCTTTCAGCGGGTGCGCAGTGTTGACATCGGTGACCTTGACCAACGCAACGTTTTCGGATGGTGGATTCATTCTAGATTTCTTTGGCGATGCGGTTGCAGCCGGAAACTCGCTGGCTGGCACTGGCATAAACGGAATTCTTCACCGGGGGGCTGTTTCTCCAGGCCCGTTGACATCGGACAATTTCAACTTGAATGGCGGCACCAACGCCGGAGCAGCGGCTTTGTCGGCTCAAGGCACTGCCGATGCAGCGTTTTTGACTGGAAACGGAAACACGGTCACGTTGAATCCATGAGCGATGCAATTTGGATTGCATTAATTACGGCTACGCCGCCGACCCTGGTTGGCCTCGCGGGAGTGTTTGTCAGCCTGCACAACAAGCGGGCAATTCAGGAAGTCCACAAGTCCACCAACAGCCGACTGGATCAACTTGTGAAGGTTACCAAAAGCGAGGCACACGCGGCAGGAATGAAAGAGCAGGCGGACAAGGGAAAATCGTAGGCATCGGGGACTTACCCCATAAACCCACTTACAACCTCTTGTTAAATTCGAAACGTGCAGCACAATCGGGACATGCGAATTGACCTGTTTAAAGGAGCGTTGGGCATTGGCTCTGTGACGATCGGTTCTGCCGTGTCCACTGTCCAAACCCTGGAGCCGTGGTTGCGGCTTGTTTCGCTGATTGTTGGAATCCTGGTCGGGCTGGCTTCGTTTTGGTCAATCGTCAGGAAGTGGAAAACCAAATAGCGCTTGCCATTTGGAGCGCCAAGGTGTCTTTAACTGGCTCCATGAAGATTCGTATTCTCCTCACCTTGTCCGCCCTCGTTACTCTTAGCGGCTGCTCGTCAACGAACATTGCCGAACTCACCAAAGCTCTTGCCAACGACCCGGCGATCGTGAAAGTCAAAATTGGGTCGGTTTACGGCACTGTGGATTTCACTCGCATCGGGTGCGTGACTAACGGTGTGAGCATCACTCCAGACGGAACGATAACGGTCAAGCCGTGAACCATCGGGGCAATCCCCCTTGTTTGCGCCATTGCTTAATCCCAGAGAACACCGCACTTTGATAGCGTGCACGATCGCGATGACAAATTAGTTCAGGTACTTGAACGCATCGCGTGCGAACTTGAAACTTCCAATCATCTCAAACATAAAATTATGACTGCTCTCGACACACTCACAGCCAGTATTAACGCGGCAACTCAATCCGCAACGGCGCTCACCGCCGCCGTGGACACTGCCGTAACCGAAATCACGACACCCGCCGCCAGCGATGCACAGTTGCTTTCGTTGTCCACCGCTGTTACCGCTCTGCAAGGGGCAATTGACGCGCAGACCGCAAGGCTCGTCACTGCCACCACGCCGCCAGCTAATCCCCCGACGACCTAAGCGAAATTAAACCGTTGACGGCTTTGCCGGATGCGGCGTAATTTGCGGACTTCGAGTAAGACGGATTAGAGTGATTAGCGACTAGCTCATACAAAGCCCGGTCCAGAGGGGGCCGGGCTTTCTGCTGTACATCACCGGCTGTGGTTCAGCGATCCGGACTTCCAGCATTCACGAGCTTTTTCGCGGACTTCCTGCTTCCACCGGTGATCCTCCTCCTTGAAAGATTTGGTGACCAGACGCCGGATTGAAAACCCGAGTCTGCGAGCGCCCTCGACAGCGGTTACCAGGGCATCGAAAAGGTCTGGAGAGCGGCCAGTCTTCAACTTCATTTCCTCTTTCGTCTCAGCCTCAATCTTGTTTCCTCCAACCGTCTTCCACTCGCGAGCGCAGCCCTCCTGCATCATGTCCTCAGTCATTCCCCGAAACTGATAAGCCTCGATGATTAGGCGAACGGTGTACCACAATTCCGTGACGAATTTGGAGTAATAGTCCCGAGCCAAAACGTCTATGTCAGCCGATACTTGCCGCTCACTGGGCTTCCCGCCGAAATCAATCGCGTTTACCTGGGGCGACCAGAGACGGCTGTAAGCGGTGACCAGAGACGTTCTCATGCCCGCATCGAAGAAATGGTTTTCCGGGGGTATCCCTCGACGCTCATGCTCCCCTTTAACGAACATCACAATTTGGTCTTCTGGCGACTCAAAATCGCTGGAGGCAATTGGGATTATCAAAACGTCAATCAGTGCCATGATTTGGCGCTTTTCGGCATTGGGATAAGTCTGATTGATGATGGCTGAGGCAGCAGCATCTCCCGGGTCTGTTTCGGCCTCCTCCCCAAAATCCAATTCGAGGAACACGCACCGGTCACCTCCAACCGACCTGTAGGCAGCGTCAACGGCGGTAACCTTGGTGCGATTAGAATTCTTCCAAACAGGCTCCTCCATCGCTTTGTGTTTGAGGCAAAGCTGGCGGGTGATGATTCGGCGGCTTCCCTGTCCGCGAGGCATCCGCCCCTCGTTGAACATCGTGTAATGCCAGTCATCCTTGCCCCACGTTGCAAGGTCATCCTGCATCTGTTTGCGCGTGATGAGGAATGGAAATGGAACCGGCTCGCTGGGGTCAGCATCCATGTTCGGGCAGTCGGAGCCGGGGAACTGAATGCAGATGCCGCCCTCAAAGCGTGTCTTCCAGGTTTTGGTTTTCGGAGTTTGGTCAATGCCGCCCTCCCAACCGCCGAGCGTTACATGCGGCTCGCAGAGGATTCCCAGGGCATCGGTTGTTTGGGCCGGGTTGCCCATGCCGGTAACTTTGGTATCGCCTTGTTGATCCAGCGTGGCGATCGCGTCAATGAACGTTTTGGGCAGAGCGCCCAACTCATCACCGAGCAACCTCACGCGTTTGTTTTTGATGCCTTGAAAGTCGCCCACGCCTACGAACTGATTTCCCTTTTTACAGGGAACACCAATGAAACCATTCCGGAAGTCACGTCCATCCTCGCTCTGCTCACGGTCATCGGTGACCAGCCGTTGACGACCCTCAATCAAGTGGCCCGGCAACCATCGGAACCGACTGATTGCCTTGCGATGGAAAGCTTTTATGTCGCCCCAAATTCGATCCTCCAGCCGCTCCTTTGTCGTTGAGCAAACCAGGATGGTTGTGCAGGACGAGAAAGCGTAATAGTCAACCAAGTGGCATATGGCAGCGCACGCGCTCTTGCCGGAATTCTTTGGCCCCATCACTCCCACGTATTTGTGAGACAACCAATTCTCGATGAAAATGTTGAACCAGCGATGCTGCTTTATCTCCGGCCAGATTAGCTTGATGGCTTCTTTGTAATGAAACAGGTTGCCCTTGCCTGCCTTGCCTCCTTTTTCTTTTTCCCATTCGCCGCCCTTGGCGATCATGGTCAACTCGATTGATACCGGGTGAGCCTCCGCACGCCACCAAAGACCGTATTTTTCCATGTGCCGACCCTGAGCGGATTTCTCCATGTTCGGTCTGGTACAGGAGTTTGCGGACTTCTTAAAACCGGAGAATCCTTTAGGCATGGTGCGTTTTCACTTGTGGTAATGTAGTGTTAAGGACAGGCTGAAATCCATGGCTAACCAACCGCCTCCGGTTTTAAAGGTGTCGCCAAGTGATTCGTGCGGCGATCATGGTAATGCTCGATTTGGTCACCCCGTATTTTTCCGCGAGCTTTGGTGCGTTACCCGGAAAGTAATCACGCCGAATCGCCAGTACTTCAGAGTTTGTAAGCTTGGAGCACCCATGAGACTCACCTTGGCGTGGTGGAACTCTCTTTTTGGAATACGCATCCTGCATGTTTTGAAGGTGTGTCCCCAAAAAGAGATGTCTTGGATTCCAGCAGGCTGGAACATCGCACTTATGACACACCTCTTTTCCTCTTGGAATTTTCCCTTTATGGTGCATCCACGAAAGCCGGTTTACGCGCACGGTTTTTCCGTTCACAACAATACAGCCATAGCCTCTCTCGTTAGATTTAGCGCCGGTCCAAATCCAACACGGAGTTGGGAGTGGCCCCGGAACCTTTTTGGTTTTCTCAAGAAGCCTCCTCTTGATGCAGGATTTGGGAAAGGCGAGCCGCACAGCACCGAAACTGCCATCCGAACGCCGTTTCGTTGTGTATCTGAATTTCATTCTTGCTAGACTATGTGTTTATTCATCCGAGTCAATTGAATGGCAACACAATCACCGATTCTTACTGATGGCTCCCTGAACTTTCAGGGCGGTGTAAATTCTCTAGTTCCCGCCACTGTGGCAACACAAGCAAACCCAAATGGATTACAAAGGGACCAAACGGCGTGGCTCGTAAATGCCACTGTTCGAGATGGTGGGATTTCTCCCCGCGCCGGTTGGAACCAATTGCAAAAACTGCTCGATACCCTCGACAAGAGTTTAGTTGGCACGATCGGGTATCAGGGCGGATTTCTCTACCGACCTTTGGACGGAAACCCGTACCTTATATTTTCAGTTGGGGGAGTCATCTACCGCACGGACCCTGATGGAGTCTCGCCGATCAATCTTTCCGCAGCATTCGGACTCACCAATCCCTCCGGTGTTGCTCACGCGTATTTTTGTCAGGGAGAACAGTTCTTAGTGATTCAGGCGGGCGACGGCGTAACGCTGCCTCTGTTTTGGGATGGCACGACGTTGAGACGGTCAAACGGGTTATCGCCCTCGCAATCGGCCTCGACGTCAACAAAGCTCCAACTCATCAGCGCTAATGACCTCCAGGCATTCACGGTACCGATACAAGGTGATTCTGTTAAGTTGACATGGGGAAGCGTGGCAGGGCTGGCCCAAGACGATATTGTAATAATCTACCGACACAACACCACCACCTCTTTTGGAACGTACGGAGTTACCAGTATTGCGGGCAACACGCTGGTTCTTAAAAAGCAGGATTTCAACGCGGGACCGTTCAATGTGAATTTCACCTTTGACCTGTTCAAATCCGGCTCTGCCACTCCAGCCAAGATCGCCGAATTGCCTGCCGGTTTTGCGATGGATTATTACATGCAACGGATTTGGTACGTGTTCGGCGACCAACGCACCTATACGGCTGGAGACATCGTTGGAAACACTACCTCCGGAACCCAGGCGTACAACTTCACTGATTCGATTTTGAGAATCAGCGAGAATCCGTTGGCTCTTGGCGGTGATGGTTTCCACATTCCGAGCGACGGCGGCAACATTCGCGCCCTGACTCACACCGCCAACATTGACGCAGCTTTAGGCCAGGGGTTGCTCTACATCAGCACCCGAAAACAGATTTACTCTCTGCAAGTGCCGGTCAGCCGGGCCGACTGGATTAACGCCAACAGCACCAACGCCCCGCTTCAAACCGTGGTGCAACTGGTCAACGGAGCAACCGGCGATCGCTGCATCGTTCCGGTCAACGGCGATCTTTATTATCAGTCGCTTGAGCCTGCAATCCGGAGTCTTGTGATCGCAACGCGCTACTTTGGTCAGCCCGGCAATACGCCGATCTCCAACCCCGAGACTCGAATACTGCAATTCAACGACCGGGCATTGCTGTCCTTTGCTACTGGAATCTCATTCAACAATCGCCTGCTCGAATCGGCGTTACCCAAACTGACTTCCAAAGGCGTCATCCATCAGGCGATTGTCCCGCTCGATTTCACCCCGCTCAACAAACCTCCGCAGCAACAGGGATTGCCTCCTGTTTGGGAGGGACACTACGAAGGGCTGGACATTCTGCAATTGTTTGTTGGGGACTTTGGCGGGCTGGAGAGGGCATTTGCGATCGTAGTTTCCAAAGTGGATGGCGGTTTGTGGCTTTGGGAATTGACGCAGGGCGCTTTGACGGAGAGCGGCGATAGCCGGATCACGTGGCAGATGGAATTCCCCGCGTTCAATTGGGGCGACGATTTCACGTTGAAGCGTCTGGTTGGAGGTGAACTTTGGATTGACCGATTATCGGGTACGGCCGAGTTTACGCTGGAATACCGACCGGACTCGTACTCGTGTTACATACCATGGCTCGCCTGGAAAGTATGCAGTTCTCGCGATTGCGAGGAGAACATTCCGACCAATTGCCCACCGGTAAGTTACCCGCCGCAGCCAGCAACCCAGAACGGACTTGGCTACCGTCAAACGATAGGATTCCCAAAGCCTCCCACAATCTGCGACAAGCAAATGGGACGTCCATCCGATGTCGGTCACCAATTCCAATGCCGGTTGACCGTGAAAGGCAGTTGCCGGATACGCGGAATTTTCCTGCACGCCACAAGGTTCGAGCGCCAGCTTTACGACAATCTGCCTTGCTAACGTTGCTATGAAAATACCGTGCCCAGTAAAAGCGCCGTGTCTGGATGACGCAAACCCGTTCCAGAATTTAAGCTCCGAAGCTCCCGACATTAACCGGTTCTTCGCGTATGGCAGTGGGCCGGGCAGAGTCGGTCACGGAACCACGACCGGCCCGGGAAGCGTTGGACCCGGACCCGGCCAGAATTGGAATGCTTCGTGCCAGACTCCAGATGGGCCAATCAGTTGCGCAGCCGCCACAATTGAGGAAGCAGAGTTGTGCGTGGAAAGACTTGGCCAACTATGTGCCGCCCCACCGGACGCACCTCCGGACCCGGATCAACCGCAAGACCCGTCAGGGCCAACCGATCCAGTTGAACCGCTTTTCTTCAATGCGTTCCAGTTCTGCCAAAGCACTTGCCCAGACGGAACACCGTTCACCTTCCAGGTCATGGCGGGCGCTTTCGTTGCCACATCGCAAATCGTTGCCGACCGGGAGGCGTTTAGTTTTGCGTGCCGCCAAGCGCAGCTTCAAAGGGTCTGCCTCAGTGCCTTGACGCCAACAAACGCGTGCGCTGGAAAAGCGTATAGCGGGACGTTGCACGTAACTGGAGGAACTGGATTCACGTTCTCAATCGTTGGCGGTTCGCTGCCTCCAGGTATCAATATGTCGTTTGTCGGAAACACGGTGTTGCTTTCCGGGACCCCAACCACACCCGGAAATTACAGCTTCACTATTCGGGCATTGAACAATGTGGGTCATGCCGTGGTGAGGGGTTACACCATTTTCGTTTTGGGATTCACGAACCCGCCGCCGACCAACTTTATTCAAAACACCCCCTACAGCTTTCAGATGACCGCAGCCGGTGGCGTTGCTCCTTACACCTTTGCGATTCAGGACGGCTCGTTGCCGGTTGGATTAACGATGTCGGATGCCGGTCTTATCAGTGGCACACCAACGTCAAATTCGGATACGAGCTTTACCTGTGCCGTGACTGATTCAGCGTGAGCACTTGCGCCAGCGATTTTGCTATTCATGTGGTGGGGCAAACGTGTCCCTCTCTCAACACGGGCGGAACTATCACCAACGCCGACCCAATCAGCCCTTACGATGGCCCGCCGTGGCATTATATTGTTTTCCCGGTTCAGATGTTCACAGGGGTAGCGATGAACATTTACATTACGCAATGGAGCGGAAATGCCTTTTCGGGCCAATTCAACTTCGTTGACCCGTTCAACAACGTCCTAGTGGGGCCTCAGAACTTTTCAACGAACACAGTTTTTCGAGTCACGCCACCAGCAGACGGCATTTACTCCTTGGTATTTGAGGCATTTGACCCGGCAATAGATGGCAACGGGACAGTCGCATTTTTCACTGACTGCGAGGATGCAGACATACCTTGCGTGTTGCCTGGAGGTTTGCCCGCTCGCATCCGCATCCAGGGTTACGTAGATGGAATTTTTGACCTGAGCGCGTGCGCGAGCGCCGCCAGCGTCTTGCCTGTTTGGGACGGAACGATGCCGGATTATTTGGGAGGGGGCGATTGGGAAGCGGATGGAGTTAATTTCCCAAGCAACTTTTCGATTCAAGGCAAGAGACTCGCTGAGGCTTTTGTGGTGTACCAAGCTTGCAGCCCGGCAGGCCCGGCGACTTGGACCTTGTTCATTGAGCTTGGAGATACATTCGATTCTGAGCCGTGGGTAGGTGTTCTGCTCACGGGAAACACCCCGGCAGGCGTTTACCGAAGATTAAGCGGTTGCTCTCCCGGCCCGGCGACCATAACCGTTGAGGCTTACTAAATGTCCACCTGCCTGGAACAATTCGACATGACACCGGCAAGTGATGTTTGCCCAAACTGGGCAACGTTGTTCTGGGGAATTCCCACGTTCACAACCAACGGCGCGGGTCTGGCGACGTTCACGCCGAATTCAGCGGCCTCCGATACTGCCGTTGCTACAGCAACCGCGCCCATGGGCTTCAACGATCGGGGAACCTCGACCAACACCGGAACGTTGACCTATAACGGTCATGGATGCCATTGCAAGCTGCACATTGTTGTGACGCAGACCGGCACAGTGGGGCATCAAGCCGGGCAACTCATTGTGACCACTTCGTTGGGGCCTGCTCTATACGTCAACAATCTCCTGAACACCAACGGAACCACGGATGCGACTTTCGATCTGCCCGACACTGGAGGCGCAAACATCACAGTCAGCGTGATGATTAGCATCTCATCTGGGCAACTTGGCGTCGTGATTGGGCTTCAAGCTCTGACTCTGACTGCCACCGTTGGCAATGTTTAGTCTTTGACTCATGGGCTGATTCAGCCGATAACAGCGATATGCCGCAACGTCTCAGGCTTTACGATGCGCGAGTTTCCAGACTCCCGGGCCTTGTGGGGTTGTGCCGCGAGGACATTGTTGGAGTCGCCAACGTAGTGAACAGCGTTCAGGAGCGGCTGCTTTACGCCAAAGAGGCAGGCGACGAAGGTTGGTACGGGAGTTACGCGGAGGTGTTAATGCAGGCATCGCGATTGACCCCTTACGTGACGCTTCCCCGGGAGATTGCGAGAATCGAATTTGCGGACGTGTGCGACAAGCCGGTTGCGCTCAATAACCAGTTCCAGAGCTACCTGAGATTTGGCAACGGACGTCTTCCCAAACTGTGCCGGAACAGTTTCCACGGATGCCTGACAACCGTGTGGACGCGCAACGATGCAGTCACGTTCATTGATCCGCCAACCCAACCATTCTTTTTGCAGGCGATCGCGCTCGACCCTGCCGATGTTCAGAGCGCGAGGCGGTTGCTCTTTCAAGGTACGGATGCCAACGGCGAGGTGATTTACTCGCAGGACGCAAACAATCAGGTTACCGGCGAATACGTCACGCTCGCATCACCGTTTGGCGGGTCTGTGAATTCTTTCAGCCGGTTGACCGGCATTCAGAAAGACGTGACCGTTGGAGCGGTTCAGATTTTTTCCGTGGACGCTGCTACCGGGGTCACCACGATGATTCTCACCATGGAGCCGGGTGAGCAATCCTCGCTCTACAAACGTTATTACTTTAACGCCCTCCCATGTGCCTGCCCGAGCACTCAGGGTTGTGTCACGCCGCAGACAATTCCCATTCGCGCCCTGGTAAAGCTCGACTTGATTCCGGCGACCGTGGACCAGGATTATTTGCTCATCCAGAGTTTGGAGGCGTTGACCGAGGAAGCTCAGTCACAACGAATGGCCGGTATTGACGGCATGGAGGCGAAAACCGAATCGGGTAACCGGCACAAGACGGCAGTTCAGTTTCTGAACGGCCAATTGACTCATTATGTGGGGAAGAACAGCCCGGCCCTTGTGTTCAAACCCTTTGGAAGTGCCCGGTTGGAGCGCGTCAAGATTGGAATGCAGTGACATAATTTTATGCCAGCAAGCGACGTTTTAAACAGATTCTTTGGTACCGGGATGACCGTTGGCGGCGGGGCGCGGGGTGTCGGCCCGGCGAGTGGCGCGTTGCTCCCCGGCGTGCAAAACAAATACGATCCAGCTTATGGTGGCGTGCCGGGAGTCCCAAATCCGGTGTCAACCGCAGGGCAGGCAATCACCGGAAACCTCGCCAATCTTCCGCAGATCGCCCAACTCACCCAAGGTCTGGACACCGCATCCGGCGCGGGGGTCATGGCTGCGCTCGCTCAAGAGATTCCGGGGATTCAAGGTTTGATCGGAGGCGCTACTAACACTCTGAACGAGTTTAATTCGGGTCAAGTGCCGCAAGATGTCATTGACCAAATCGCTCAGGGTTCGGCGGAAATTGGGGCAGGACGTGGCATGGGGCCGATGTCACCATTCAGCAATGCGAATTACCTCCGCGCATTGGGCCTGACATCGCTTGGCATGAAGGAAAAGGGGTTGTCCGGAACTAACGCCTTAATGGGTTCAGTTCCGCGAGCGCCAGCGTTTGACCCTTCCTCGATGACGGTTAATCCCAGGGACCAACAGGAAGCCGAATACATGGCGGAAGTCATGGCCAACGCGCCGGTACCCGCAGCAGCCGCGAAAGCCAATTTGGCGGCGTTGAATGCAGGGACAGGATTCCGGCCTCCGGGAGTCGGCGGGCCGGTCGGTGGATTCAATGTGCCGATTCACGGTGGGCCTGGATTCCCAGACGTGCCAATGGCGGGCGCGATGACCGGATTTAACCCAGACGCAACCACGGCAGTCATGGGAGCATCCGGACCCAGCGGTGTGGATTCCGTTGGCAGCTACTATCAGACGCCGCAAGCTTACGACAATTGGAACAAGCTCGCTGCCACATGGGCGACGTCACCCACCGGTAATCCCGCCGAGTACGACCCGGAGATTGACGCCATGAACCAGAACATCATCAGCGACATTCCGGCTGAGCCGATTTATCCCGATGACCAGTACGCTCAGCAATGGCAGGACTTTTACGACATGGGAGGAGTCTAAAAGATGGTAATCCCTCCATGGATTAAAGCCGCCGACCCTGCCGCTCACATGGCGCAGGGGATGCACATTGGTTTGCAGGCGAGCGAGCAGGAATTGGCAGAGCGGACAAGGCAACACGCAGCGGCGATGCGTGCCGCACAGTTCCAGCAGGAGATGGACGCGCAAGCCGCTTCTCAACGGTTCAAGGAAATACAGGCGGCACGCCAGGAACAGGAGCAGGCACAGGCACAGGCTTTCCAGGAACAGAAATTTTCTCTCATTGCCTCGCAAGCCGCCCAGAAACATCAGGCGATGCAGGAATATCAGGCAGCAATCAACAGCGGCATGGACCCCAACGAGGCGATTCTTAAATTTGGACCCGCGATGTCAGCCAACACTGGCACAGCAGCCGCGTTGCGGGCGCGTGAGCGTGAAATGCGGACACCCAAATCCTGGAACGAGGTAACGATGCCCAGCGGATTGAAGACGCTCCAGAGCAGCACCGGTGATTTGAGGTTTGCACCCCGCAGTGCGTCAGGCGAGCCAGCCGCTATGCCAACGGTTGTGGACGTGAACGGCATCCCAATGTTGCAAGTGCCCAATGCTAATGGTGGATTCCATTATCAGAACGCGCCCCGTCAACCGGCTGTGAAGTCCGGGTTGACGCCGATGCAAACGATGATGGAGCGCGATCGCACTGAGAAAGCTCTGGCGGCGTTGATCGATGGTAACCCCACTTTGGATTTGGCTGAGGACGCCAAACCCCCGACCAAGGCGAGTGAGTTAGGCAAAACCAGATGGAAGGCGGCAAAATCGCAGGCCGATAAGCTCAGGAAGCGCATTCAGGAGATGGAGGATCGACTAGCTGGAGGCAACGAAGACACAGCCGCAACAGCTTCCCCGCCGCATGATGAGCCTGGAAATCCGGACGGTGAACCGGTGGATTCGGGTACCACACCGGCACCGGGACCAACAACCAGCAAAGCTTTTAAGGTTGGCGGCTATACCGTGACTCCGCTATAAGCGGGGAATGGCCTCGTACGAAGTCAGCGCACCGGACGGGAGACGTTTCCGAATTGAGGGCGACCAGCCTCCCGGCGAAGACGATCTAGACAAGATTTTCAACCAGCCAGCCGTACCAACGTTCGAGCCTCGCGCCGACATCGCCCCGGAAACCCCGCGAGACGTTGAGGAAGCTCAGCGAATGGGGTCACCTACCCGCGAGCTTGCGCATACTTTTGACGTAGCTGGACGTGGATTGGTCGGAGGCTTGGCAGATTTGGGCAAGGTGTTCTTCCGCCCGGTGACCGAGGAACTTTATCCGGAGCAGGCTACCCCGGGACCGGTAACCGCCCCTTTTGAAAACCTGGAGGTAGCGGGAGACACGAGGGTACCATTGCCTGCCAAAAACTTGGCTCCCCTTCCTGCTTCTGCTCAGTTCGCCGGTCATGCAGCGCAAGGGTTGATCGAAACTACTCCCAAAATCGCCGGTGTCGCCGGGCTGGAAATGGCTGGCATCCCCGCGCCGATCGCAGCCGGAGCAGTCTTTGGACAAACCGAGCAAGGTTTTGACCCCAAACAGGCGGCAATTGCAGCGGGCCTGCCACTGCTTGGGCGCGTGTCCGGTGGCACAGTCGGCACAGTAGCAAAACTCTTGGGGGTTGAATCTCCGAAGGCTTTGAACTGGATGAAGGGGATCGCCGGTACCGCCGGGCCAGCCGGAGCGATGTTGGCCGAAGGCGAGCGGGAGATTTCCAAACTGCCAAAAAAACAACAAGAAACCGCACGTAATCAATTGTGGGAAAGCATCGCCGGGCAAGCGGCTCTTGGCCCCATGGGAGTGCGGTTTGAGAAAGGACTAAATGCCAGCCAAAACAGAACGTCAACGCAGGTTCATGGCGATGTGCGCCCACAACCCGGGGAAGGCGCAGGGCAAGTGCCCCTCGAAAGCAGTCGCCAGGGAGTTCAGCCACAAAGCGAAGCGGGCGCATCCCAAGAGGGACAAGCGCGGGTTTTACTGAGTGACGAGGAATACTTGGCACACGAGCGGCAGGCGATTGAGGAAGCCGAAAGGCTTGGCTCACCGGCAACCGCCGTGGATGAGTTTTCCGGTCAAACCGAAGACCAGCCGTTTGCCGGAGCATTCATGTTGCCGACACAGAGCGGCATGGAGATTCGCTCACCGAATTTCCGTAGCTGGCTCGAAAGCATCCCGAAAGAGAAACGGGCACAGGCAATCACTCAGCGAGTGCTGGAGGAGCACATTCACCGGCACGTCTCAAATGAGGACGCAGCCGCATATAACAAGACACTCACCGGCCTGGAGCGAGCGATTGAGCACCGGGCTTATACCGGAGAATGGTCACCGGAGACGTTGCAGCAAAAACGCGGGGTAAAATTCTCCGAATCACAGCTTGGTCATGAGGCAATCCGGCGCAGGATGCAGCGCTTGATGGGCGGCAGTAGCAGCGAGGTTGCCGAGGCAGCTTTGCGCGAGCGTTGGACACTCAAGAGTTTGGAAGCGCTCTCGGACATGGTACGCAATGTGCGGGAAGGATTCGGCACAAAAGCCAGCGGTGAAGGCGTGAAACTCCTCAACAAACTGGAAGACAACTTGAGCGCTGCCAGGGCGGCAGTGTCCGGACAGCAGCAGCCGGGAGCTTTCCAAAAAGAGGACACCTCCGATGCTGTTCAGCAATTCGAGGAGCGGTTGAAAGCTGGCCAAGGCGGCAACAAAATCTCGACCGAAGCGGGACTTGGCGCGAAATCCATATCCGACCTGGAGGCTCTAAAATCCATTCGGGAAACCGCGATCGAGAAGCGTGATGACGTGATGAAGCGTCTTCATTCTGCGACTCCGGACAAGCAGGGCGCTTTATTCGCCGAAGCGATGAAGCTCAACAGCGATCTCCAGCTTGCGCGTGAGGCAATTGAGGTGGCGACCGATACCGGAAGCTGGCAGGAGTCTGAGCAGCATGTTGCTCCTCTGGGCGACCGGCCCATGAACTGGCGCGACAATCCGGAAGTGGCTGACTGGCTCAAAGAGCACGGCAAAGGTCTTGGCATAACGCTGCCCGATGAATTGGCACAACAACCCGCAGCCTTTCAAAAGGATTACGATGAGCGGCTTGGCGACATTGTTCGCGGCAACGAATCTCAGGCAGCGGAGTTTCGGCGACTGGCAAAGGAGGCAGGCACGCCTGTAATGCGAGTCCGCTACCAGCGAGAGGCGGACAAATTGCAGCGGGCGGCAGATGCGATTAAGGCAGCAGTTCCAGAGTGGGAACACCGCTCAACGCCAGCAGCATTCCAGAAAGAATTTGGCCTTCCGCCCGGCAAACCGGGTGAGGAAAGGGGAGGTGTTCCACCGTTAAAGGGGGAGTTACCTTTAACCTCAACCACACCCGGCGAGGCACGTCCATCGGCAACTGAGCTTGGCGCGAAAGCTTTCACCGCTCGCGACCTGGAGCAAGCTGGTGAAGCGCACATTAAGGAGCAGACGTCACGCGTCCTGTCTCAACTGGAGGCTGGCAAGCGGGTAACTCCGATCTCGTTCGATGATTACCAAACCGCCATGCAGCACAAATATGGCGATTTGAAGCCCGGCCAACTGTTCGAAGGTTACCAGGACACGCTCAACAAAACCCTCCTGTCGGCCTCCGGACGTGAACTGGAGGCGTTGGCCAAGTCGGTGGGGGTCAAGACCAGCGGGAAGATCGCCGACCCGAGTACGGTTCAGGGTTTCGGCTTAAAACTGGAGCCTGGGAGCCGGAAAGTGGCGGAACAGATGCGAGCCGAGGAAAAGGGCGCTTCTCAACGTCAACGTTACCGTAACTCCGTAATCAGCCGGGTTGCTGAGAAATTGCTGTCCGATGCCGCTCCGGAGACAAAAACCCCATCACGTACCAATATCTCTCCAGAAGATTTGAGGCTGGCGGATGAAACCAAGCAACCGGGGTTCTTTGACATCTCCAGGCAGGACACCACAAGCCCCGGCGTTCTGGCGCAAAGGCTGGTCCAGGACGCCAGAAGGTCAGGACGTGACCCAGTGATCCTTACCAAGCGTCTGACGGCTCTAATGGACAAGCAGAGCGGAAGGGTCTATCTCGTCTCGACCTATCCGAGCGGCAGAACCGGCGCGATGCTGCTTGACCCGTCTGTGTCCACAATCAGGGCACACCGCCCACTGTCCCAAATATTGGCACGATACCGCCCGCTTGCCTCGCTGCTCCTGGATGAACCTGTCCAAAACTTCAAACAGGCATTTGATTCCGTTGGCGATTTCGAGGCTAAGCTGGCGACCGATGCCCGGCGAGCTTCGCAGCAAGTGTTTGAGGAGCCTTTGCGAGAGGGTGAGCAGCCGGAACCCGGCTCCTGGGAGCACGGAGCGCCGATCACCGATGCGGAAGCAGCCTCGATCATGGACCATATCACGAGCGAGGTTGGCAAGTTCAATGAGGTAACCGATGTGCAAGCATCACTTGCCGCCCTGAAAGAGGACAGCAATCCCCAGGTTTTGTCCGCTTACCGGAAGCTCTCAGAGGAGTTGCTTCGCCGGAACCCGGATTTGTCGGATGAAGGTTTGATCAATCAATTGGCACAGAATATTTATGACAACCACGCAACTGCCCCGGACCTTGAAACGTTTGTCAAAAGGACAATGGCGCAAGGACGTGCCGAAAATCGCCCGAGTGCTCCGCTTGCAGGAGAGCCGGGACCGTCTAAAACGTCCAAAGAATTAACGATGCCGATTCGGCGGCGACCCCCGACCGATATACGACCGGAGAACATTCCCGCCGAAGCAGCCGCGAGACTGGCAACGGGAACCAGACCAGCCCCAACCGCTCCAGAGGGGAGTCTAGTGCCAACTTCGCCCGCTGGAGCAATCCGGCTTGGTGAAGGTGAACCGCCAGCCGCCTTTGATAAAGCGCTTGCCGCCGCAAAAGATGAAGTGGAGCGCGTCAGGGATGCCGCCAAACTCCTGACAAGCCGCAGTGCAATGGTCGGCGATGTGGCTAAGACCATCGATCAGGTTGATAACCGGAAGAACAACGAGGCGATCCAGCAGGAGAACAATATCCGGCTGGCATCAGTCAGGAAGCCGACCGGCGTAGCTCGATTTACTCAGCCGTGGCAGCGAGGCAATAAAGAGGTGCTGGCCGCTGCCAACGCCGTTGTGGAATCCCAGGGCATCCAGTCAAAGCTCGCCGACTTCCGAGCGAAGCTCCAGCAGGCCAAACTCAACGCTGAAACGATGGCTCAGAGTGGGTCATGGCGCGAGCGACGGCTGGCCAAGGCTTACGAGAAAGACATTGCCGCGAGCTTGGCTGAGGTGGAGTACGCCGATGCACATTGGAATGACCCTGAGTTAAAGGAGACGGCTCGCCGGGTGAAACGCGCCCTCGACCAGCAATACGCTTTGGAGAAATCAAGCGGGTTCGACCTGAACAAAGAGCCGGGTTACGTCCCTCACCGGTTGCTTGGTGTCTGGGGTGGGGCGGAAACGCTTTTCCAGTTGCCCCGAGTCATCGGCACCAAATACCGGATGCCGCGAACATTCCCCACGCACTACGATGCTCTGGAATCTGGCCCTTACATGCGGGTCACCCACGACGTTGCCTCCCTGGTTGGCCATCGCGTGCGGCAAGGCTTGGGCAACATCTACCGGCATGAATGGAAAGCCGGATTGCTCCAGGTCAAATTTCCCGATGGCACTCCGATGGCGCTTCCGGCCAAACAGGGCAAGCACGGAGCGCAATCCCCCAACCCTGCCTACAAAGTAATTGATACGAACGGATTGGGGCCGATCGCGGTTCACGAGGACATTTACAAACCTCTGCGCTCGCTCCTCGCGCCGAGCTATTTCGATGACGCACCGATTCCCCGAGCAGCGTTGCACCTGGAGCAGATGTTGAAGCACAGCCTTCTAATCGGTGACTTTTTCCACTTCGCCCGCATGGCGTATTACGGAGGCTCCATCATCGGCAAACAGGTCTTAGGTCTGGGCGATGCTGGACGGCTTGGCAAATCCGGATGGTCAGCGCTCGACATCGCGGAGCCGAATGTGAGGGAGGCGATTCGCAAGGGTGTCATCAGCCAGAAGGATGCCGATTGGGCCAATGCCAGGGTCAACGGGATAACCCGCAGACAGATTGTAGAAATGGCGTACAAAAACTTTGGAGCGAACTTGGGCAAGGTGTCCGATGCGCTTTACAAAGACCTGCTCACCGACCTGACGCCGACCGCTGGCCCGGTTCAGCGTGGCATCCATAGGCTGGTTGATCCGAGTGTGGGGCGGTACAACCGTTTCCTGTTCGAGCGCATGACCCGGGGCATCATGGCTGAATCCATTGTCAGCGAATTCGAGCGGCAGAGCAAAGCGAAGCCCAATGCGAGTCCGGACGCTCTCATGCGGGACATTTCCCGAGACGTCAACGAGCGATTTGGCAACATCGGCAGGCAGGGAGTTTTCAAGAGCAAAACCGCTCAGGATTTCGCCCGATTCCTCATGCTCGCTCCGCAATGGGTGGAAGGCATGGCACGAACGGAAGCCCGTTCCTACGGCAGACTCACCGGCGCTTCCAAACTGCTTGGCCAGCGTCAGGACGTCACGCCACTGGGAACCACAGGCCGGAGCGTTGGCAAAGGATTGGTGTTCATGTTCGGATTGACGCAAGCGATCAATATGCTGACTCGCGGCAAGCCGACCTGGAAGAACGATGAGGAAGGGCACAAGATGGATGCCTGGATTCCGTCCTGGGGCAGCAACAAGGAAGGATTTTGGTTCAGCCCGCTCTCAGTGTTCAACGAAGTCACCCACGACCTTTACCGCCTTGGTGAAGCGAAATTACAGGGCAACAAACCGGTGGGCGATGCTGCGATTGACATTCTCTCCAACAAAGAGAGTCCCATCAGCCGCGCTTTGGTTGTGATGGGCACCGGCAAAACTTCGCGAGGCGAGAGGATTACGAGCACTGCCGGGAGGTACCTGACTGAACCCGCCAAAGCAATGGCTCCGATGCCGATCACATTCGGCAAGTATGGACAGGCGGCGGGTCACGCTCTGGCACCGAGCCTTGTGCCGCCAGTTGCCCCAGGGGCGATGCAGCGTCAGGCGTTTGGCACCGCAGGTTTGAAGATTGAACCGGCGCAAAGTCAACCGGCGAGGGTTCGCAGGATGGCTGAGCAGTTCATGCGCGAATCGGGTTTGAAGAAAGAGACGGGTTGGGAGCAGGTAATGACCGATGAACAGAGCTACACCAAGCTTCGTCAGGCCATTCGGGACGGGGACAACGTTCGCGCCAAGAAGGTGTATGACTCGCTGCTTAAAGGCAGGACACCGCAACAGATCGTCAAATACATGAAGCAGGCCAGCCGGGCACCGTTCACCGGAAATTCCAAAGCTGAAAAAGGTTTCATTGGCTCGCTCGATGACAAAGGGATTGAGGCGTACGACGCCGCCAGACAGCAGATGATGGATGATTTTGAGAGGTTCGCAGATTGGTATAACCAACAGGAATAGGGTGAAGCGCAAGGGATACGCCAGGGGTGAAGCGAGGCGCGAGCCTTGGGAGGATTACGCTGAGAGAGCTATTGGGCTGGTGAACGAGGTTGCCTCGACCGGCGAGAGTGGGCAGTACGCAATCAAGAGGAAGCTTCGTGAGTTGATTGCCGAGTGTTGGCAGGAGGCGACTGGTAAAATCGTGAGGCTCAACCCCCCCGGGCACACTCAGCCTGAACCATCGCCTGAATTAGCTCGTCTTGCGGCTTTGGGTCAGGATCGGGGTCAACGTCTTCCAAAGGTTCACCGCTAATGCTGCCTTCCGTGGTGTAAACAGTACAAACCCTGTCTTCCTCCGGGAAAAGCATATCAATCGTTTTGCCCTGGAACAGCGCTTTGTGGCAGAAGCCAAATCCTTTGACGACCTTGATTCCTATGCCGGTTTCCATCTGTTCGAACAATCGCTTTTTGTCGATCGCTTCGACCTGACGAACCCGGTAAAACACAAGGTCCAAATCCTTTCGTGTCCCTTCCTTGTAAAGCAATCCACCGGTGAGCGCGACAAAGCACCCGTGGTTTTCGCTGAAATTGTGGATGGCTCTGCACACTTCAAAAGCCTCCTCTCTGTTCCATTCAGTATTCATTTGTTCATCAGTCCAGTAACAGGGTCATAGCCGGTGGAAATGTAGAATCGGTACCGGTCTTTGATAGGGATCACGACATTGGTTTGACCGGGCGCGAAAATGCCGTCATTGCGCCAGCCATCCGGGAACTTTATTGCCAGATTGGTTGTGGAATAAATGACCACATCGTTGGTCTGCGCAACCCAGGAAAACATGAGGTTGGTTTTGGCCGGTAGAGGAATCGCATTGGTGGCACGCATATCCTTCAACGCTTGCAGCTTGGCGCGAATAGTGGCGAGATTGTGAATGCTGACGAGATTGTTTGTGTTGGTCTGCGCGTGAACGCAGAGCGGCAGAGCTATGAGGAGACAGGGGAGTTTCATGATTTTTTGAGTTGTTCTGCAACAGGGTCGGAGTGATTGCGCCGGAACCGTTCAAACATTTCTGCATGACCATCCGCATTCCGGTTGTCCATTTTCAACGCAATACTTTCCAACGTGTCAATCCATCCAGGCCGGGCAATGGATAGCTCCGCGAGCGCTAAAAGAATCATCTGCCGCTCAGCATCCTCGACCGTGAAAGTGAAATTCTGCGCGTAACGTATCGCTGCCAGCGCTTCCTCCGATGATTTGAACGCGTCACCCGTTGGAAATTTACTACTCAAAATGGCACCTTAGATTCTGTAGATTTCGATCCTGGTTTCTTCTGCCGCCCCTTCATCAGCTTTTTGTTGGCTGACTTCAATCTTCGCTGTTCCCGGAGAGTCCTTTGGTAAGACTCCAGAGTAGCGGCAGCAGTCAACATGGTACTTCTCACACAAGTTGTCTTCGTCAAGGAGTCGCTTGCGGACTGATATAACGCGGACAAGAAAGCGCCCTGAATTTCCTCTTTGAGCTTGTACCTTGCCCAATGCTCCATCCCTAGCAATTCGTTCCAGCTTGGGAGCCTGCCCGCCACCGTCAGGGAGAATATCAGTTCGCCCTGTTTCGTGGGCTGCGGCTCGAATGTCAGTTGCTCGCTCATCATCGTTCCTTATCAATTCTCCGTTGACCACCTTGAACCCGGCGCGGCTCCATGCCTCAGAAGGTTTCTCGCTCATCCGTAACCTCCTCCGCATTTCGGGCAATACCAGCCCCGTTTTTTGATTACAAAAAATCCGTTACCAGTCTGCAAGCTCTCGCCAGGAACAAGCCTCACGAGCAAAGCCTTGTCGCACCCAAATTTGGTGCAACGCAGAGGATAAGCGCGTTTCATGATTTCGGCCTCGAAACGCCGCTGTAACCGATGCGCGGTATTTCAATGTCGTAATCCACCCCACACCGAAATTGCATCGCGTTTTTTAGCCCGTGGTTGGTCCGGATTGAATAAGGCGTCCACATGGCGACTTTGCCTTGCCACCAAAGCGAGTCACCGGGGTTTATCCTCTCCGATTGCGCATTACGCTCGACGTACAAAGCCCGCTTGTCGTGGCACAACTCGTGGCGCTCGACGCACATGACCCAAACCCTGTCGGATAACACGATTTTTTCTATGACGACGCCTCCGATCATACGACCATTAGTTTCTCCAATCGCATCAGTCGGAATTCTAGGGCGTTTATTTCATACCAAACGCACCCCGGAACATGCGGGAAGAAATACGGGTAAGTCGGCGCAGTTTGAGCGCACTTGCAGCGCACTTGCAGGGTGGATTTCTGGATTTCGCTCGGCAGCGTATGCCCCGAACCGCTTGTTGCAGGTGGAACCGTGTAAAATCTTTCGTTCTCAACGAACCTAATGTCCACGGTGGCATCGTCCTCGATACGTTGGTCTGGGTTATTTCCAGACCCTTCGAGGTATATGCCGTAACCGCGCTTTACATCCGAAAGCCTCATTCGTATCTGACTCCCGGTGGTCGGGCTTGCTGTGTCAAACCGTTCCCCATCCACGAAGTAGGGATACGTTTGAGCGGGTTTGGCGTCTGGTTTGGTGTCGTTCATCTTAGGATGTTTGAGAACCATCGCCGATATGTCTTCGGCCCACTTTTGAAGACTTGGGCCGTCGCTATACGAGCCGTCAGATTCCAAAATCCGAACAGCCCCGCACGAGCAGTATTCAGCTAATGAATCTGGAATTGGCTGCCAGTGGTTCTTGCCACATTTTTTGCAAAGGTGGATGCGCCGAGATTCGGACTCGGTATGCCCTTTTGCGAGGTCATTATCCCCGCCAGCAGATACCGCCGTGGTCGCACCACCGACTTGCGCACCCTCAAGCTCAACAAAATCAGCAACCTTGTTTTGCGCGGACTTTAACAGCACTACAGCCTCAGTAAGCAGTGTGTGGCAGCCCGCCGCCTCCACGGCATCTATGGCATTTGCAATCGCCTTTTCCGCAGTACTGTACTGTAACGTGTCGCACCGTCTCGGTATTCCGTTAGTGATTTTCATTACTTCTCTCCTTTAGGTTATCAAGTGTAGCTAGCGCGTGCGTAGCATTGAGCGCAGCCTGTGTGAATTTAAGTGCCTCATCCGCACTCCTGGAGTTAGCTGCTTTTTCAGCGGCAGCGCGTATCGCTTCTTCGAGTATCGCTTCTTCGCGTTTGTATTTCATGGTTTTATCTCATGTTTTATTTTTCCGTTCATCTCGCTCCCTACTGTAACCCTCCTGAATACCTGCCTCCATAAGCGCTTTCATTTCGGCAACGACACCGGCGCGGTCACCGTTGGCAATGTAGTTGGTTCGTCCCGGAGCGCCCCCAAATGGAAACGTGAGCAGCGCAAAGCCCCAGCCTTGCGGCAATTGCTCGTCAATCAGGCGAGCTATGGTCTGCATCTGGTCACGGACATTTGAGTCTTTACCGCCCTCCGGCGCGGCTTCGTTAGTGTTCATGCTGGCAATAGTTCCATCGCTTTTTCTACCTGGAAATTGAGCATCGATCGCTGGTTGTCAGGACAACCCTGCTCCAGAAGCGGCAACCCGGTTTCAATGCTGTGCAGTATCTCCGCTCGCGTTGCGGGCCTGCCCTCGCGCCACCACGTCACGCTATCAGGTTTCCCGATGCGGATTAGCTTCTTTCCCGCACCATCTGGGAAGAACGTCCATTGCTTGGTTTCCCAAATCGCCATTGCGCCAGGGTTTCTTTCAATCATTACGCCAGCCGGAGCAGAGCCGAATTTTTCCAGCACCTCATTCTCACGCCGCGTCATGCCGGGCCTGCTCAGGAACGGGCATCCTTTAACCGACCATTCGGCACATTCCAAATGTGAGGGCGGCTCAGACGTCACGCGATTGACCACGCACATAGGCCCGATGACGAACGCCTTGCGCTCTCCGGCCATCTTGCCGCCGCAAACCCAGCATAGCTTTTGCGCAACGCACAGTTGATACTTGGCGCGATCGGCCATCTGAAACTCCGGTTTGCCGTTCACCCAGGCGACAAAGAACGGCACCGGGTAACCGCGCTTCTGGTCTATCGGCAACCGTTTGAGACGTTCAGTGAGAGGAGGCAAGTCGCCGCGCAACGTGCCGTTGTGGAATGGACATTCACTCATAAAGTTTTTTTAATTTGTCGTAAGCGGCCATCACACCACGGAACGATAATCATACCCCAGCCCCCTCCCGGAGCTTGCGAAAGTATTCCTTCCGCGCTTCCGGTGTCAGGCCGATAATCAGCCCGGCGCTCTTGAACTCAGGAGATAGCTCACCCTGGGCAGCTTTGGCTTTCTTAGCGGCCCGCGAGCGATTCAACCGCTCCATCTCTTTGATCTCTTTCAGCGTCATAAAATTATCCCTCCGTGGATGCTTGATTGCGGTTTAATACCGTCTGCCCAACCGTTTGACCCACCTACAAGAATGGGCATCAAGACAATTCCCGCCGCCACGGATCGGCGGATGCAATGGGCAAAATTCATATTGGAGGGTTCTCCATTTCGTGCTCAAACATGCGCTTGAAAAGATTGTCCGTAAACCTCAAGCACAGGTCACAGACCAACACCAGCCCACCACTCGGACCTTCCCAGCAATGCGTTATAGGATATTCACAGTGGAAGCACGGGCCAAGTGTCCTTGCAATCGGAGGAGGCACGAATTTTTTACGCTGGCGGCTCATTTGTGAAACTGTCCACAGAGCAGGCACGGCTTGCGCTTGCGAGTCTTGCGCTTCCGACCAGCCCAAGAATCAATCTTTTTGTGTTTCGGAGCAATGCGCTTGCACACATGGATCGAAAAGCGCGAGGCAACGATGCCGCCGCAGTCAGGACAGAAAATCATATCACCAACCCCAAATCTTTCCTCAGTTCATCACGGCGCATCTTCAACCGCTTCCGTTCACCCTTGTACTCCTCCCAGAACCCGTCCCCCAACTTTTTCAGCCGGTCCATTACGCGCTCGTATTCCTTCTGCTTTACCATCATCAAGGCTCCGCTCATTGGAGGATGACCATTTCCATTGGCCCCAGGTCTGCCGCGATCTTCCCACTCCAAACGCCAGTGTAACACCGCCCCAGCAAATGATTTCATCGGAATTCTCGCCCTCCCGCAAACCCACCCAACCTTCGAGTAGTGCGCGAACAGCTTGTCGCCCTCGCGCTCCGGCATCCCCTCAGCAATCGCAGCCCTCCGGCATTCTTCCAATGACGGCTCCAGCAACATTGCTGTACGTGTACCTGAGGACTTCATTTGCCTTATTCAGTACGGTACCAGATCAAAACTTTAAATATTTCACAGCGCAAAGCCCCCTTAGCCCCATTGGCTAAGGGCAGGCTTTGAACTGAGCCTAAAAGCATCTCAGCTAACAAGAATCTCCAAAACAGGAGACTCAGGGCTTTTCCAGTGTGTTACAGCTTCCTCCGCTGTAGTGCTTGCTATCGGAGGAAGTTTCGGAGCCGGGACCACCTGCACGCCATCCCGCCAGCAATCGCTCACCCATGGGCTGGTTGTCTCGCCACTCACGGCCATCGTTCACACCAGCTTGCGGCTGGTTCACCGTCAATCCGTGGAGCACAGTCAGTGGAGAGTACCTGCCGAGGACTATGGGATACGCCTCAGCCCGGGCTGGCTCACCGCACGCGGCCCCAGCAGGTACAAAAAAAGTGCCCGGGCTGAAATCGCGCAAGAAGATGAACCGCAGCGCAAGCCTTTTTAGGGCACCCGGGCAAACTGAATTTGATGCTTTGCGGTTCATTTATCAAGCCCTGATTTCAGTCTGGGCTGCACTGACGGTGACGTTTTTACCAGAGCCTCCAAAATCCGTCAATGGGGGATTTTTACGAGTTATTGGAAAGTTATTCACAACGATTCACCACAATGCCCCGGCACCCTCCCCAGACTGCGCTATCCGAGCGTAAGTCAATCTGCCAGTCAGGTATTTGACCGCTTGCAGCTTGCTCATGTAACGAATGTCAGGAAGCTCTTTGACCGTTTCCCAGCCAGACGTGATGTTGTTAAATTGCCCCACAAACAAATCCGGCCTCTGGCGCTTGAGCCTATTCCATTTTTTTCGGGTCATGGGCTTTCAGCAATCGTGTGGTAAGTGGCATACGACTGAGCTTTCTCAACCTCCAGGCGTTGATTGTCAGGCCAGTGTTGTTTCCAGTAAGCGTTTTCCATGGCCCAACGAAGCCAACCAATTGCCCGCTCAGCCTTTTTGGTCAACACAACGTCATCACCGATTAGATACATTCAACTCCCTCCAAACGTTCTCCGCTTGTTTCTCCAACGATTTCAACGTGTCCCCAGGCACCCGGCCCGCCGCAAGCTCGCCTGAGTTAAACTCACGCTCATTGCACAGCAACTTAATCTTGCCGCGAGCGCCGGAGAATCGCACCACGCATTTGGGGTAACCACGATGGAGCAGCGAGCGCCAGCCTGATTTCTTCCAGCCGTTGGATTTCATATCTTGGCCAGTTTGCAGTACGCTTCGACCTCCTCAGCGCTCATCACCTTGCCGTAATCAGTCTCCCATTCGCGCATGACTTTGCCCGGTGGAATGCGGCTGATTGCCACAACGATTTTCCCCGTGATAACTTCATTGCACAGGTCACAGTGAATATCAGACACCGGTGTAAAGTCGCCATTCACCGCAATCCCGTGACCACCGGGAACCCGGCTGTTTGAGAGATAGACCCCTCGACTTGTCCATCCGTCACGCTGCTCCGAATCGTGTAGCTGCCCGGCAAGCGCAGCCGTCCCGCACTGGAAACATAGAATCTGGCGACTCATTTACCATCCTCCGGCAGTACGAAGCGTTTCATTTTCGACGCACATGCGTTCTCAGCGTTTTCGATTTCAGCGCTCTTTTGGGCAAGCTCTTGAAGTTCCTTCACCAACGCATCGTTGTGAGCGTTACACGGGTAAATGTGCCGGGAATCCACCTTTCTCCGTTCAGCCTTTGTCCCAAATGGATAATTCACCCAAACGTCTCGGGACGTCTGCCATTTTGGAGGTATCGCAATGCTGGTGACTTCTACAAGCACCGGATTTTCACGGTAATCCATGTACCACGCCTTGAACCGTTCAAACGGAGCCGTCTCTTTCGGCTCCGGCTTATCAATGCACTGCTTGGCCAGTTCGAGAGAATCAAGCTGGCGCTCTCTGCCCCGCACCTCACACACCCACTTGTTTGTGCGAGGCTCGTAAACGATTTCCACATCATGCCAGACAACTTTGATTTCCGTTGCTTTCATACACCCTCCTTTTTCATCAATGACGGAGCGTTCTGAGTGACTTCAACAAGACCCTCCGTGACTGCTCGCACAGATTTATCCAGCGCATTGCCTTTCGCGCCGGTGACTGTGTTCAACTGATTTCGCAGCTTCGTCTTGCCCACAACGATGCACCGCATGAATTGCTCCAGCGTGCCACCCAGGGCAGCGAACCGGGTGAAGCACTGTTGCGGGTCGGTGATCGTCTCGCGCTTGTTGCCAGGGCGAAGCTCCCACCCCGGTGGCACATGCTCTTTCAGAAACGCTTTGATTTGGTCCAGCAAATCATAAGCAGGCCCCAACGCCTCAGCCGCTTGCGCCCGTTGCTCCGGAGTCCAACTAATCATTGGCACGTCCAGAGCCGAGAGCATTTGCGGTGGGACGATCGTTCCGGCCCATTTCTGGTATTCCACGCACTTGGTCTTGGCCAAACAGAATTGACACTGCGCTTCGCCGGGCACCCGTTGACCATTGGGGTCATTGGAGCGCAGCACGCGGATGAACATTTCATGCTGCGAACGGTCCAGGTCTTCTGTCACGTAAACGCACACCTCCGGCGTATGCGTCACGAACGGTTGCACGATGACCGCAGCAACCTCAGTGATCGGCATAAGCTCCCCCCGAGCCAGAACAGCCAGATCGCGCAGTTGCAGATTGCGAGGAGAGGCTGGAGTGTCGCCACTTAATGTTTTGTAATCTGCGATCAGCAGGCGCGTTGCCGCCCGGTAAATCACATCGGCCTCTCCGGAGTGCTCGACAACGCCGCCATCGGCCCGCTGGATTTTAACCCAGAATCGTTTGTGCCGAAACACGCGCACCGGGTCTTTGCTGTCCCCGAGGAACTGCGCAACGGTTTTCTTTTCGATGTCCTGACAGGCATCAAACACCTCGCGCTCCTCCAGGGTGAGCTTGTCAGCAAGGGCATTATCAGCGAGAGCTTCGTGAATGCGCGAACCGGAACTGGCTTCCTCTGATTTTGGAGGCTCAGACATCCCGCGTTGTGCGAGAAAGCGACCGGGACAGAGGGAGTCCGCCAAGGCCGAACTAGCACTAGTTGCTCCTCTGCGCGGGTCATTTACTGTGTGCATATTGGACCATCCTTTCAGTAGTTAAAATTTTAGCCGTTGGCCAACCAAGACGAACACGGTTCCTTAATGTAGTCACCGGGAGTCCAGAAATCTCCGACCACTCAACCACAGAAAAAGTACTCCCTTCAAACGTCAATAACCGATTGCTGCTCCTGTTTCTCGCCTGCTCTTTGCGAGTCGCCCAACAACAATTAGCCGATTGGTAGCCCAGCCGACGATCCTTCCTTTCAATCGTGTGCCTAGGAGACGGTTTTGGCCCCATGTCCGAAAGAAATGTTTCAAAGCTGTTCCACCGCTCGCAAATCGTAATGCCGGAACCGCCATAGCACGGGTAATCAGCATGGCGTGGATTTAGGCATCTGGAGCGCATAGCATACCAACTTATGTATTCAGAAGTCTCGTTGCCGTGTCGCGCATGTCCGTGAGTCTTTTTCACTTCCCACCTCTCATTTCCTTAATCTTCGCGGCAACCGGCGTGAACTGTGCCGCCGTGGATTCCACAACGGTTGGCAGGCCGATCATAACTTCCTCCAGGCTGGAGTGACTGCCATCAGTCGCCCCGGTGGCAACCCAGTACTCCAGCATTTCGGTTTCCTTTATGCCGCCCATCTTGAGCAGATTGCGCAGAGCCTTGAGCGGATTGTAAGCCGACTTCGTTTCAGGCTCAGGGGCAGGCGCAGAAGGTTCGGGGTAAATCGCCTGTGACCCCGGAGGATCGCCCGCGAGCTTTTCTCTGGTTTCCGCCGCCGCCTGAGCAGCCGCTTGCAACTTAGCCAGAGCTTGCGCCTTGGTGTCAGCCGACTTGGGGGCAAAATCCGGTGAGGACGTAGCAGGCTTGAAATAATCCTCACGTGTGCCAACGCCATCCCGGAGCGACTTGAAAATCCGTTTGAGGGACGCGATCTGATTCTCGCTCACCGCATCCAGCTTGTTGCCCAAACGCGCCTCAATCATTTCCTGTGTAACGGCAAACTCTTGAAACGCGGCGACCATCTTGACGGCACGATCTTTCAAATGCTCATTCCCGGCACCCGCTTTGAGCGTTGCCCGGCATTGATCCACCGCAGCAATCACGACGTCAGAATCAATAACCTCCTCCAGGCAGGCGCGAACCCGGCGAGCCGCCGCATTGGCCAGCAACTCGTAAATGTCCCGCTCATCTTTCAACTCGTAACTGCCATCCCGCGTGTCCCGCTTGTGAGTGACCTTGAATGTGCGCTCCGCTTGAGTATTGGTTTGCATGTCCCAGGCAAAGGCGCGTACGGAACTGATACCGTTGCCGCGCTCCGTCTCAGTCCACCCATGGCGAATGTTGCCCCACCGGCTGGCGATTGCGCGAAGCAGGTCAATCGTTGGACCGGTGATCCGAGTGCCGCCCCGGTTGTATTCGTACTCGGAAACCTCAGCCAATTCCACGCGCTTGCAGGCAGTGAGAATTTTCCCGAGCAGCTTAACCTCATCACGCGGGAACCGTTGCGCGATAACCAGGGCAGCTTGAATTTCCTGAGTGGCGCGAGCTACCGCACCGGCATCGTTTTGGGCAAGGGCCATCGCCCCGGCACTCTCATCGAACAGTTGAACTTTGTCGTTACTCATATTTTCGATTTCAATAAGCCTTTGGTTTAACAGCACAGAGCAAGGCGGTTTCTGTGTGTTGCGCTAAAAGAATTCGACTTACTAATTCATCGCAATCGTGACGAGCTAGTTTGGAGCCGTAGCCGTCGCCGGAGCCGTAGCCGTCGCCGTCGCCGGAGCCGTGGCCGTAGCCGTCGCCGTAGCCGTCGCCGTAGCCGTAGCCGTAGCCGTAGGCGGAGCCGTCGCCGTAGCCGGAGCCGTAGTCGTAGCCGG
>Ga0247661_1000005_pt1 | contig 51756 bp, 76 predicted proteins | sample CNK02_metaG_FD_182799 | JGI IMG/M metagenome (GOLD analysis project Ga0247661, IMG submission 182799) | Soil microbial communities from Purdue University Martell Research Forest, Indiana, United States - CNK02 | ecosystem: Environmental > Terrestrial > Soil > Temperate forest > Bulk soil...
CGATTTGTCATCTAATGCTCCCCTAAGCTCTTGCATCGGTGACCGTGCTAGACACTCACTCACAGAGAAAGATAGTGGTTGACAAATCGACGAAAGTCATGTATACTCTTGTGGTAAGCTGAAAGGACCAAGGACCATGATGCTTATGCAACTCCACGTTATCCGATTAGTCAGTGAACCAAGGCTTGCAAAGCCTGAAACAACTGTATTCGCGGAACAATACGGCATCCGCGAACTATCCCCCTCCGAAGCTGTCCACCTTCATGATGCTGATAAGACCACATGCGTTGTCTGTGGTCGCAGCGGCTTCATGCCTTGGACGGATAGCAAGGACCGCTTCCAATCCAACGCAAGGCGCTGCGGTGATCTGCCTCCGGTAGAGGTTGATCTGTCATAGTCGCTATCAGCCCTAGCACAGTCATCGTCACTTCCCTATATGACTGTGTTAGTTCGGGTAGCCTTCGTTACCCATCAGCCATGGAAAGGAGAAACCATCATGGCATCTACCGATCTGAACGTACCATGCCCAAAGGCCAAGGGAGTATTCACCGTCACCAAGGAGGATATCGACGCACTACCAGAGTCAACGTATCGTGAGATTATGCTTCAAGGGCTGAAGTCTGTCCTAGCCCGTGGACAGAGCAAGATCACCGCAGACACCTATCCGAGTGAGGATGAGCGTAGGAACGCGGTTATGCAGATCGTTGCCAAGAATTGGAACGATTGCCAGAACGGCGCCATCAAGATCACTGGTGGCAAGGCTAAGAAAGCTGGCGCTGGCGCTATCATGACTGAAGCCCGTCGCCTTGCTCGACAGGCTGTCAAGGACGCAATCAAAGCCGATGGTGGCAAGATCAGCCACTATGAAGCCAGCGAAATCACCAAGGCTGCTAACGCCTTGATCGAGGAATATCCTGAGTACCTCGAACAGGCAACGAAGAACGTTGATGAGAGAAAGGCAAAGCCCCCTGCGGTCGCTATCCTCTCATCCATCAAAGTCTCTGAGAAGAAGGTTGCGGCAGCTAAGGCCAAGACGAAGAAAGGCGTCGGTCAACTCTCTGCAACACAGGCTGGCCTAACTGCAAAGCCGCGTCCGGCAGCGCAACAGTAACTGAGTATAGGCCGGGGGTACACTTGCCCCCGGCTCTTTCCATTCTAACACAAGGAACAAAGCTATGTCTAACGTAACAACTTACCCCCATACTGAGGAACAAGAGATGGGCAAGGTGAAGGAGATCTTCGATCGTGCCCTCAACGCTCTTGTCAGCGCATCCTCTCTAGCCAAGGAAGTAGAGCAGGTAAAGAGCGATCTTGAAGCCCTTACCTCTCAGGTCAACCACTATCGCAACACTATCGCTAATCAAGACGATCAGATCACAAGGCTTCGGCAGGATCGTGACGCTGCAAGGACAGCGCAATATCAGGCTGAAGATACCGCAAGGCACATGACTACGCAGATTGAGACTATCAAGCGTGAGAACGATAGTCTCAATGGCTCTAACATCAGGCTCAATGATCGTATCTCTGAGGTTACTAAAGAGCGTGACGATGCTCAATTCAAGCTCTTGGAACTTCAAGAGAGCCATGCTGCCCTCTCTAAGAAGCTGGACGACGTTAAGGCCCACATGCAGTCTGTCTTTGGCTTAGCTGAGCCTCAGCCAGCCAAGACCTCTGACTTACTCAGCAAAGAGCCTGTAGCTGAGCCTCTAGCACAGTCATCGCCGCAGGGTCTTGAGCCTGACTGGATGCCAAGGACTGAGCCGACCCCTGAGCCTGTCAAAGCCTCTGACTACTGGGGCAGCGACAGCGGGGATCAGAACCCCGAGGCTCCAACTAATCCCCCAGAGCCTTCCCCTTCCTTCCCGGAAGATATCAAGCGGTAACGCAACTAAGGGAGCGCAAATGCTCCCTTCCCTTTTCCATGAGGTAAGCCATGAGTCCATTACTAGACTATCCACATGATGCAAAGGCAATTCACCATATCTCATCTACTCGTCCTATAGCCAAGAAGGAGTACACTTGTCAATGCTGCAATAAGCCTATCCTTAAAGGACAGAAGCACTTTAAGTTCGTCTATAAGGTAGGGAAGGACGATAAGATACGTTGGGAACGCTCTCACTTGCACTGTGGAGAATAGCCATGAGAAAGGAACTAAGACGGGAACTATGTCGAACCTTTGGCCATGAGATGTGGACTGAGTTAAGAGAGTATTTAGTAGAGGCCACGAAGCCATACCCAGTTAAGTTTAGCTGGAAGTGTATAGCCAAGGGACGAAGCAAGAAGGGGTCTCACTGTATAGTCACTGAACAAGGCAATGAGGACCCTAACACTAATGGATGGTACACTACAGAGTTCTTCACCTATATCCGGTTCAAGGGGTGCGATAATATCTTTCGTTACAAGAACCCCATTGAACTAGTCAACCACATCAGATACTTTGATGAAACTCTGATGACTGAACTGGAAGAAGGTGATGAGTTCATCCTTGAGCCTCCGGGGTTAGCACGGAGTCATGAGTACTCTAATGAGCGGCGTAAGGCTATCAAAGATGGAACTTGGATAGTTAAGCCAAGAGGCCCTAACCCTAATATGCGTAGAACAACAGTACATCACTTCCGTCCATTCTAACTTTAAGGGCCAGCCACTACGCTGGCCCTTTCTCTTTCCCACAATCCCTTCACAAATCCTCTCGCACCTAACCTGCGATAATCAGGGATCATCAGGGAAATCTGGCTCTTGAAAGAAATTAGGGCTTGACAAATCCATGAAACTCATGTATAATGGTCTGGTACAATGGATAGGAGCAACCAAGGATGACTCCCGATCCTAACGTCTATAACTGTATCATTTGTGACAATCCCTTGAGCGAATGGCATGTTACGAACCATATGCCATGTTGCTCAAAGGATTGCTACACAATGATGAAGTTCTATCGCCAGCGCCGTCATACCTGGACCGATAGACAACGTGGGGGATTAGGCGCACAGAGTAAACAAGGAGAGAAAAAAGAATGTGTATGTTGTGGGCGAGTATTCGTATCCCGTAATTCAAGACACAGTACCTGCTCACCAACATGCTCAGAGCTTCGTAAGTACGGATACAAGATTAATCAATAGCGGAAAGTCTTGCAAGGGAGAGTTTCCAATGGATTGGCGTAAGCTTGAACGTGAACTAATCGACATTCTCAAAACTCAAGACGTAGACCTCACCAGTGAAGCTGGTGACACCATCCTTATTGACGATAAGGGTGGTATTCTATTCAGCATCAGCGACTTAGCCAAGCAACTGGCGTTGAGGCTCTCATGACCCTCTACAACGCCTTCACAACCTCACAAGGTATCCGCATCACAAAATGGGATGACGACTTCAATGTCGAGTCCTCTTATCTCGTCTCTGATCAAGGCTGTGAGTGCCCTGCCGCTAAGCCCTGTAAGCACATGACGATGCTAAAACGCTTCCGTCTAACCGGCGTTATCGACGACAACGACTTCTACGACCCTGAAACCGATCAACACTACGGGTTAAACCTATGAACGACCTCCCCGCTGAAACCGGCCGACCAATCTACGCCGTTACAATGTGGTCCGATGAGAACTGGATATACGTCGAACTGCCGGTTCGTGGGCAGGTTCCGTATATCTGCAAGTTCGCCTTCACCGAAGGTGGGCTAAGCAAAGCCTTACACGTCTTAAGAACAGCGAGGCAGAAGACGCTGCCATCCACCGTCACAATGAGCAAGAAAGCCTTGGTTGGCCATATCGCTAAGGCCGACCCAAGAGTGCGAAGACCACCACCAAAATCTACAGAAGAACAACGCAAACAGGCAACGGAGGTCCTGCGCAAGCTGAAGCTTCTCAACAAATAGGAGTAGTCATGTTACGACTTGTTGTAACTACCTTAGCAGTCGGGACGGTACTAAACGCAGTTGCAATAACTCAAGTCGAGGCTAGGAAGCATCACAGGCATCATCACCATAGAGTAGTAGATGCAAATGGAAACAGCGGCACTATCCAATCAAAGACCGGCGCTAAAGCCGTGGTTGGCGCTAAATACGCTGCGCTATTTCAAGGCTACATCGACGACCTCGAAAACAACGGCGCTACCATCAAAGACCTTGGTGGCAACCGTAGAGGCCGCTGTAGCCCTCGCCATATGCACTCTTGTGGCAAAGCCATTGATGTATGTCAGTTGCGACGTGGAGTTGTACGAACTGACTGCAATCTCCCATCAAAAGAAATTATGGCAAGGATCGCGGCTGACCATGGACTATTTGAAGGTGGTTTATGGTGCAATTCAGATTACGGACATGCCCAAGTCGGGGTATCTGCCCCCGCTTGCGGAACAACGATGATGGCGAAGGCAAAGGAAAGGAAAGTCAGGTATGTCACTAGGAACCACGGGTTAAGAACGCAATGGTCGATCAAGTAGCAAAAGCACTATGCGAGGCCGCCGGTCGTTCAATATATCACGATCCAGATACGCAGCTTTTGGCTTGCTCTTGTTGCGACAAATTGCCGAACGGTACAAGACGTTGCATCTATTGGGAGACGTTTAGGGGTGAGGCGCGGGCGGCAATCTTGGCGGCTTATGCATGGCACAAAAAGGAAAGACGATGGCCGGGTTTTTGCAAATGATCGCGGCGTTCAGGACTAGATAATGCCGGAACTTGAGCAATGGATCGAAGTAGCAATGGCCATCCGGCACACATGCCAGAACCTTGCAGAGTTCGACAAGCTGATTGAGCAGCAAAGAACCCGAAGGGCTAGATAATGCCGCAACCAACACAAGAGCAAATCGAGGCGGCGGCTCGGGCGCTGAAAGCATTGGCGGCGCTAACGCCCGATAAACACCGGAGCGGCCATGAGGGTAAATGACATGACAACAGGCCGTCTATTGAAACTGCATCGGCATATAAATTCGGTATTCCTAATGAGGCGTGATGCGGGCTATTCAGTTGCCAGCATCTATTCACAATTAAAGACTGTCGAGCGCCGGTTGAGCGATCTGGGGATTTTTTGGGCGCCCGATAAACGCCGGGAATGACGGAGTGCGAGCAACATGAATGGCGAAAAACCGGAGAAGTACGAAAGTACATCAATGATGATGGGCGACTTTTCCGGCATGGCAACAAGCCGGTGGCAATTCTTAGATGCGCCAGATGCAGCCAATCGGGGTTTCGTCACTTGGATAGTGACGTGGTTTACACCTGGGCGAAACTTAAACAACGGCACTAATGATTGAACACACGCCCGATAAACAACGCGACGTCACCACCACGGGGCCGTGGGCAACGGACACGCCAGAGAAACGCCGGGATGAAATAGGGTACGTGCCAAAAGACGATCCGAGGCTAAACACGATAATCGGGCCGCCGCGTTTGCCCGATAAACGCCGGGAGGAAACATGACAATTCTGCTCATTATCCTAATCGTGATCGTGATCATAGAATTGTTGTACCCAGGTTAGCAGGAGGGAAACATGATACAGATCATACTTACACTTGCGATCCTACTCTCTGGATGCGGCTTCTGTAGCGATCCAAAGTGCGATCCAAACACCGTTCGCTGCGGCAACGGATACTACGCAAAAACAAAGGCCCAATGCCCATGACCAACCGACCCCGCATGCGCAAACGTAAGCGCAAACTCCGACAGGTCCTCTTCGAACTCAAAGAGGTCATCTACCCGACTGAAATCCACGTTCCTGAGGTAGCGGAAATCCCTCTACCTGAGGAACCTAGCACAGTCATAGTCGCAGTCCCTCCCTCTCCCCCTTCTCTCAAACGGAGGTCATGGTGATGGAACAGTTTCTTATAGCGCATAAGGTAAGGGGTGAACCTGCGTTTGATATCGCTATCAACATTGGTAATGAAGAAGATGGGGATATGTGGATCATCCCTACCTCAGGGCATAGGGCCTATCCTTACTGGAAGGTAGAGGTTGATGCGCTGTTAGTTGATCAAACCGCCAGCGTTCATCCCTTCGTTATCCATCTCCTTCCATCACTGATGCCCCCTGACCTTCCAGACCATTACGAAGTCTCCGCAGCGCCGAAAGGCAAAGGCTCAGGTACCAGCGGTCGTGACCTTCTTGCAAAGCTTGGCTTGGCTAAGCCTCTCGAGCCGTTGAAGAGGAGAAGCTGGTGAACTGGTTCCTTATCATCTCCGGCTGCGCTATCGGCTTCCTCGTCGGTTACTTCTTCATGTGGTACATGGGAATGATCCCATAACAAGGAAACCAATATGTCCGTCCCAACCGAAGGTGAATGTTACGCTAGGCTAATGGAGCATATAATCCGCTGTGAGGAAGAGTCCGCTATGCTTGCGCATCTCTGCAACGCCAACGACCATCGCTCAAAGGCCCTTCAATGGCTCAATGTTAGCGAGTTCTTTCGTCAAATGCAAGTGAAACTCACTTCTATCGCAATGGGACGTATGCAATGACTCGCCTCATCCCCCTAATCATATTCGCCATAATATTCTTAATGTGGGCTGGTGTAATGAATGAAATGAAAAACCTTACTATTGCTGCATATCATAAATGCGAGGGCCAGCCATGACCGACCTCCCTCCACCAACCGATGAGCAAATCTCCATTCTAGAAAAGGTCTCCCTCACCGATGAAAATATCCTTATCAACGCTTTTGCAGGAACTGGCAAAACTACCACCCTCCAAATCATCCAAGAAGCCATCGGCGCTCAGCCAGTACTCTACCTCTGCTTTAATAAAAGAGTTGCTGACGAGGCTAAAGAGAAATTCCCGTCTTCGACGCTCGTTAGGACATTCAATTCACTCGGACATAACATTTGGGCTAAAGCATGCGCTAGTAAGCTTACGCTTAATAGAAAGAAAACGCAAGAGAACTTGGCGGAGTTCATCCAATCGGTTCCAAGGACAGCGCAAGGACCAATGTGGGACTCTTACTGGGACGTTGTTAATGCAGTCGCTAGAGCCAAGGCGCTTGGATACGTTCCTGAAGGGAAATTCCCCCACGCCAAAAGACTCATAACCCAAGAGGACTTCCATGCCTCCCTCGACGAAGAACCCGATGAGTTGGTTAAGGAGCTCGTGGACGAGGCCTTATTTACCTCAATCCAACAAGCTTATAAAGGGTACATTGACTTTAACGATCAGATTTACATGCCCGCGCTCTTCGGAGGCACGTACCCTAATTACCCAATTGTCAAAGTGGACGAAACGCAAGACCTCAACCCAACTAACCACGCAATGCTACATCAACTCGTTAAGCACCGTGTTATGGCAGTTGGGGACCCTTGGCAATCAATTTATGCTTTCCGAGGGGCGATGCAAGGTGGCATGGCATCGCTCAAGGAAAAGTTCTCGATGGTCGAAATGGACCTCTCCGTCTCGTTCCGCTGTCCGCAAGCGGTCGTCGAAGCGGCGAGATGGAGGGTCCCGCAGTTTAAGTGGATAAAGCCAGGAGGGCATGTTGAGAAGGTTAAGAAGCTGGATCAAAGAACCATTCCAGAAGGTGTGGACGAAGACGGTAAGCCATTGGCAGCGATTATCTGTCGAAACAACGCCCCGCTCTTTAAACTGGCACTTAATCTGCTTCGGGCTAAGCGTAGCGTTTCTGTTGCTGGTTCTGACGTTGGACCTAAAATAGTAGGGATTATGAAGAAGCTTGGGGACGGAGAGATGCCAAGGGCGGCGTTGGTTGATCGTATCCAAGAGTGGAGAGCAGAGAAGCTGGAGAGGCGTTCAACCTCTGCCAGCGACATTGCTGACTGTATGATCGTCTTCGCCTCCTTTGGTACCACCCTAACCCAAGCTGTCTCATACGCAGAGCATCTCTTCTCTCAGAAGGGGAAAATCCAACTCCTAACTGGCCATAAAGCCAAGGGCATGGAGTGGGATAGCGTCTACCATCTCGACCCTTGGCTAATCGGAGAAGAAGAGCAAGAGCTTAACCTGCGCTATGTTATCACCACTAGAGCTAAGGAAAGGCTATTTGAGGTTAACTCCCTCGATATAGAATGGTAGCAATGAGCCTCCCAACCCACAGAGTATCGTATCAGGTGGAGTACGATATCCTAGACAAGGCCGTCTCTGATGAGGTCGGCGCTAGGATCAGGATGCCTTCTGTCGAGGCAGCCATCCACCTGCGGTCGAGAATTCACCAAGCTAGAAAGATCGACCGAGAAGAGAACAAGGATGCCTATGAAGAGGGCCATCCGATGCATGGGCAGTCGAACTACGACAAGCTCGTCTGTCGGATCAAATCCTCCAACAACCACACCTATCTCTATCTCGAGCAGCGCAACGCTGAGAACTTTGAAGTCGAACCCCTCAGCGAAGACCGCCCTGAGCCAATGCAGGTGCATGAAGTGGTTGTGACAGAAACCCTCAAGCGAAGGAAGTTCTAATGGCCCAACCCCCTGATGAAGTCCTCATGATGCTATGGCAGCGCGCTGTCGAAGAGGAAATCGGCATCGGCATCGAAGTAACCGAAGGCGAACGGCGCTGGTTCGTCAACAACCTCTATCGAGTTCGGCAAGAGTTCGGTGACGAAGAGCTAGAGAAGATAATTCTCTTCCAACCACCAAAAGAGAACGAGATATTCCTATGCAAAAAGCAGACGAGCCTCTAGCTCGAACCACCATCAACCTTTACGAAAAAGACTATCATATCTTAAAAAGAAGGTATGGTTGGGGGTGGAGTGAGGTCGTTAGGGATAAGATCAGAGAATGGCTGAGAAAGGAGCAGTTAGATGACCGAGGAAATTGACGTTCTAATGGACATTGATCCGACGGAAATGTCGGCGAAGAACATCGACGATATCATCGAATACATGCGCAAGCAGCGTGGGTTCCTCGAGAAGGGAATAAAGCCGAAGAAGGCAGAAGGGCCGAAGAAATCCATCGACCTCGCTGCCTTAGGCCTCTCAAAGAAAGCAGAAGAGCCACCGCCAGCGCCAATGAAGAGGAGAAGCTGGTAATGGACGCAATGACCAAGGAACATTCTCCATTTATCGAAGGCACCAACATCCAATACGCTTGGGACTCTACCTCCATCGGCTACCTCAAAACCTGCCCACGACTCTACCAGTACATCATGATCGAAGGCTGGACAGGCCGTGGTGAGAGCATCCATCTCCGTTTTGGCATCGAATATCACAAGGCATTGGAAGACTATGACCGCTCAAGGGCTACAGGCAACGAACACGAAGATGCACTTAGAAATACAGTTAGAGAATTGCTCATCCGAACAGCTGATTATAAACCTCCAGACGATGATGGCACTCGTGGAGAAAAACTTAAGACAAGAGAGGCCTTGGTTAGAACAGTCGTATGGTATCTCGATCAGTTTAAGGATGACGCCGCTAAGACAGTTATACTCTCCGACGGAAAACCAGCAGTAGAGTTAAGCTTTCAGTTCGATCTAGATTGGGGTCCTCGTAGTGCTACGTACAAGGAAGGCAAGTTCAACACACCTGCGGGTCAGCCATACATTCTCTGTGGTCACCTTGACCGAGTCGTCGAATATATGGACTCACTCTACGTCATGGACAGAAAGACCACCACCACCACCCCGTCGGCTTATTACTTCAACTCCTTCGAGCCGAATAACCAAATGTCCCTCTACACCCTCGCCTCGCAGATCATCCTTGAGTCGCCGGTCAAAGGGGTTATCATTGACGCTGCTCAAGTTCTCACTGATAGCAGCAGGTTTGTACGTGGCTTTACTCAGCGCACTTCCGAGCAACTTGAAGAATTCACCAGGGACCTCGAATACTGGTTCAACCTTGCGGAAAGTTATGCAGAGGCCAATTACTGGCCGATGAATGACACCGCCTGTGATAAGTACGGTGGTTGCCGGTTTAGAGATATCTGCTCCAAGTCCCCTCACGTCCGAGAGCAATTCCTTAAATCCTCCTTCGTAAAAGGTGAGAAATGGAACCCCCTCAAGGTGAGATGAGGCTTATCCTACAGTTAGGTAAGTATAGAGTAACCGATCGAGAGAACAACCTAATGAAAATCGCCCTAGGTAGCTCCACCACCATGACCGTTATGCTCCCTGATAACGTTGACGTCAAGGCAGGGGACATACTAACCTTCTACACAGAGGTCTTCTATGCCAACCCTAAACCACCACCAATCGAATGAATACACTAAACTCCTGATCGAAGGAGACTCCGGCAGTGGAAAGACCGGCGCTCTCACGTCTTTGGTTCGAGAAGGCTTTAAGCTACGAATTCTCGATATGGACAATGGGCTTGAGACTCTCAAGCAGTTTATCCTTAAGGAGTGCCCTGAGAAGATCGAGAACGTTGAGTTCCGAACACTACGAGATAAGCGTAAGGCTAGTCCGATTGGCGCCATCATTGATGGACAGCCCAGGGCCTTCGTCCAAGCCTTAAACATGCTTGATAGATGGAGGTATACGAATGAAGATGGAACGACCACTGATCTTGGAGTACCAGCAGAATGGGGACCGGATTGTGTTCTTGTCATCGACTCCCTCACTTTTCTCGCTGATGCTGCCTTTGATTTCCGCGAACCGCTCACGGCGCAAAGCTCCAAAGGCGGGAAGTATGATATGCGAGCGGTCTACAAAGATGCGCAAGACGCTGTCGAGAACGTCTTGGCCCTTCTAACCTCAGAAAGCTTTCGGACCAATGTCATTGTCATTTCACATATTCGGTATGTTGATAACCCTGATGGCACAAAGAAAGGATACCCCACAGCCGTTGGATCAGCACTCTCTCCACAGATACCGCGTTACTTTAACAGTGTGGCGCTTTGTCAAACATCAGCCGGTGGAAAGAGAACTATCCAGACTACAGCGACAGCAATGATCGACCTCAAGAACCCTAAACCCTTTGCGATGCTCCCTACCTACCCCATCGAAATCGGCTTAGCAGAGTTCTTTAAAGTTCTTCGTGAACAACCAAAGGAGGTTAAAGGCTATACACCATCGGCCTCGCCAGCCGTCCATAAACCCACACTCAAACCACTCATACGGAGAATATAAATGACTGACGCTACATTCGGTTCCATTCTCGATACACCGGCTTCCGACGTTGAACGCCCAAAGCCGCTACCGGCAGGGACGTATCATTGCGTCGTAGACGGTCAACCAAGGATGGATAAGACTACTAAGAAGGGAACCGAGTTTGTTGAGTTCTCTTTAAAACCAATGCAAGCCCTCGACGACGTGAATGAGGATGACCTCAAGGCCTCGCTCACTTCCGCTGATGGCTCGATCAAGCCGTTGGCCGATAAGCGTATCAGGGCCACCTACTATCTAACCCCTGACTCGCTCTACCGGCTGAAAGACTTCCTCATCAACGACCTCGGGATTGAAGAGGGGAAGAAGAAAATCCGCCAACTCATCGGCGAGGCACAGAACAGACAAGTTCTGGCCGCTATCAAACTGGTACCGTCGGAAGATGGCACGATGCTCTACGCCAATCTTGCTAAGACAGCGCCAGTTGCAGAATAAGCTACGGTAACCACCAACAACCGTAGCTTAGCGGCCCGGGGTTCAGCGTCAGGGATGGCAGTGACGCCCCGGGCCGTTCTAACCAAGGGAAGAACATGCAAATCGCAATCATAGGAGAAGCATGGGGTGAGAAAGAGGAAATCGAAAGGGCACCGTTCGTCGGTCCATCGGGCTATCTTCTCACGAGAATGTTGGATGAAGCTGGAATACAAAGAGCAGACTGCCTACTTACAAATGTTTTTAACTTCCGTCCCGATGGTAACAAGATTGAGAGTCTCTGTGGGCCAAAGACGGAAGCTATTAAAGGTTTTCCAAGCCTTGGAAAAGGTAAGTTTGTGCAGGCGCAGTATATCCCCGAACTAGAAAGGCTAGCCAATGAGATTGTTGAATGTAATCCAAACGTTATCATTGCTCTCGGGAACACTCCTACTTGGGCTTTACTTGGGACAACTGGGATTTCTAAGATACGTGGAACCACAGCTTGGTCAACCCACACCGTCAGCGGCTACAAGGTGCTTCCCACCTATCACCCAGCGGCTGTCCTCAGACAGTGGGAATTGCGTCCAACAGTTATCATGGACTTTTTCAAAGCCAAGAGAGAAGCAACCTATCCAGAAGTAAGAAGGTTAGAGAGAACCATCTGGATACAACCAACGATAGAGGACCTCTATGACTTTAAAAGAACTCAGATTGAAGGATGCGCAAGACTTGCTGTTGATATTGAAACAGCTGGAAACCAAATTACCTGCATTGGGTTTGCTCCCAACCCCCGAGTGGCAATCGTTGTTCCCTTCGTGGACGGAAGAAGATTGGGTAAGAATTTCTGGGGAAATGCGAGCAGTGAACGTGCAGCTTGGAAATTTGTCAAGGACATTCTGGTGGACAGGTCGATTAGTAAGGTCTTCCAAAACGGACTCTACGATATCGCCTTCATCTGGAGAGCCACCGGGATAAAGACCTATGGAGCAGAGCATGACACTATGCTTCTTCATCATGCTTTGCAACCTGAGGCGCTGAAAGGATTAGGGTACCTCGGGTCGGTGTATACGGACGAGGGGAATTGGAAGCAGATGAGAAGGGTAGCGACGATAAAGAGGGACGACTAATGAAGATCATCGAAACCCACAAACTCGACCCCTTATCCATCCCTCCAACCGAGAGGGACTGGGTCTATAACGGCTTGGACTGCTGTATCACTTCGGAGGTCCTAGACGTACTTCTCCCTCAATTAGACTGTCATACCTTAAAAACCTACGCATTTTCTAAATCGCTTCAGGGCCCGGCCTTAGAGATGAGATTGCGCGGGGTGAAGATCGATCGGTTTCGGAAGGCGGAAGTTATCGAGCATTACTTTCGGAAGCTAGATATGTTGGAGAGAAACCTCGAGCGGCTGGTACTTGAAGGCGTTGGGATGGAGGTCTTCAACTGGCGTAGCAACGACAACCTAAGGGAGCTCTTCTATGACCGTCTTGCAATTCCAGTTATTAAACGACAAGGGCGACCAACTGTTAACCGAGAGGCTCTTGAACGGCTCGAGTCCTACCTTATTGCCAAACCTATTGTTACGCATATCAAAGCAATGCGAGAACTTGGCAAGAAAATCTCAATGCTCAAAACCGAGATTGATCCTGACGGTAGAATGCGAACTGCTTACAACATCGCAGGGACAACTACTGGACGATTCTCTTCTTCCTTTTCTGAGTTCGGAACTGGAACAAATCTCCAGAACATTGAAGAAATCCTACGCTCTGTATTTATCGCCGATAAAGGAATGAAGATGGCCTATGTCGATGCACAACAAGGAGAGAGCCGTGTGGTTGGAGCTATTGAATGGAATTTATTCCAAGATGCAAAGTACCTCGATGCCTGTGAAGGAGGGGACCTACACACTACAGTTGCGAGACTATGCTGGCCTCTTCTTTCTTGGACGGGTAACCTTAACAAAGACCGATCCCTTGCAGAGCAGCCATTCTATAGACATTACGATCGACGCTTCATGTGCAAGAAGATTGGCCACGGCTCTAACTACGGTGGTAGGGCGAGAACACTTTCAAGTCAAGCTAAGGTTGACGTTAGAGTAATAGAAGAGTTCCAGCCGCTATACTTCAAAGCCTTTCCAGCACACAAAAGGTGGCATCAACATGTTGAATTCACACTCCGATCTACTGGTAACATCATTAACCTTATGGGCCGCAAGCGGTGGTTTTTTGGTAGGAGAGATGACGACTCAACTCTTAGGGAGGCTATCGCCTACGACCCACAAGGAAGCCTTGCGGACATACTTAATAATGGGTTGCTTAACGTGTGGCATTGCCGTGATGCAGAACTATTGATGCAGATACATGACGCTGTACTCGTACAGTATCCAGAAGAGAGAGAAGATGAAATCATCCCGAAAATCCTCGAGCAGTTAAAGTACCCAATCCAACTAAATCATAACCGGGATTTCCTAATCCCTTATGACTGCAAGGTAGGTTGGAATTGGGGGAAGTATGATGCTAAAGAAAATCCAGACGGACTTAAAACCTATATCCCGGGTGACAAACGGAAGCGCTCTAAGGAAATGTCAATCTTGGATAGAGAGTTTTATTGAGCATAAAGCTAGCTTGGAGTCAGCGCCGATATTCCGCCGGTGGGCGGCAATAGCGACGATCAGCGCTGTCTTAGAGCAGAAGGTCCATGTGTGGACTAACGGTCCGCTCTTCCCTAACCTGTACGTCTTCTTAGTAGGTCATCCGGGGGTAGGGAAGACGAGGACTATTATGGCTGCTAGGAGCTTCGTCAACGACCTAGCTGACTTTCATATAGCGCCGACCTCGATGACAATGGCGGCGCTGGTTGATTGTATGCTTGTCTCTAAGCGGTCTATTATGGACTCGGAGATGAAGCCGTTCGACTTCCATTCCTTATCTATCTACGCCGATGAGCTATCAGCCTTTATGCACAAGTTCGACGACGAATTGATCGGCGGGCTTACAACCTTCTACGACGTGGTAGTTCCTTACGGCCAACACCGTCGAGGGAAGGATATCAAGATCAAGATAAAGAACCCACAGCTTAACATCCTCTGTGGCACTACCCCCTCCAACCTGATGAAGTTCATGCCAGAAGGTGCGTGGGATCAAGGGCTCACTTCCAGAGTTATCATGGTGTTCTCTGACGAAAGGATTATAGGAGATATCTTTGCCCCATTCGACCGTGCTATACCCAAGGATATGCTGTCTGATATAGCGAAAATCCATGCCCTCAACGGCGTCTTCGTAGTAACAGAAGAGTTCAAAGCCGCTATCAACGCCTGGAGATTAGGAGGGCAGCTACCAGTTCCAACGCATCCAAAGCTTCTTCATTACAACACCAGACGGTTAACCCATCTATTCAAACTCTCAATGGTATCCTCAGCCGATAAAGGCGATAGCCTTATCCTAACAATGGAAGACTTCAACCGCGCAATGTCTTGGCTAATCGAAGCCGAGTCGTTTATGCCGGAGATATTTAAAGCTGGCGGTGTGCTTGCGGATGCAAAGGCGATGGACGAAATCTACCACTTCGTACTCGTTGGTGGTGGAGAGAAAGGTCTTGGAGAACATCAGATTATGAACTTCGCCAAAGAGCGGCTCCCTATCCATAGCTGTTACAACGCGATTAAGCTTATGGAAGGCAGTGGCCTTATCAAAGCAATAGGTGTTGATAAGGCCACTGGGTTGCGTAGGTTTGTGGCTCTGCCGAAGCATTAAGTCCCGGGAGTATTCTGCGGAACAGCTGCTTGCAGCGCCGTATTGGTAGCTTGCAGATCATCAGCGGCTTTGGTAATAGCAGCAAGGTCCTCTGCGTCGATCGCTTGGCCGGGTTGAATAGCAGCGATCTGAGCTTTGAGGTCAGCGATTTGGTTTGCTTCCAATGCTAGTGCGTCTTGCGCTGACTTCACCGCATTGGTGTTAGCTGCTACTGCATCAACAAGGCGCTGTACTTGTGCATCAAGTGCCATTATCTTTCTCCATAGGTTGTTATTAGACAAGATTAGATCGATAGCCCAATTTGGTGTTCCGAATAGTGGCATTACATAGTCTTCTCCTTTCTCTCCTACTTAGCAGGGACTGTTACGATAGCCAGCTTCCTTAAGTTCTCCTCGAGAGATTTAATCCGCTCCTTTATCTCGAGAAGCTCACGAGTAGTGCTAGTTCCGATAGCCTGTAGTTCTCCAACGGTTGGACGAGTTGCCTCTATGATCTTTATTCGTTCGTTTATAGTCGATACTTCATGGTCCATCCGCTTCGTAAACTCATTACTCTCATTCCGATGGATGCTTTCGTTTCTTATTCTTTCCTCTTCTCGTTGTAGTTCATCTAGCCTTTTGGAAAAGGATCGGGTGGTTGTATCAATCTGCCTGTCGATACTTGCTAGTTGAGATTGCAGTAACGTCCAGCCCCCGCCACCGGCCGTGATTAGAACACCGAGAGTGACCATGATGTTGTACCACGTCACTCCCCCGCTTGGACGGTCCGGCACTTAGCCCTCCTTATTGAGCCATGCCGTCGCTATCAGGCATAGCCGCTGCTGCCTCAAACTCCGCGTCGATCTTCTCTTCCAAGGCATCAAGGTCTTGAAGCTGCTGGTCGGTGATCGTCTTGTTATCCCTCAGCGCATCCACAATGTTCTTCACCAACGGCACCAAGTCTTGGAACTCCTTCACCAGTATCGGGATCAACTCAACCAAGGTGTTGATGATCGCTGTGATAGAGCTAGACACTCCAAGAGATGGAGCGATCTGCGCTAGCACAGTCAACAGTAGAGTAATTGCGCTGCTCATTTTGCTACTCCTGAGATGTTATACTGCGCTGAGATTTGTTGTAACGTTGCAGTAGCTGTAGTGAGCGTATTATACATGCCGATGGGCCCCCAAGTTCCAGGAGGGTTTTGCTTCTGCCACTGGACAAGGTTAGTCCTAGCAATACGGCCTGACCGCACCGCAGGGATAAGCTTGGCGATAGCGGTCTTGGAGCAGCCGGGAGTACTAGGGTGAACCTTACAATAGACAATGTAATTGGTGGCAGTGACTTCAACAGCGTCGAAGGAGTTTCTGGCAACGTAGATTGCTGTTGGTGAGGCTCCGTTGACAGCTGAGGTTGTGACGTTATAAAAGGACTGCAATCCAGCGCAGCCTCCTAACGACAGCGCAAGGGTAGCGATCAGTAGAAGTTTCTTCATGAGGTCACCTTTGGTAGTGAGGGGTCATTGTTAAGAGTGTCGCTAGTAGTGGTGATCTTCGTTACCTCTGGTAGCGCCTGTGCGCTGGCTAGGATACCATGTGGACGATTAATCCAATAGCCCCAGAAGGCAGCGGCGATAGCAACGATTAAGGTCCCAATCCCTGCCACGTCCTGAGGACCGAGATAGCCCTTACCGGCGAGCCAAGCTAGGAGGATATAGACCACCCTTTCTAACGGCGCACGGATTTGATCGAAGGTTATGTTCTTGAGAGCGTCGCTCATACGATTGTCCTTCCCTGATCTAGCATTGCTAGAGCGTTTGTTTTTACATGAGTTACGCGGTTGAGCCAGCCTTTGAGGAACCGAGGCTGGCCTAGTGAACGGTAGTACTTTTCCTTTACTCTAGAGTAGTCCTGAATCAACTGGATAGGGTCCGCATCTTTGATAGCCTGTCTAGTGATGGGCCCAACCCTCCCATCGTCATCAACGCCAAGGGCCCTTTGGAGAAGGATAGTCGCACGATTAGGCCCTGCGTTGACGGCCATGTCGAAGTAGAGGTAGTCCACGCCGTTAGGGAGAAGGTCGCAAGGGGTGCCCCAGTATTCATCGTGGTAGATGGTCCTTACCTCAGCGTCAGAAGCCGTCCATACGTCTCTAGTTGGAAGCCCCTGCTCCTTCCGCCAAGCGTTGTATTCCCTTTGCGTTATCCCTCGAGAGGTTCTCCCTCCATGATCGAGTGGATCGTCGTCGTTGCCTCCTTCATCTATAAGGAGGTAATGGAGCGCTTTGTCGAAGTTTTCTTTCATCACTTCACCACATGTTTCTTTGTTGTGCCGCGGGTTAGACCTTGGAACCAGTCTTCAAAGGTCCTAGGATGGGCTTGTTCATTCATTAGATCAATGCCAAAGTGAGCTAGGTTCCCAAGCTCCTTAGGTGCCTTACCTGTTACTTGACCAAAGGTAGTGATAGCGTCTCCAACGGTCTTACCTGCATACTGCGGTGACACCGCTCGTTCCCCTCTTCTAAGATCACGGATGAGTTGCGCTGTGTCGTGTAGTGGAGAAGAGAGAAGCCCTACCCCAGGGTCTTGCCCTGTGGTCCAAGCATGCATTAGATCACGGAGATAGAGGATCGAAGCACCTAGACCGTGAAGGGTACCGGTAAGGATATGTGATCCCCAACCTCTACGATCGTCGGTAGTGATGCCTGTAACAAGTTCTTCAACTGCTATAGGTACTAGAACATGGGCTATTACCCGGCCGAGGATATCCGGAATGTTTCCAGCGGCCCTTCTTACCCCTTCGTTCCGACCAAGCTTATAGGTGTCGTTAAGAACATGGGCTAGCTCAATCCTGCGCTGCATTACAGTACCGAAGAACCCATAGATGGAGGTTAGCCAACCGTGAAGAGGACCACCACCACGCACTAGCGCAGGTTGGTTGGTAATGGCTGTAGAACCGTGGGCCCTACGAACAGCACGTTCGGCTAGTTCAATGGCCTGACCATGGGTATCGCCTTGTTCTATAGCTTCTCGATACGCCGCAAGCCAAGTAGGACGGACGGATAGCATATCTGACTGCGCTACTAGCCATGAACCTGCTTCGATAATCCGTTCTCGGGTAGTGCCCTTACCATAGAGATAGGCATGCTCTCCTTGAATAGTATCCTGCCAATGCCTTCTTCTTCTTCCAACCTCTTCACTCCATTGATCAACGAACTTCTTATTAAGTTCACCGAACTCTTCACTCCTACCGTAGAGGCCGGTCACTGATCTAAGGAACTGCTCAGCGAAGTTCTTTACTCCCACTTCCCTTGCGCTGAGGACGAGAGCAGTAGGTCCATGCTTCAGCGCAGTATAGATATTGAGGCCGATATAGGAACTGATAACGTTCTGTCTAAGGAACTCAGACAGGGCGCTGGCTTCATGGTAAGCCTTTGAAGGTATACCTTCAGCGCCAGCAATACCTTTGAGATAGCTGTTTAATCCATCAGTATAGTGGGCACCATACCGCTTGGTGATTTCATTCCTCAACCCTTCATCACGGAATATCTTCTCTACCTCAAGGATAGGCCCACGGAAGACGGTGTCATGAATGATCTGCGTTAAGCGAATAGGTATCATATCAGGGTTCAGATCAAGGGGATAGATAGCGCCAGTACGAGCCTTGGTATAGCCGTTAGCGGTTCTAGCATGAGAGTTGTCAGTGCTATCGTAGACCGACCCACCCTTCTGCCTAACGCTCTGACCAGATATCTTATTCCCTTCGGCGTCGATATAGGCCTCGACCTTAGGATGCTTGATCAAAGGATGGTACCAGCCGTCGTACTCTTTCTGTGTTCCATCCTTAAAGGTAACTGTGAAAGGCTTTAGCTCTATCTTCTCAGGCGCTACACCGTATACCTTCGCATACTCCCGCTGCGCTCCTTCAAAGGCCTTCTTAAACATTGCCCCCATCTTCTCAGCACGGTCCCACATCTCCTTCGTAGAGTTCTGGAAGAGCCACTGCTTCAACCCTTCCGGATCACGTCCATAGCCTCTGGCTAAGACGTTCCAGTTGCTTTCATTCCCGGCGTTATGGATCATTACCATAACGTTCCCAACGGTGAAGTTACGCATTGGAGTGCCGGTAGGATTGGTCTTCTCATCAATGCTTAATGGGTCGATGAAGGGGGAGTCTACCAGCTTGTTCTGATCCTTGAGTTCTCCTATCTCCCGGTATATCTTAGCATACTCTCTTTGTATCTTTGCCTTCTCATTAGCAGCGCCAGCGAGTGGATAGACAACGAACCTATTAAAGACCCCTCTAGGATCATCACGATCGAAGCGGTTCATCAGAGTCTCTAGGTTAGTGCTTGCCGCTAGGAAGGTCTTTGGTAGCTGCAACGTCTTCTGCATAAGTGTAGGAGTAGCAACAGCCTGTGGCTTTAACGAGAAGGTCCTAACCTTATCCTTCATCTGATCGAGAAGGTCTTGCCGAGCGATAGAAGCTTGCTGCGTTGTTACCTTTAACTCCGCCTTCCCCATCTTGCTCAGCGCAGTCAGCGCCATATGCACCTGCTTGAGCTCTTCAAACGTCATCTTCTCAACCGGCTTCGACCACTTCTGGCCATCAGCGCCGACGGACATAAGGAAGTCAGGGATAGGCATATCGTCCATGCCCATACGAGAGTTGAAGCGAGAGTTGACGAAGTCTCTAAGGTCCTCATAGCCTGAACGGGCTATCTCAGTAGCAAGGTCAGCAGGGGTACGAGCTACAGGCTTGCCAATGCGAAGAAGGATATCGTGAATGAAGTTGGTGTACTCTTGCGCTGTACCAGAGACTAGCTTACCGGGGCTACCGCGTTTGCTATAGGTCTCGGCGATGCTATCAACCTTACTCAGTACGTTCTTCTCTGCCTTGACAGCTAGTTGAGCCTTGGTTATTGCGGTGAATTGCGCTTGCTTCTCCTTGAAAGCACCGACGAAGTCTCCTTTCAATAGAAGGTCTTCAACCACCTTCCCTGATCTATTAGCCTCCTGCATAAAGGTCTTGGAGTCAATATCGCCGACATGTATCTTATTGAACTCTTCAGTGATCCAGGACTTAACCTTATCCCTTTCAAACGGAAGTTTAGCGCCAGCCTCTGGCTTTACTCCAGCCCGTTCAGCTAACGCAAGAATGTCCTCATGAACACTATCAAGGGATGAACGGAACTGTCGATCCTGTATCTCCTGAAAGACGTTACCCGCTAAGCTTCCGTACTTCTCCTGCATCCTTCTCTCAGTTTCTTTATCGACCATGTAATTGATAAAGTGCTTCCCATATTTATTCAGGTCCTTCTGCATCTGGTTCAGCATAACCAGCCGGTCGATCATAGCCGTACCGGAATGGAAGCCTAAAGCCCCGGCTAGGTCGTCAGGGTTGCGGGTGTCTCTACGAACGTAATCAACAGGGAGGCCCTTCCTCTGCTCAGGGGTGAGGTAGCGGGGATCGATCTTCGGAGGCCTACCAGTTTGGCCAAAGAGGGTCCCTGTCCGGAACCATTCATTAGCAGCGATATCGGGACGGTTGTAGATATCTTGCTCAACGTCCTTGCGCATAGCGGCTGCATTGTCTTTCCACTCTTTGGATTGCCGCTTTATCTCTTCCTTGGTTATTCGCTCTTGCTCCGCTGCGTGTTCGGCCTTTAGCTGTTCGTTCATCCGAAGGTTATAGCGCCGATACGTCTGCGGAGAGAGACCGAAGGTACCAGGGGTCTTAGCAACGTCGGTGACAGGTCCTTCGAGTTTCTTCTGCTGGGCCGCTTCTTCAGCACTGATTTTGAAGCCAGCTTCCTTTACCTTCCCCTTAACCCCCGGCTCTTTAAACTCAGGAAACGCAGCATGAAGCTGTTCAAAGCCTTGACTTGCGTGGAGAACAGCATCAAGAACAGTAGGCGTTGGGCGGCTTCCAATGATCCTCTCTAAGATGCTGGCGATAACTTCTCTGATAGCATCCCAAACGTTCTTTACACCACCCTTCATCTTATAGAACTGTGCAAACTCATTTGGCAATGGAACGTGAGAGAGGGTAGTTTGTAGGTCCTGATTTGACCAAGCCTCTGCAATGAACTCCCCAACGTGTGTAAAGGCGTAGTCATGGAACTTACGTTGCTCAGGTAGGTTCTTAGCCATCCATGTATCAGCGGCGTTCATTAGGTCTGTGAATTGAGCATGGAGTAGCTGATCTGCCATAATCGCACGGTAGGTAACGGCATGAGTGAGTTCGTGCAATAAGGTATGCGCTGTCCACTCTCTTCCGGAGGTACCGTCGATGGTTCTAGCTGGCATTACCACGGTGTGGGTGACTGCATCGTAGAAGGCAGCGCTAGTAGGTCTCTTCTCTGTGAATTCAGCGTCGCCTACGATCTTGACCTCAACGTCACCGGCCAATTCCTTAAGCCGCTTAGTAAAGAACTTGTTTAGCTCCTTTCCAATAGAGCTAGTCGTATACTCTGGCGTAACCATATCGAGAGCGTCTTTAGCCTTGAAGCTAGCGATCGCTACGAACTCGGCCCGATTGGTCTTAAAACCATGTGGGGCAAAGTTAGCCGTAGGAGGGACCAGCGCAATAGGAGAGGAGACAACGTTCATATGGAAGGCGAGGTTCTCCAGCATATCTGGAGAGGGGTTGCGCAAGGAGATTTTAGCTATTCCTCTTCCCTTACCAGCTTCCACCCTGGCGCCAGATACTCTCATCCCTCCAATAGTCTCTACGTTAGGGAACTCATTTTTGATTTGAGCTAGGAGGTCCCTTATGACACGAGGTCCAAAGGCATTTGCCACAGCCTCACCGGGTCGGCGGCCACCTATCCAGTTTATGTCTAAATGATTATTAATCGTATCCTCATAAACAGATAGACTACCAATGTTCTTACCTCCCTGATCTATAAGATTGAATCTCCTACCTGGCTGTAGAGCAGCCTCCATATCTGTGAGGTGACTTGTATCTTCAGGCTCTAACTTTAGCTTCTGCATCCTCTCCGCATCAAACAGTGGCTCTGCATGGATCGAAGCCCTAATAGCATCAGTAGGCCCATGCCCTGTCTCTAAGACCGGTATCCTCTCCTGATCAGCGGAGTCCTTTACGAAGTCGATATCCTCCTTGCTCAGCCCACCCTTTCTAACTGTGATGAAATCTTCAAACTCTTTAGCAAGCTCAGGGTCCATCTTCGAGAGCCAATCGGAGAGGGGAACATTGATCTTGCCATTGTTAGCTTCTAGTAATGACAGCCTCTCCTTAAGGTCTGGTATCCAACCGAGCTTGCCATCATCAGGTAGTGGGTCCTTTTCTCCATATAGCATCCTGATCTTCTGTGCCGAGATACCGATGGTGCCGTTGGTATGCTGATCAAGATACTCTCCAAGCATCTTTGGAGAACGTTCCTTTAACGCAGCGCCATTAACCTCTTGCTCTGTCTCTTTAAAGTCTTTGAGATTCTTCTCAGCTTCCATGACCTTCAATAGATCGTAGGTAGGAGATATCCCAATAGGCGGCTCTTCACCGTGTCTAATATACTCCATCAAATGCCTAGCACGAACCTTATCAATCATCTCCTTAGCAGCAGTAACGATCGCTTCCGGCGCTACAGTAGCTCGATGTGGTCCACCGCCTATTAGCTCCATCTCCGCCATGCCGGTGAGTTCTCGAGCGAGGGAGATGGCCTGTTGCTCTGTACCACCGGATTGTAGGACAGCCTCTTTAGTAGCCGCTGAAGCACCTTCAAGGAAGCCAGTCATACCACGGTCTAGGAGTTCGAATGGAACGCCAAGAATGTTCCAAGCAGCGGTACCTGCTCGTTGAATACCACCAGCGTCGTAAGCTTCCATACCACCGGGTTGGCGCATGGCCCCAGTGCCGATGCTATAGTCTCGATGCCAGCCCTTGACGAAGCCTTGGATACCTTCATTGATAATGGAGGAAGGAGCGCCAATGAGACCACTCTGGCGCATCTTCTGTGTTACAAGATCAAGCTGTCCAAGATCATCGTTGGTGATCTTAGGCGCTAGGGGTTGGTCGTTAAGGAATTGAGAGAGGTAGGCGTTGTTGCGCAGCAGCTGTCCCGTCAGCGCAGCCTTGTGCTGTTGTTCGAACTTCTCCATATTGCTATAAACAACAACAGGATGTGCACCAGTAGCATCAGCTAGCTCCTGCGCTCTCGCCGCCTTCTCAGGATCGTCTTCAAAAGAAGATAGCGCAGCCGCTACAGAACGGCGTTGTTCATTCTCAACAAACTGCTGTGGGTCGAAAGGGACTACGTTATCTTCTTCTTCATTGGGCATCTTTTAACGGCTTTCTATAGAACTTGTTGTACAGCGTCTGGGTGTAGGCCCGATAGACTTCTTCGTCCGACAAGCTCCTGCCCTTATCAGTCATATCGGCCCTGAGCTTCTGATCAAAGTCCTTATACCCCTGTGTATAGGTTGGAGCTTTAAAGACCGGATACTCGTTAGTTCCGTAGAACCTACCCGGGAAGGTATGTGGCTGGATAAGGGTTGGGAAGATTTCGTCGATAAGCTCCTTATCAGTAGGCTTCTTTCCCTTTGTTTCCAAATGGCTATCAAGAGCCGCTTGGAGATTTTGGGTAAAGTGATCGTAGTCGATCTTGTTAGCCTCAGTACGTTTGAATACCTGTAGTGCTTCCAACTGTGGCCCTACTGCATTACGAAGAACAGTCATAGCAGGACCAACTCGGGGATCGGTCTGTTGGCCTTTGATGATCTTATCTCTCATGGCCATCAAATTCTTATAATCACCTTCGGATAGCCTCTCCTGATCGAGCCTTGTGTTAAGGAACTCTATAGTGTCGTTAGTGGAAAGGGCTCTTAATCTCTTGTAATTAGCAACCATTTCATCAGCTTGTTTCTGATTGGTATAGCCGCGAACCTGTGCCTCTAATGGCTTCTTCTTTAATGAGCTATTGGCTGGCAGCGCATCATACGCTGTCTTGCTAACAGGATCAGACATTATCTCAGCAGAAGTCTTACCGTCCTGTATCGATTGATAGATAATCTGTTCGTTCTTGCGCTGTTCAATAGTCTCAGCATGAGTGGTCTGGTTCCATCTATGCGCTAACTTATCAACTGCATGTTGAGCCATTATCTTATTATTAGGAAATTGCCTCTCTGCCTCGGCCTTAGCTCTATTCTGCATAGACTCTAACGACTCTTGAGGTTTAGTAGCTGTGCCTCTACCTTCTCTAAAGATATCATCAGCAATTCTCTCAGAGCCTTCTGACGTTGCTTTAGAATTAACGGCAGTCTCCGCAGCCTTAACGTCCTCCGGAGTCATCTTAGTCTTGAGGTTGTCAAGCATATGTGATGCTCTTTCAGCATCAGTAAAGGCGCCACCAGCAATCTTCTCTCGATAAAGTCCGCTAAGCTCCTTCTTCAATAGCGCCTGAGCAACCGGCCCACTCATATCACCGCCAAGCAGTTGAACCTTCGACTCAACAGCCCTTGTAAGCTTCGCCTCCTGAATAGCTAGATTAGCCTCATCAAACGGGCTATCCGATACCGACTTCCTCGCCATGAATATCTCAGCATCAGCAGTCTTATCCATCCACTGCTTCTGAGCCGAAGCCGCTGCACCAGCGCCGTTGAAGATAGTCCGGCCGATTGTAGACAGCGCATTGCCGTCGTACATTCGCCTAGCGCCGTCGTTAGAGATACTTCCCCTTATCCTCTGGTGAGCGTCGAATATATCCTGTTTATACTTAGGAAACGCATCAACCCTCGCCTGTCCTTCCAACGAGTCATACTTAGCGTGCAGGTCCCCAAGCTCTCCCATAAGCTGTAGGTCAGCCTGTCGAGCTTCGGTTTCGTTGTTAAGGTTCTGGAAGGCTACGGCTCGGCTGAAGAGTTCATCTCCAGTCCTAGCTATATTCTGCCCAAGCCCTTCCGTAGCTCTAGCAACACCTACACCAAAGGCTTCCGGTGGAGTAGCGATATTAGTCGCTTGATCACCCGGCGCTACTTCTGAATAAGGCTGATATGGTACTCTTGGCATTAGACTAACACCTTTGTTCCGCTACCACCGAATAGTCCGATGGACCGTCCTTGCAGCCACTTATCTGACACGGAGCCAGCTGTGCTGAGGAGAGAGCCAGCGGCTCCAATCTCTCCAGCAGTCCTAGCTTCCTTCCCTGCGAATACATCAAGCTTGGCTTCCTCTTGCTCGCCGTAGGCCTTACGAAGGAAGTTGGCTCTAGTGATCCCTTGCTCTTGAAGTCCTACATCATGCATGCTGTCTCTGACTTCTGGAGCAGAGCCACGGAATACGTCTAGGTTGCTGGCTCCTTGCGTTGCTCTGGTCTGCCCTATCTCGAACCGCGTCTTCATCCCCGATCGTTGCGCCGCTACATCTCCTGCTGCCTGTTCATACATTGCGTTCTGGGCCGCTACAGCAGCTTTGTACTTGTACATCTCCGCCGAAGCTTGGCCCTCTTGCATCTTACCAAAGGCAGTAACAGCGCCTCCAGCTACTGTAGCCCCCAAGGCTACCATTGAGATAGGGTCAGCCATGTTTCTTCCTTATCTGGAAAGGTATAAGCTTCCCATCTGGTTCGCCAAAGGTAGCGCCGAGCCATTTCAGCCAACGTACGCTGCTCGTAGCGCCTATTACGCAATGGCCAGTGATTACTTTATAAACCTCTAGAAGCTTCTGTATCTCAACCTGTGAATGACGGATAAGAGTGAATGGATGGCTCTTGATAAGATCGGTGGTGTAGAGCCAGAGATACGCCGTTTCTGAGAGAAGGGACGGAGCCGCTACTCCCCAAAGACACGCTACCTCTCCATCAACGTAACCGGTCCAAACGTCGGCGCTCATTGCAATGCAGTTCCGCATAATCTCGGACTCTTTTACGGTGAGTTTAACATGGTCAATGTCGCAGATGCCGACGATGGAGGTCTTCATTTGGTATCTCCGATTTCTATTTCTGGTATCACTCCTAAGATGGTTGCAGGGAGAGGGTTGGATTGCTGAATGCAGTATTGACCTGGGACTGTCCAAGAGGGATCGATTATGGTGCGTGCATCTCCTGTGACTAGGTCAGTAACAACGGCGTTGGATGCGCTGCCTACGTTGCCTAGAACGGTATCCTTCATTGGGACGAGCTTATCGAAGGTCCCGCCGATCTGAAGGTTAAGAGCGTCCTGAACCCTGACAGTAACGCCATTGATGCCCTTTCTCTTTCCAGCGATAGTTGGTTCGCCGATATCTAAAGGAAGGGTCTGAAGCTTGCAGGTGAAGGCAAGGCCAATGGTGACGACAGAGGCAGGGGTCGATAGGGTAAAGCTGCCGCTAGTTGGCATAACAAACGGAGGGATAACAACGCCATCAGCTAGACCGGTGACGGTTGCGCCGCCTAGATGCTCTGCGCCTGAGATAGTGGTGGCTGGTGGACCGTCGTAGCGCAATCCTGAGTCAACGCAGAAGACCTCTGAAAGAGAGGGCCAGACCCTTGAATGTAGCCTTTCAATATACTTAACGGTATTGCCATTGATGACTCTCTCAACGACGAAGTAAACAGCGTCAGCGACGCCTTCGCTGTTCAACAGTTCCACCGGCTCTGTCACCACAGCCACTGACTTAAACAGCCCTTGCGTTACGCTATGCGACCAGCCGATGAGCTCTTGTTCTTTAAGGAAGGTCAGCGACAGCGCCACCCCATCATCACGGATAGCCCAGACTACCTTAAAAGGCTCTTCTGCCCATGCCCATTCTAGGATTTGGTAACCGTAGAAGAGATGGCTAGAGAGAACGGAGATATCCGTACCGGTGTAGATTTGCGTATAGAAATTGAAGGTGAGATCGCGAACGACGGAGTTCTTGTTTTGGACGAAGAGAACGTCGAAGTTTGCGATGATTGGGGGTACATCATTAGCTCCATTGTAAGAGTGAGCGTTAGCGACGATATCGATTGGAGTGACAGCTGCCCCCTGGCCTCCAGCGGAGACTAGCCAATTGGCTTTGTTAGAGAGAAGAATGAGTCCTGTCGGAACAGAAACCATCGATTTGATTTCATTCAACTGTCCAGAGACGATGGAGGCTTCGATAGCGTCATCGGCTTGGATTGGGCTGCTGATATTAAAGTTGTAATACTCTCCCGGTTGGCTCATGTTGAAGGTTTGAACAGCTTCTGGCCTTGCGGCTAAGACTAGGCGCTGTTGATGGAGGCCGGGGACTGCTGGATTACCGGCGCTAGTTTCATCAAGGATAGCGGTAGCAGCAGCGGCACCAGCATCGAACGTAACGTTAGGAACTGATGTATAGCCAGCGCCGTGGTTATCTAGACCAACGGAAGTAACACCCCAAGTTAGATTAGCTGAAATACCCCCTATAGGATTAGTAAGGGTAACAGGATTACCCGGCGCACTTCCCGGGAAGTTAATACCACCAGCGCTAGTGATAGCTGCGGTTAGGACATGTCCAGAGCCGTCAACAGAAGTTGCGGTTAGAACAACGCCATTAAGAGTGGTGAAGACGCTACCTACGCTAAATCCAATACCGCTAGATACAATAGCGAAGGAAATAACACCAATAACAGCATGACCAGTAGCGTCAGCGCCACCGGTAGGGGCAGGGTCTATTACCACTCCCGGAACAGTGGTATAGGTACCAGCGTTTGTAACGTCAATACTAGCAACGCCAGCACCTTGGAATGGGTTCTTTGCAATAGGAACTCCGACGGAGAAGTCAGCGGCGTTGTTAGGGACGTTGCTGGTGAAGGTGTCGTCAGCGCCTGTGCCTGTGACGTTCATTAAGTACCCAAGGGAGCTACCAGCAGGTGGGGTGGCGCTGATTGACTCTGGAGAGCGATAGACGTTGTATGAAACAGCGCCAGTTACGGCTGTCCATGTTAGGTGGATGGTAGCAACTTGTCCTGAGGTAGTGTTTATTGTTTGGGTTGCTGTGCTAGAAGAGACGGACTCCTGTCCATTAACATCAACAGCGGTAACAGCATAGAGGAAGTTACCATTCCCGGCGTTACTTGTAGTAGCAACGAGATTTGTTGGTGTACCGACGGTGGTGCCGAAGGGAATAGGTTGAAGTGTCCAATTATTCGCTGCGATAAGGGTCAACACTAGCGGTGGGTATTTAGGATGGGTGAGGAACATTCTATCAACTAACTGAGTGTATTTGACCAGCGCCAAGTCCCCGTCGTCGTAAGGGCTTCCGAATAGATAGATAGGAGCCACAAAACCACCTGAGACGTAAGTCCCAGTGAATGTTACTGGATTGCCGAATAGGTCTGTGACAGTGAAGTTAGCAGCAGTGGCGCTAGCAACGATAAAGTACTTGTCGTTGATGTTAGTGATCCCGGTAACCTCTGAGATAAGAACCCATTCACCTACCTCAAGGTTGTTGACAGCGGTAACTGTAGTACCAGCGACATTGGTGATAGTAAGCAGGTCTGAGAAGACCGGACCACCGTTAAAAAGTGGACGGATATATCCAGAGCCAAACTCTAGAACGTAGCCAACGGAATTAGAGGCTTGGAAGGGGATTAGCCTAATGGCGAAGTCATCATTACCACGAAAGGCTTGAATAACGTATTCCGTCCCTGGCCTTGAGCTAGCGCCGCCACGGTAGTCAACGTAGAAGTTCTCCATTAGTGCAGCGCCAGCCTTATACTTGGCAAGATCGACCCGAGCATAGAGGGCAGGTGCCCATTCGCCTGCGTGGAAGGAATGTTGTATGACTGATTGTACCATTATCTCCAGCCTACTGGTCCGGGTTCACGTACACGATCGAGCATCTGCCATTCATTACCAGCGTTCCATGCGATCCTCTTATCCTCTGGCGGCGTTGGCGTTGGCGGCGGTGGGATTGGGTTGGTGAATGGGTAGTAGATGTTGCTGCCTTGGAAGGCGAAGGAGTAGCGTTGTTCAAACCCAGGTGTCCATGTTCGTGGCAGCGGCCATTGATATTGATTGAACGGAATAGGCGGCGTTGGCCGGAAGCGGTTGGGGTTGGTTGCGAGTATCCAATCGCTGAGCCGCCTAGGATCACGTGGAAGTGGCCAGTCTTGCTGCCGGAATGGGAGCTTGTCCTTGCCAATGAGATTGCGATTGTAGAAGGAGGTGAAGACTTGGATCGGCTGTCTTGGACCGGGGTTGACGGGCCAGTCGTATTGGTTGAAGGGACGTTGGATCGGCGCTACCGTCAGCGCAAGATTGAGTGCCTGTATCCAAGTCCGTAGTTGAATAGAAGACAACGCCGGTTGTGGTGGGATATCAGTAACTACCTCACCAACAGGGAGTTGATCCTTACCGATTAGGTTGAGGTTGTAGGAAGCGGTAAAGGTCTGGATCGGCTGCTGGTACCCACGTGGGATAGGCCAGTCTAGCTGTCTACCCGGACGCTGGAGGTAAGACTTGGCCCTGTCGATCCATGAGACAAGATCGAGCGACCGCGGATTTGGCGTTGGCAGTGGCCAATCTTGTTGACGGAACGGAAGGCGGTCTTGTCCGACAAGGTTCCGGTTGTAAGAGGCGGTGAAGATGGATATTGGTTGCTGTGGGCCGGGGTTGATTGGCCAAGAGTATTGATTGAAGGGTAAGATGGCTGGCGTTGTTACCAGCGCAAGATTGACTGAGTTGATCCAAGTCCGCAGCTGGATGGCGGACAGCGCAGGCTGTGGGGGAAGATCAGAGACGATCTCTCCAGTTGGGAGTTGGTCCTTACCAATAAGGTTGAGGTTGTAATTCCAAGTCCAAGACCTTGGAAGTTCAACCAAGGCAAGAGTTGGACGATCGTAGAATGGCTTCCCGTACGGGATTGGTTGAAGAGTGCTTTGCTGAAGGTTGAGAACCCAAGCACGGAGGAAGGTAGCGTATTCGTAGCCCCTTGGTGGAAGGTCGGTGATGACTTCGCCGGTTGGGAGTTTGTCTTGGCCAATGAGGTTCGGGTTGTAGGTAACGGTAAGGATTGGCGTTGCTGGCTGCGGCGCAAAGCTCAGCGGCCAGATATACTGGTTGAAGGGTAGTACCGCAGGGGTTGTGTTCAGCGCAAGGTTAAGAGATTGTATCCATGTTCGAAGCTGGATTGCTGACTGCGCTGGCTGCGGCGGAAGGTCAATAATGTCCATTCCGACAGGAAGCTTATCCTGACCGATTAGGTTGTAGTTGTAAGTCTCAGTGATCGTCCTGAGGTCGATAGGATAGGGATACCCTATTGGTGGAAGGTCCCCACCGAACTTGCCTGTTGGTAGCCTGTCCTTACCTATTAGATTAAGGTTATAGTTCCAGCGCCAATCGCGGAGTTGAATGTGGTAGTCGTAGGGCTTGACGGTAAGCTCTGTCCTAATCTCACCGACTGGTAACTGATCCTGGCCTATAAGCTCTAGGATATACTTCCACGACCACTGACGAAGCTGGATAGAGAATTCATAGCCCTTGGGTACTTCGTTGGTAGTGTCGCCTACTGGAAGCTTGTCCTGCCCTACGAGATTTGGGTTGTAGGAGGCGGTGATTGTTCGTAGATCAAACTGCCGAGGCGGGGTAGGTAGTGGCCAATCGTCTTGAGAGAATGGATTGGCTACAACGGCAACTGGAGGGTTGGTGCCAATCCACGTCCGAAGCTGGATATGATGGTCGTAACCACGGATAGGGATATATAGTGGTGTGCGTGGTTCGATGATATCAGGACTAAACGGCGCTGCCGGTACGGTATAGTTGCCGGTATAGGCGGCAAAGCCTTTAATAATCCTTGTCTCATACATTCTTCCGTTGAAGAAGATGGTAGTGTCGTTACCGATCCTTGGGTAGCCAGCGAGTGCTGTGTAGTTGTTGGTATCGACGTATGATCCAAGGGTCTTGCCGTTAGCGAATAGCTGTGTAAGGCCGTTTCTGCGTGCAGCGGCAATGTGATAAATGGCGTTGGCTGGTATTTCAAGGTTTGAAGATATCCGATCAGCACCAGCGGCGAAGAAGTTTAAGGTCCCGCCAGATATGTGGTAAATCTCGATATTCCCGGAAGCAAAGCCAAAATCAATAATCGAACCGTCAGCGCCAAGTGGAGTACGGACGAAAGTCTCAATGGTGAAGTCGCCGGTACCAAAGGCGAAGTCGCTTGATCCATCAAGGGTTAGGGAAGTAGGAGCGGTGCCGTCGAATAATCCGCTGCCCTCACCACCCCATGGAAACGAAGTGCTGATCTGAGCAGTGCCGTTAGCGGTGACGGTATGACGACCGGTTGCGTCGGTGAAGGTTGTCGAACCGTTAGCGCCAAGGTAGTGTAAGAGAAGGACAGTTGCCATCAGAGTAACGCCTGTCCCATGAGGAATGTTAACGCTGGTGGCGGCGGTGCGTTCAGCGGCAAGCTGCTGCTAGCTGTAAAGATAGGTAATGGAACGGCGATCGGTAGCTGTGGGCGATCTAAGAACTGAGCGCCTACAGTTATCTTGTCCTTGTTGATAAGGTTTAGGTTATAGCTATAAGTCCAAGTTCTAGTCGCTGGCTCTGGATAACCCCTAGGTGGAAGATCAAGGACCCGCACCACAATAGGCTTAGGGGGGATTAGATATCCTTGGAAGCCCCAAGTCCAAGTCTGTCCGGGAGCCGGATACTTCCACGGAGGGGTGAAGTGCGGCTCACGGAGTTGGATATCTATAGATAGGCTTAGTAGTAGTGCCACTTACCAGCCTGTTACGCCTGTTGGATCGATTTCTGCCCATTCGACTTGGACTGAGAGGGACCAAGTGCCTGTGGCAGGAACGGCTACGATTTCGATGATGAAGCCTTCATTCTGAGCAAAGACAAAGGGATATTCGTCAGGGGTATTGCGTTGCCACATGTAAGTGGGATTGATAACGTAGGTGTTGCCTGTCGCTGCCCCTGCGCAGCCTAAGACCATAGCGCAGCGGTTGGTGTCGAGGGTTTTTGTTCCTGCGCCAAGAGCGGCTGTGGTTGCTATTCTAACACCGGTATCTGAGAAGAGGGATAGAGGAAAGCTCGTTCGCTTCTTGTTAGTATTGGCGGTGGAGAAGACGATAGCTGTTCCGCCTGTTCCGTCAGCGCTCCAGCTTCTTGCTACACGCATACCGAGTTGGACAGGTACACCAGCAGCGAAGGCGGTGGTTGATACTACTCCGGAGACTAGAACAGAGCGGAGAAGCATAAGCCTAGTGGCATCAATCCAGCGCATTTGGAAGACTTCGCCGGTTGTTGTCGCTGCTATAATACCCGTCATCTGCCCAAGAGCATAAGCACCACGAGTGCCTAGCTCCATTGGTCGATTTGCTACTCTTACTGAGCGATGCGTTGACTCGACCTCGTCAACAACGCCAGCGTTACCTTGATGTTGAATTGCCATTTATCTCTCCTAGTTCCAGACCCAGGCTACATTCCATATGCCGTAAGGCATAGGTGCAGTGCGGCCATGTCCCTGATATGTGGGCTCTTGCCCCTGTGTACCGAGAGGGCCAGCATCGGGCACCGGTATGCCATCCCTTGCCGTAGCGTAGATAGTGAACCCAGTACCCGCAACGATGCTACCGGCTGTGATCATTGGTGGGTCTACTACGTGTTCATCCGATGAATGATCCGCCGTTGCAGCTGGAAGGAGCCAAGCTTCTACTAGCGATCCAGCGGTTATAGCCCCCTGCCCTGTTACTGCTACGGAAGCTTGGCTAGCTCCTGGGAAGGCACCGAAGGTTATGGTTGTTGATCCCTGTGCGCCCATGTTACATCCATATTTGTCCCATAAGTGGTTTAGGTACTATCGGCTTCCTCATGACCCATTTTGGCAGCACGTATTGCTGGATCGGGCTGAGTAAGGGTGGACCAGTGACAAAGCTGGTGCCGGTTAACACTCCTGGGAGGTCACCGAGGAAGTTGTTAGCAGGGGCAACATAACCGTCTAGTGGCCAATAGCCCTTTAGCCCTCCCCGTCTAATCATATAAGGGCGTACGCCAGAGGCGAGGGCTTTGATTTCGATTGGGGAGAGTATATCCTGCCAAATAGCAACGTCAGCGATTTTACCGGGGAAGAAGCGATCGGCTGAGGAACGGCCGCCTATTGTTACAGGGAAGTTTGAGGAGTTGGTGTTTGTTCCAGCGCCTGTGGCTTGTTGAATTCCGTTGGCGTAGAGAAACATTGTTGTGGTGTCGTTTATGCCAGCTAAGTGGTACCAAGTCCCGTTTACAACGCTTCCACCGAATGTCCATGAAGCGGCAGCGCCACCGACGCCGAAGGTGATTTGGCTAGAGTTAAATCGGACGTAGTATTGTTCGGTACCACCAGAGGCCTTCGACATCATATAAGCCAAAGCCGCTGTCACATCAGTAGGGTTCGTCCACAGCGACCAGCTGAAGAATGGACGAGGCATCGTTCCGGAGTTCTGAAAGTTCAACTGCCCACTAGCCGAGTTTGGGATAGTGACTAGGTCGCTAGTGCCATTAAAGCTCAATGCCATTTTAAGCGTTCAGGTTGTAGCTATAGGGTAAGACTTTGACGGTGTTGCCAGAGGCTCCGAGCGCAACGCCAGCTTGGTTATCGAGCTTGAACTGTATCTTTGCTGGCGGTAGGAGAATGTTCCTTGCCACTACTCTTTGCGCTGTAGCAGCGGTGGTGCCGATTGGAATTGCTACTAATAGCTGAGAAGAGGTTAGCCGAAGGTCAGCGTCTGACTGCGCTGGAAAGTTTGAGCCGTCAACAGCTTCCCAAACGTAGATCGCTACAAAGGCTCCAGCGGCTGGAGATAGAGAGGCTAAGACCACTTCGATATCAACGTATAGATCGAGGTTGGCAGAGTTGTCGTAGGTTGACGACGCTGCTGACATGGTGTTGTTAGCAAGCGAATTCAGGCCTGTGGAGAGGACTGTAGTGAGGCCAGTGCCACTTAAAATCCATTCGCCTATATTAGCCATTGTTCAACACCGACCATGTTGTCCCATCCCAGGTGGACCCGAAACGCTGCCAAGGATTTGAGTTGTTGATTTGTGCTTGGAAAGAGGTCCAGATGGTTTCTAGAAAGGCCTCGATCTGAGGGAGAGTTGAGCTAGCTGGTACCCGCTGTGTTCCAACTAACTCTGTCACTGAACCGTTTACAATAGCGGCATTATCAGCGGGCAAGGCACCAGACCACGCAGATACTGTACCAGCGGGCATAGCGTAGAAGCTCTGTCTTGCCGCTGGAACGTCAGCCCATAGAACGTAACGGAACGTGTTGCTGTCGCTGTCACGCTCAAGGATAATTACCCTCAATCTAGGCATAGCTTATTCCTTCCCTCTGAGAGGGCGGCCCAGTGGACAGCATTGAACCGCCACTCAGGGTTAGTAGGTCTCGTAGATGATATGCGCGTCGCCGAGGCCGGTAGAGCCGCCAGCGGTGGAGTTGTTGAAGAGTAGGGTTTCACCGCCTGGGGCAGTGTTGCCTACCATCGTCCACTGCTGCGTTGGCGCTGCGTTCCAGCGGACTATGCCACCGAACAGGTTCAGGCCAAGGTTGAGCTTGGCGTCTGTCACTGTGTTGGAGGGTGTCGGGCCGGTAGCGGCAGCGACGAAGACAACGACAGGCGCTGCCAAGGCGGCGGTAGCGAAGTGCGCTGGACCGTCTGAGTGTGGGGCAGCAAGAGCCGTTGGAGTGGTTTCGAGGGTACTTGCACGACAGAGTTCGATAGCGGCCACTATTGACGCTGTAGCTTTGCCGGAGAAGAGGACTTCAAGGATATCAGTGATCTGAGTAGCTGCTGCCCCTTTAAGCCCCATCCAGCTAGGCGTACCGGGGGTACCGATCGCTGAGCCAGCTGCGTTAGCGGTGTAGGTCACTGCCGCAGAGGTAAATATTCTCTTAGCCATCTATTTGTCTCCTGTTGGACGTAAGACAGGCTGCGCTGTAGAGCCACCAATCATCTCGAACTTTCCGCTACCAACGAGGTCTTTGAGCTCTTTGATGGTGGAATGAACGTAGTCTGGTTGGCTCATTAGGATAGCGCACCCATCACAAATGTACGCATCGCACTTGAAGCAATGCGCACGTTCACGAGTCCGTAAGGGGTTCAGGACAACGCAAGAACCGCAATGCGGACAGCCTAGAGTGGCGGCTTCGAAGACAGCCCCCTCCCTAACTTGCTGCGGAGCATAGCCAAGCTTAGGCGCTAGCTCCGCTGGAATACCTGGCGATGCTCGAAGGTCTAGAACGAGCTCACCGTCGTTCGATTTCTTCTGAAACGGCATGCGCTTCCTCGGCCTTTAGTTTCTCACGAGCTTCGATGAGCTTGTCGATCTGCTTCTGGATTTCAGCGAGTTTAGCTTCTTTGTCAGCCATTTCCTTCTCCTTAGAATGGTGTCCATAGATTACCCCAGTTGAAGTCGATGTTCGGGGTATAGGAGTAATCTGAGTAGCTTATACCCCGTACACGGATGAAGTCGGGAGTTACGTCGTTGACGGTGAGAGCTTCGTTACCGTCGGCTTTGCGAGCTTCGATGATAGAGGCGTTGGCCTGTTGGACCTTTAGGTTGGCTAGCTGCTTATCTCCGACCAGCGCCATTACTAGCCTAGCGCCAAGGATGCTGACCCATGCGTCTTGGAACAGCGGGTCCATTACGTTGGGATCGGTGATCTGCTTGAGATAGGTTAGAAGGGCGAATTCTTGATTGCAGAGAATGACTCGTTGAGAGCCTTTAGGCCCGTAGGTGAGATTGAAGGTAGCGCCAGTGCCAACGCCAGAGGTAGAGCCTTGCGCTACCGGATTGGTCTGGTGGGCGAAGTAGCTGCCGCCGAGGGGAGTAGCGGAACCAGCAATTTGGTTCACAACAGCTACGGTAGCGACTGCGCTGCCAGCAAGGGTAAGGACTAGAAGCTGCGCTGGAGCGCCGATAGGTGGAAGTCCTGGGCTTCCAAGGGCTAAGGTGATGGTGTCTCCGACAGCGTAGCCTGTACCACCAGCCGCTACGGTTGCGCCGATCACCGGGAAGAATTGATCTACAGAAACCTTGAACTTCACCGGAGGCCCTTGCCAGAACGCAGCAGAGCCACCTGTTACAGCGGTAGTGATTGGGACACCGCCAGTGAAGCCGGATTGGAACTGGGGAACGATGTAGAGAGGACGGAGGCAATCGACAGGGTATTGATATTCATAGGCCCAAGGTGGTGGGGGAGTCCCCGGTGTCCAGAGGTTAGTGCCAATAGCGATGTTCTCTGGAGTACCGGGGGTGGAAGTGATGTAGTTGAGGTTCACGAACGCCGAGGCGAAGTTCCACGGTGCCATGCGGATGGTTTCATCACGCACTTGATCGAGGATTAGGTTAGCTTGGATAGCCTCGTTGGAAGTGTTGTTGTCGAGCTCTGATTGCGTTACGGTCGAACGTGACCCTAGGCATTGCAGCGCTCGATTAACGATATCAAGTTCGGTTGTCACCGTTGTGATCCTGCTTTACGATTCTTTCCACCAAGGCCAGGGCTTCCGCTCTCACCACCTTGAGTAGAGGCGGATTGAGTACCTGAGGGGTAGACGTTGCCGTGTATGCCCGGGGACTTAGTGTCTTCGATTGAGGTTGGGCCGTAGGGGCTCTTGTAGCCCATTACGTCTTTAGACTCTGTAACTCCACCTTTAACCATTAGTGCCTCCCTTGTGATCCGCAGTTACCGTGGTTGACTCCGTGGTTGCCGGGGGAGCCGATAGCGCCGCCGTGGCCATGAGCTTGTTGATCGTGACCCACGTTTGCTCCGCCACGAAGCCCTGGGCCCTCACCGCCTTGATGAATAGGACCGGTAGGCGGTTTGTAGTTGTAGATGGGTTTGCAGTAGGGTTTGCCGCCATCTGTGGTGTCTGACATTAGTACTTCCCCTGTGAACCACAGTGATGTTGCGTTGTGCCTTTCATCGGGGCCTTAAGCCCACGGCCTTCGTAGACGTTCTCCTTTTTGAAGGCAACGGCTTGGCCGAGTTGGTCAACGCCACCGGGGGAGACAGCGTGGGGATTGGGTTCTACCTTCGTCCCTTTCGTAGTCTCGACTTGGGCTCTACCTTGCTTCATCTTTCTCTCCTTTGTGAGTCTGCTTGATTAGCAGACGGGTATGGTCGTAGCGGTTGAGAGGATCGGTTGCCATTTCTCTCCGGACCTTTTCAAAGGCACCGGTATCGGAGTGCATCTCGGATAGGATTTGGCGGTAGCGATCGTCGCAGCGCCTAGCCTCGGCTTTGATCCATTCAGGGGGTTCCTGTCCGATTTCCTGATGCATGTGCATAACGTCGTGAACGTCGTGCATGTACATGATGAACCTTCGCATACGTTCAGGGACCTCGGACTCAGCGTCAACGATATAGGCGATTACCTTGCCAACGAGGTCAACGAGGGTCTTCTGGTCTCGAGCAATGCGCTGGAGGTAGTGTAGCTCGTCTTGTTCTTCACTTGCCATTGTCTTGGAAACCCATCCTCTTCTTCTTGCGCAAGATGCCGGTCTTGGCATCTGCTTGGTTGAATTCTTTGGCAACGGAGACAGGAACGCCTACCTTCTTGGCGAAGGAAGGGTTATGCGCTGCCCCTGCCATCATTCGGGCTTGTGAAGGAGATTTGCTTGGCATTATGCCTCCTTGTCTTCTACTCGTTGAACTGCTGCTGCTGTGATTGGAGCTTTACTTGCTCCTAAGCCGGTGAGGGCCCAAACGTTAGGGGAGAGTTGGTGCCAATAGGTAGTAGGGCTGTAGATATCGCTGGTGGTGAACTGAGTACGGATCACAGCGCCTAGGGTAGGGCCTTTGGCGTAGAAAGAGTTGACAGCGGTAGCGTCTAAAGGCTCTACGTCAGGCGTTGGGGTCCAAGGGAAGAACATGTCTCGAATTACACCTGCTTGGATGAACTCTCCGTCTAGATAGTGGTCTTTTAGAAAGCGAAACCTTCCTTGCGCTGTATCGAACTCTGTACCGAGGACGAGGTTGTTTGCGGTGAGGAACACCGTGTTTGGCGTTGGAGATAAGACTGTTCCGAAAACTGCCATGTTAGAAGCACGGAATGTACCGTGTAGCGCCTGTGTTGTCTTGGATAGTGAGCCACTTTTGAACAGTGGTGGAAGCACCAGCGGGGCCAACGCTGCCTAAGACGGTAGCGACAGCGGCGTTAGCGGAGAAGTTGGGTGCACCGGAGAATTTGATCTGGCCACCAGCGACAAAGCGTAGTTGCTCAAGGCCACCGGTCTTTATGATGAAGTCTCGGTCAGCGCCAGCGCCTAGGTGCTCGGTTCCAGCGATAAAGGTGTCAGCGGTCCAGCGCAGGACTCCTCGTTCGGAGTTAGCGCCGCCGTTGTTCTCTAGAACGATGTAAGGCCGTTGCCCGCTAGGGTTGACAGCGGGAAGGAAGAGCCATCCACCCCAATTCAGCTGCCAGAGGTTAGGATCGGTGTTTGTGCCCTTGTTAGGGGCCATGAAATTGAGGATGCTGTGAGAGCTAGTGGAAGGAGGGGTGACTCCGTCAGTGCCAACAGCAGGGTTGATCTGTAGCCCGCCGTTACCGGATTGTGGAGCTATCCATGCGCTGTTATTCCACATGATCGTTCCAGCGGCATCAGTGATACCACCAAAACCACCGGGGGTACGCATACGGATAGCGGCAACTAGGCTGAAGTTAGCGTCGAAAGCAACGTTGTTGGTTTCACCTACTTGGAAGCAGCTGTCGAAGGCTATGCCGTCAGCGCCAGCGCCGTGGATAGTTGCGTTATCACCAATACGGATAGCGGTGGCAAACATTCTGGCGCCGCCATTCTGAATGTTCATAAAGTCACGACAGGTGCTTCCGTTCGTCCAGCTACCAAGTTGGTATTGAAAGCCGCTAACGTCAGGGTAGGGGCAGATCACTTGCTCAACGCTATCGCCGACTGTCCAAGTAGCTGTGGTGGTTTCGCAGATGATTTCGTTGGTGTAAGCGCCGTTGGCGTCGGTAACGATACGGAGGACACGAACTGCTGGACGGATGAGGTAGGTTCCAGCGCCAGGACCTTTGCCATGGTAGGAACCGTCACCGGCAATGGTTGTGGTGAAGATACCGAGATGGGTTGCGTCGGTAACGGATGAAATCTGATACCAGGATTTAAGGGTACCAGCGCCACCAGAGAATGGGAAGCTGGTGTAGTTGTCAGCGACGAGGGTTATAGCGCCGATGTTCAATGCGTTGCCGCCGACGATGCTGTTAGTCCAAGCTGTACCGGTGCCAACGAAGCCACCACCAGAGATTGATGATACGGTGCCAGTGGAGTAGCTTGTACCGCTTAGATTGACGAGGACACGGTCTTGGCCGAACAGCGAGCTATCCCCAACTGATATTCTCAGCGCAGGAGTGACGGTAACGCCAAGGTTGTGGTTGAAGAGGAAGACCCCGGTGATGCTGGTTGGAGTGAAGGAGATAACTTGTACTGCTTCTAGATTAGCAGCGCCAGAGGGGACGGACTGCTCGATAACAACCCAATCTCCGTTAGATATGCCAGCAGTGCTTACGACGGTGACTGTCTGCTGAGATTTGGATTTGGAGATTGCTTGAGTGGTTGTGGTGTTGACGGTTGATTGCGCTGGCTTGGCGGTGATAGTGCCGGAGTTGAGATAGTTCTGCTGAAAGAGGGCAGAAACAACTCCCCAAGCCTGTCCTTCGTCACCATCGACAGGGCCGCCAGCGAAGAGGACGTGGTTGTTGGCGAAGATCGCTGTGTCGCCCATGCCGTAGGCAAGGAGGGTGTTATTGAAGATGAACTTCTGTCCAGCGGCGTTGGATTGCATGAAGTTGTTCTGGACTGAGAAGGTTTGCTTGGCAATGGTTAGACCGCCAACGATATTCTGACCATGGCGAGGGAAGATTGAGTTGTTTACTGTTTCGTTAGCGGAGAATTGTGGATCGGTTTGAGAACAGTCGGTGATGACTTTGTTCTGCGCAGCCCAACGATCGCTAGCGTTGCCGCTGACGGTAGGGTTTACTACGTTGAGGGAGAAGCCGTGGATTAGAGCTAGAGGATCGGTCCCTGGACCGACGGATGGGATCAGCGCCAGCAGTTGGTTGATGGCGCTTTGAACATCTGTGGCGGTAAGAGCCCCCGACGGGCTAAAGATAATGAGGTTAGCCGCCGGGGGAACAGTTGCAATAGGGAAGGCGTTAATTGACATTAGATGCTTCTTTCTGCTGCTTATGTTCTACCATCTGCCGGTTTATCTCGAAGATAACCGGCGCTGACTTTTTATATGGTAGCTCCATCAGCGCCTCAGCGATAACGTTCAGCATCTCATCAGTGAACTCAAGTTTCATGTTAGCCCCTGCGCAATGGTCTCTCTGACACTTGCGCCTGGAGCTTAGCGTTCTGCTCCATCAGCGCCTTCATTTGCGCTTGGAGCTCAGCGAAGGCTTTAGGATCAACCCCTGAGGAGACTGGTTGGAACTGTGCTTGTTCCATCTTCGCCATGAAGTTCTTGATGAGGGACTCGCCGAAGTCGAGGCCTTCTTCTTTCTTGGTCCATACACCAGAGTCTTGAAACGACTTGCTAATTCTCTTAGCTTCCGCATCGATCGGCTCCATGTCTGGCGTTGGATCGCCAATGAAGATGATATCACGGGGTTGAGGGTCGTTGCCGTCGCAGACGATGATTTCACCGAGTTCAGGGTAGTTGTGGTCAGCGGGGTCTTTGGGTTCGAGGACCCGGGGGACCTTGTAGACCTTTCTGGCTTGCCGACCGGTGTTGCGATCGGTTTCTTTGAATTCGATTTCAGCCGGAGGGTCGGTGTTGAGGTAGTGACCGACCATTAGTTTCCATCTTGCCATTTGGGGCTCCTATTGCTTCCCTACACAGACGTAGGTGATGGTGTTGCCGGAAGAAGAGGTTTGGGTGACGGTGATAGCGGTGGTAGAGAGTGTGTAGGAGAAGGAGGCTAGAACGCCGCTGGCGGGGGAAAGGACGCAGGTCGGCGTTGCGGTGAAGGCCGTGGTGAAGGTGATAACGCAGCCGGTGGCTGTGGTGCCGGTGACGACGGTTCCAGCGAGGTTAGAGCCAACGATTGTTGGAGAGCCACCGCCACAGCCGGAGAGGACAGGGGCAGGGCCGGTGCTAGAGAGGTTACCTGTACCGAGTACTGCTCGGCCCAAGGTGTCGAAGACTATTGGTCCTCTATCACCGGGAATGGTTTGGACAGAGGTCTGCGCTAAAGCGACGGTTCCTAGAAGGATAAGACCAAGTGTAATAGGCCAACGTTTCATCTGTTCCCCCTATTGTGCGTAGTAGAGCATGATTGAAAGGGGACCTGTGCCTGTGGTTACGAGACAGAGGTCGTTGGCAACGCCGGAAGAGTTGACGGAGGGGATAGAGAACCCACCGAAGTCTTTATGGTCCACCATAACGCCGTTGATCGGAAGGGAGAAGACGGGGATGAGAGTAGTGGTGCCGGTACCGCAGTTGGTGCCTGTGCCATAGGATACTGAGAAGGTTGCCGTTGCTGCGCCAGCGCCAGCAGCCCATCCGCAGATGCTGATGGAAGTGCCGGAGATGCCGGAGATGATTTTGGTCAGCGCAACAGCGCCTTGTGAGACTTGGAAGAACTTGTTGCATACGATCACCTGCCCTGAGCCAGGGGAAGGTTGAGAAGCTGCTGGCACCGCCGATGCAAGTGCCAGAAGCAGTGCCAGCAGAAGTCGTTTCATCGATTACCTTACTTTGTACCACTTAGCCGTACCAGCTGAGTATTGCCACTCGACTGAGGTACCGGCGCTAAGGGTTTGGTTGGTGTAGGTTGCGTTGAGGGTTTGTCCTGTGTTAGCGGTCAGGGTCACCATCGTTGTGAGGGTGGTGTCCGTTGCGATAGTCAGGATTTGCCCATCGACAGGCGCAGCAGGAGTTGTGATCGTTACAGTTGTTGGGGCTGTACCGGTCCAGAAGTAGGTAGAGTCCTGCGGACGCATGGTGTAGGTGATAGCGCCAGAGCCAGATGCTACGACTAAGCCAGCCGAAGCGGTGATCTGGTTCGGGAACGCGAAGTCTTCTGTTCCGCCAGGCCCTGCCATTACGCGGAACAGGGCGTTGCTAGGAAGGGAAGCCCAGGTCATGAGTCCCTCCTAGTTTGCGACGGTAACGCCAGCAGGATAACCTCCAAGGGTTGCGTTGCTCGTGCCTTGATACATCTGATCGACACGATCAATGACAATCCATGCGCCAAGGGCACCAGCGGAATGGGTACCGACGGAGACGTAACCTAGGCGAAGGAAGCGTGGGACACCAACGCCAGCCGGTGGACGAGGCATGTCCATGTCGTAGAGGCGAGCCCCTGCGACAAGGGTTGCTTCGGCGTAGACTGGTGATGCCCACCAATTGGTGTATGAGCCGGGGGCTCCAGAGCCGTTGTCAGGTGCGCCTTGTAGGACGACCTGAAGGCTAGTGCCTCCGGTGATGGCGGTTGTGACTTGGACTAGAAGCTTCAGCGCAGGATCGTCACCAATGCCGATATCTCTGGCGCCTTGCAGGTTGGCAAGGACCGGGATACCAGCCATATGGAGGTCGATGATGTTGCTGGAGTTCTGAGTACCAGTCGTTGGGAGGTCGTAGTTAGTTCCAGTAACGACGATACCTCCGGTGGCCGGTGCGCCAGTGAACTGGAGAAATGCATCAAGGATCATATCAGGTCACCGTTGTTTCGTTGTTAAGGATCGCATCGCAGGTGCGAACCGGGATGCCACGGAAGGTCGTGACGGGTTTGCCATCGAACTCCTCGATACGGAGAAGCACGTTGGTTTTGTTCATCGCTTGGAGGTCGAGGTAGGTACGGATGACACGGTTGCAGTAGATGACCGTGCGACCCATGTTTGCTCGGACCTCTGGAGCATCGGAGGTCTGGATGGTGGTGGCAGAGACCGGTGCGGTCGGGAGGCGGTAGAGAGCTCGAACGAGAAGGTTGATCAGGTTCGCCGCCGATACGCCGGTGAGAAGGGTTACGTCGATGTTACAGATGCGAGCGACATAACGCCAGTCTCTAAGCACCAAGCCGATTTCCCATTTGAAGTGATCACGATAGGCTTGGTAGGTGTTGGAGGCTGAATCTAGGACTGGCCATTCACCCATATCACGGTGTTGGAGGCCGGTGATCTTGCCCTTTGGGAAGGTTGCGTGGAGAGTATCTGCTCCCCATACAGCGATCCACATGGAAGTGTTGGTTGAGGCAGCGCCACCGCCAGAGAGCACGTTAGCTGCGGTGTTTGCGTTCGCAGCGGTGAGTGTGGAGTAACGTGGGGCAAGTCCGGTGAAGCGTTCAGGGTTGACGGACTGGTTGCCGTAGATCAGGGTAGAGGCTACCTGTTGGGACATGCCCTCAAGGAAGGCCTTTACTTCTGAGAGACGGAACTCTGCGGTGTTGCCGTTGAGGTCAGCGATATCTTTGTCGATGACCGCGTAGGTTTCGAGGTTACCGCAGGTGTCAACGATCTGCGATGTGGTTGACTTGGCATTGGGAACGCCTTGGTTCAGCAAACGCCAAGTGGCTTGTGGGAGGCCGGTACGGACGGTAGTTTTGTGTCCGGTTGGGAGATTGCCTTCGACGACGAGCATATCGTCGAGGATTTCGTTGGTCTGAGAGAGGAGTTCGATAATCGATGCGACTCGATAGTCGTCCCCCATCCTCTTAGCCCAATCCGCATATGTTAGTGCGGTTGTGCCGAGCGTGGCCATTTAGGCCCTCCTAGCTGGTTAAGGGTCATGGTGAGGTCCGTTCCCATCTGCGCATTGCGGTTCATCCTCTCTGAGGCAGGGTCAGGGTAGGTTCGGATAGAGCGCACGGGCGGTGGATGGTCGATCCGAAGCGCCGGGTGCAGTCTGACCGAATTTCGTTGGGCCTGAGCCAGCGACATGACCGCCTTCGGTCACTTGCTGAGCTAGGCGCCAGAAGGCCTTGATGAAGGCTAGGTTGTTCCCTGCTCCTGTGTAGTCCATTGCTGCACGGAAGTCAGAGGCTAGCTTGGCATCTCCAAGGCCATCAATTGCTCTTGAGATTGTGGTCCTAACGTCATTAAGCTTTGGCCCGATTTCAGGGTCAAGACGTACAGCGTTTTGCCACTCGGTTTGGGTTTTTTCCCAGAGCTTATAGGGGGCAGCGGCTGCGTCTTGGGACTGCTTTGCGTAGTAGTCGATAAGCTTTTGTCCTTCTGACTGGGAAAGATTAAGGTCCTTGAATAGTGCGGCGACTTCCTTGGTCGTCTCTTCTGGCATCTCAAAGCCTTCCGGGACTTTGAATGCTTCGTACTTCTCGGGGGCACCTTCGGGTTCCTTGGTGTCGGGCTTCTTCTCCCCTTCGTTGACGATAGAGGACTTGGACGAAGGTTCATCTGGCTTCGTCTCCGTCGTCGGTGTCGGTGTAGTAGGTGGTGGGGTCGGGCTCTGATCCTTGATCTCGCCCGTTGGTGTTCTGATCTCTGGTTCGTTCGCTAGCGCTACGTCGCTCATTTTCTTCCCTCATCATTAGAATGTATTCATCTGGGCAGGAGGCCATTATGTCGTTGAGTAGCTTGAGGCCAATGTCACGTTGGCCTTCGCTGAAGGCCATTGCAAGCTGGTCCCGATTAAAGCTAGTGGAGAAGATGTGGCAATCAACAAGCTTTTCCAAGAGCCATCTACGTCCTGGCATTGTGGACATAATACCGTGCATGAACTCTCGTCGTTGTTGATCTGCAAGCTTAGCCTCCTTCTCGGCCTTACGGATATCTTTCCGGTCAGCTGCGTTGTAGGTCATGCGTGGATTATGAACCCGAAGGCATGCCAGCCTAGGAGGAAGAGAAGGATGAAGAGCATAAGGGCGCTAGCCTGTGGCCAAGGATATTGACCCGGTGCCCAAACGCTACCTGCCCAACCGATGAGCCATAGCAGCATGATGATCCAAAAGATAAGTCCTATTGACATTAGATGCTTCCTCCTGTCATTGCTTGGATTGCGTTTTGTCCCCCGCCAAGTTGGGTGTCTGAGAGGTTCTTAGCGCTCTCGGACATTGATTTAGCTTGTTCGGCTAGTTGTTCAGCTTGTTGTTGCTGTTGGCGTTGTACTCTGATATTGTTGAGTTCTTCCTTGGAACGGATGATGCGTGGGTCGTTGTTCATCAAAGCGGAGTACTTCTCTAGGGTAAAGTCTACGTCGATGTTGTCCATAACGGCTGGATCGACGCCAACTAGGCCTCCGGCGATTTGAAGTAGACGCTCGATGCCTGCTGTGGTGGCTGCGGCCTGTGCAGTGGCCAACATGGAGACGAATTCGATATTGATGTTGGCGTTGGAGAACTCGGCTGGAGCGGGGGGAAGAATCCCCGCTCTAGAAGCAATTGCAAACGTTCGTTCGACAGCGACTTCCAGTAGTTCCGTATAGATTCGCTCCAATACAGGTCCGAGCATAACGAGGCTCTCAGACTTTCGCATATCCCATTCAACTGCTGTAACGTTGGATCGGGTTTCGTACTGCGACGCGGTTTGGAGAACGTCATTGAAGAAGACCCTCTTAATCCTATCTCTAATCTCTTGTAGGTCCTCAGAGATAGCTTGGATTTCAGGTTTCCAGTTTCCGTAGACGGAGCGGAAGCCGGGGTTGCCGGAGGACATAAGTCCGGCTGTGTAGGTTATTCCTCCTGGAAGAAGCGAAGCGGGTTGGTTTTTGAGTTGTATATCAGCTTCCATAGGAGGATTGACAGTCTTATCGATAGCCTGAGCTTTACGACGAACCTCTTGCTGAAGCTGCTTGACGTCAGGGAGTGCGTCCATTCCAGGGGAACGTCCGTAGGCATCATTAGATACAAGGTCCCATCGGACGGTGACGTTGAGTTGTTCATGATAACCGCGTTTACGTAGGAAGCCTTGCGCATAGGAAGCTCCTCCTTGAGGAGATGCGGAGCCACCCCATTCCCAGTAACATTCCATGAATTTGAACCTACGGGGGATGCCATAGACTTCGGGTTTGTTGTTTGGTTCGATAGCGTGAGCGACAACGAGTTCTCGAGTGAGTTGAGCGCCGCCTTGTTGGTAGAGGCCTTGGACAGCGGGGGAGCAGTTCTCTAGCCCGAACTCGTCAACGCAAGCATCGACGGTCATTGTGAATTCACGGTAGAAGATGGTGGGTCGGTATTTGCCGTCGATATCAACGTAGTATTCGCCGAAGCAGGGGTTGATGCAGTTGATGACGTCTTCGAAGTCTTCGTAGATTAGCATAGAGGCGGTGCCGAAGACGACGAGGTCGAAGTAGACGATAGCGATGGAGTTGTAGAAGTTGCTCTCGGCGAAGATGAGCATTAAGAGGCGTTCACACTCAGCTAGCCAGAGACTGATGGGTGTCGTACCAGTAGAGTCCAAACGATTGATTTTCAACTTGATCCACGGTCTCGTCGGGTTGGAGACGCCAGACATAAGTCCCGAAGCTAAATTTCTTGCAGCCAAAGTTGCTGTGGAGTCCAAGATGTGAGAATTGATCGGAGAGCCTCTGGCCATCTGGTTGGGGGTGATTAGCCACTTATACCTCCTAGGAAGAAGGTAGTCGGCTAGCTCACGTGCGTGAGTCCACCACGAGTAGCGGTTAGTACGTAGGCCGATTAGGCGTCCTTCAACGTGTCGGCGAAGCTTTAGATCGGCCTCGGTTAGAGGCCGAGGAGCCGGGCCCGGGGACACCTGAGCTAGCTGCGGCATTCTTCTTCTGCTTTGTTGTGTTAAGCTGTTGCATGGTAGCGGCGGCCATTGCTAGAGCGGTAGGGGATGGTTGAGAACCAGAGCCGCTATAGAGAGCGGCGGGGTTGGTAGGTTCTGTTTCAGGAACTCTCATTGGCCGAGTAGGGTTTTACCCCTCTCCATTCCGCCAGCGCCGAGGTCACCGGTGGGGGACTTCTCAGCGCCGAGGAAGGTTGGGACGGTGGATTTCTTGTTCGCTGGTTTAGCAGCGGCGAACGCTGGAGGGGCAGCAGCCGGAGGCGGTGGCGCTGGAGCGTCGATCTTCGGTGGTTTGAGGAAGCCCATTAGGCCACCATTCTTTCTGGAGCGAAGGGGTTGTACTCTGTTTCAACAGCAGGTTTGGGTTGATGCTCCCCGCCAGCATAAGCATGGGGAGTGACGGGGAGCGAGAAGGTAAGGGCAAGTGCGTCAGCGAGGTCGGGAGAGTCTAAGCCTCGTTTGCGCATGTCCTCCTTCTTTTCGAGTTGGATTTCGTTCTTCAGGTTGAAGGTGTAGGTAGGGCCAACGAGTTGGGCACGGAGGTCTTGGTCGTTAGGGATAGAGCCGGTCTTCAGCCATTCTCGCATTGAGCCCCAAATCTCCGCACGTTTATTAGCGTACTTAACACCGTCATCGCCCACAAGGAAGCCGGTACCTTGGGGCTTCGATCCGAACTGTATGTCGAAACAAGGAACATGAAGATTACGCAAGTTGTCAACAACACCACCACCCACACCGCCACCGTCAACAAATATCGCATCGGCGTGATACTGGCGGTAAGCCTCTGCCACCTTTGTGGCCACTTGGACAACATCTGCGCCTCTCAGGCGAATAGGTGGAGTGGACTGCCCATCGCGACCTTTGCGGAAAAAGATGACCGTTTCGTTGTCGCCATAGCGGGCAACGTCCACTCCTATGATGAAAGGGTCGGAACGGTTTACGTCAGGGGATCGAGCAACGGCTTCGGAGACGACTTCCATGGAGATGAATTCCATCTCGCCGATACGGGGGAAGGTGCCCCGGACACGGACACGGACGAAGTCGGAGTCCTCGCCGTAGGCGTCTACCCAACGTTGGATTTGTTCTTTGTTGGTGAAGCGAACGCTGCGGGAGTCAACTTGGTAGGTTGTCCAGTGCTTGGAGTGTTGTTGGCCAGGGAAGCATTCACGGAAGCGGCCGGTGTTACGGGTTGGGTTGCCAAAGACGCACCAGATGATTTGGGTGTCTTTGTCGGTGAGAGCGCCTTCAGAGACTTCGTAGATGATGTTAGGGATAGCGGAACCTTCGTCCATTAGAAGGAGGATGCGCTTGCCTTTGTTGTGGAGTCCGGCGAAGGCTTCGGTGTTCCGCTCGGACCAAGGGACCATATCGACACGCCAAGTGCGTTCTCGGTCTTGTTGGAATAGGGCAGTGGCGGTGAGCTTGAAGTACTCCTTCCCAACGAACATGTGGAACCACTTGCCCAGTTCGGCCCAGGTTTTTGTTTTGAGTTGGGTTTCGGTGTTGGCTGTGACAACGCCTTTGGTGTCGGACATTGTCGTTAGGCCCCAGAGGATGAGCCAAGCTACGAGGCAGGTTTTGCCCACGCCGTGGCCTGAGGCAACGGCGAGTTGGATTGCTTGGTCGATTGGGAGGCCTTTACGGATTAGCTCGAGGATATTGCGCTGCCACTCTTCAGGACCATCTTCGTGTTCGAGCCGTGAGCCTTCCACTCCCCAAGGGAAGGCGCCCATTACGAAGGCTAAAGGATTGTTAGAGACTGACGCTAGCCAGCCTACTAATTCCTGCTCCACATACTATCCCTCCCCGAAAAGGTGGAAGCTCTACCCATCTCAAGCTCAAAGCCCTGCGCCAAGGAACGCCGACGAGCGGGACGGATAGAGCTTCCTAAGAAAAGAAGCGGTGACCGTTGTAACCTGGAGAACAGCCTTCGGCTTCTGTTCAAGCTAGTTTCCTTCTAGGTGCCTGCCCAACCTCGGCTTGCAGCTGGGGGTTTGGTTGCGCATTAGTAATCCGAGGCTGGGCAGACGAAGCGATGACTTTGTTGCTCTCACGCTGAGCACGATCGAGTTGCGTTGCGAAGTCGCCGATGTTGACTTGGATATTGGTGTTGCGGTCTTGGCGACGGGAGATGGAGATGAGGTCACGGAGAGGGAGAGGCTCTTCCTCTTCGTCAGCGGCATCAAGCCGATCAGCGATCTGTCGCTCGGCTTTCAGCTGATCCTCAGCGACAAGCTCGTTGTAGTCCTTGACCATCTTACGGTATTCTTCGTCAACGACACCCTCACGGTAGTCTGCGGTCAGCTGCTGGAAGGCCGGGACTTGCTTCAGCTGCATTACCCGGTTCATGCTGTACCCGGTGGCTTGCGCTACCTCAGTCACCGTCATCCCAAACGCTAAGAGCCTCGCCACCCGATGGTGGGAGTCCCTGAACCTTGCGACAGTCGGAGGCGGTCGGCTGACCTTGAGGACTTCCAAATCCTCTCTTCCCAGCACCCTGACCGCCTTTATCTCCCGATCCCGCGCTATCTTCCCTCTATGCAGCGCCACGACCCACTTCTCCGATCTTACCCGCTCAGTATACATGACTCGACTCGATTTGTCAACCCCTATCTTTTTTACTATCATACCCTCGCAGGAAGCATTATCATATAATGCCATTCCCCACAGAATTTGCGCAGGGGTATTGCGTTTGGCCGAGCGCCGGAATTTTGGCCCCGGGGGGTGGCTTCGCCGCACAAGCGCCATGAAAAAGCCGCCAAGAAGCCACAACAATATCACGAAATGACCTTTATTCCGCCACACAGCCGCCACAATCGGGGCGCTAGATGGTGGGGCGCTAAGGAGGCGCATACCATGACACAGCCAGCAACACGGGAAGAACTCGAAGCCTTCGTCGCTCAGCTTATGGCAGAGAACACAAGGCTCAAGACTAACGCCAAGAGCAACATCAAGGTCAGCACCAAGGGAGCAGTGACAGTCTATGGCTTCGGTCGTTGGCCGGTGACGTTGTACAAAAGCCAGTGGCTCAAGCTGTTCGGCATGATTGAGGACATCAAGGCTTTCATCGAAGCCAACGACAGCCAGCTATCGGTTAAGGCTGAGGATTAGCACAGTCATAGGGGGCAGCGCCAATGCTGCCCCTTTTTCACGCCTTGGGGGTTCACGCTATGTTCCGTTTCGCCTTAGGAAGCTCGCTGGTGCGGTTGGCCACGTTGCCCGGTAGGGTAGCAGCCTCCGGCCCTACCGAACGTACCAGCGAGCGCCTTAAGCCGACCACGGACCTACCAGCGGCTGATGGTCCCCTGATGCGGCCCAGATGCTACCTAGATAGGCTGATAGCACAGACGAGGGCGTATCCACCCATCTCTCTCACCGTCTCACCTGCTCTTGCTCTTACTGGCTTATCTATCACACATATATATTATACCTACCAGATAGGTAGACCGAGGGAGAGGGGGAGAAATACGCTCTACTTGGTAGTATCAGGCTATCAGGGGGGGATCAGGGAGGCATCAGGGGAGTATCAGGCGGCGACAACAGGAGGATAGCATGACCACAGCGCCATATCGGATTATCAGGATCAAGCTTAGCACAAGGCTGGTGTTGTTTCAGCTTGTGAGGACAGATGATGGGTGGATAGTAGCGCAGTCATACGGTAAGGGCAACGCAATCATAGCGCCACAGCATCTCAGGGATATGCTGACTAGGTTGAACACATCGACAATAGGAGGGCACATACCAGAGGCGTGAGCCGTGCCCCTACGGACACGAACGGTAGGAGGGCAACAATGCAGACTATGGACACAGGGTTTGTTAAGATTAGCATGTGCAGGTACGCAGATACAACGCAGGTATTGTTCATGCGTACTCATCCAGACCGAGTGAGTTTTGTTATGTCACTCAGTGACAGTGAGGTTGATGAGTTCGTTAATAAGCTAGTGCAGGAAAGCCATTCAAGGAGGGTAGGATGAAGATACGCATGACGGTTGAGTATGATTCTGCTTGGGTCACAGAGGATAAGACGGATGAGCAGATAGCGCAAGCCTTAGTAGAGGAGAAACAGGCGTGGTTGGATGGCAGCGTTGGAGTGTGGGATATTCACCCAGATATTGGAACGGTTAAGTGGGAGATAATCCCATGACCAAAGGCGAGAGCCGTGTAGGCACGGAACGCTCTGCCCGTTGGGCTATCTTCAGGATACTCCCTAACGGGGTTAAGACGGTCTACACTGTAGATACAGAGGAGAGGGCGAGAAGGTTAGCGCAAGAGACGAAGGATGCATACCCTAACTCAAGGATATTCGTAGGGTATGAGATAGCGCAGTCATCGACGGAGGACACCAATGACTTATGATATCGTAGTGTTAGTCAATCTCCCAAATGACGAGGAAGTGAGTTGGGTTCTGCATGATAGGACACTCAACAGCGTAATGGTAGATGTGGGGATAGAACACCCTGATTGGACTTCGCTCGTTCTAACCATAACCAAAGGCAGCGCAGACTAGGTGCGGCGATTTGCCGCACCTTTCGCCACAATTGCGCCACAATTTCGTGCTAGGCTTAGCACAGTCATAGGAGGATATATGGCTTACCCACCATGCCACTGTAACTGTGGCGCTACTTACTTCAAGAGGATGGAGTTGAAACAGCATATCGGGATATTAAATCCTCATTGGCCAAGGACAACGCCAGAGGATGAACATTACGAGATAACGCACGCTGAATATCTCAATCGACAGTATCGTATCCTGAAAGGAGACAGCGACACAAAATAATCTCCCTCACTTCCCCCTGATCTAGCACGGTCATCTAATGCTCCCCTAAGCTCTTGCATCGGTGACCGTGCTAGACACTCACTCACAGAGAAAGATAGTGGTTGACAAATCGACGAAAGTCATGTATACTCTTGTGGTAAGCTGAAAGGACCAAG
>Ga0247661_1000006_pt1 | contig 49774 bp, 54 predicted proteins | sample CNK02_metaG_FD_182799 | JGI IMG/M metagenome (GOLD analysis project Ga0247661, IMG submission 182799) | Soil microbial communities from Purdue University Martell Research Forest, Indiana, United States - CNK02 | ecosystem: Environmental > Terrestrial > Soil > Temperate forest > Bulk soil...
TTGAACTTGGCGAAGGCCCGGCCAAGGCCGCGCTTGATGCAAGCGGCCAGCGGCTGGCGCTGCCCCGCGAAGTAGAGGCTGAGGAATTCCGTCAGCTCGTCGGGACGCTGGATGACCTGCTCCAGAGCGCCCGCGATGTCGCAGGCACCTCTGGCTGACTCCAGCCTCGCGAGCGAGACGATGAGGTGGAGGGGGAGGTGCCGGAGGTGCATGTTGGTCCGGGCCTCGATGGCCAGCTCCAAGACCTGACGACCGGGTACCTTGGCCACGAGCTGACGAAGGCGGTCCGCGATGCTGACGCCGTCCTCGTAGAACTGGTCTTCCCAGAGGAGGCAGGCCAGAGCAGTTCTGCGGAGCTGGGCGAGGGGGTCGATGGTGGTGCTCTGGCCGCCCTCGTGAGTGGTAGGACGAGCAGGAAGTCTGTTGGTTGTGGCCATGCTGGTCTCCTTTCCGGAAATGGTGAGCAGGAAGTTGGATGTCGCTTGCCGGTCCAATTAGAGTGCTATTAATTGAAGTATCGGCTAGCTACGCCATGCTCAGAAGGTCGCGGGGGGTCGTTGGGACAGCCTGCCTCCCCCGATGGGGTGGTGGAAAGCCCGGCTCTTACCCGGGACTCATTCACCTTCTTGTTCACTGTCCCCCACTGGCGCCCTGTTGGGTAAGGGCTACTTCGGCTGTTGCTGGGTGTTCATGTGGTCGACGTAAGTCTGGGCAGCTACTTCCGTGTCGAAGCTGCAGGCCCACAGGCCAGCTGGGTTGTAGACGTACTTGCCCGTTCGGGCCCACTGCTTGGGGGGTGGGATTCTACGGTCCAGCGACCGCTGGCCGAGCTGGCTGATGCGGTGCTGGACGGAGTTGCTGATGACGGCGACGTGGTTGACTTTGAGCCATGTGCTGTACTCTTCGGCGAGCTGGACGGCCAGCGCACCATCGATGGTGGCGTTGGCCTGTGCGGCTTGAAGCTCGGCGCGAAGGACGTCGTAGGCGTCGAGGAGGTCCAGCTGACGCTTGAAGAAGGGGTTCGGCGCGTTGAGGCGGTCTGTGGCTTCTTGGCGCCACTGGCGCAGGGTGTTGGAGGGGATGAGGGGCATCAGCGTTCTCCTGTCTGCTGGCAGGCGGTGGTTGTGGAGACGGGGCTTCATGAGGGCTCCGAAGGGATGTCCGGGAAAGGGGTCGCGCCGAGCTGCTGTTTTCAATGGAGTAACTCGGAGCTGCGCCACGGACAAGATGGCATTCAGTGGACCCGCTCTTCGGGAGTAGGTGACGGGTCTCTTTGGATATTCGACATAGGACCGTGCAATATCCGACATGGAACTGAATGCCGAGGGAAAGGGTCGCGTTAGGCTTTTACTTTCCAAGAAGTAGGCCTAGGCTGCGCCACTCGGCAAAGGTCGGCTGTCTCTCCAGCTGTCAAGCCTAAGAATTGTCCGTATCACGACGCGGCTTTCCGTGCGCGGTACCTGTACGGACAGGTTCCCGCTTCATGCTTGATGGCTGGGAAGGAGTCGATGAGCGTCTTTCTTGATTGGGTAGAAGTAACGCGCATCTGCGCCACAGCCAAAAGATGGGAACAGTGTCTGCAGCTTGCTGAACTGGTGGAGGGTTGACGTGTCATCTTTCCGTCCTCGCTTATGGGCCCACCAGCTAGGCACGTCTTTGGGTGGGAGCACACCGTAGTCAAGCAGTTGGGCTGTTATGTTCTCTGTTCCCAAAGGGTCCCAGCGAGGAGAGGTCGCTGCCAGCTTTCATTCTTAGCAGGAAGGAGCTGGCGGCTGCGCTACGCTGGGGATTATTTCGGTTGGTTATTGCGGATGGCCGACATGGCCTGCTCGTAGCGCAGGCTGTCGGGGTAGCTGCCGTACTTGTCCTTGACGACGCCGACGAGGCGCATGCCCCAGCCGATGGACTGGGCGATGTCAGCGGCCTTCAGGACGAAGAAGAACCAGAAGAGCGCCCAGACGAGGGTTTCGCCGATTTTCAGGGTGAGGTACCAGCCGAAGGCGGTGGCTGCGGTCACGCCTAGTTGGGTGGCTGTCTGGCTGATGAGGGAGACGGTGGTGCTATCCATTTGGGTGTGTGTCCGTTGGATGGCTCTGGTCCCGGCACCGCCTAGAAATGGGTAGAGGCAGACACCGGTGAGCTGGTGTCTGCCTCTAGTCGTCCCTCTGGGCGTTGTCACCGCTGTTTGGCGGTAGTTGCCGGTTGCTGGCCTCCGGGTTAGGAGTGAGCGTCCATGGCCGCGGTCAGCTCGTCCGTGTGCGCTTCCTGAGTCTGGGCTTCGGTGGCGAGACGGAAGGCTGCGGTGGCTGACTGCTCGTCGGGCTCGGCGCCCGGCGCCTTGCTGCGGTCGATGTGCAGCTGGAGGTCGTCGATGCTGACCAGCTTGAGTTCCGGGTGCGCGGTGAAGATTTCCTGCAGCTCCTTCGTGTAGCTGTTCTTGACCTCGGTGTTCTTGTTGATGATGGTGATGATGTCGTCTCGCTCCCGCTGGGCGGAACGCATGTCGCGGGTGAGGACGGTGGTGACGTCGATGCCCTGCTCCTTGGCGCGCGCCTCGGCTCGGGCGTAGGACTGCGGGTCCTTGCCGGTCATGGCGTTGATGGCCTTCCGCTCACGGCCGCGGCGCCAGCCCAGCTCTTTCTGGAGGCCGGCCCCTTCGGACCATTTGCCACCGCCGAGGGCGATGCTGGGGGCACCGATGGTGTCCTCGATTTCGGCGATGAGGCGCATCAGGTTCAGCTGACGCTGGATGATGGAAACGGGAGCGTTCGTGTTGCACATGGCTTGTTTCTCCTTCTTCGGTGAAGAGGCTTGGCTCATCTCGTGACGAACCGCGCCCCCGCGAACGCGGGGCGCGGTGAGGCGAGGCTAGAGGTCGCTAGTTGGCTCCTCCTTGGTGAGTGTGAAGGTTTCTGGGTCGTAGCCGCGCTCCAGCTCAGCGATGAGGTGGTCATGGATGTGCGGCTCTCCGGGCCATTGCTTGGTGGGGAACTTGTGGCGCTCCAGCTGTTGGACGGCTTCGGCGCGGCGGACGATGGTGGCCAGCTGGCTGCAGTAGGTGGATTCCTTGTTCCAGCCGAGGATGTGGAACATGACGGCGAGGTTGTTGGGGCCGCTGGGTCCGGAGCGGTCGATGCGGAGGCAGGTGTCTGCCCGGCGAGCGAAGTCGTGGGCCTTGGCCGGGACTTTCTTGGGGTAGCGCCATGCGAGGAGACGGAGGTTCAGCTGCCAGTTGAAGAGCTTGATGGGCTTCAGCTCGTTCAGGTTCTCATGCCATGTCGGACGGGGCATTCTAGTCCTCCTTGACTAGGGGTTTAGGCGGCTGTTGATGATGTCGATGAAGGCTGTGGCCTTCTTGAGCCAGATTTCCCGGCGGTCGTCGGGCAGCTGGTTCCATGGGACGTTGTCTGGGCTGATGGACCAGTTGTTGGCGATGCTGACCTGACGGAAGGTGTGGGCGAGGAAGGTCAGGTCGCCCTTGGTGGGCTTGAGTTCAGCCTTGAGCATGGTGGGCTCCCAGTTCGCAGACGGAGAGTGCGATGGTGGCGCACTCTGGGCTGCAGAAGGCCTTGTTGAGAAGTGGGACGTAGATGGCGTGGCTGGCGAGGGTGTAACCCCAGCCGGTGTTCTGTGGAACGTGCTTCTGGCAGATGGGACAGAACTGTGCGTCCATTGCCTCCTCCCGTTGGTTGGTGTGGCTGTTCCTCTCCAACGCACAACACCCAAAGGGCGACACCAACAACGGTGTCGCCCCTTCGGGAGCTACTTCTTGTCGCTGAGCTTGCTGGTGACGCACTCAGCGCGGACGCTGTTCTGGTCGACGGTGACGTCGGTGCGGCAGAGGCTCTCGATGATGTTGCCGAGCTTCAGGGTGCCGGTGCTGGCGAGGTCGCTGGCGAACTGGATGGTGATGCTGTGGAAGTAGCGCATGGCTCAGGCCTCCTTCTTCGCCGCGGTGGGCGAGGTCTGGGTGCGGAAGCACTCGACCGAGCAGAAGCGGATGTTCTGCGAGTCGAGGAACGAGAGGAGCTTGCGCTCCTCGGGAGTGCAGAGCGAAGCGATGCCCGACTGCTTCGAGGGCTTGCCGCACTCGCAAGTGCGGGCCTGCTGGGAAGCGCGGAACTGGCTGACTGCATCGGTGATTCGGGACATGACATCCTCCTTCGGACTGCGGGCTGCTGGCTGGCTGAGGGTGTCTCCCACAACCGCCAACAACACCTAAGTGCGTGCACCATCAACGGTTCGGACGTTCGCCTCTCGCCTTAATGACACGAACCTGATGCTCGCCTCCCCGCTTGGAGCCCTAGACCCCCCGGGGTAGGGGTTTCACGCCAACTCGGAGGGACTCCTGACCAGCCCGAGAAAAATTTTTGCGGTATAATACCCCACATGACAGCCCCCCGCCGCATCCGAAAAGGCCCGGACACCCAGTGGCGTATCCCCTTTAAAGACTGGACGATGGCGGACCTGCTCATCGCCAACTTCCTCCGGGACACTCCCCTCTCCCTCCCGGAGGTCTCCCTCTTCCTGAAACACAAGGTCTCCTCCCTCCAGCAGACCCTTTCCGTCCTCCGCTCGGAGGGCCGCCTCACCCCAGATAACAAAGTCCTGACTGACCACCCGGCCTTCACCATCCTAAAAGGCACCCCTAAAACCCAACCCCTCCCGCCGCCCGGTTCCCGGCCCCTAACCCGCCTCGCCGCGGCCAACGCCGCCGTCGTCCAAGACGCCGTCTCCAAGCCCCTCTCCACCCTCACCCGGGAACAGGCCGCCTCCATCCTCGCCAACATCATCACCACCGGCGAGGCTGGCGACAAAGTCGACCGCTACATCGCCACATGGCTCGAAACGGCCCCCGTCGGCACCTCCGGCCCCCCAGTCCCCCTCACCCCCTCCGAAGCCACAGCCCGCCTCCTCACCCTCATGGCCGGCACCGACGAGGCTGTCGTCCGCTCCGCCATCTCCCAATGGGAACTCTCCCTTGCTAACCTACCCCCAAATCGAGAAGCGCCTCTGGGACATGGCCCAAATGGTAGTAGTCCGACTCCAGACCCCCTCCCAGCGGAAGGGCTGGGCCCGAGTTGACTACGACGGCGCGGCCCGCATCATCTCCCTCCCCAAGGAGAAACACGACGGCTACCAGCTCCGCTGCCTCCTCCACGAACTCCTCCACATCACCTTCCCCGCTGAACTCAACATCTGGTGCGAAGACATCCTTGAAGCCTTCCTCGAATTCGAGCTGGAGCCCGGCCTCATCCAGTACGTCCACTCCTCCGCCCGCCGCCACCGGAAATGGCTCCTCCACATGAACAAGCTCATCGAGTCCAGCAATGGCCTATAACCCCTACGACCTCGCCTTCTCCAACGAAGCGGCCCAGCGCCTCTCTGCCGCCACCAAGCCCCTAACCGACGCCCTCTCCTCCCTCTTCTCCGACAACGCCGCCTCCCTCCGCTCCGACCTCACCTCCCAGTTCGTCGCCCCTTGGCAGCAGTTCTCTCAGTCCCAGAACCCCCACGACCTCATTCGCGCCCTCGGCATGTCGGTTGGCCTTCCCGACCCCCGCCACCCCGCCCAAATAGCCATCGCCCTCGGCATGTCGGCCCCAGCCCCAGAGTCACGCGCTGTCACCATCGCCGGCCACCGCACCCTCCCCCGCGGCTACATGGGCCCCCGGCCCACCCCCATCGAGACCGTCGACCCTCTCGCCCTCGGCCTAGGCCCCGCTTGGGACCGCTCCCCCGGCATCCAAACCGGAGAAGGCCTCCCGCCCTCCATCGCCGCCCCAGCTGCCGACCCGAACGTCCGCTACATCCCCCAGCACATCGACCCACAGACTGGCTTCCCCACCCGCGGCCTAGAGGCCGATAAGTTCCGCTTCGACCTTCGCGCCGGAAAATACAATGACATCTTCTCCCCCGAGGAACTCACCGCCCTCTCCCAGCAACTTGAGCCCGGCAGCCTGCCTCCGCGCCCTAATCCACAGACTGACGTTCCTATCCCCAACGAGCGACCTCTCCCCCGCCCCGATGACCTCTTCGGCACCTCCGAAGACCGCCCGGCCCTCCACGAGCTGGAACTCGGCACCGCCTATGCCACCTACCGTAAGCGAGGGATTGACGCCCTCCGCTCTATCCAACGAGACTTGGAAGCTGGAAAAATCTCCCCAGCCATGGCCTCCGCCCGAGCCAAGACCATCCACGAGGGCCTGAACGAACTCCCCACAGCCCAAGCCACCGAGGCCACCCGCCAGACCTTCCCCGTCGAGTGGCGTCGCACCGCCCCCAGTGAAGAGCACCCACAGGGCCAGCTCTATCCCAACTTCAACCCCATCGGCTCCCACACCCTCTCCAGCCCCGAGATGGCCTCCCGCGGCTGGAACCCCCCGCCCGACGCCACCGCCAAGGGCAGCACCCGGAGCTTCCTCCTCAAGAAGGGCATGCTCGCCACCCAGAACACGGACCCGAACTATCCCCGGAACTTCCGCGTCTACGAGCCCCGCGCGAACGCCTCCCGCTACTTCGACCGCCCCCTCGACCTAGACTTCCCCGAGACCCAGCAACGCATCCAGAAGGCCGGCGGCTTCCGGAACATGCTCCAGCTCGACCAGCCCGTCCCCGCCCAGTTCGGTCCAGCCCTCCTCGACATCCGCGGCCCCTCCGGCGAGCGCGTCCTAGTCGGCCAGAAAATCGACATCGCCACCGCCCCCTCCAGCCGCGTCGCCTCCGCCCTCGGCCTGACCCCAGAAGGCCTCCGCGCCAAGCTCGGCCTCGCCGGCATCATTGCCCGCGCCCCCTCTGGCCGCCGCTACGCCAAGTTCTCCATCTTCCCCACCAAGTGACTTGGGACCTAGAATCAGAGCGGCGCCTCCTTGCCGACGCCTGCCGGAACAACCTAGAACTGTTCTGCCGGAAAGGCTTGGGCTTTACCCACCCCGACAACGAGAAGGGCCGCTGGTGGGCTGACGAGGTCCACAAACCCCTTCTGAGCTGGCTCCAGTCCCAATACACTGACTGGCTCGCCACCCGCCGAGACAGCAAAGAGCGTCGCTACATCGCCGTGCTGGTCCCCCGCGCCTGCGCGAAGTCCCTCCTCATCACCAAAGCCTCGATGCTCTGGCTGCACCTCCGAGACCCCAACCTCTCGACCTACATCGGTAACGAGAAGCTGGAGCTGGCCGAGGACTTCCTCCGTGTCATCCGCAAATGGCTGGAAGGCACCACCGACGACCAGTGCCTCTTCAACTGGCTCTACGGCAACTGGAAGGGCCCAGACAAACGCTGGCGCTCTGATGTCCTTACCCACACTGCCCGCACCCGCGACCGCGAGACCGAGCCCAGCTTCGGCATCTGGTCCCCCAACAGCGCCCTAACTGGCCGCCACCCAGACATCCTCTGCATGGACGACCTTGTCAGTTACGACGCCCTCCAGAAGAACCTAAACTGGTTCGAGCAGGCCTACGGCCACATGACCGACCTTATCCCCGTGGTCGAGTCCAACGGCCTAGTGATTCTCGTGGGCACCCGCTACTCCGATGCGGACCCCTTCGGTCGCTGCTTCAAGAACGACGGCATCGCCTCCCTGACTGGACACACCCAGTTCCCAGAATACCAACCCTGCTCCGCCAAGGATGGCCGCAAGGGCCAGTGGCACGTCTTCTTCCTCTCTGGCGAGACCAAGGCCGGCGAGCCAGCTATTCCCTCTGTCTGGTCAGCCAAGGAAATCGCCAACTACAAGGCCCGGGACCCGGTTAAGGCCGCCTCTCAGGTCCTGAACCGCCCTCTCGCGCACAAACTCCGACCCCTCACCGAGGAGCAATTCGATGCCTGCCGGACTGATGGACGGCCTGTTCGGGCTACTGTGGTCTTCCATCTCGATACAGCCTTCAAAACCGCAAGAAAACAGGCCCTCGGCTCTGAAACAGCCTTCGTCGTCTGCGCCCATCACGACGATGACCCCGGAGTCGTCACCGTCTTGGACTGCTACACCGCCATCGACTTCAATGCCGAGACCTACGCCAGCTTCGTCGTCGAAAAATACAAAGAATGGTCCGCCCTCTACCGAATCATGGGCATCACCGACGAGGCCGAAATGGCCGGAAAGGCCGGCCTTTGGCACCAGTATCTGTCTGACCGCCTTCTCGATGCTGGAATCCCCGATGCCGTTGCCTTCCATGCCTTTAACCGACAGCAGGGAGAGCGAAAAGAGGTTAGAATCTCCAACGCTCTCGCCTTTGTGGCCAGAAAACAGGTCCGATTCCTCAACTCCGCCACCCATATTGACGCCCTACGATATCAACTCTGTAACCAGCCACAGGCCTTCCCCAACGACCTAGCCGATGCCTTCGCCGACACCTTTAACCCAGAGTTCTTCTCTGGCATCCTCCCGAAACTCCGTCTCCAGAAGGAGACCTACCCGTGGGCGCCCTTCGAGAGGTCCCTCCGGAACCCCCTGTCAGAGAATGATGATATAATGGACTACATGGATTTCGGCACTCCACTCCCCCGCCGGGGGTTGCACCTCCGTGGCGCCTCCCCACGGAGCATTCCCTTCTCGGAGCAGGGTGATGCACCCCCGGCTTTATATATCCCAAGGCCACGATGAGCAGAATCATCTGCTGGGACCTAGAAATCGAGACCCCCGTTCATGACCAACCCACAGGTTGGGAAGCCGCCCGAAACGGCGATTGTGGAATATCCGCCCTCGTCGCCTCTGACAGCGAAACCGGACGTTATCACATCTATGACAAGCACGACCTCGACGAAGCCGTCGACCACCTTAACAGCGCCGACCTACTGGTGGGCTTTAACACCATTGATTTCGACTCCTCTGTAGTATTCGGCGTTACCGGACGTTATATCACCGTCCCACAGTACGACATTCTGAAGGAAATCTACGCCGGCCTCGGAAAGCGCGTGAAGGGCTTCAAGCTGGATGAGGTTGCCCAGAACACCCTAGCCCTCGGCAAATGCGGCAATGGCGAGTTCGCCACCAGCCTCGTCAAGAAAGAACGCTGGGGAAAACTCTTCACCTACTGCCTGAACGACGTCTACCTAGTGAAGGAAGTGTTCAATCACATTCTGGACTTTGGCTGGGTGCGCGGCGCCGGCGGAGAAGAGGTCCACATTGAGAAGCCGCTCATCGAGGAATACGCCTAATGGCCTATAACTATCTTCCCGAACGTGGGCCCAAGACAGATGAGGACCTCCTCTCCCTAGTCATGGACCGGAAGAAGTCCGCCACCTACTGGCTCCAAGACAAATACAATGAGAGTCAGCGCTGGAACGACGCCTTCCGCGGCATCTACACTGGCAACATCGCCAACTATCTCAACGAAATCGTCCTCCCCCTGACCTTCGCGACGGTCATGTCGCATGTCGCCCGCCTCACCAACTCCATCTTCGGCTCTTGGCCCATCGTCTCCCTCCACGGCTTCGCGCCCGGCTCGGAGGGCATCGCCAAGAAGAACGAACTCCTCATCAACATGCAGCTCAAGGAGGCCGACAGCTTCCGGAAGGCCGTTCAGTTCTTCACCAAGGCTGACATCGACGGCACGGCCATCGCAGAAGTTGGCTGGTCCTTCATCCAGCGCATGCAGCAGTTCCGCACTTACATCCCCGGCACCCTTGAGCAAATTGAAGTCAGGGACCTCGTCACGTCGTTCGATGGACCGAACTGGCGCCCCCGAGAACTGCAGGACTTCTACATCCAGAATGGCAAGACCCACATTAAGGACGCAGATTGGTACATCATCCGGGATTGGGTCGACTTCGACAGCCTCCTAGAACTGAACTCCAGTGATGGCCTGCAGTCCTTCCGTCCAGAGGCCATCAAGAAGCTTGCTGAGATGGGCGGCCCCACGCAAGTCCGCATGCCGATGGACTTCAACATCATTAACCCCTACGGCAACTTCGGCGACTTCCTTCGGGCTCACACCAACCTCTACGAGAAGCCCGTCGAACTCCTGACCATGTATGGTCTGGTCCCCATCGAGTTCGCCCCCGACGGCGTCCGCAACCGCGTCATCACCATCGCCAACGGCACAGTCGTCCTGCGCAACGACCCAGACAAACTCCTCCTTAACCGCCACCGCATCCTCCACTATAGTCCGACGCCGGACCCCTGCCACTTCGTCGGCATCAGCAAGGCCAAAATCGTCGAGCCCCTCCAGTCGGCCGCGAGCCGCCTGACCAGCCAGAAGCTCGACGCCCTCGACCTCATGAACCGCACTCCCTTCCTTGCGCAGCAGGGAGCCATCAGCACCCAGAACATGTTCGTGAAGCCGGGCAAGGTCTTCCAAGTCAACACCCGCGGCAAGAGCATCGCAGAGGCCATCATGCCTCTGCCCATCAATCTCCAGCCTATTGCGCTGGCCTTCCAAGAAATTGCCTTCTTGGACAACATGGCGCAGAAGGGCACCGGCATGGACGAGCGCTCCGTCATGGGTATGACGGGCGGCTCCGGCACCGAAGTGACAGCCCGAGAGGCCCTCATCACCGCCGAGGCAGCAACGACCCGGTTGGCGCTCGAAGCCATGCTGGCCAGCTGCGAAATGGTCGAGCCCTTAGCCGAACTAATCCGTGACATGAACAAGACGATGCTGCCTCTGCCCAAGCAGTTCAACATGATTGGCACGAGGTCCGTCCTGAACTACATCACGGGCATGCCCCTTCCCCCGGAAGAGGGCATCATCAACAACCCGGCCGAACTGAACCACGGCTGGCAGGCGAAGGCCTTTGGTCCGAGCTTCATGCTCACCAAGACCATGCAGCGCGCCGACGCCCTCCAGCTGGCCCAAGTCATGATGTCCAACCCAGTCTGGATTCAGTCCATCAACTGGATTGCGATGGCCCGGAAAATCCTCAGTCTCTACGACTGGGACGCGGACGAGATGCTCATCCAGATGCCCCAGCTTCAGATGCTTGCCCAGCAGATGGGCGTGAATCCCCAGCAGGCCGTAGCTGCCGGGGCAGACCCGACGGCCGGACTCGGAGGCGCTTCCGGCCAGCGCATGGCCCCAGTTCAGCAAGGTGCTGAGGCAGCGCAGAACGCGCCCCTTGGAGTAGGTCCCTAATGCCGAGCAAAGCCGACCACGTCTTCGCCCTCCAGAACATGTTCTCCAGCGACGGCTGGAGCAAGTACTACATCCCCGAGCTAACCACTATGCGGGATGGCCTCGTCCAACTCCTCGTCTATGACGAGGCAGACGAAGCCACCATGAAGGGCCGGACCCACTGTATCCGCCTCCTCGATGAGATTCTGGGCGTCGAGGACAGAATCGCTGCCGAGGCCGCCGAGCTAGCTGCCGACCGGCAGGAAGCAGCAAATCCTATGGTACAATCCCCTGACGCAGTTGTTTCATAACCCTAACGCCCGGGTCTACCCCGGGAGAGAGCACTAAAATGGACCCCGTGACTACCACGGAGCAGACCCAGCAGGCCACCCCGGCCAGTGCGGCCAACCCGCAGAACGCCGACGCCATTCGACAGGAAGTACTTAACGAGATTTTCGGCGGTAAGTACAAGACGGTCGAGGACGCGAAGCAGGGCCACTGGAACCTCAATAACTATGCTTCCCAAGCCTACCAGCACCTTGAGGCCCTCAAGACGACTTCTGCACCGGCGCCGGTCGACCCGTTCGCCCAGTTGGAGTCTGAGTCGCTCGTCAAGGCAGACCCCCTTCGCGCGGCCATTCGGGCCGAGGCGAAGAAACTCGTCGATGAGGAGTTCGGTCCAGTCCGCAGGATGGCCGAGGCTCGTCAGGCGCTCGCTGTGAAGGCTCCGGAGTATCTCGCCAACGAGGCAGCCATCATCGGCTGGCTCCAGAAAAACCCCTCAGTTGCCACAGACATCGCAACCCTAGAGAAAGCTGGCCTGTACGAGATTGCCGCGAAGAACGCCCTCACTGAATGGCAGCGGGCCAACCCCCCTGCCAGCACGGGTAGTGCCGCGCAGAAGCAGCAGGCAGCCCTCTTGGGCGGGCAGCCCCAGCCGGGACAGCGTACCCCCGAGGGTCAGCAGACCCCCGAGGACCGCGCCGAGTTCATGAAGCAGGCCATCGCCTATGGCCATGCCACAGGCGATAAGCGCCCCGCTTACTCGAACCTGTTCCCCGGCTTCAAGGTTGATATCCCACCGCATCTGGCAGCGCAGCTGAATAGATAAAAGGACCAAGTAGCAATGGCTATTCCTGCCTCAGCATTTAGCACCTACGGCGTAGGCTGGCCCTACTCCACGTCTGGTGCGGGCGTGTCTGGCATCGGTACCCGTGAAAATGCCATGAACACCCTCACCATGATTGACCCGGATGAGGCCATGTCTCTCGCGGTGCTTGGCAAGACTACGACCAACGGTCTTCGTCACGAGTGGTTCATTGATGCGCTGGCCGTGACTAACAACACGCCGGCGATTCAGGGCGAAGACTGGGGCCAGACTGCCACAGTCACCAACGTCAAGGCAATTCCGAAGCGCACCCGTATCTGGAACTTTGTCGAGTTCCGCCGGCAGGACTGGTCCATCACCATGGACGAGCTTCTGCTTTCCCAGCGTGGCCAGATTTTCGGCGTCGCTGACGAACTCGACTACCAGATTGGCAAGGCCGCACAGGAAGTCAACCGCAACTTCGACGCCCGCCTCTGGCAGCGCTATGACGGCACCGTGGCCTACAGCCCGGCGTCCGGCGCAGACGCCACTGTTGGCACACTGGGCACGTTCAAGTTCTGGGCCTCCAGCTCAGGCACGAACACGTCCCTCGGCGTCTCTGGCGGTGCTTTCGCAACCGGCACCTTCTACGCACTACAGGAGTCAATGTGGACGAACGGCGCCAAGCCGGACACCCTCTTTGTCTCCCCGGGCGTGAAGGCAGACATCAGCCGCACCCTCCTCGGTGATACCAGCTACCCGGTGACTCAGTCCGGCGCGCAGGGTATCCCCGGGCTGCAGTCGGCGAACGTGTTCAATGGCGGCGAGTACGGCCCGGTGGTCGACTTCATCCGCACCGACTTCGGTCGTTGCGCGATGGTCGTGGACCGCTGGATTCCGCAGCAGTCCGTCACTGGTCACGCGACCGACCTCAGCCAGAATGCGGGCTACTTCCTCGTGGAGCGCTCGAAGCTGCGCGTCGCGTGGTGGAGGCCCATCCAGCCTTATCAGGTTGCCTCAACGGGCGACAACGTCAAGGTCTACCTCCTTGGCGCGGCCACCGTCGAGGTGTTGCACCCCACCTGTATCGGGCAGGGTTACAACATTCTCACGTAAGAAAGGGATTGGGGGAGCTTCGGCTCCCCCAATCATCTCCATGAAAATTGAAATGGTCTCTCCGACAGAAGCCGCTGAAGCTGAAGCCAAGATTAACCAAATGGACCTCAGTGAGTTCACGCCGCAGGAACGGCAGTTCATGCTCAGCCAAGCCACGCAGAACTTCACTGAGTGGGACAAGCGCCTCTGGGACCGCAATGGCTACTCTATCGCCTACAACCACTTCATGTCCGAGAATGCCCGGCAGTGGGGCCATAAGCCCGGCATCAACTCCGGCAACGGCCAGTTCGAGGCCAGAATCCCCGCCGAACTCTTCACCGCCCTCTCCAGCATGACCGGCCCCTATAAGGACGACCCAAACTGGTATAAGGACGATAGGAAGTTCGAGGCCTTCCTCAAGGACCATCCCGAGTACGACGGCCGCCCCGGCAAGAACCATAGCCGCGGCGAGAAGTTCCTCCCCGATAACCCCATTAGCCTAGTCTAGGAGGCAGCATGCTCAAGCTGTACGGCGTCGCTCCGATTAAGATGAACGCCTGCACGTGGTACCGAACTATCATGCCCTTCCGCACCGCTGCGCGCATGAAGCTCGCCGACGTTATCATCGACCAGCAGGAAGTCAAGATTCCCCACGAACACGAGCGCCGGATGTACGCCACTATGTACGCCGACATCGTCCAGCACTACCAGAACTACAGCCCCGGCTTCAAAATCGCGCGGGACGAGTCCGCTGGCTTCGGCGCCTACTGGGAAACCCCTGACCAGTGGAACTTCGGCCCCAGCTTCATCTACGACACCGATGATGACATGTTCAAGGTCGAGGCCCTAAACCCGGCCTTCCGCGACCTTGGTGTCGAGCACAACGGCCAGATTATCCCCAAGAAGCACCAACTCGTCATTGACATCCCCGGCAAGGGCAAGCAGGTTCTCTGGCAAGACGGTATGGACAAGTTCGACGTCGAAGCCAACATGAAGAAGCTCACCTACATCCGTGAGAACCTGAAGGCCGCCGACCTCGTCACCTGCACCACCCATCGCTGTGCCGCCTACGTCATGCGCGAAACTGGCACACCCAACACCCACGTCTACCCCAACTGTATCGACTTCTCTGATTGGCCGAAGGTCGAACTAGCCCAAGACCCGAAGAAGGTCCGCATCCTCTGGCAGTCCTCGGCCTGCCACTTCGACGATATGTGGCCCCTCGCCGCCGAGCTAGGTAAGGTCCACAAGCGCTACCCCCACGTTGAGATTATCCTCTTCGGCGCTCCCTATCAGTGGCTGCAGGACCAGCTTGTCCCGCAGCGCACCACCGTCGAGCCATGGGTGGACTACGACCACTATATCTGGCGCGCCAGCACCCTGAACGCGGACATCGCCATCGCGCCCCTCCATGATAGCCTCTTTAACCAGAGCCGCTCAGCCATCCGCATGTATGAGGCTGCCGCCACGTGGAAGCCCTCCGCCATCCTAGCTCAAGACACCGGCGCCTTCCTAGATGAAATCATCGAGAATGAAACTGGCAAGCTCTTCCACACGCCCGAGCAGTTCCACGACCAGCTCTGCTCCATGATTGAGAACATGGACCATACCCGTCAGATGGCCGCCAACGCGAAGGACTGGGTCCGGACCAACCGCGACCCCTATAAGCACGTACCCAAACTCATTGAGGCATACGCAAGGCTGCGAGACATCCGACGCAGCGTTACGGCGCCCCCGCCGCCGATAGAGGAAAAGAAGCCCGATGAGCCTGTTCCAGCCATCGACTCTGACGTTCGGGAATGCGAAGAGTCGAATTGCCAAGAAAGCAAGTAAGCAGAACTACAGCGAGTTCCTAGACCGCGCCGGCGCGGCTATTCAGGACTCCTTCAAGTTCTACAACAAGTATAACTGGCGGTGGCTCATGACAAGCACGACTGCGCTCGTCGCCACTGCCGGCTCCTCCGACTATAGCCTTCCCTACGACTTCAAGGATGTCTATGGCTTCCGTATCACGACGTCTGGTCGCGAACGCACTCTCAAGGGCAGCCCGCGTTCGGTCTACGACCGCGTGGTCCAGACCCAGTCCGGTAGCACTGGAGAAACCATCGGCTATGACCTCTTCCGCTCCGGCGCCTACGGCCAAATCACCCTCCAGCCCTCCCCCGACGTAACCGAGAACACTAAACTCCTCTACTACCGCCGGATGTGGGTGCCCTGCACCATCTCCGCCTCCATCGCCGCCGTCGGCAGCCTCGACACCAGCATTGGCACCTCCGCCCTCGGCGGCTTCGCCGGCATCACCAACGGCAGCCCAGTCGTCGCCACCAACCAAGGCTGGACGCAGGCCTCCAACATCGCCTACGCCACCACCCTCGTCAACGGCCCAACCAGTCTGACCCTCTCTGGTGCTGTCTTCACCTCCGCGGCCAATGGCACCGCCACCTTCAACTTCGGTGGCGACAACTGGTTCTTAGATGTCCCTGAGGACTACGAGAATGCCATTCTCAGCCGGGCCACCCACCAGTTCCTGTCCGACCTCGGCGCTCCAGAGGGTCGCCTCAGCTACTGGATTCAGATGGCCAACAGTGAGTTCGACGAAGCTCAAGCCGCCAACCAGCGCTACGAGGACCAAGACATCTCCTTCGAGCTTGGAGACCTCGCCCAGAGGCGTGCATGACCATTGTCATCGAGCCCATTAGTGGCGGCCTAGTTACCAGCCGCACTGGCACCGAGCTGGTTCAGGGCGAGCTACAGGCCTGCAATCAGGTCATGTACGTACCAGACACCAACGCCCTCTATCGGGCTCCCGGCGGCCAGCTCTGGAACGTTGTGGCCTCAGCCGACAAGGGCGTTGAGGGCCTTGTCAACTGCCGCTTCGAGGGAGACATCAGTTACCTCGTGGCGCAGGCCAGCGGGAAGCTCTGGACGGCCAACGCGGAAACCAGTGCCTCCACCTTCGCCTCTGCCACCATTAACACCAGTGGCCTCTCCACTGCCAAGCGCCTCGTGGTCGTCCCCTTCGACAACCGCAACTACATCTTCAATGGCGTCGACAATAACCGCGTCATGCTCTCTGGCGGCACCTCCCGTGCGCACGGCCTCTACCCCGTCACCCAAGCTCCCACCAACACCAGTGCCGCGGCCGCGGCTTTCTCGGCGGCGGCCACTGGCTACTACGAGTATTGGGCCACTGAAAGCGTGAAGTGTGACGATGGACAGGAGTTGGAGAGTAGCTTCGCTGGCCTGCCAGTCACCGTCTTCGTCAGCAGTCTTGCCACCGCCCCCATCATCGAGATGGCCGGCGCACCAACCAACCTCTCTCGCGCGCCCTCGCTGGCGGCCATCAGCTACAACATCTACCGCAGTGAGATGAAGACCCTCCAGAATGACACACTCTATCCTATTGGACGCCGTCTTGGCACTGCCACTCCTGTGGATAATGGTTCTGGGTCCATTAAGGCCGTCTTCACAGACACCGGAACAACCAGTTCCACCGGGAACAAAACCGCAGGCTCCAACGACACCGTCATCCTGACCGGCATCACCAGCGCCTTCGGAGGTGGTGCCGGCTCAGTAGCAGACGCCCTCTCTAACGGCGCTGATGCCAAGACTATCACCATCACCCGAGTCAATGCTGGCAGCTTCTCCACGCCGCACTTCGCCGTCCTACCCATCAATAACTTCTCCTTCGGCACCTTCTCCGGAAACATCGTCGGCATCTCCGTCACGGTCACGGCCAAGTGCAGCGTGGCTGACGTGGCAGACATCTTCCTTGTCCCCGAACACCGGTCCGGCTCAACTGGTGGCGTCGATTTCTTCCAGCCCTCTGGCGGCCGAGCCGGCTTCTACCCTAACCTCGCTGGCGGTGCTGCCAGTGACTACACGAACGCAATTGGCGTTGCTGGCCTTCAGGGCAGCCCGGCCTCAAAGCGCGTGACCATCGATAGCACCACAGACAAAGCCTTCACCTTCGGCTCTAACTCTGATGACTGGCTGCCCGGCGAGTTCGCTTGGAAGACCAGTCAGGTAGACAGCAACCTCGGCTTCCACCTTGGTATCCAGTTTAATGCTGGCCTAACCACTACGCCAGTCGTGACCATCAGCGGCCTGACGGCCGTCATCTACTATGCTGGAACGGCCGCCTCGACCAAGCCGGACCAGAAGTTCTACGACGCCGTCATCATCGACGAAGGCGGAGTCAGTCTGCGCTTCGGCGCCAATGGCCTGCCACCCAAGTCCTCAATGGGCTGCGTCTTCGAGGGCTCCCTCTTGGTCGATGACATCGACCATCCGGGCAAGGCCTGCTACAGTATCCCCGGCTCACCGGACTACATGCCGACAGACGTTTACTTCGTGGACATCCCAGCCAACGACGCCTTCACCTTCATGGGTACCGTCAATAACCGAGCGGTCGTGGCCACTATGGGTGGCCTCTGGCGCGTCAACTACCTACCCAATGAGGACGATGCCAGCTTCAGTCGTGGCCGTGCCTTCGAGCGCTATAGCGACACGGTCGGCATCATCAACCCCAGCTGTGCCTGTCTCTTCACAAATGCCATGGGTCAGCAGGAGCTGGCCTTCGTCGACACAAATGGTATCTTTGCAACCAACGCCTATAGCGTCCGGAAGCTCAGCACGGACCTGCGCTGGGTCGGTCCCTCCGGCTCCGTCTTCGGTAACTCCCTTGGCGGTAACATCAAGAACCTCATCATCGCCCTCATCAACGACCCTAGAACACAGACCCTCCGCATGGTCAAGACCGACGGCACAGTCTTCATTGGTAGTTACGCGTCCAAGCATATCAAGCAGGACGGCTCCCTTAAGTGGACGAAGGCCAGTGCCAAGTACAACGACCCCGGTGGCACCGTCCATAACCCGACGGCCGCTATCTGCTTCCGCAAGGTCAGCGGCGCATGGGTTGTCCTCTATGGACAGGACGGGCTGGTCGGAACTGGTGGAGGCTGTGTGGTCCGTGAGGACAGCACCGACACCACCACCTATCACACCCTGCTGGACCCTGCCTCTACGCCCACCTTCACCACCCGGGATATCTACCTGAATGGCATTGGCGGCGAGGCAGAAATCGGCGCAGTCATCATCAATGGCCTAGACCGAGAAACCAGCAACTCAAACAAGAACATCGCCGCTGAAATCACCTTCACCCAGAAGCACACCAATGCCGCTGCAGACACAGCCTCCGTCTCTGAGGTCCCGGGAACAGTGAGCACTAGCCCCCTCGCCGAGACAGGAGTTGGCTCGGTGAATGCGGCCTGCTTTAATGCGGCGGTGGCTCCTACGACCACGGGCATGTTCGAGATTATCGAGTTGGGCTTCCGGGCTGCGGACTTCGGGGAGGAAGAACTCCATGCGTGAGTGGCGCGGCGGAAATAGCGCCGCCTTCGAGGGAGACCAGCGGCACGCCATTGATGCCATCTCGGAACAGCTCTTCGAGTTCTCCACCGGCATCAAGATGCTCAGCAACAACCAGCAGCCCACACAGGGCGGCTCCAACCGCGTCGTTATCGTCAACACCGGTGGCGACTCCGTCACCGATGGCGACAAGGGAGACGTTCTCGTCTCCAGTCATGGCACGGACTGGACCGTCGAGTCCACCGGCTCCGTTATCTACTGTGATGGTATTACTGCCGTCTTGGATGCTCTAGCTTTCCTTGGCACAGCTGGTGGCATCATCCAACTCTCAGTTGGACAGCACCAACTCACCTCCAAGCTCGTCCTCTCCACCACGCAGAGCCTGACGTTGCGTGGTTCCGGCCGTGAGAACACCATCATCTATAGCAATGACTATGCCATCGACCTTCTTAGTGTCCAGAGTAGTAACATCACCATCGAGGACCTGACTGTTCAGCATGGTCTGGTGACTGGGAATGGTTATGGTGCCGTTAGTTGGGGACGCGGTATTGTCATCGAGGCTCCAACTTCTATCTCCGACAATATCAAGGGGCCGTTCATCCGCCGCTGCGTCATCTCCAACACCTCCAGCTGGGGAATCTACGACACGGGCTCGTACAGCCCCGACGACATCTCCTACGGAGATGGCTTCGCCTCCGCCGGCCTGTTCACCAATACGGCTGAGCATCCATTCCCAATCTGGGGCTACACAGATATCGACCCGGCCGACTTGGTGACGCCAATGCTGCGAAAGACGGTCGCCATCAGTTCCAGCACCACCATCAACAGTCGAACCGTGACCTCGGCGGCCGCATTTGCTGTCGTCCGTGTCGGCCAGATTGTGACTGGGACCGGCATCCCGCATAACACACGCGTCGTGGCCAAGGCCTCCAACTCCAGCATCACGGTCTCCAATCTGGCGACGGCCACCAACAACCCGGTGACACTGACGTTCAAGCACACGACCGACTGCGCCATCACCGTCGGCCTAATCATCGAGGACTGTAACATCGGCTTCATAAACTCCGGTGGCGTAATCTTCCTCGGCTACTCCGGCACATCCTCACACCTCGCCAACATCAAGACCAACTGCTACTCCTTCGGTAGTTATACTGTCCATAACACAACGACGCCCACGACCGCCGTCACACAGGGGCACATCCACTACTATGGGCGGTCAGTCGAGGCGAATTATGGTCTTGTCCTACAGACGCCAAGTATTCAGGGCGCACCATCTGGGGACTTTGTCACTCATGCTGACACCGACGGCACAGTGCTCTCTTTCAGCGCATCGCAAGGTGTTGATGTCTATAAACTCTACGTGGAAATCCTATCTGCAAACTGTTCTGCTGGAGTGGACTGGCGCATTGGGACAGTAGGCCGACTTGATAATGATAACAATGGCTATCGCCAGTACTGGATTATCACCGGCGCCTCCAATGACATTAACTTCTATGGCCCCAGCTTTATCACACAGGTCACAAACTCTGGCGACACAACCGATGGCTATCCCGTGCGCGTCGTCCGCTCCTGTGAAGGCGGGTTCGGCTTCACTTTCCACGGCGGCCGTGTCGTCCATAAGCGTAAGGTCTACACATCTGGTGCGGTCGCCCCATTCACAAATGGGTCATACTACCCAATCCCAGAGTTTGGTAATAGCACTTCTCAGCCGTGGGATGATGATGACTTCCTACTCGACGCGTCTTCCGACGGTGACATCGGCCACCCCATTCTAATTGACAACTTCCATGTCGTGAACAATCAGGGGGCGGTCCGGGAGCCCACCGTCTCCAACAGTTCAAGTATCTCCACGCGGCTGGCATTCCGCATGCGGAATAACGACCGCAACTTCCAGTTCGGCAAGTGGGAGGACGTGGACCGCATCGCTACCGGTAGTGGCGGTATTGCAACGGTTAATGACCTATCCACTAAACGAGGTCTGGCTGGCCCCTTCCTCAAGCGCGGCGAGTTCGGCTACGTCATGGGTTCTGCCTTCACGTCTGTAGCCCATGTCCAGAAGGCCATCGGCACGAACATCCTCACTGCTAACGATGCCAACTTCACCGGCCTTATTGTTGGCATGTCCGTCAGTGGTAATGGCATTCCAGCCAACTCCTATATCACTAGCGTGGCTGGAATGCCCAACACAGTCACCATCAACAACAACGCCACAGACTCCAACATCGACACCATGACCTTCACCAGTATTGGCGCCGGCCAGCGTGAGGGCCTATGGGGCTTCTGCGCGGTTGAGAACAACTGGCGGCAGATTCCGTGGATTCGCAAACACACTAGCTCATGGTCTATCACACAGGCCGGCGACATGTGGATGCGCTTGAATGGTAGCCCCACGAATAGTCTATATCCCAACGCCGAGTTCAACTGGTACACCAATGGCGCATGGAATTCTGTCTTCGGCCTGCCCCGTACCACTACAGTTGCCGGCGACCTACCCTACTACTCCGCCACGGACACGCCGGCCCGCCTTGCCCTCGGTACCACGGACTACCTCCTCACTGCCGGTGCCTCTGCGCCTAGTTGGGCCGCCCCGGAGTTCAAGGACACCCTCTTCCGCGTCGTTGACAACGCCGACACAACCAAGAAGTTCGCCTTCGAGTGCTCCAGCATCACAGCTGGCTCGACGAGGACGGCGACGGTTCCGAATGCGTCAGGCACGCTAGCAATGATTGACCTCGCCCAGACGTGGAGCGCGACCCAGACCATCAAGGACACGCAGCTCAACATCGTCGATGACGGTGACGTCAGCAAGATTCTCGCCTTCCAGTGCTCTGGCATCTCCGCCTCGACGACCCGCACCATCAAGATTCAGGACACCAACGGCTCGGCTGTCGTGGTCGGAAACACCACAGCCGCTTCTGGAACCCTTGGTTCCGTTAGCCTGACTGGCCAGACCGGCAGCCTCGCGGCCCAGACCCTACTGACTGGCAACACCACAAGTGCCGGCCTCTACCGCGTCTCACTCTACCTCAAGTGCACCACTGCTGGTTCAGGCGGCGCACAGGTGAGCGTGGACCTGACATGGAACGACGGCTCGGCCCACACCGACACAATCCTCCTCACCTTACTAGACGGTAGTGGGGCCATCGGTCAGGGATTCCTACCACTAGTCACACTTAATAAGGCCGCCTTTGGTGCGGACGTCATCAAGGTCACCGCCTCCCAGAATGTCACCTTCACAAGCACCGTCGTCACTACTGGCAGTCCCCAATACGCAATCGAAGCCCGCATCGAAGCACTGGGCTAATCCGTGATATACTTGTCAAAAGGAGCTTTCTAATGGCAGTTCCTGCTGCAGCGGCTAGTTGGATGGGAGGCCCTTGGGGGCTGGCGGCTGGTGCCGGCATGTCCCTCCTACCCGGCCTCTTCGGCGCTCTCTTCGGCCGTGGCGAGGACCCCCGCGTCCTCCGCCAGCGGGCCCTAGCGGAGCTGGACCCAAACGTCATCGAGGGGAATGCGAACCGCTTCTTCTCACAAACCCTTAACAGTCCGGCCTTTAACATGGCCCGGTCCCAGACCATTGCCGGCGGCCAGCAAGCCATTGGCTCCATCAGTCGCCACCTTGCCCAGACCGGTCTCGGCCGCTCCGGCGTCGGCACAGCCATGCTGGGCGCCGCCGCGGCCGCCCCAGACATCCAGATGGGCCAGCTCACTAGTCAGGCTTGGGAAGCAGCCATGGGCAACGCGCAGGGGCTCGCACGCGCACGCGCGGGCGTTTATGGTGGGATGCCCCGGCAGGAAGGGCTTGGCCTGCCCTTGACAAGTGCTGGCCTGAACGCCTTCCTGCCTTTCATCTTCCGCCTCCTCGCTCAGCAGCAGGGCCTTAAGGACCCGTCTGGAGCCAACCCGTAATGGCGAACATCCTAGCGAACCCTCTATGGGAAGAGCGGACCGCGGCCGCCGCCAGAATGGCCGGCATCCCTGACCAGTTCCTCAGTAGCTTCTATCGACAGATGGCGCTGGAGAGTGGGAACTTCGACCCTAGCATCATCAGCGGCCAGCAGGCCAGCCCAGCTGGCGCTCGTGGTCTGGCCCAGTTCATGCCGGACACCCTGAAGGACTTCCCGCACGACCCGACGAACTGGCAGTCTTCCCTGAACGCCGGCGCCCAGTATATGGCGCGGCTCTTCCAGCGCACCGGCAACTGGGGGCAGGCTCAGGCCGCCTATAACATGGGCCCGGGCAACCTTCAGAAGTTCCTGCACGGCGACATCTCCCTGCCGCCCGAGACAGCTGCCTATCTTGACACGACTGGCTCGGCGGCCCAGTTCAGTGGTAGTGCTCCAGAGCTTCCAGTAGTCGATGTCCAAAGCACCTTCCCATCGCTGTCCTCGATGGTCGGTAATGCCATGCAGCACATGAGCACAAACATGGCGGACATGCTCGGTCAAGCTCAGGCAGACCGCATTGCAGCTGAGACGCAGCGTGACCAATATCAGAAGCAACTTGATACAATGGGTCAGCAGCCTGCGCCGCAGAACGACCCGAATGCGGAGTTTGTCACGCGCCTCATGGGCGGCATCAGTCAGGCCCTCTCACCCCGCATGGGCGGCCAGCAACTCGCCGAGAACACACTTGAGGGCCGGCTTCAGGGCATCAGGGACCAGCGCCGGCAGAGCATGGAAGTGCTCGCTAATAAGCTCCAGATGGCTGCGGGCATTGCGGCTAAGGCTGGTGAGCATGAGAAGAGTGTATCGCTCATGGCTAAGTATAACAATGTCCTCAAGGACCTTGAGCTGCACATGCAGACCTACGGCCTTGAGACGGACCGCACGACTGCTCAGGCTCACCAGACCTCCGCGCAGGCTGACCTAGTCCGCGCCCTCACCTCTGGCAACAATCAGCCTATCGACAAGACCATCCTCACTGAGGGTCTGCAGCCATTACAGGCAACGAAGGCCGCACTTGAAGCGGCCCTCCTGCGGAATGGTAAGGACAAGTTCAAGGGTAAGGAGATGATGTCCATCCGCCGCAAACTGGCCAACACCAACCTTCTTATCAACACGGCTATGGATAGTTTCCAGCAGAAGGGAGTAATGCCTGACCTGACAGCGGCTGATGTGCTGGACCAGCATGTTCAGGAGAGCGTGGCTGGCGCACAGAAGGCCGGCTATAGTTTGCAGCAGGCCCTGAGTCTGGTTGACAAGATGCCGGGTAATGACGAGCAGTGGAAGCTCGGACAGGAAGGCATCACAAAGCACGAGTTCAAGATGGCCCTCATGAATGCGTGGCCGAAGCCGCAGCCCGCTGCTGGTCCGGCTAGTGGTGGTGTTCCTGCAGACCCAAGTGGCCCAGCCCCACTGAGTGATGCAGCAGTCGCCATGCGTTTCCTAACTGCAGCACGTAGTGGCGCGATTAAAGAGGCTGGTGGTCCCCCCTTGCAGATTGCTGACAAGATTCGAGCCATGGTTGAGGCACATGTTCCACCTGCCATGATTGTCAAGTTCATTAAGCAGCTCACTAATCGCGTTCCTATGGAAACCGTTCCTGCCAGTACCTTCCATCAATAAATGGCTGACGTCTTTGCAAACGCGCCCCCGCCCAGTAAGGCGGGAATCGACTTCCCAGACATGGGTGACCTCTTCTCTGGCGGCATTGTCTCGAAGGCCATGGATGTACTGGCTCTCCCGAATTATGCAGCTGCTGGGGCCGTTGACTATGCTCTAGAAGGACAGAACCCCTTCGCCGGAGCGGTCGAGGGTCTGAAGACAAGAGAGTCCTTCATTGACGTCCTCGACAAGCGTGGCGCCCCCAAGTGGCTAAGCATTCCAGTCGGGCTAGCGGCTGACATTGCGGTTCCAACCGTCCCCGGTATGGGCCTCCTGAAGGGCGCAAAGGTCAGCGCTCTGGCCCGCATTGCTGGGGTGGCGGAACGCCATGGTGCCATGGCTATCGAGGACGCCATCCGTATTGGTGCCGAAGGCCGGGCACCCGCCGAGGCCGCCGCAGAAGGTGCGGCCCAGACCTTCATGCGCGGCATGAACGCAAGGGATGTGTTCCGGGCAACCGGCGACGCAGAGGCTGCCCGGGTTGCGGCCCGGGCCGGCGAAGAACTGGGCTTCGTAGACCACATGAAGAAGCTCGCCAACGCCGACACTCCGCCCAGCCCCTCGACGGCCGGCGCATGGCTGCGGGCCGGACAGGCCATCACTGACCGGCTGGTCCGCTCCTTCGGCGGGTTTGTCGAGAGTCATCCCATGTTCAAGGGACTGGGCAAGCCCTTCGTCGAGCGCATGGGCGTACAGGGCGACATCCAGCGCGTCCTTCTGGGCGTGGGCAAGGAGCGGGCTGATGAGATTACCCGCATCCTCAAGCCCGAGGACCACACCAACTGGTGGCTCGCCGCGCAGGGGCTGGCCGAGCCAGCTAATGAGGATGTGGCCAAGGCCGTCCAGCTCACGAAGCTATGGACGGATGAGAACTTCGCTGCGCTCTCCAAGCGTGGCGCTAGGCAGACTCTACCAACTGCCACCATCGCCTATCGAAGGATGGGGGCGGACCAGAAGGCGGATGTCCTACGCTTCCTAAAGGAGTTGGAGGCGGAAAGTGGGATGGTCGACCCTAGCCTAACCTTGAAGTCGGCCTATGCACAGGTTGGTAATCGACCAGTAGCACAACACAGGATTGATATGTTGGAGATGACAGGGGAGGGGCGGCTGGCCCTAGACATCTTCAAGAGCGCGGGGGAAATCACGCCGGGCGGCATCGTCAAGATTCCCATCCGCAAGGTCAACGCATATCTTCCGGCCATTAAGACGGCTGCAGCAGCCACGCGGGATAGTGAGGCTGGCCTCCGTGACCTAGCGACTAGCATCAAGCGGTATGGACCGGAGTTGACGCCGGAGCAGGCTTATGCGGCGGCGGGGCAGATTCTGAAGGAGCGGGCCACCGAGATGGGAGACATCCGGAAGAGCCTGCAGCACGCCCGCGGCGAACAGATGACGGCGGAAGCAGCTAATGACTTCGTGCATGACCCCAAGCAGATTCTGTATAAGATGGCTAGCGATAATGCAGACCTCATCTCTGGAGCTGAGGCTTGGGGTGGGAAGGGAGAGCTGTTCGACGCACTGCGGATGGACCTTGCTCGGGCACACGGGCTGGCGGGAGTGGGCGGCGCGGATATGCTGGCACCGCAGGCGTATCGGGAGGCAGACGAGACGCTGACCAAGGCCTATGCCATTAGGAATGGGATGTGGCGGGATGAGATGAATCCGGCCCTCCGGGTCCTGAACACCATCTCCGACCACATCTTCCTTGGGCCGAGAACGGTCCTCATCCAGCCCACCACCCTGACGAACAGTGGGGCGCTAAGCGGGGTTGGGAACTCATTCCTAGCGATTCAGGAGGCCGTCACGAGCGGGCCTATCCGTCGGCTTGTTGAGCGACTGGGTGCGCATATCCCGACGATGTTGGATGCCGTCGATGCCGCCCGGGGCCTGAAGAAGCTCAGCCGGTGGAACCCCATCCTGAACATGGTCGGGAAGACGGACCGTGGGATGCGTGTGACGGCAGCCGTGGCTGGCGGCCTGCACGCAGCGGAGACTGAGGAGAAGGTGCTGGCGGCAGTTCGGGCTGGGAATATGGCGAAGGCGGAGAAGATGGCCGGCTTCCTACAGCGGACCCACGGCATCGACACGGCTGGCCTGCTGAGAGGGGAGGCACTATCTGATGACGCCATCATGCAGGCAATGACCAGTAGCGCGCATATCACGAACTTCACGGGAGATGTGCTGGCGCTACCGAAGGCGTTCCAGAGTACCAGCGGAAAGTTCTTCCTGAAGTTCAAGCAGTACGCCCTACAGCAGACGCACTTCATTGACCGGCTAGCCAATGAGGCGTTGGTCCATAAGAACTGGGGGCCGCTATTGCGGTATGCGGCGATGTTCCCGTGGGTGTATCACAATGTGCTGCGGACAGTTAACACGCTTAAGAATCAGGAGAAGCAGAACACGCCAGAGGATGGCATCAACTACCTGAAGGACATGCTGATGATTGGGGCCCTTGGGTATGTTGGAGATGTGACGCAGGCCATGAGCAGTCCGTCCGAGGCGCTGGGCTTGGGCTTCATCGCCGGGCCGAACGCAGCGGCAATTGTCAAGGGTCTGCAAGGTACGTTCGCCATGTTGCCCGGACCGAATCAGGACTTCAGCAAGGCTCAGGAGAGCCTCATCCCCCAGAGTGTCAGACAGGTCAAGACCTTCCTAGAGAATGCCCAGTGAACATCCCGAAAGGCGCCAGAGAACTTGGAGTAATCCTCGGGCTGCTGGTTCAGGTTGGCAGTGTGTGGTATACTGCTGGCCGTATCGAGCAGCGCATCATTGCCCTAGAGGCCCGTGTGGGCCGGATTGAGACACATGAAGATTCCCGGCTTAACAACCCTCAGACGAGCCGCCTCGGCCGTCAATCCTATCCCCAAAGTGGAGAACGTAGTCGTGAACGCAATCATTCAGGACCTAATCAAGAAGTTCCTGTCCAGTGGGCTGAAGAGCGTGGCAACGGCCCTTATTGGCGCTTTGGGTCTTATGCTTGGGGCGCCCGCCCCGTCGGACCAGACTGGGGCTCTTATCTGGACCGTAGTCTTAGTCGCTATCCGAGCCCTTATCAGCGCTCTGACTCAGTTCGTTCAGAAGTATCAGGCGGCGAACGCCCTCAAGGCGCTCAAGCCGTAACCCATGAGTGAAGACACCAGACCCGAATCTGCCCCTAGAGCAGCAGGACGAAGACACCCTGCTAGCCATGCTCATCTGGGGCGAGGGGCGTGGCGAGCCAGCCATTGCAAGAGTGGCTATAGCCCACGTTCCTCTGACACGCGTACAAGTGCGTGCGGCATCTGGCAAGGTACCTTCCTATTCACTGGCTCAGACGATTTTGCGCAACGTGAATGGGAAGGTCTATCAGTTCAGTTGTTTCAATCCCAGCGACCCCAACCGCGAGAAGCTCCTCCATCCAATCGAAGCCGAGGGCCTCGGGTTGTGGGCTGCCTGCTGGACTACTGCTATCGAGGCCATTGAAGGTCGGAGCGTGAATCCCGCCCCGGGAGCTACGCACTATGTGGTGCGACGTCTCTGGTCTCGCCCGACGGCGGTAGGCCGCAGGCCCCTCTGGTTCGAGAAGCCCAACGTCGACTCCGGCGTCACCAAGTTTGTCGCCGCCATCGCTAACCATATCTTTGCGAGGACCGCATGAAAAGGACGTTCAAACGCTGGCTCGGCGCGGCGGCACTGGCTCTTGGTTTGGGCTTTGTCAAGCCAGAGTCGGTGGCGGCGGTGGCCGGTATCACAGTTGATAGCATCAAGACATATCCTACCTACCACAATGTCGGCGTCCGCGTCTACTACAGCGGCGACGACGATAGCAACTCCGTCTGCACTGGGTTCGTGTGGAAGCCGAACGTAACCAATGATAGTACGTCGGTTAAGGACACGATGTCCTTCTACCGCGTTAGCCAGTCAAACGTAATGAGTTCAGTGGCCAAGCGGTTCTGGGCCACGAGCATCATGTGGAACGGGCAGGACACCACCGTTAAGTTTGACGTGGCCGTGACAGATGCTGGTGGCTGCACTAACTGTCCGAAGGCCAGCCCCGGTTATCTCTCCAATGCTAGCTGGACACCCAACTCTGGTTATGGGTCAGTTCAGACGTGGAAGGCGCCGAACCAGATTGTGGTCGGGAAGCAAATCTGGATGGGCCCCTACGGCGATGACTTGAATAGTGGGTTAGACGCGGCGCATCCTAAGCGGACGTTCAATGGTGCACTGACGGCCATGACCACAGCCGGTGACCAGCTTAGACTACTCTCCGGCACGTACTACACAATGCTTACGGACTCCTTGTATGTGAGTCCAGACAGCAAGAATGGCGCTGGGCCCAACGCCCGATACAGTGTCGTCGGCGAGCCGGGTGTAGTCATCAGTGGGGCGGACACAGTCGCCATTAACGCGGCTAACTGGGTTGGGCAGGACATGGGTGGGGGCATTGTTGGCTACTATGCTGACTTTAGCACTAACCCTATTTGGCCCAGAGGAATCGTCATTGGCGACACGGCCAGACTCTATCCGTACCAGACGCAGGCTCAGCTGGCTGCCGATTCACAGCATGTGTTGCAGAGTGTGGGTGGGGCATTCTGGGTCGCAAAGGATGGGAAGACTGTCATTATCAGGCCGGGCGACCACATGGCTACTCACGGAACGGGAGTGGGAGACCCGCTATCTCAAGACTTAGATGATGGTAGTGCACTTGTTAGAGCGTTTAGGAAGGACGGCGCCTTCAGGATTGAGAGTGCCTTCTGGCGTATCGACTCGCTGACCTTCAGGGACTTCGGAGCGGGCATCCATGACAACTTCCTGACTGGTGGTCCTGTTGCCATGACCAATCAGGGAGGTCTAATTGAGAACTGCGTCTTCAAGGATAATGGTAGGCCGCCTATCTCCTTCCGCTACTACTTCGATGGGACGCAACTCAGAACACACGGCAATACAGTTCAGTACTGCCAGTTCCTAACGCATACATATGGGCAGACATGGGGTGGTGCAGCGAATCTAGTTGGCTATCTAAATACTTCTGCCTTGGGATGTACGGCTGGACCGGATAGCCTTGTGTGCAATGAGGCCAGCAAAATCTGGCCGGGCATTTTCCTAGAAACTGGGCGCGGCCATGTCATCCGTTGGAATACAGTGCGTGGAGGGTCAGACTCCTTCGTTCGCTGCCCACAGGGGGATGATGCCAGCCCAGATACTCTGGGTTCTGCCTCTAGCGACTGCGACGTCTACCAGAATGACATCCTAAACATGGGGGATGATGTCATTGAGCCGGACGGCACTCCCGGCATTAACAACCGCGTTTACAAGAACCTGATTCGTGGCGGCCACACCGGCTTTAACTGGTTCATCACAGTCGGGCCCTTCTACTTCGTCTATAACACACTTATCAATACCGATGCCTTCGTTCTACCTCGTGGTACGACGGCTCCTCGTGGAGAGCCTAGCGGCCACGTAATCATCGCCAATAACACGGCAGTCTGCAACACAGGCGATGCCGCCGCCCTCTGGGCCCAGCCGCAGAATGGAGTCAGTAATCAGTACCGCAACGTCAAGGTCTACAATAACCTACTCGTTGGCAAGACCAGTGCATGGTATGAGGCTGGAAGCGTTAGCAAGAACGAGTTCAACTTCAATGGCATCTACGTTCTGAGTGGGACCGGCTTCTCTAAGACCAACTACTCAACTGAGAGGACACAGACTCAGTTAACTGCTTGGCGCGACAGTAGTTATACGCAGGGTAAGCAGGACCGCTGGCTAACCAGCCTGTTGTTTGCAGATACTACGCGGGCTGGTGGGGTGGACTATTCACCCACTGCGGCATGGACCAAGGTGTTCAGGACGAATGCCACAGACTCGGCTGGTCGGTCGATGCCCGGCATCAACACGAACATCAAGCACGCTGTCTCCAGCTGGAAGAACAACACCAGTGGCAGCAGCGATAGCACCTACTACGGCGCTTGGAAGGTGAACGGGATGCGGCTAGAAGGGCTACTCCCGGCTATTGCGGTAGTTAGCAGGCACGGCTTCCTCTGGCGCTTCTTCCACCTTCAGTAAGGAGATACAAATGCCCGTCCCGGCCTCAACCCACATTTGGATGCTAGATGCTGGTGGTTCAACTACTGGCTCGCCGCCGACAGCAGCGGCGGCCGGTTATCCAGCCAACTACTACATCGTGATTGATGACATCCTGCTGTCGATGACATCTGGAGCTGCGGCAGATGTCTATGTTACGGTCAAGGCAGATGACACTAACGTTCTTATGAACATTGGGAAGACCTTCCTCGCCGCCGAGACAGACACCTTCCACCTCCCCTTCCCGAAGGGATTCGTCCTACCCAAAGCAACAAAAAGCGCGACTGGTGGAGGCCGCATTGATGTACATAAGGAGGGAGCCTATACCAGTAACGCGTTATTCACGTTTGTTGGCTCTCCTGCGGCAGGCATACTAACAGTCTCTCTGCGGTACCTGTCACCGGCTGAGATTGGAGTCTAGGAGCCACTATGCAAGCACTCAAGGCTTCTCCTCACATCCTTACAGTGGATGCGGTGCTTACTGGAGTTACTCTACCGACTCCAGATGGTAGCTTCAAGCTACCAGCCAACTACTTCCTCGTTATCGACTCCATCACTTGCTCACTCGTCTCTGCTGGAGCAGAGTCAGTAGGTGTTGAAGTTTTTAACGATGAAAACATCTCTGTCTATAAACTGGCCCGTGATATTGGGGCGAATACACGGGACGTTCTTCACGTCTCATTTCCACGAGGCTTAATCATTAGTAAGCAGACGACTACACCCGGAACTGGACAGACATTTAGCTATCGTGGGATGGGCACATACACGCCGAGTTCATTGCTGTTTGTTATTGGGTCGCCATCTACGGCAGTGGTTACGCTGACTTACCGGTACGTGGCGCCTTCGGACTACTAACGACAACCTCCTCAAACATCTCAGCAATGTGGGCACCCAGCTTATTCAGGCTGAGGTTTCCGCCCTGCTGCTGAGCGATGTGATAGCCTTCCTGAATCTTCGCCTGAATGGCAGCTGAGAGACTCTCTCGCTGCCATTCGCGCTTTACCTGATACGTCGCCATGTCAGACCTTTGGGTTCGGGGTAACAACACAACCATCTTTGATTTCGAAGTCCATGAAGCTGTTCCGGGCTAGCAACTTCATCTCTTCCGTCCACATTACGGCAAGTCGTCTGAACTCCGCGTCTGCGTGAGGACTGCCCCGCAGTGCGAGCATCTGACGGAGCGCCCGGACATTTCCTGTGACAACGATTCTAGTCGCTGTTGCGTTTGGTAGAGCAGCCCGCGCGCACTCCCGACCTCGCTTCGTATCCGGTAGAGCCTTGACGAGAGTAGCGTACTCAGCGGCAGCGAAGCAACAGAAGGACTCGAACTTTGCTCGGGCGGCGAGATTGCCCTCTTCGAGGAGGAGAGGCGGGATGACAAAGTCCGGCTCCTCCGTGACGTATCTCTGCGAGAGCTGAGAGAACGATAGATGTCTGTGGCGTACAAGTTCATGAGTAAGAGAACGGCTAATGCCACGAATGCCAAAGGTGAAATTAGCATGCTCAAGAACAGAGCCGTGACCGCTAGCCAGAATGTTTTCCAAGTACTCGGCATTCGTTTTCCTGCCCTTTCCATAGCTCCAGTAGCAGGCCCTGCCAGCCGTCTCGGCCAGCTCATCAGGCGGGCAGTTTAGGTAGGCAGCAGGCCAACAGGAGACCTGAATGGTATCGTTCTGCCAACCATGCGTGCTCTGTGGCCATGGGGTGCAGAGGACGTGGATTTCCGGGGCCTCCCAGAACTTCATCGCTGCTCCTTGAACTGCTGGCCAGTGGAGGAGACCAGCCGGGCGTAGGAACCATTCGGGGGGGCGGGGTTGCCCCAACTCGTAACCTTCTGGTCTGGCTCAAAGGGAACATTGTGGTAGTAGAGCATGTAGGGGCAGTTCACGACACTGATGCCAACCTCAATGCTCTTCTGGATGAACATAGCGTCGCGGAAGCCTTGGTTGTTATCGAGGATGAAGGTGGTTCCGGGATAGGCCGGACTCTTCAGGGTGCCCTTCTCCGGAGGTGTGGGGAAACCGCCAAGGTCTAGGAAGACCTCCCGCTTAACGATGAAGTTGCCCAGCGTGCTGTCACAGGGTTGCCACTGACAATAGGGGCGGTCGTTCCAGCGACACCAGACGATGTCCGTCCCGAAGTCCACCGCCCACTTGAGCATTAGCTCAAGGTACTTCGGGTGGTAACTGTCATCCTGACTCATGAAGGCCAGCCAGTCGGAGCTGGAGCGCTTGGCGAACTCGTTGTGCTTGCGGTAGCCGAAGTCCGGCTCGCCCGGGAACACGTCGCTATAAACCACACTTAGGCCCTTGGGCGGACTCCATTGCGGGCAGGTGCCGGACATGCCAACACAGACCTCAGTCGGCAACAGGGTCTGGGCTGCTATGTTCTTTAGGATGCTGTCCGGACTGCTGTCGTGAATTGCGCAGATAATCGAGATTGTCGGGGACGGTGTCTGGCTGCTCGCTATAGTCGAAGGGGAAGTAGCCAGTTGGCCGTTTATCAAAGGCTCGACACTTGGGACAACGCTCGGAGCAACACTTTCCATGGGGACAATCCTCTAGGCAGTGGGACATTTCTTTGTCCAGCCGGGCCATTGGCCCTGTTCACAGGTAAGCAGAATGAGGGCGTAGTTAACGATGTCGTAACAGGTATCAGCGATGGACTCGTCTGACTCGGTCGCGCCCTTGCCCTGCATGACCAGCTGGTCCAACCGAGCTAGCTTGTCATCCATGCGGACGAGCACGCCGACCGGGCCACGGCGAGCGATGTTGCCCGAGCCGTACTTCCGCTGTCGAGCCTTGAAGATATCATGACAGCGAACGAAGTGGTCCGCCATGGCTTGCTCAAGTGTGGGCTCACCAGAGGCGCCATCACAGACGAGAGTAGTGGTCACAGGATGTCCTTGACTTTTGAGTCGCGTCGGTTAACGATATTGATACCATAGACTTGTCGTTCTGGATTAGCTTGCTCGGCCAGCTCGATGGCTTCGGTGAAGGAGCGAGCCCGGACATAGATGGTTGGATAGGGCTGCCCCATGAAGGACGCAATTGGGTCCTGCTCGTGGAAACTGGACTCCCGGGGCATTAGGGAGATATGGTAGAGCTTGTGGCTGAAGAGGTCGTGAGACATGGGTTCTCCACTCCGTGAACGATGTTCTTCGCATCGCAGTATAGCCGGGCATCGGTATAGCAAGCGTCAGGCGTTGGATAATCCGCGGTCCAGAAACGGCGAACAAAGCCTCTACTAGCCGGATGCTTGGCTGCTCCGACTACCACCCACGCCATGATGGTGTCGGGGCTATAGCCGGGCTCAGGCCGCAACTCGTACATCAGTCATTTCTCCCCAGCTAATGCGGCTGGACTTGGGGTTGGCCGGACAGGTGAAGCCGGGCGCAATTTCCGGAAACTCCTGCTGCATGATGTCCACGATGCCAGCCAGAGCGGCTGTTTCGTGCTCCACGGGAACCTCCATTAGGACGTCGTCGTAGACGGTCAGGAGCAAGTTGCCGTTGAAGCCCGAAGCGAGCCGCTCCAGCTGGGGCAGCATGGTCCAGAGCATGATGGCACCAGTGCTCTGGATGAGGGTGCTCATCGCGGACGGCGCCGGGAACTTCTGGTGCGGGAAGTAGCGGCGGAGGCCGAACGGGTTCTCGACGTACCTTTGCGCTTGGGCGGTGGCAAGGACTCGGTGACGGTAACCAGCGGCCGCAGAGTAGGTTCGGTCGAAGCCGGCCAGAAGCGCGTCACACTCAGCAAGGGAAAGTTTGTATCCTTTGGCCGCGAAGGTATTCTGAAGCGTTCGTCCTCCGGCCAGATAGCTCCAGCCGTAGAAGGCGTTCTTGGCTCGGACTTTGTCGATGCCGAGACGTTCCGCGTTACGAGAATGGATGTCTCCGTTACAGTCCTCAAGGAGAACTCTATCTCCGGAGAGCCATCCCAAGATGCGAGCCTCTTGCTGGGCGAAGTCAGCCCCAACAAAACACATTCCCGCGGATGGACAATAAATGCGTCGGGCACGGGTGGGCTGGTTGAATAGATTTGGGTCCTTAGCAGTGATGCGCCAAGTACCTGCAATTCCCTTGCCAAGTAGGTCCTCATCCTTGTAAGCAGGGACAAAGGACGGGTGTACCCGACCATCTCCTCCCACCGGCACCAAGGCATAAGTCTCCAAGTCCTTGAGACTCCGCTTAACGGATTGTAGAAGGTCCAGAAGAGAGGCATGTTCTGGATAATCGGTCCGGAGGCGAGACAGAGCCAGCGAATCGGTGGACTCGGCGCCGTCTTTGTTGTAGGGGAGGTCCATCCCGAGCCGTCGGAATAGGCCCTTGAGTTGGTGAGGGGAGTTAGGACTGACGCCGCCTGTGCGGCTTGTCCAATCTGCGAGAAGAAACTCCGACTGTTTGCGGAGTTCATCGACCCACTCAGAGCGGCGGCCCTCGTCCAAGCGGATGCCACAGCCTCCCATCCGGATAAGGGTCGGTAGGGCGGGCATGATGCGCCCAGTGAAAAGGGCATGCTGCCCAGTGGTCCGAAGCTGCTCATCTTCAACCTCCCAAAGTTCATAAGTGCGGACGGCATCAATGGCATTATACTTCGCTGGGTCTTCCTCGTCTAAGTGCTTCCATCGAGGGCAGTCGAGATATAGAGATGCGGCAGCGTTAAGACCTTTGGGGAGGTCTGGCTGGAGGAGAGCAGCGGCCAGCATTGTGTCGAAGACGGGTCCGGTAATAGGAGCACCAGCTCCCCCCAAGCGGGGGATGTCAAACCCTCCGTTGTGAAAAAGCGCGAGCGTCCCTTCCCGGGCCAGTAGGGTCCTGACCAAATCTCTGGCAGTGCTAGACCAAGGGATAGAGAAGGCGTCGTCGTCCTTGGCGACCCCGAGTCGGGTGATGCCATTGCTTATGCCTCCAGTTTCGATGTCAACGGCGATGACTGGACTTCTGGCCCAGAGGGTGGCAACTGTGGAATATCCCTGACGGGCCGGTCGGAGTTCCCCCCGGAGCGCGCGCCCCGCTTTCTGGACTTGGGCGTTGAGGATAGGGGCCGTAGCAAGCCCGGTACGAAGAACACCCGCAGGGTGGAGGGCTGGAATGCAGAGTCCCCGGAAGGGCGGGGGCGGTGTGGTTTGCCGGACTTTGACGAGGCGCGGGTCGCCTTTCCGGTGATTCTTGGTGTTGGTCTTGTACTCTGTATGAACGAGCACAGTGCGGTCCATTGCACGGAACTCAGAAGGAGAAAGGAGGTAACCACCCCACGCGTTGATGCCGCCGTCAAGGCCAGTGAAACGTCGGAAAGCGTCCCCACCAAGCACGAGAGCGACCCGTCCGCTGAAGTCTGCAACAGCGTTATCAAACCGGTCCCACCAGTCGGTGAGTTGGTCTTTGCTCGGGCCACCGGTCGACGCTTGCGGCCACTCGCCGATGATGTTGAGGATGTACGTGTCCGCACGGTCATAGCCAGCTCGCTTGAGCATGGACCAGAGCAGGCGACCTGCTGGTCCGATAAAGGGTCGGTCGGCCTCTAGCTCCTCGCGTCCCGGAGCCATGCCAACAATCATCAGTGGAGATGTCGGGTCACCCTCACGCCAGCAACTCAAAAGGGCCTCGGAATTTTGGGCAGGAAGATGGGCGTGATTCTGTCTGGCATGAGGGCTGTGCCGTAGGCCTCGTGGTAGTCTGAGGTAGCAAGGGCAAAGGCGTCGAAGGCCAGTGGTCGGTTACAGTAACACTGGCAGCGGCCTAGGCCACACTTGGGGCACTTGTCTCGGCAGCAGGGATAGTCGTTCACTCATGGCCTCCGACGTAGCAGATGATTTCAGGATGCTCAATGACGGAGAGCATGTTAACACAACCCCGCATGAAGTGGAAGTCCGCTTCGTAAAGGTTCTGTGACATCCACTTGGGAAGGTCGGGGCGGTTAGGAACGACGAGTTGTGGACCGCCAACCTGTGAGAAGGGGATGCTGGCCTTGGCGTCTTTGGTAGCGCCGCCATTGTACTTCATAGCAAACATGTGACAAGTCAGGTTGTCGGACGGGAGGGCGTGCAGAACGTCGTAGGCATCCTTGCCGGGGAGGTCGTCATCATCGAGGAAGACCAAGAGCTGGCCGGTGGCCTTGGCCATGCCGAGGTCTCGTTGAGCGTTGCCGTATATAGACTTACGGCTCTTGCAGGTCCAGTAAGTCACGCCCGCTGGAGTGGGCAGCCAGTGCGGAATAGTGTCTCCATCGATGACCACGATGTGTTCGTCGCCCTCAGCCCGCATCGCCGAGACAGCGTCGATGGTCTGGTAGAGTGACACGCGCTCTAGAGTGGTGGGCGTGATGATGGAGAGGGTCATTCTGATGTGGCGGTGTAGCGTTTGAGTCCACAACGTGGACAACCTAGAACGTGCTCTAGATAAGAATCAGGAACTGGTTTACCCGTTCTTGGGTCATAGCGATAGAGGGACTTACTTAGCCGATGCTGCTGGTGTTCAAGGAGCCCACCACAGTCATGGCAATACTTAGGAGTAAAGCCGAGGGGAGTGCCACCAGCTGCATTCCAGTAAGAGTACCAAGCTAGGTCATCTAGGTTAATCATTTCTTGGGGACCTTGATGATGGGTTTGTGGCCGTAGGGGCAGTACCACTTTCGGGAGCGTCCGTCGGCCGTGAAGGGTCCAACCATGGGCTTCTTACAGGTTGGGCATCTCATAGGCCGGGACGGATGGAGTGGTTGGAGAGCACGTCGATGGCCTCACGCTCAGCCGTTAGCTCGATGGTGAGGGCTGAGATGCGCTCCATGAGGGGGACGGGGTCGATGGGCGGCTTGGTCTGGGCGAACCAGCCAGAGCCATGGCGCTCGCGGGAGTTCCAGTCGCGGACACGGGCCAGCTCAGCCTTCAGGTCGGAGAGGAGGGAGCGGCGGACGTTGTAGCGGCCAGCACGGTCCCATGCTTCTTTGCCGCCGGCTAGGGCGACGATGTAGTCTGGGTCAGTCATTAGGGGGTACCGAAGGGGTTATGTTTGGTGTGATAGGGTCTGCGTTGGTGAGGCCCTCTCTTCGCTCGAAGTAGTCGAGCCACTTCTGCCGCTCTTCGTTGATACGACCTAGCAGCACGGAGTCGTACGGCATCGCGGCAGGAGTAGTCGAGTCCGTCGAGCGACCTAGCGTTCTTGTAGAAGGCGCTGAGGGGCTCAAGGCGCTGGTGGGCGTTGCACCACTTGAGGACTTGGAGTTTCTCCATTCAGTCAGTTCCAGCCATAGCCAGCGGGCAGCCAGCGGTATGAAGATGAGGTTACAGACCAAGCCGGTCCAAGTTGAGAGGGTCTCTACCATGGCGGCCTCTTGTGCTCGTCGCAGTACCAGTACTTGTTACTAACGAAGTTCAGGATACAGCCACACTTTCGATAAATTAGTTCTGGGCTGCCACCATATTGAAAGACTATGTCCATGAGGCGGTCGAAGTGCTCTGGGGTGAACTGGGCCTCGTCAGATGGGTTCATGGACGATGCACTTTCGGGAGACTGTGCAGCCGCAGTCTAGTTCCCACTGTGGGACTGCGTCGATGAAGGTGGGTGGAGTAGGTGGAGTATAGACCTCAACGAAGTCGTGTAGTTCTCTATCGTAGATGTCCCAGAAGCTAGAGCCAGCGGGAGATTGTGTTACGGATGGGTCGGGGGCGGGTCTCGGCGCGGTATCGTTTGGCCAAGTCGGAGGCCCAGATGAGTCGGTCTGGATGGGCAGGGTCCACCAGCTGCCAGTCGTCGGCGTGCTGGAAGAGGTCGGTGAGGGCATTGAAAGCCTCGATTTCGTTAGTGTCGTTACGCTTGTTCTCCGCCCCCAGTTGGCGGGTTCGGCAGCGGGAGCAGCGGCGCTGTTCCGCAATGAGGGGGTAGAACATCTGACCGCAGGGACAGGCCATCAGACGTGAAGCGACCGAGCCTTGCTCGGTGGGCTCGGCGGAGTAGGCGATTGATGGCTGAGTGCGGGACCGAGGGACCGCTACCTTTGGCGATGTTGAGGCAGCAGGCGATGATTTGGCAGTTGCCCGGGACGTAGCCAATGGTCGGGTTGATGCGGTCGACGGAGAGGAGTTCACCGATTTTGCTGAGGAGGTGCTTGCTGAGACCGGTGATGGCGCACTGGGTCTTGGGGTCATGGCGCAGGGTCAGGAGGTACGCGTGGTAGAACGTGTCGTGCTGCAGGTGCGGAAGTTCGCGTTCGCGTTTTGCGGCCCTGCACCACGGGCAGGCCTCGTTTCGCGGCCTCTGCGAGAAGCATCTGCTGCAACTGCGTGGGGGTCGGTCGTCCCGCCGCCTCTGACTCTTGAGGCGAATCTTCTCCCGGCACCGGTCGCACCACGGGGGCTTCGACGTCGGGCGTCTGCATCGCTGGCCCAGACGTAGTAGGCGGGAGCAGGTTGAATTCGAGTCGGAGCGTCGTGATTTCATCACGAAGCGTTTGCTCATAGGCATCCATGACCACCTGCATGACAGTCTGGAGGTGGTCTGAGTTAAGGGCGAAGTAACGGCCATTGAGGTGCACCCGCCCGTCGTCCAAGAGCAGCATGTTCCGCATTGGTTCAGCCGGAGGCGGGGCCGGCGAGGGCGGTGCTGCGACCTGTTCCGCGAGGGACGGAACCGGGGGGACGACTGGCTCCTCCGGAGGAGGGGGAGGAGGCCCGACGGGCATGGGCACGGGCGCACCATGGCCAGAGAACATGCCAAGTGAGATGGGGTCGTCACCTGCTGACGGATTGACGGCCCGTGAAGGGCCCCAATCCCCGAACATGTGGCTGACGTGGACGGGGGTTCCTTCGCGTTCCCAACGTGGCATGGTGGTCTGTTAACCTGTGGTTAGGGGCATGAAGCCGTCGATGGACACGCCAGTATCGCCGGTCTTGTTGTTCCGGTACTTGCGCATCACGGCGGCGATGGAGTGACCGACGAGCGGCTTCTCGCCAGTGAAGAGTGCCTTGTAGCTGGCGACACCAGCCGAGAGGTCGATGCCCACCGAGCTGAGGAGACTGTTCACGGTGGCAAGCCGGCGCTTGTAGGGGCCGCTGACTCGGGTGTCGGTGCTGGCCAGAGCCGTCTTGTCAATGAAGGCGTACTCATAGTGGGTACGGCCGGCATTGGTCTTGGACCCGCCGGCTTCCGGACCCTGAACGGAGAGGACGAGAACGAAGTTGAACTTGTTGTCGTTAGTCGGGTCGCCCTTCGTGTTCGCCATGTCGGTGTCGTGAATCTTCACGACCTCCGTCCATGTGCCGAGGCCGGCTTCCTTGCCCTGATGGAAGCTGGGATTCTCCTCAAGGCTGGGCGCCGTCAGGTTACGGTCGGCCGCGTTGGAATACTCCTGAATGGTTTCGGGGCTAAGGGTGAGGTCTGACATTACTTGTCCTCTTGGATTGCACGGAGCCTGAGCCAGACGTTCGCCGGGTCTGAGTCCATGACAATTTCTGGTGCTGGGTTGGTCGGGTGATGCGTTCGGAGCTTGGCCTGCCAGATGCCGTGCCCATCGGTATACACCACCCTCTCATACTCGACGGGCTTAGTCAAGTCGGTCCGCTTCTTGGGCCGACGGACAGCGTGAAGAACAGTGTTATACCAGTTGACGGTGGTACGGACGCTAGCCTTGCCGACGGTGGACGGACCGCCGATGGGCTCACCGGGCTGGCCGGCATCCGGCCGGACCTCCTGCTCATGGAAGAGCGTGATATGGTTTAGGCCTGTAGCCTGTTGCCGGCGGAGGAGCGCCCCAATCAGTGTGCCAGTGGCCAGATAGTCTCCCTGCATTGGCTGCTTCATGCCGTTGCCAAGGTCGATATGCCGGTCTGAGAACTTGCCACTGTTGGTAAGCTGGGAGTGCAGGAGTTGTGAGAAGACCGTCATCGTGTCCGTTATGACCGTGCCGAATCCTTCGGCGCGCCAATTGAATTGGTAGATGTCGTCCAGCTGGGCGAAGGCGTCCTTGCCAGCGTCCAGCGTGATGCGTTCCAAGTTGGGACGGTCTTCTCGAAGGATGGGACCAAGAGACTCAGTCTCCGGGTCAATGGCAACGTAGACGGCACGCTCGCCAAACTGCTCGGGCCATGCCCGGCAGCAGGCCGCGGACAGTCGGCTCTTTCCACCACCACCTCCTCCATACAAGCAGATGAGGGCAGGAGAAATGCTAGCGTCGGTCTGGGTGCCTAAGCGGTTCCAGCCCTTAGTGGCTCGGACGGTTGTTTCCATTATACAGTGGGCCTCAGTCAGCCTCTGAACGTCGAGGTAACAAGGGTGAGTAAAGCGAGTACACCTATAGCCAGCCAGAAGATGCGGGTATTCGAGAGAGTTTTCATGGGCCTTTATAGGAGCAGTGGGCGGATTATCCGCCCCAGATTTGCTTCAGGACATTCTCAACACAGCTTGGGTCATCTAGTAGCAGGTCTGGCGTACAGTTCATGGCACCAGTCATTAGTGCAGTGCCAGCCAGTTCCCTTGAAACGCCGAGTTCATGCAAGTTCTTTGCGGTGGAGTAGAGCCGCCTATGCCTGCTCTCATCCACTGACTGTACACCAAACAGGACGAACTGTCTACTGGTAGTGTTCAGTTTGGGGACAAGGTCTTTTAAACTCTTGACGGCAGCAATAGGTGGTTTGGGTGGTCGGACCCGTGAGACGCCAGAGGCAGACGCAACTGAACGGATGGTCGACAGGGGCAGGGTTCCGTTGGGCTGGACGGGGTCGATGAACCGGGCGAGCAACCATGACTTGAAGTTCATCGTGCCCGGGCACCGAGCAATGCGTGACAGCTCAGCACAAGCCATATCACACTTGGCAAGGCGACGCAAGTCCGGATGCCCGTTAAAGACAGCCTCTGTCACCCCACGAATTAGGAAGTCCGCTTCATCCCTATCTTGTTGTGTGATAATGGGATAGGGGTCTAGGAAGAGCCAAGCCCAAAGACCACAGCCGCTATGAATCATGGTGTAGAAGCAGTCTTCTGCTGGCCTCTGGAAGACGTTGAAGAGGCTCAACCTCAGTGCATTCGCAACGGTGATGAAGTCAGGGCCGCGAGCGTTATGAGGAAGGTCAATGTCCAGACCAATACAGGTGAGGGCGGTGATGTCAGTTTTGGCCGGTTTGGCTCGGGCGGTTGGCCCGACTGGATTCAGGGAGACGTAGAAGTGCCAGCCACTCTGCTCTGTAGCCCGCCTAACCAGACCAGCTGCAGTATCAACGTGGCCGCCAGCAATGCCGGGACCAGCGAGCGCCTTTGAGGTCCAATGGAGCTTGCCAAGTTTCGGCACGGAGAGCAATGCGAATGTACTATGAAGATTGGTTAGTTGCTCCGCGCCTAGACTCACGGCTTCTCCTCCGGCGTAGCGGCGAGGGCGCGTTCCAAGCATTCCCTGTCCTCGCGCCACATATCTCGGGGCAACAGCGCCAGAAACGTTCGTGTAGCCTCTCTTAGCTTGGCTGCCTCGGCCTGCGCGGCGGCGAGAGCGAACACCAGCGAATGGACACCAGCGTGCAGCGTTGCCGGTCGAGGTGTGAACGAGTCCATCAGAAGGTCCAGCTCCCGCTGCGCTTCCGCGAGGGCGGCGAGGACGAGGCGGATATAGGCGCTGGCGAGCGGGGTGAGTTTCGCCATTTCGCGGCGGCCGTGTTCCCCGGGCGAATAGTTCTCAGGAAGCGCAAATGCGTCTAGGTAGGCGACCGCTTCCGCTAGCTCGCGGGTCATAGTTTCCTCGCGTACTTGAGACGGGTGACTTGCTTGTGTTCAGTGAGGGATTCTATGACCAGCATTTCGATACGGATGAGCTGGTCAACGAGGGCGCTGATTAGGTCTGGTGCCGTTCTGTGCGCTGATGCTGCGAAGCAGCTCGGTAGCGTCGCTGAACGCAGCTGGGACCGTAGCGCGCGTAGTTGAGGGAGGGGTGTAACGAGGGAACTCTGGATAGCGGTTGACAAGAGGGCTTGGCAGGCAGCTCTGGACGGAGGCCCGATTGTGGCAGTGCTCGTAGAGTGGGCAGGTACCGTGGATGCCTGTACAAGCCGTCCAGTTTCTGATGGGAGGATACCGGGTGCGGAGGATACCGGGCTCAGCTCCGTTGGAGTTGGTGTAGTAGATGAGCTGGATGATGAGTCGGTGGACGTCGTTGGCGATGAGGGTGTCTTCTTCTTCTGTCGCCGGGAGGTAGAAGAACTCGAAGACCGGGACATTGTTCTTCCTCTGTTCCTTGGTCAGGTAGGTTCGGAAGGTCAGGAGGACGGTTCCGAGTACGTTGTAGCCGTGACTGCGGAGGGCCCGACGATAGATGGCTTCGTGAGGGGAGAGCCTGACTCTCTCCAAGAAGGGGCCGAGTGGAACGCCCTTCCCCAACGTCTTGATTTGCCCTGAGTATACACCATTCTCCGCTTCGATGATGGCATCGAGGCGAGCATTCATGTAGAACTCGTAACCCTCTGTTGCCTCATGAGTTCTGAAGGGAACCTCCACGCCGATGACCTTGAAGGGCGGCGGGCAGAGGTTCATGTCTGCAGCCACGATGAGGGGTTCTACCTCATCACGGAGGTCAGCTGGAACAGTCTCATCGAGGAACTTGTGGTCTGGCTTCTGAGTCTTGAGGAGGTTCTCTACGTAAGTGTGGAGGGCGGAGCCTCGTCGCATGGGGCCGGTTGGTTCGACCCAGCGTTGAGAGGAGTAGCGAACGGCGCCCTTATAGTTGCAGTCGTAGTAGGGTAGGACATCTGAGACAGTGAATGTTGGCAGGTTGAGTGCAAGTGGGCTTATGGGTGGGGGCATGCTGTCCAGACCTTTCCTTCTCGGGTGATGAGCCCCTTCGACTTGAGATATTGGAGTTGGTTATCCACATACTTGGAGCCCTGCTTAGGGAACATGACGATGATGGACTCTCGGTCGATGGGACCGCAGGTTCGGATGGTGCTTAAGACGGAGGGCTCGGGCGTCTGGGCTGGTGGAAGGAGGGAAGGGCCAGCCTCATCTACGAGGGACAGTTTCCTGCCGTCGCGCGCCCGAGCTAGTTCGTAGTGAAGGTCTTCTGTGAGGACTTCATCACCACGGATTTTCTTGATGTTGAAGGAGAAGGTCTTGTCTCGCAGGCGGCGAGCCGTGAAGTGGTGCTCGGCGGCTTGGACAATGGTTCCAGCCCCTCGAAAGCCCGCTGGAAAGCCCTCCTTTGGCTTGCTGTTGTGGTGAATGAAGTAGATGGCAAGTCCAGCAGAATCACGCAGATACTTAGCAGCACGAAGCACAGAACGAGCCATGAATGAGTTGTCATTCTCGTCTCCGGAGTGGGCGTAGAGCATGACGTCGATGAAGAAGGCGTCGATGTCCCAGTGGCGGGCCATATCTGCTATGAGATTGACGTGCTGCTCATTGTCGAAGAGGAAACCCAATGGCATGACGAAGGCGTGGGTGTCGTCGAAGGGACGCAGGCCTTCTAAGCCGTTGCCAGTGCGGAGCTTCCGGAGTTGCTGGCCGATGTCCCAGCGCGGGCTGTCGGCGGCGAGGTAGATGGAGGAGAAGGGCTTGATGGGAAGCTGGCCTAAGACGGGGATGCCGAACAGGCCGCTGAGCATCAGGCTCAGGCCGAGCCACGACTTGCAGCTGCCGGAGTCGGCCGAGAGGACGTGGATGGCCTCTTGTTGGAGGAGGCCGGGGACCAGCCAGTCCGGGACTTTGTCAAGCATCGGTGTGGTCCATGGGACCAAGCCAAGGCCGGCCGCGACCGCTTGACGAAGGGTGTGGTCACGGATGGAGAGGATTTCATGACGGTCTGTTGACAAAGTTGACATTCCTCTGTTGCTTACTTACTGAAACGCCTTAAGTAATTCAGTAAGTAAGTACAACTGAACACCCCCTAGGACCCCCGGGCCGGCGGGGCTGGCGCCCCACGTCTTGCCGGCCACCCTCTCTCAGGTCGGGTGGCCTCACGCCTTCCGGCCCTCCAAAGGCGGGTCCTAGTTCCTTGACATTTTTTGGACAGGAGACTGGGTAGTGCTTCCCTTCACCACACGGCTGACGCGACTGACCCACAAGGGGAACAGTCCTCGGTACTCTACCTCCGTCGCCAGCCAGCAGAGTCAGGAAACTGCAGAGACCGAAGCCAAGAGAGCGATAGCTACAGACCACCTCGTAACAACTATCCCGACTAACCCCGTTACGGACTTGGCCCCGAAGGGTAATTACCGTTCTACAGGGTTAAAGCTCGTCAGGCTCCCTTTTCAGGGCTTCGTCGTAGGAAATGCTGCTACTCCGCTAGCAAGGGCGACATCTTCTGCTTTTCCCAGTCTCCTCTCCATTACCGCGTTAGGTTGGGATTCACGCCGCTGTAGCCGAGCAGGTATCCAATGCGGAACATACTATGGCGGTGCACCGGAACTTGTTCGGTGCTTGTCATTCTTGCGTCCCAACCCATCTTATGTCCCAGCCGGAAGGCCTGCTTCTCGAAAGGCGTCAACATCTTGTCAGCTAGTGAGGCAGGAAGAACCATCTTCACTGCGGGCATTGCGCCTCCACTTGGAGGAATGAGGGGGCATGATTTCGCTCACGCCCCCACAAAGCGCCCATCGGTTACGCTGGTCGTTCAGGCTCCAGACAGCGAGCTTGCCGATGAGGTAGGCGGCATTTCTTGATAGCCAGAACATATCCCAGTATGGCTTACTGGAGCCACTTCTTACCCGCGTGGCTGCTTAGTCAATAGCCGGTGAGATTCCAACTCACATCCTCCCCCACCCAAGCACCAGCTAGGGGCCAGTACAAGAGTGTGCAACGGGGACTCGTTGGCGCGAGTGTCAGTCCTGTCCTGACTTGCGGCTATCCATTGAAGCATCACACTTCACAGTCCAAGTGTCAGTTGGGCTTGGCGAAGGTGAGCTTCATCTTGTTCAGGTTGCGGACACGCCACGAGCTGTTCGGGATATAGTTCATGTCCGCGTCCAGCCAGTGGAAGCTACCATCCTCACTGTCGAAGAAGATGCCGAATCGCGGGGACTCGGGCGTGCCGTAAGTACGGCCCTTCCCAGTGACGATGGAGATGGGTGACACCGGCAGCGCGGCCGGCTCCGCATCGAGGATGCTGCTGAGGTCTGCCGCACTGAGAGTCACCTGACTCCCGTTCGACAGCACCGTTGTGACGGAACCATCACGATTCTTGACAGCCATCTGCCTTTACTCCTTTGGCCCGATATCCTCGGGCGGGGTTTGGGTTTACTGCCGCACCCAGACAGGTCAGCAACTCTCTGGATGCACTTACGCGACCTCCCAACCAGCGCCGCTGATGTACGCTAGTCTTTACTGAGGTCGCCGTTTCTATTTCTGTTCTTCTTCTTCTTCTTGGTCTTGAGGAGGAGCCGGGTCTGCTGCTTCTTCTCGAACTGGTGGGCCTTGACGGCAGCGGTCACGACATCCTGCAGGTCACCGTAACGGACCCGCTGCATGATTTCGTAGCGCCAGACATACCTCGGATAAGCCGTCCCATCATGAACACGCATGCCCATGGGCATGGACATGGTCGGCTTGGCAATGGCCGGGTCACCCTTGATGGCCAGCAACTCACTAAGGCTGAACTCCTCCCCGCCAATCTCGACATAGAAGGTGTTGTCCTTCATCTGCGTCTTGATTTGCGGGCGGAACCCGGTCCTCATCAGGGCTGGGTCATGATGGTCATCACTCGTTGAATAAGTGCGGCCGCGTCGAAAGTGGTGGGAGTAGTCCTCCGACCCCCAGTCGTCCCGGCTGCCCTCATAGGCGACGGTGGTTCTAGGCGCAGTCTTGAACTCGCCGATGTCCTTGATGGCTCCACTTGCGCTGATGTGGAACAGCTTCTGCTGTGGCAGGGTGATGGTTCGCCTGTAGCTGTTCAGGAGCCAGCAGTGGTTGAAGGTCTTCAAGACCTGCGGCTCTGTGCTGCCGAACAGCGTGACGGACGTCTTCCCATCCGAGAACTCCACATCCATGTTCAGATACTCCAGTGGATTCCCATCCCTGCCCAGATACAACTCGCCATGATGGAGCATGGCCACAGACGCATTGCCAGACACATCATTCATGAACTTGCTAAAGCCCAACGGCCCCAACTTGTCCATCGCGGCAGCCAGCAGCTCACTATCCACACCACTGGGCTTCTCCAGCTGCCACTTCTTGATGAGTTCGCTGCAGTTGGTGAGCCAGCCATTGTGAATTCCAACGGTGTTCCCGACCCAGAATGGATGGGCCTGCTCATCGCCCTGCCCACCACAGGTTGGCTGCCTATTGTGGACCAAGCATAGGCTGGCCGGTGCATCGAACAGCTCCGCGAAGGCTGGACTGAACACGACCTTGTTGGCAGCCTCGGCCTTCTTGAACAGCTTATTGTTGATGTAGATGCCGCTGCTCTGCCGGCCTCGCTCCTCCCCGAAGAACAACAGGGCTGAGGCCAGTCTCTGGCAGGTCGCTGCTGGCAGCGGTCTATCGCTGATGAAGCCGCCAATGGAACACACGCTAACTCACCTCCTCTAGGTGCAGGACTTCCTTCCCCTGCTTGTTCAGGTACGTCTCGCTATAGCCCGTCGTTCCAAGGCCATACTTCATGAAGCGGTGGATGCAGTGCTTCCTGACCTTCAGGCCCAGCTGGCTATGCTGCATGAAGTAGAGCAGTTGACCCCGTGGGCTGAGCCCCCGGACCGCAGACAGGAGTTTCTTCTTCGCCTCCAGCTTCCCGAACCTGTCGAAGAAGCCGAGCATCACCTGTGTCCAGCCAATCAGCTCTTCATCATTCAAGGACCCATGGTGCAGCCGAACCTCATAGGTTCCGTGCTCATGAAAGGCCTCCGTGTTCAGCGCCCTATAGCGGCTGCCATACCGCTCGTCGCTGTTCCGGATGCTGTTCACCAGTGTGCAGAAATCGTTGTTCCGTCGCCGGCTGTCCACCATGCCCGCGAACAGTGGCTCCATGACCGGCCACCACTCCCGGATATTGTGGCGCATCTCGTCGGTGTCCGTCGCCACACAGAAGTGCGTGTGAACACCGCAGCTGTGGTTGACTTCCGCGCCCTTCTCCAGCAGGTGCCCTGTGCTCGCGGTGATGGTGCCGAAGAGATAATCACCGCAGAAGGGATAGCTGGCGAACTCACGGCCATCACAGCCATTCGTTGGCCGGATACTTCCATCTCCATGCAGCCGTCCCCACGCCGCCATGTTCAGCCGGGCCCCTCGCGGCACATAGAACTCCAGCTCATAGCCGACCAGCCTCTCACTCCTGTTGACCTTGAAGGTCTTCGTATACTCCCGGGTGTTCCGCTGCGCCTGACAATAGACGCATAGCGTGCAGTCCGTCGACTCATAGTACTGAACTCTGGAGAACGACGTATGAGTAGCGTGACACTCGCGGCACTGTATCAGGCGGCCAGTTTCACTGGCATACCGGCAATTCTCACAGAGCTTGACGGCCGTCGGTAGTACCTGTATACCCATACGAACCGGTAGGGTGATGAGGCGACAACTATTGCTATATCTGGCGCAGATATCACAGCACTCTAGGGTGAGGGCGCAGGATGGGCAGACCCTGCAGGCATGCGCCGGAACATCTCCGCTAGCTGGGAACCTGTTCAAGCCGGGCAGAAAGCCTCGGGGGACGCCAGCTTTGGTTCGTGTCACCATCTTGACCCAAGACTGTGCGGTCATGAGCCGGGTGGTCGGCCGCCTCTGGATATCCCTAAAGCTTCTATTGCAGCAGGCACACCACCATAGCTGATGCGGCGCGCAGGACGTGCAATAGTAATAAACCCGATTGCCGCCACTGCTGGTGGTGCCAAAGTGCCCCGGCTGAGGAACATGAACCAACCTGCAGTAAGCACAGATGCGCGTGCCCTTCGGTCCTCGTTGCCTCTTTCCAGCGAAATGCCCAATAGCCACAGGCATGGTCTCCCCTTAGAACTTCAGATACTTCTTCTTTCCTGACGACGGTGGCTTCAGTGGCTCGATGTGTGGGCCGAACAGAATGAACAGGATGGCTGGTGGAACGACGGCAGTGAAGAACAGCCACTTGATGAGCGACGGCACGTCGAAGGTCTTCGTGCCGAAGAACTCCCAGACAATGCTGCCCCACCACCACCACAGGCAGGCGATGCTCATCATGATGGCCACGAAGGCTGCCCGTCCGAAGAACTGTCCTGCCCCCTGAATGAGTCGTTTCATCGGGGTCCTCCTACTTCCAGTTGACCGTGACCGTTCCCGGCTGCAGCTGGCTTCTCTTCACCCGGTAGAGGATGGTTCCCTGCGGCTCTTCGAGCGGCTTGTAGACGACCTCGAAGCCCGTGTCCATCTTCGCCAGATAGATGTAGGGCACGGGTCTTGGCTTCGGCTTCGGCTTCTTCTTGCTCATGACTTGTTCTCCTGTATTGTTCTACGCTCGACTTCCTGCTTGAGCGCGTCGACCCGCTGTTGCATGAAGGCCAGAGTATCCTTCAGCTCAACGGTGGACATACGAAAGATGGTGTCCTGCTCTTCCTGCTCCCACGTACTCATTGTGCCTCTTGCTCGATGGCGTCGATGTACCTGAACACGTTCTCACTGAAGCCGGTCAGGTGCGTGTAGCCATCACGATAGCCCACACCATTCTGATAGCTACCCACATTGATGATGTAGCTGTGGCGGCAGATGGCCTTGGGCAGCTCATCCGCGCTCTGCTCGTCTGTGACCACGATGAGGCGGTCATAGGGCTGCTTGTTGGCCTCGGCGATGGCGAGGCCGATGTTCGTGCCACCAGCCGCATGGCCCAACAGGTCCCGAAGTGCGAAGCCGCGGCGCGGCGGCAGCAGGCGTGGGCTATAGTCGAACTTGTAGAGGCTGATGTTGTCGGTGAGCTGCCGGGCGATGACTGCCAAGCCGGCCGCTGCGTCGATGCGCTTCATGTCACTCTTGCTGCTCAGCGGTGCGGTCATGCTCCCACTGGTGTCGATGAGGACTGCTGTCTGCCCCGGCAGCCGAGAAAGCTGTGCGCATCTGGTGAAGAGGGCGGCCTCCAGCTGTGGTTCCAGCTGCGGGGCGTAGCGGGCAGCCGCGATGAACCGGAATGGCAGGACCTTGCTGAAGTCGGCCTCGGCCATCGCGTCGGTGATGAGTTGCGTGCCGATGCCGGCCTGCTGCATGTTGCGGAGGTTCCGCAGCAGGGCCAAGCCGCCCAGCTTCCGCTCGGTCAGCAGCCGCGTCCAGCTCTGGAGCTTGTTGGTGCTCTGGCTGAGTTCCACTTCCCATGTGTCGGGCGTGGCCAGCTCTCCCTTCAGGAGACGGCGCCAGAGCGCGGCCTGCTCGTCGTCCTTCGGCTTGGGGTGGCTGAGACGCAGGACGTCGCGGAGCTTGATGGGCTGGTTCTGCCGGTTGTACTTCTGGAGGCTGTACTCGTTGAACTTGGCGAAGGCCCGGCCAAGGCCGCGCTTGATGCAAGCGGCCAGCGGCTGGCGCTGCCCCGCGAAGTAGAGGCTGAGGAATTCCGTCAGCTCGTCGGGACGCTGGATGACCTGCTCCAGAG
>Ga0247661_1000007_pt1 | contig 46302 bp, 78 predicted proteins | sample CNK02_metaG_FD_182799 | JGI IMG/M metagenome (GOLD analysis project Ga0247661, IMG submission 182799) | Soil microbial communities from Purdue University Martell Research Forest, Indiana, United States - CNK02 | ecosystem: Environmental > Terrestrial > Soil > Temperate forest > Bulk soil...
CAAGCATAAACAAGCTAGCGCACGAAAATGTAGATGCAATCGTGGCAAACATGATTGATCAAGCCCAGAAAGCACAAGCCAAAGAAGAAGATAAAGCAAAATCACGCAGTTTCGACGAACTTACCAAACAGCCTACCTTTCAATGACCAAAAAAAGCCCCGTTTATAGCGGGGCAAATTGATATCACGGGAAAAACAATGCACAACTATGATAAACCGTTGGCTAGCTCTTTTTCAAGCTGTATCAGATGATTAATTTCGTATTCTTTACGATTAATCAGTATCTTGCTCTTGCCGTGTAGAAGCGCTAGCACAAGCATTTTCTTCGCGTGGTTTGATCTTAAAAACTCAATCAATTTTTGGTCTAACATTGAAAATCCTTTTTGCACAGGTTGTTAACAGGGTTATGCACCGTTTCTGTGGATAAGTGGTTAATGAAGCCCTACTTCTTGTTTGATCGCTGACCTTATACGTTCAACAACTTTTTGATCGTCGTCAGAGAGCTTGCCGTTAAACTTGATTAAACTAAGCTCTGGGTCAAAGCTCATGACATTCGTACAAGCAATACAAACGGTCAGATCGCCCGGCTTAGGCTTTGCAGCGATATCATTGAAGCATACTTGATTATCGATTTTGTGAGAACAGTACGGGCATTTCTGCTCTTTAATTTTGTAATACTCTCTCATGCTGTAGCACCTAAAATTGTGAACAGATGCTGCATTCGAAAATCTCTATCCTGTGCGGTTTTAAACGATTCTTTATATAGATGACCTTTGAAAGTTTCAACGTAAATCGAGTATGGCAATTGCTGATTCACTTCAAAATTGGGGGTGATCTCTGCAACGTTGTTAAATGCAATTAACGAATCTGAAAACTTAAATAACATCTTCTTCCTCTCCTCTTCTGCTTTCTAAAACTTTGAGAATTGTATTGCGAAAACCGTCTAATGCCACTATTTTACCATCAATGGTTTCTTTAATGTTTCCATCGATGACAGCCAGCACAACTTGCGCCAATGCGTAGCTATGCATCAAGTAGCGCTCTTTTACGTCCTCAACATCTTGGTTTGCGTGCAATATCTCAATAAAATATTGGGCTAGGTGCGTGGATTTAACAAATAATAGTGCTTTGTCTGTCATGCTTTTGATTCCTCTTTTTCGATTAAATATAGTAAGAAGTCTAACGATTCTTTGTGAAAATATTCTAATAGTTTTATTTTAGAATGACGTTGCTCATCGACAACCACCGTATCTATAATCAAGCTAATTACTTTTGATAAAGTATGAGAACATAACACATACTTTTCCTGGCCATTTTTTGCTATGTCATGAAAAGTGTCATCTAATATTATAATTATTTTATTAATTGTTTTCTCTATTAAATCAATTTGTTCATCTACGTTCATATTAGTTCCTTAATTAGAAAAGTTTTTCAAAATCTTCGTCGTTTACAATCTGGAGAGTCGCTTTTCTGGCGCGTAGTTTGTGCGGTTTAGGGCCTAAGGGGAAATCAATCATTGGCTCTGGAAATAATTCACGCTTAAAAATCTCCTCAACAAGTGAGTGGCATTCGTCAAAAAATAATAATAATTTTTGTGGTGTTAATGCTTTATAAACCTGACGTTCTTTTACGTCAGTTATACCATTTAGACATGGACTTTCTGAAAATGCAAAAGTATGTCCATTTGCCCCTTGCTTGAATGCAACAATTAAATGCGGCGAACAATAAGGAACAGGCACACAACTCATTGCGATATGCGTAACATCACCTTCCCATAAAGATTCAACGCTTAATGCGGCCATAAATCCTTTAATTAAAAATTTCTTTAATTGTTGCTCTGTTAAATAATCACCGTTGGGATACTTTTTGCCAAGCTGTAAATAATCCTGAATAGATAACATTGGATCGAAAAAGTCGATCACGCATAAGTCATATATATACATAGTTTAAATTCCTATAGTTGCGTTGCTTAAATCAATCTCTAAGGTTTCATTGTCTATATGCTCAAAGCTTAATATCGTTGTGCTTTTTAATTTATAATAAGTATTGAAGCGATTCGTATACGCGACATTATAGAATGCACCGCACCCTTGGTAAGATAGTTTTAAGCCTGTAGCAGGGTCATGACTGTTTTTAATGCGTACGATGTGACGATTTGAACGCTTAGAATATAACTCAACTCTATCGCCTGATTTTAACCCTATTCTGTTAGCTAAATCGGTGCCGAAATATAGATTGATAATAACGGCATTGTTTTCCGTCTTATATGCCCGCATCGCAACGAGATTTCGATTGTCTTTACTGCCTCTCACGAACTTTTTTTCCTGCATGATACATTCCTCAGTGATTGAAAAAATTTTTTATTACAACCATTTACAACTTGATTACTTTCGTTGATAATCGTAACCTAATTGGAGATTCATTACAATGACAAAAAGTAAAAAAATAGAAGAAAAATGCAAAGTTAAGAAGTGCACGCGCAATGCGGTTACCCTAGAACATCTTTTATGCTGGCAACACTACAAAGTTTTTTTATCAACCGGAAAAGTTCCTAACTATAAGCTACGTTTATATAGACCTATTCCAGTTTTCCCCGAATTAAATAAGGATATTGAATGAATCGATGGCAATTATATTTAAAGATTAAGAACCTTTTGTGCCACTTCGGCGCCATTCCTGATAACGAACAAGATTATAACTTGCTCGTTGATGCGCTGCTACGCACTTATGATAGACCTAGAGGGCACTCTATAAATAAGGAGAGCAAAATATTATGCGACAACTGCCGCCATATTCAAGACATGTGAAAGACGCTTTAGAAGCTGGACATTTCAATGAGATTTATATTTTCATTGGTCAACACGCTTGGAAAAAAGGACAAAATTTTTCCGCCTTTAGACCTGCGTTAGTTTTGCCGCCTTGGCACTCTGCTCAAGCTTATGATTGGTCACTCGTTAAATATCGTCATCTTTTGATTATCGACACCGGATATTCTGAGCTAGACTATTTCGACGAGATTGCGCGAGAATGTTTTATGTTTGAAGCTGTTTGTATCGCTGCGATTAATGATCGAGATGAGTTTTTTAAGTATCACAAGTAGATTATTGGGTATTTTTTTGCTTTGTTTTTAATGCTAAGGATTTACGGATGGCAGCACAGGATAGAAAAGCAGGCGTTAAGGGGTTAGCTTATATATGCGCGCGGGATATACAAACAACACGTATTAACTGGCTCTGGGAAAATAGAATTGCGAAAGGCAAAGTCACGATGTTTGCCGGTGAAGGCGGCAAAGGTAAAAGCACCGTGCTTGCTTATCTTACTTCGCTTATCACTCGAGGCGCGTCATTTCCCGTCGATAATTCGGCCATGTCTCGTGGAAAAGTCGTAATCTTGTCGGCAGAAGATGGCGAGGGCGATACTATTAAACCTCGGTTATGCGCTTCTAATGCTGAACTTGACAAAGTTTTTGTACTACGAGGCACAGAAGAATATGATAGTCGCGGGAATGTAGTTTATTCGCCTGTGACGTTAGATACAGATATCAGCCGCATTGATGATGTGCTAACAGAGATTGGTGGCGTGGTGCTGCTGATTATCGATCCTATTACCGCGTATTTAGGGAAAATAAAGGATCACAATAATAGCGAGGTTCGTATGTTAATCTCGCGCTTGACTATGATTGCCGAAAAACATCAGTTGGCTATTATTCTCAATACCCATTTATCCAAAGCAGCCGAAGGCTCAAAGCGCTCTGCCGCGGCTCGTATCACCGGCTCTATTGCTTACGTAAACGCCGCTCGAGCGGTTTATCTCTTCGCTGAAGACCCCGACAACCCAGGTGAAAAGCGTGTCATTATCCCCGTTAAAAACAATATAGGCAAAGACTCAGACGGCTATCGATATGCGGTTAAACAATGCACAATAGATGATGGGATTGTGGCAAATTATGTTGAGTTTGATAGCGAGCTTGTAACGGATCGTGCCGATGATATTGTTGCCGGTGAGGGTGCAAATTCAAAAGCGAAAAAAGTTGAGGCTGAAGAATTTTTGATCGACATACTCAAATACGGGAGCGTCTCTGCTTCTGAGATACTCAAAAAAGGAAATGAACAAGGTTTCTCCAATGCAACCCTGTATCGTGTTAAAAAAGATCTGAACATTAAAGATGCACAAGCGGTCGGTGGAAGGCATAAAATCTGGTTTTTTGGCGCTGATTAAATAATCACTTCTCTGGTAAATGGTCACTTCTCAACCCGATGATTTTAAGTGGGTGAGAAGTGAACAGTATTTTATATTATCTATTTTGTTTTTTCTGTTTAATTCCTGTGTGTACCATTTTTTATCATGCCGTTTTTGGCAGTTTTTTGTATAGATAATTTTTACATTTGGTTTAGTTATGGAACTTATATGTACTGTTCACTTCTCAACCACAGGGTTTTTGAGAGGTCTTGAGAAGTGAATCGCACATCTCCCTACGCTCTATGTGAGAAGTGAGAAGTAATTAAGAAGTGAAGTGTGAAGCGCCCTAGCGGCGTGGCTTGCGAGACTGATTGATCACTTCTCAAGCAGTGAGAAGTGATTGAGAAGTGATTGAGAAGTGCTGTTCACTTCTCACCCATGTGCCTCGTGAGAAGTGATTGAGAAGTGATATAACTATATGAAATATATATATATATATATATATAAGAGGGGGGTATAATCACTTCTCACACACTTACACAGAGAGAGGTGAGAGGTGAGGGAGACAAATAGATCAAATACTAGACAAGTAAGTATAGATATCAGGGTTAAAAAGGCCATTCTTAGAGATAAAATCATACAATTGGGTAAAGCTTACTCAGAAGACAAAACTTTTTTAGAAAATTACGCCGAAAACGTTATTCTGGAAAATGAAAAAAATTTGGATATCGCTATAAACTGCTTTACAGACTTACTACAGCGCGCAGAGATTTTAGGGGTACATACTAGGCCGGAAATGCAAAAGCCCCGTAAAAACGATATACGGGGCTTCAGTGGGGTAGATAACGGGGGTGCTACTTATAACGGCGAGGTCGGATGGGTTTTGCAGCGTCCTTTTGTTCATCGGTGATAGGGTCGCTTGGAGTATCAACAACGACCCTGATTTTTTGCGATTTGGAAAAATGTTGCTCAAAGCCTTGGAGCTTATAAGCCAGCAATTCCAACATCTGAGGCGGCATGTTTCTATGCGCTGGTGACAAGATTGGCAAAAGCCATGCTTTCAACGTGTGAAGCGACACCCCCAGTAATTTTGCCAAGTCTTCGCGTTGCATGTCATAAGACTTTAACGCGTGAAGCAAAATCTTTTGCGATGTGGTGAAAAGCCGGTCAGCTTTAAATCGCGTAGCGCTAGAGATTTGTCTGCTGTCATGTTTAGATGTGATCGGCTTTGGCTCCTTTGGCGGTTTAGCTGGTTTAGGGTTTTTAAATTCCTTAATCTTGTTTCGTCTGTCCTGTCTGTAAACCATTTGTTATGCGCTCCAGTGTAAAATCAATTTGTAAAAAATTCCGGTATACATAGCGAATAATAGCAAATAACAACCATAATTTAAAAATTTGTTAGTCATTTTTTTTGCTCCATGTGTTAAAAATTTCGTTAAAAGACCAACCGCTGATTAAGCAAAGAGTGGCTATATCTCCAAAGCCAAAGCTTATCGCTGCTGTTACAACCAGTGCGCAAAATACTTCAAATTTTTTCATAATTTTATCTCCATTAGTTCGTCGGATTGTTGATGCTGAATTTCGTCAAGCAAATTTCTTATTTCTATAATGCATGTATTATCGGGATGAGCAAAAGGATATTTGCCCGCGATAATTGTTAAAAAACTTATCAACGCTTGAATCTGTTTTTCTGATATTTTCATGATATGTTCTCCTGTTTCTGATAATTGAAATGTTCTTTGTCACAACAACTACGCGGATATCCGCATTCGTCATCAAAAAACATGCCACAAGTCTCACACATTAAACCGTTAATCATCATATCTGCTATATCTCCCATTTTTTTGGCTCCTATACTTGTTCGTGTTCATTATATTTAGTTGTTAATGGTCTATAATCTTCGGGTGATTGTTGACCGCATGACTTGCATTTGAATTTTGGTATAACGTTGCGATGAAAGTTGTCATCATCATAGCAACCATGTACCTCGTAAGTTACTTGACAATGCTCGCATTCAAATATCGCTGAAAAATCTCTTCTATGCTGTGATGTTATACGTTTGATCTTCATTTTTTTGGCTCCTATTCTTCGATTAATTCAACGGGTCTTATTTCGCAAGCACAGTCTTTTTTGTAGATGCTCCAGTATTTTAAAGCTACCTCTTTTGTGCTGTAGACTTCATGAATCGGGATTCTATTAATCGCATTTTCATGCGGGACTATTATGTAATATTCTTTGTTCATTTTTTTGGCTCCTTAGTGCGCCGTGGCGCGGTTGTTAAATGTTATAATTTATTCATGGTAGATCGAGATTCTGGATCAAGATAATAAAAGGTTTCTTTATTTATCTTATACATTGCCATGTTATATCCCCACTTAGTTTTGTGATTTTTTGGCCAATAAACCCAATAATCTGGAATCTCGTTTATCTGATATCTTCCTTTTGACCCAATGTATCTTTTTTCAAATTGTTCAAAATCTTCTATATCTTTTTTGTTAGAGCATTTAATTATTTTGAATAGTTCTTGTTTTGTCAGTAGTTGCATTGTTTCATTTCCTTTAGTTAGCGGGCTTGCGCCCGCGGGGTTGTTATTCGGATTGAGTTGTGAAAATGTGATTGTCTTTTAGCAATTTTGCTAGCATTAAGTCTTGTTGTTTATTGTTAATTATTAACGATTCTTTGCCGCCCTCTTTGTATATAGTGACGGGCTGTGCGTCTGTTAGAAAAATACCGGTGGATGTTTTTTCTAGTATGATGCTTGTTGCTCGGCGATTGTATTTATAAGCGTTGGGCACAGAATCACCGCTAGTGCTTGCAAACTTTGACCCTACTTGATCTTTCTTGTTTAGCAGCTTATTTAACTGATGAGAGAATCTGTCAGCAACTTGCTTGATTTCTTCGTAGTGATTATAGCAATGCTGTGCGGCTTTGCCGTTGATCTCGTTTAATAGCGTTTCAACTTTAGCTTTGTTGGATAGTTGAATTTTGATTTTCATAGTGATTTTTCCTTTTGTTAGTTAAGCCGCCTCGCGGCGGCGATAAATTGTTATTCAATGTCAGTATTTAAACTAAAAATCCATTCATTGTTAATTTTGTTATAATCGTGATAAGATTTTTTAGAATAAAAATAATTTTTATATATTCTTAACGTAGCTAATTCACTGCCGTATGCATAATAAAAACCTTTTACAAATTCTACTCTAATCGGTTCTTTTGCCATTGCTTCCCACATGTCTTGCATTCTTTTTAAATATTGTGGAGAGGAATAATTTAAAATTGTCATTGTGTTTTTTCCTTTTGTTAATTGATTAATTTTTATAACGCTTTGACTGTGTAAACGTCCCAGTTGCAGTTGTTTGACTCATCGCAATCGTCGGCTATGATGTCCCATAAAACTTTGTAGTCATTCCCGTCTTTGTCCGTTGCATGAGCCTCGTAAGTTAAACCATTGTCGCTGATATGTGCGTGCTGCGTTAAAGTTAATTCAATGCCGTTGTGTTTGATTGTGTTCATTGTGATTTCCTTTTGTTTATGTTGGGGTTACCATTCGCCATAGGTGCAAAGCGGGAAGCATTTGCACGTTTTTGAATGTTCTTTTATGTCGCTAATCTTCTGTGCTTCGTTAGCGTAGTAATGCTTTTGCCAGCCGCTTCTCGTTGCTGCGCCACTTAGCAATTCAACACAGCGCGGGCACTCCTTATCTTTGCGACCGAATGCCATTTTGCATTCGGTACTGTGTTTTAGTTCGCCTTGTTTTGTGTAAAGTGGTTGATACATTTTGTTGCTCTCCGTTAATCTATAATCTCATTGTACACCATTTTGTAATATTAGCAAGTAATTTTTTTTAGATGTGACTGAATACGTGAGTCATACCATTAGCTTCAATGCTGAAAAAATCATTGATAAAATAATTGCGTGCCATTTTTTCGTAATCGATGTAGTATTCTAAGTGCTTTGGTATTTCTATCGTTTGTTCTGTTAGCTCAATCACAAAATCTTCTTCGCTTTTGTATGCCCCGTGATAGTTATCTTCTAAGCATGTCTTTGCATCATCAAAATCATTGCTAAAATGTGCTAAGACTTCCGCGCCTAATTCACCGTGCTCGCTGATAAACATTGCGTACTCAACCAGGGTTTCAACGCCTGTATATTCGCTTATTTGTATGCTGCCAAAGCCCTCGAAGTCGTGTATTGCCCATTCTTCAGCACTAAAAGCGGGGCTGGTTTTCAAGATGTGCTGGATTTTCTCGTTGACGTTATCAGCGGTATCAACATCGATCCACTTGCCGTGAAGATGGCCTTCGTTATAGGCTGCTAAGCAAGCTATATATACGCGAGGTGTTGTTGTTTGTGCATTTAACATACGTTTGATTCCTTTTTGTTCAGTTATTAAGTTAAAATGTTAGTTTGGGTTAAATATTGTGCAGTTTGGTGCTCTTTTTAAGCCCTGGCGCGTCGATGCGCGCCCTGTTGCATATTTTTCCGCAATCTCCATAGTGTTCATTGTACATCAATTTGTAATAATGTCAACACCTATTTTCGTAAATTCATAATTGTTAGCTCAAAACTGGTTTTAAAATCCGAGCTAGTTGCTTTCAAAATCATGCATTCATCATATATAGTCATCGTGCAATTTGTTGATACGCCGATTTTTGATGCTACTTTGTCAAATATACTTAGATACTTTGCGTTAACGTGCGTTATAGCTTCTTTGCTCGTCGCATACCTTGCTGCCTTTACTCTTTCAAGCTGTGAAAACTCATTTTTTCGATCTTCCGCTTCAATTCGCGTGATCTGCTTGTACTTGTCTATCTGATAAGCGCAAGCTTCGCCCGGTTGCAAGTCTGAAGCCTCGACTTTGGCTAGCACGTGGCCATTTGTCGCGACAAACTCAAAACCATTGCGATAAACTTCGCGAGTAACTGGTCGCATATCAGTTTTGCTACAAACCGCACCATGCAATGCCAATACTAACTTTTCGATTGTTAACATTTTGTTTACCTCTTGTTGTGTTGTTGATGATGTACATTGTACACCATCATTAACGAGTGTCAACACCCAATTTCAATTATTTTTAATTTTTTTTCGTCTAGTAGTCGTTTAGTAAACGTGCAGTAGACAATGAGCGATCGTATAACGTTGACTTTTCAAACATTTTGGCTAAGATTGTTGCAACAAGGAAAAGTTATGGCAGCGATCAAAGAGTACAAAGAGCAAATGTTACTCATGCAATGGTGTGACCTGCACGGCTACTTGCCCGTACATTGCCCGAATGGAGAGATACGTACGGAAAAGCGTGCTTGGTTGCTGAAGCAAATGGGCTTGCGGCCAGGCTTTCCCGATCTAACACTTTTTAAGCGCACGGACAAATACGGCGCTCTACACTTAGAGATGAAACAGAACCGATACTATAGAGAGAGTGAAAAAAAAACAGAGCATTGGCAGCGTCAGCAATGGTGGATCGATCACTTAACCGACCAGGGCTACTACGCTGCTTTTGCGTACGGTTGGGAACACGGCGCAAGAATAATACAGGACTACTTGGCAGGAAAACTATGATAATCGAAGACTTCGACGCATTCGCAAGCTTACAGAAAAATGATGCTTTAATGCAAAAAATTATCGTCACTAACGCTATGCACGGATTCGAGCGAGTTGCTCGTGATATCATGCGATTTTTAGCTTTCTTTCCCGCGATCAACAAGCCTGAACGCGACATAATCGCATACGAGATAGAACTACTATGCTCAGACTATCAAAAACACATGAGAGAAACAGCGCAACGCTTTGTAGAACGCATACAAATAGTAATAAAAAGTAATGCGTCTCTATAAATCATTTGGTAAACTTACTCTATGCCCAACAACGTGCCGCGCGATCGGCGGCGAGAGAATCAGACTACTTTAAGCCGGTTGGGCATCACACAAGGAAAAAATCATGCAATTAAAACCTTTCAATTTAGAGCGCGCTCTTGCTGGTGATAAAGTAATCACAAGAAGCGGCGAACACGTGCCAGAAATACATTATTTTAAAACCACTCGATATAGTCGCTTTCCGATTGTCGCGGTAATCGAAGGACACATACGCACATTCAAAATAAACGGGGAATACAGCGATCACGTGAATCATTCTTTTGATCTTTTTATGGCGACAAAAAAGAAAAAACTATATATCGCCTTTAAATACATCGATTATAATGGCGGTAAATGGGCTTCATCTTTTGTATATGAATCGTTAGAAGAAATCAAAAAAAACTTATTGGAACATGACCCTTCATGGATAATCAAGGAATTTGAAGTCGAGGTGTGATATGAAAAACAAGCTCGTTAGAACGCAAAACGTGATCTTTAGCGAAACTGACAAATACAACGACTTAATCACAGCGCATCGGAACCCAAACACAGTACGCACGTTCTTTTGGCACAAGAACGACGAGGCAAACAAAGAATTAGAAATTAACTTAACAAATGCACGAACACGGGAGAACAAGCAGAGGTGAGGAGTATTTAGACTATCTGGCCAGAGAATCTAAATAACCACAATGGGTGAAAATCCCTGCGGCGCACCATTTTACAAACTAAAGAGGTGTTTATGACAGATACATTCAAAAAAGTTTACACGGTAATGCCGGACGAAATTAAAAGCCAGATTTATGCAATGAAAGAAAAAGCCGAAGAGTTAAAAGAGTTTTTTGACAAAGTAACAAACCGAGAAATGTCAATTGCTCAAACAAACTTAGAGCAAGCATTGATGTGGGCAACAAAAGCTTATGTTAATGAAGGCAACGAAAGCAAATAAGGTTTACGAAAGTAGCGGCGCTGACAGGGAAGCGCGTATTGCCTGCGTGATAGGGCGAAAGCTCGAAGGTGTGATGACGAAAGTCGGACTGCTGGGTAAAATCCGGTGCATGACAGAATAGACAGTGAGTGCAATTCTCACCTGCTTTCAACAGTGAGGCCGGTGCAATTCCGGCAGATATAGAAGCGCTGGGCGGTTCATACCCGCAAGGCGAAAGGGCACTAGGTGTCAGCCGTTGCTTGGCAGGCGTTTCTATATCACTTTTTAATAGGAATGTAACAAATGATTAAGCGTTTAATTTGCTGGCTCTGGGGTCACGACATAGACACTAAAAGCTTCATTAATAAAAAACTCATTGCCGATGACACAGGTGAATTGCTTCTAATTAAATCACAGTTTTTCTGCAAACGATGTCAACAATATAGGGTTATATCATGATTGAATCGCATGTCACATCGCTTGAGTTGTCACGCAAGCTGCACGAGCTTGGGGTTAATAAACCATCAATCTATTATTGGCATGAAGGGAATGATATTAATGATGAAGGTCATGAAGTTTATAGATTAGAGTTGTTAAATTACCAACACAGTTACCTAGAATCATACGCAGCTTATCTATCGTCCGAGCTTTTGCCTATATTACCAAAGAAAATCGCAAACAATGATTGCCATGAACGATATTTATATATTGATACTTCATTAGATTATACACTCTATTATTTTGAAGATGTTGACAATCAATCTGATGAAAATTTTGCAAATGCAATAGCTAAAATGCTCATTTACTTAATCGAAAACGGCTACGTGAAGGTGGAGGATTTGAACAAATGAAATATAGAAAAAAACCAATAGTTATTGAAGCAATAAAGTGGGATGGCACAAATGTTTTAGCGTGGCTTGAAAAATTTCCTGAATTGAAATCACAAATACAGATAGAAAATGCTCAAGAAATAACTATAAAAACACTCGAAGGCAATATGAAAGCTTATGAAGGTGATTATATTATTCGTGGTATTAAAGGAAAAATTTATCCATGCAAGTCAGACATTTTTGAGGCTACTTATGAGAGGATAATAGAATGACACAATGGATATCAACCAAAGTAGCAATGCCAGCAGTAGACCCAAAAACAAAACTATCTGATTTTGTACTGGTGTTAACAAAAGAAAACATGATGAAAATTTCTCAACTACAGATATGGATGGATGGAAAAATATATTGGACAAATGGCTATCGTCGAAACGATCAATTTTATACTGAATATGATTCGATATCACATTGGATGCCATTGCCAAGCAACGAAGGATTAGAAAAATGACACAATGCAAATGCGGCGGTAATATCATCGCGTATGTCAAAGAAGACAGATTTAATGTTAATTCGCAAGCAGAACCAGCGTACAAATGCGAAAAATGCGCAAATGTGTATGTGTGCGCAAGCTATTGGGCGCCTCCAGAAAATTCATTCTATGAAATGGCTAAATCAGTCGATGAAGCATACGGGAAAATTCCTAAGTGGGTGAAATGCTCTGATAGACTACCCGCAAAAGACGGCCGTTATTTAGTAACCGAAGGTTGGCAACGTGGCGATGCATGGACGGGCGTTTGTTCACTGCGCCAAGGTAAATGGGATTCAAATCTAATAATCGCATGGCAAGAATTACCGGAACCGTACAAAGGTGATGTATAATGCTCGTTTTTCAAAAGGATTTTTATGTCAATATTTGATGATATCTCAAAAGCAGTCACAGGCGCGGCGAATGCTGTAGCGCACGGGGTTACTGACGCAGCCAATGCCGTAGCTCATGAAGTAGAAAACGCAGCAAACGCGGTGGCACACGAAGTCGTAAAAGATGCAAACTATATAGCAAACCAAGTCACAGATAATGCCGACGATCTAGCAATAGAAGCCGCTAAGATTGCAGGCAGTATTGCTGGTGGCGTAGTAGCTGGCAGCGCAGGCGCGCAAGCGGGCGGCATGGCTGGCGCGGAAATAGCAAAACAAATTGTTGACAAAAGTTAGCTGTGCTAATCTAGCGCTATACAGGGAGTGTATGGCATGGCTAGCTTTGATCTTGCAATTGATACGATTTTAAAAAATGAGGGTGGCCTGGTAAACAATCCTCGCGACCCTGGCGGAATTACCAACTTTGGTATTTCTCTGCGCTTCCTTGCGTCTCTCGGTTTAAAATACGATTTTAACAAAGATGGCAAAGTAGACGATAAAGAGATCAAAGAACTCACCCCCGAACACGCGAAACTAATCTATCAGAATGAATTCTGGCTCAAAGGCGCTTTCGATAAAGTCATCAATCAGAAAGTTGCAACTTACCTTTTTGACATGGCAGTTAACATGGGCGTGCCGCAAGCAATAAAACTTTCTCAGCGTTCACTATGGGCAATTAATAAACAATACCATTTTGTTGACGATGACGGATTGATCGGTTCCAAAACTTTAGACGCTATTAATCAAGCTGGCTTGATGCTAATTCCCGTGCTTATGTCTGAGCGAGCGGGATACTATCGTATGCTAGCCGCCCTCAAACCTGAAAATCATGGGGATGACCTCAATGGCTGGCTCAACCGAACTTACCGCGCTAGTTGAAAAAGCCGCACCGTTGTTAGGGTCAGTGCTAGGTGGTCCCGCTGGCGGAATAGTAGGGTCGTTGGTAGCAACTCTTTTTGGGGGTGATCCCACTAAACCGGATGAGCTAGTAGACAAAATCAACGCAGACCCAGACGCTCGCGCAAAACTTCTCACGCTACAATATCAGCACCAAGAATTTTTGCAAACTCAGCTTCTGGAGAAATATAAGGAACATATTGCAGATATGGCAGACGCGCGAGATCGTCAGCTCGCGATGGCCAAGCTCGGTTTTCATGAATGGGTAATGCCAATACTAGCGATATTAAGCATGGTGCAATTCTGGGCATATATTATTGTCTGCAAGTTTTTAAATTCATCAATAGATGTTACTATATTGACAGACTTATTTGCCATGGCATTTATGGCATTTACATTTTATTTTGGCTCAAGCCAGGGAGAACAACGACGATGGACAAATTCAGTATCGCAAAAACGTTAGGGACTGGTGATACTACTCTAACGATTGCTAGTAGTGCTACAACCTCAAATTATTTAGACTTAGGCGGGATGCAACTGCGTGGTTTGCTTTTGCCGTCGAACTGGACGCCCTGCGATATTCAATTCCACGTTGCAATTTGGCCTACCACTTCAAATAAATTCGCGGCATTTACTCTTGCAGACACAACAGGGACAGTGATTAGCATACCCACACTAGCAAGCCAATGGTTAGCACTATTGCCCTATTTGTTTGATGCGGTTCCTTATGTGCAAATCGTTTGTAATGCCCCGCAAGCCTCTAGTGTAATCGTACAAGCAGCGTTGGAACCAATCTATCAAGGGATTCATGGATAATGACAACTTCAACAAACATGTTGCTGTTATTTGATATTGAGGTGAAGTTTACTCCACCGCCGCCGCCTGGTGATTTTGACTGGATAGACAGCTCTGCAAATAAATTTATTACAAATCTGGGAGACAATATCGTTTTCAACCCAGGTTAATTTTTAAAAAGGAATTTTGAAAATGTCCAATATTCAAATATACCAGCTCAGCCCGCGCGTGGCACTTCAAGCCAGCGATATGTTTGGTTCGGATGACAATACCTCCGAACATAAAACATGGCGAATAAGTCTTCAGCAGTTACAAGACTGGATGCAAACGCATTTAATCATTCCGGCTGCCTATGGCGAAATGTATTTCACTGGGAATTCATCATCAGCAACCACTTTTTCTGGCGCAAATACACCTACGCAAATTAATGCGCCAGCTTTTAACAGCGGGACTTTAGAGAATTTCACGCAATCCGGTGGCGTACTCACATACATTGGCACCGATCCGATTACAGTTACAGCTATAGCACATCTTACAGCAACTTATGACGGATCATCGCAAGACACCAATTTTTATATCGCATTAGATGGTGCGGTGATTGCTAAATCCAAACAAGGTACATTTATCGGTGCTGCGTCACCTGCCCCTCAAGCCAACCCAGTTAAATGTTTTGTTGATTTGGTCACTGGCAGTCAGCTTTCGATTTTTGCGGAAAATACAGTTAATACAAATAGTTTATTTGTTCAAGACTGCAATTTTACTGTTACACCAATCACTAGTATCACTGGTACACCGGCGGTTAGCCCTGATTTAAAACAAGTCTACGATAATGGCATAAATGGCGAAATTCCTTTAACAGCCAACAAGCCTTTTATGGTTTTAAATGCCATTGGCGATGTAACGGCGAACGGTGTAACAACTCCTAGTACAGGAACAAACACAGTATCAAATTATCGCGTGTTGGGTTGGACTTTTACGCCTTCAATAAACATGGTGATTACAGCGCTGCAATATGATGACGCGCTTTTCACTAGCTCAGAAACTAGAGAAACAGGTATTTATGTAAAGGGCACAAGTGCTTTATTGGGTAGCGTAGTCATTGCACAAAGTGATCCACTAGATTCAACCAACACATATAGAACAAAAACATTAGACACCCCCATAGAATTAACGGCAGGCACGCAATACGTTTACGCAACAGTTGTTCCCTCTGGACAATCAGATCATAGTAACGCAGATGCGGTTCCAGATTCTCATATAACCATCACTCAACGAGCAGAATTGCCAAGCGATGCGTCGCCGATTCCTTTAAGTTTTCCAGAATCTTTTACAACAATATCAAATTTCGTGCATGTTGGATCGTTTGAATATCTTGCAACAGTAGTCGTTGATTCTTTTCAAGTAAATGACACCGACACATCCGGTTCGACATTTATGGAAGCAAAATCCGAAGACAGAGGCGTTATTCCAGTTCCGAAAATGACAATTGCGCAACGTAATGCAATTGTATCACCTGACACTGGATTAACTGTAATAATCACCGATTCAGATATTCCGCGTTATAGCCCATTCGATGGGTTGGCATGGCAAGAGGAAGCGTATTTAAGCGATTTAACGCAAATGTACGCGTCTCAGTCCTCAGGTTTTGGTAGCACTGTTACTACTATCAGCGCATCTAATACATATTATCCGATTACTGTAGCCCTGTTTAATGATATAAACTCAGCAAGTTTTGTAAACGAAGTGGTATCTATCTCTGGCGCGAACACGCCAACATTTAGATACACTGCCACACCAACAAAATTCTTTGAAGTTAATTTCAATATTTTTGCATTAGGGACAGTAGGCACAGGTCAATACTATGTGTTTAGCGTATGCATATATAAAGCTGATACATCCATTGTAGTCACTAATATTTCCGGCTGGTGCAGATTAACAGATACATCAACACCTTTTTCTGTGCCACTTTCAGGAAACGTACAACTAAGCACTGGGGACAGGATTTTTGTTCAAGTGAAAAATATCACATCAGGAACAAACGTGTCCGCGAGCGGGCATAATGCATCAATTAAAATATCGTAGAGGTAACTATGTCTGTGACACGAGCGTTATTAACGCCGAACGTTAACAACACAACTGAACTGAGTATCCCAAACGTTCCTGGTGCGTTATTTTATAATATCGAACACGATCGTCTAAGTTACAATGATAATTCTAATGTAGTCCAAAGACTGACAAACAGTGTTGATTTATCAAATTTAGATGCGACTGTAGTGCATAACACAGGTGATGAAACAATCGCAGGTGTTAAGACTTTTACAAGTAATATAGTCGGCAATATATCGGGTAATTCTGGAACTGTAACTGACGGGGTTTACACGACTGATATTGGAACAGTTACCAACGCGATGCTGGCCGGTTCAATTTCAGCTTCAAAATTGATACAAACTGATATTGTTTTGGCGGAATCTCAAGTAACAAATTTAACAAGCGATCTAGCCTCAAAATTGAATCTATCCGGCGGCACGATGACCGGAAATTTAATTTTGAATACTGATCCAACAAGCTCATCTCAAGCTGCCACTAAAAACTATGTTGATATGATTGCCGCAGGATTTAATCAATTTGCTGTTTCTGCCGCTTCAACAACAAATTTAATTGGTATATATAATAATGGATCGTCAGGCGTAGGCGCGACTTTTACTATTACAGCTACAGGCGCATTCACTCTTGATGGACAGGCGGGCGTTCTTAATGCTTCATATTTGCTAAAAGATCAAAGTAGCAGTTTTCAAAATGGTATATATACATTAACTACAGTGGGTGGTTTATTAACTCAACCTGTATTAACTCGTTCTATTGATTACGATACACCATCAGAAATTGGTCCAGGTGATATTGTAAACGTTGCAAATGGCACAACAAATGCTGGCATAAGTTATTTGCAAACCGCAACAGTAACTACAATCGGAACAGACGCTATAACTTTTAGTAGATGGGGCGGTCAATCCATGACTTTCGTCGGAAATGTGACAGGTAGTGGTTTTAGCCCTGTTACTCTGACAATTGGATCGCAACAAGTCATTAATTCCATGATTGCTAATGGAACCATTGATTTAACCGCCAAAGTTACAGGCACACTTCCTAATGCTAATACTACCGCCGTATCAACTAACACAAATAGTGCTATTGTAACAAGAGACAGCGCCGGTGCATTCTCTGCTGGTATAGTTTCTGTTACTGGTCTGCAATCGACAGGACAAGTTTTATCTACAAAAACAGGCTCGCTAACTAATATCAATAACTCAGCATTCCTGGGAAAAGGAACAACGCCAGCTATTAGTTTATGGGATACATCATCAGGAAGTTATGGCACCATAATTGCGCAGGATGGAGATTTTACAAAGTTTATTACTGCACCCTATACGCCTGGCGCTGGTTGGGTATGGGCGCAATATACTGCAAGCTCTGGTCAAATAGATATTCTCGCCAACCAAGCTCCTGGTGGAATAAATGGCGGTATTGCTACTATCTATGGTGGCCAAGCTGGGAATAGCGGTCAAGGTGGTCATATTCAGCTTATTGCTGGTAGTTCTGGCACATCTTCGCTGGCTGGAAACGTTTACATACGTGGTGGTATAGCAACATCCGGCCAAAATGGAAATGTCTATTTCGATCAAGGTTTTGTTGTTATCGACAGCATAACAGCGTCAAGTCTAGTATTTTGCGGGGCAACAAATGGCTTGCAAGCCGCAATCATGGGAACACATTTAAGCTTGTCAGTAGGTGGCACTTTATCAACTGATGCGGCGAGCACTAACACGGCATCGACTATTGTCTCACGTGACTCAAGTGGTAATTTTAGTGCGGGTACAATTACAGCAACTATTAGCGGTACTGCGACAAACGCAACAAATATAGCAATAACAAATGATACCAGCACAAATGCTACAATGTATCCGGTATGGGTAACTGCAAATACTGGTAATCTTCCAGCTAAAGTTTCGTCAACAAAAATGTCATTTAATCCTAGTACTGGGATATTATCAACTACAGGATTAAATCTTAGTGGTTTAACGGCATCTTATGCCGTAGTAATGGATGGATCAAATAATCTTGCCAGTTTACAATATACTGCTTCAAATATTGCTAGCACATTAATAGCAAGAACATCTAGTGGAAGTTTTGATTGCGGAAATATTGGGGTTACTGGGAGTATCACCGTAACTGATTTAGCAGTGCCATCTATTTTTATTACAGCAACACGTACTGGATTTACAAGTATACCGTTATTACAATTAGATCGCGCTGATCAAGCCAACGGCGTATGTCGAATTGATTTTTCTACCGCTAATTTGGATAAATGGTATTTGCAGATGATCAACGGTTCGACGAACATCAATTTTCATGATGTAGTAAACAATGTTGATGTTATTTCTATTGTTGCGGGCTCAGGAACAAGCAGCAAAGTTACTTTTGCTGGTGGCGTTAATATCGGTGGCCTTACAGCTTCGCGAGTTGTAGGTACAGATGGCAGTAGCAATTTAACTACCTTAACTTATGCCAGTGCTAATACAGCAAGTGCCCTGGTGCAAAGAGACTCAAATGGTGCCTTCTCGATGGGCGCATTGAATTGCTATGATTCAGGCGTTTCAACAAACGGAACGTCAGCAGTAATACTCGTTAATGGCGCCGGTAGTACAACTAATGCTGGCTCAACCGCCAACTTTTCTTCTGGAAATTCTAGCACAGCAGGAAAAATTTATGGTATAGCAGTAGAAAAATTTGGCACTGAAGTTCTCTATATGGGTGTTAATAAAAACACTACAACAGACTCAATACCTGTTAATACCTGTTTTATTTCAACATATTCAAACACAGGTAAAATGGCTATTGGTCGAGGAGGTAGTAATAGCTTGCCTTCTACAGCCGATATTTTATTAAATGGAGATGGAAGCGTTACATTTGCAGGAAGCATTGGAATTGGAGTTACTCCTATTAATGGTACATTGACATTTAATAATGCAACTGCTTCTCCATTTCCACGATGTATTTTATATTCAGTAGCTAATAATGATCACCAATACTTAGGTTTTGGTATATCTTCAGCTACGCTGCGTTATCAAGTACCTGATAATCTCACAAGTCATATATTCTATGCGGGTTCTAGTAGTTCAGCATCTACACAGTTATTTAAAATCACTGGCAAGGGTTCAGTAGTTTGTAATTCCGCGGCAATTGCAACTAATGCTACTGATGGATTTTTATATGTCCCATCATGCGCAGGAACGCCGACAGGTACACCAACGACAAATACAGGTAGTATAGCTACGGTTTATGATACCAGTGCAAATAAAATATGGTTTTACAACGGATCATGGCGCGGTGTTGCTGTTACATAGTCATTCATGGTGGATTTTAAAGGCGGCATAATGTCATAATACGTTTTTTTAACAGGAAGAAGTAGCATGAAAATCAATTTGAAAAGTCAGGTTTTGGATATTAAGGGCGAGCCAGTGATGGAAGGCGATAAACCAGTTTTTGTTTCTGAAGTTATAGCCGCACGTCTTTTTGAACAAGCGCCAGGAATTGAAACACTGAAATCTTATGATTGGGCAGTGAAACTATATAAAGAAGGTGAGCTTGACCTTGATACAGTTGATCTAAATAAGCTAAAAACCTTTATTGAACAAAGTCAAACATGGGTTTTGGTCAAAGGTTTGGCATTAAAATTGATTAACGAGGCAGAACTAGCAAACCAACAATAGTAAAGGAGGGCGCCACGGATGGCTAATGTTAAATATCGGTTCCGTAAAGATGTTATCGAAAGATTGATTGATGCAGTCAGCAAAGGGGCAAGCTATATTCTAGCTTGCAACTATGCTGGTATTTCGCCAGTTACTTTCAATAAATGGATGAAAAAAGGCGAAGAACAGTTAGAAGATTATGATGACGGAATTATTGAAAAAGGCGATGAGTTTTTAGAATTTTACATGAGTATTCGGGCCGCAGAAGGGGAAGCTGCAAAAGGATGGCTAACCATTATCGATCAAGCAGCGACTAATGGGGATTGGAAAGCAGCAGCATGGAAATTAGAGAAAAGGTATCCAAAAGAATATGGGAAACAGCAGATTACTCCACCCGACGATGACAAAAATGACCAGCTTACCGACGAGGAAAGAACTATTAGAATCCTTTCCCTATATGACACAGCACGAAAGAGAATTGATTCTAAAGGACCTGGAACTACTGACGACAAAGGAAATGACGCTCAGTGATTACATTAAGTCGGCATGGCATGTCATAGAACCAGCTACTCCCTACGTTGACGGATGGCATATTGACGCTATCTGTGAACATTTGACAGCGGTAAGTTATGGGCAAATTAGAAATTTACTTATTAACATGCCGCCGCGTCATGCAAAGTCATTGATTGTTTCAGTATTTTGGCCGACATGGGAATGGACTAAATGGCCGCATAGGAAATTTTTATATTCATCATATGCACAAAATCTCAGTATTCGTGATAGCCTAAAATGCCGTCGCTTGATCCAAAGCGGATGGTATCAGTCCCTGTTTCGCCATGTGTTTCAATTGCAGCGTGATCAAGCAACAAAGACTCGTTTCGATAATGACAAATACGGTTATAGGATAGCCACCTCGGTAAGTGGTATGGGCACAGGGGAAGGCGGTGATAGAATCATTTGCTTAGACTACGATGCCGAGTTAATCATGGAAATGGGTAACATGAAGATAGGCTATGTTGTCGAACACAAACTACCAGCAAAAGTTCTCTGCTATAACCGATTAAAAAACAAAACAGAATATCGAAGAATCTTAAATCATTTTGAAACCTCTAGCACTGAAATGATAACCCTTAAGACTAGAGACCGAAGGCTAACTTGCACCCCCAATCATCCTATTTTCATTATTGGCAAAGGTTATTTGCCGGCATGTCAAATCATGCCAGGAATGATGATAATGACCTCCAATAAACGCCAGGAATGGATTGATTCTATTATTATGATAAACGGGGAATTTAAAACCTATAACATTGAAGTTGAAGAGCATAACAATTATTTTGCTAACGGTGTGTTAGTCCATAACTGCGACGATCCACATAACGTTTTGGAAGGTGAAAGTGAACTTGTAAGAGAAAGCACATTGACCTGGTGGTCTGAAACCATGTCCACACGTTTGAATGATCAAAAAACTGGCGCCAAGGTTATCGTCATGCAACGCGTTAATGAACGTGATCTATCCGGTGATGTACTGAAAAAAGGTGGTTATGAGCATTTGTGTTTGCCGTGCGAATATGAAGGTAGTAAGCATACCACTTCGATTGGATTTAAAGACCCTCGCACAGAAATGGGCGAACTACTTTGGCCTGAGAAGCTAGGCAGAGAAGAAATAGAGCAACTGAAGCGTGATATTGGTCCCTATGCTGCCGCTGGACAATTGCAACAAAGACCCGCACCGCGCGAAGGGGGGCTGATAAAAGCCGCATGGTTTAACTATTTCAAGCTGATAAAAGACGCTCATGGTTACATTCAGTCGCCAAAATTTTCCATGGTTTATCAGGTTTGGGATACAGCATTTAAAGTTAAAGAGAATAATGATTTTACAGTGTGTCATACCTATGGCGTGGCTGATAATGGGTTTTATTTGATTGATAGGTTCAAAAGTAAAATAGAATTTCCCGAATTGGAACGAATGGCTGTAATGTTAGCTAACGTACACAAACCTAATCAAATTTTTATCGAAGATCATGCAAGTGGTCAAAGTTTAATACAAGTGCTGCAAAAGAAAACCCGATTACCAATCAAAGCTATCAAAGCGGACAAAGACAAGGTAGCTAGATTAAACGCATGTTCAGGATTCATAGAAGCAGGTAAAATGTTCTTGCCGGAAAATGAGCCATGGGTAAGTGACTACATTGATACAATGTGTATGTTCCCAGCAGCCGCGCATGATGATGATGTAGATTGTACCACCCACTTTTTGATTAACGTGGCATTAAAGAATGAGAATAAAGACAAAAAGGTTATACAAGGGTCAATCATAGGTAGATAGTGATATTTTGTTGTTTTTTATATAAACTAGTTTGAGCATTAGCCATATCAAAAGGATTTTATATGATATTATTTAGCCCCGTTTTTCCCTCTCAAGGAATAGATCAAGTTAGACTCCAATCTCTTTGGACAGATAGTAATTATGCTCAAGTGACAGCATTGCATTTTTTGGATGCTCAAATTGCATTAGGTCATAGCGTTACTGTTAATGATATGATTTTTGTCACATATTCTGGCGGACAAGGTATTTTTTCTGCGAGTTTTGATGCTAATGGTTATTGCACACTTTCACCATCAGTGTTACTCAATAATGCTCCGCAAGTTTTGTCTACATCTAATTCTCTAGCAGCTCCAGGAACCATACGTGCATTAACAGGTGCAATGAATTCAACGGCAACTGTTATGACAAGTGGGAATTTAGTTGGCGTAAGAGGCTCAGTGAATGCCGTTGGTATGTCTGGTGGGTTTTTATATGGCGCACAAGGTAAAGTCATCGCAACAGGCACATTATCTGGTGGATGGACGGCTGGCGTATTTGGACAAGTTGATATGTCCGCCGCTACTATCACAACTGGTGAAGTATCTCCTGTTTGGTCAGATTTTGGAACGACTGCCACAGGAACTCATGCTGGCGCTAGATTATTTGCAGGCACAAATACTACCGCAGCAATTCTAGGTTCAAATCTCTACATGTATGGTGCGGCAACGAATCTATTTAAACTTGATGATAATAATGGATTATCTGGTCCTACTTACTTTGTTAATGCTGGTACTTCAAGTGGCTCAGCAGGTGACGCAACGCACTGCGCGGCAAATAAAGTATGGACAGTTATGCAAAATGGAGTCACGTATTATGTTCCTCTATTTGCTTCAAATTCTTGATAAAGGATTAATGCCATAAATGACTTACTCAAGAGATAACAACTCAAATGATGCCTTTGTTCAGCGCTATGCCGAACGGTTTCGTTTAGAAATTGATAAAGATTGGACGCCACGCGAAAGTCGTTTGCATATTTATAAAATGTTCCTTGATGCGACTATTTATGACAATCTATCGCCTTTTCATATTGAGTATCAAGAAGGTTCCGCTGATAATTCGGGATACATTAAATTACAACATCGTCGTCCTTCAGTCATCTATGGCATACCCAAAATAATCGTAAATGAATCTACATCAATGTTATTTGGTGAAGAGCATTTTCCTGTTGTACGATGTGAGCATGACGCTACAACTGATTTTCTAAAATACATCACAGATCATTGTAATCTAAAATATGCTATGCTAAATGCTGCTAAAACAGGTGCCATAGGTAGTGTTTGTATGTTAGTAAAAGTCTTAGAAGAAAAATTTTATTTTGATGTCATTGGCACAGCAGACATGATGCCTTTTTTTGACAGAATGCGCCCAGATGAATTGATTCGCGTAGTTCAAAAAAAGAAAACCGATGGTGCGACATTATCTAGCCAAGGTTATTCTATTGATAAAGATGATTTAAAAAAGAAATTCTTTATTCAACGCGAATGGAACCAAACTCAAGAAATTTATTACATTCCTTGGAAATGCGAAGATGATGAAGGTCATATACCACGTATTGATGCTGATCTTACTGTTTCTCACAATTTCGGCTTTGTTCCCATCGTGTGGATCAAAAACACACCGCATACCCACCACATCGATGGAGAATGCACTTTCGGAACAGTAATTGATTTTTGCATTGAAATTGATTATCAATTGTCACAACTAGGACGATTATTGAAATACAATTCAGATCCTACACTTGTTGTGAAAAACCCATCAACGTTGGAAGGTCAGCAAATCATTAAAGGCGTAGGGGCATTAAATCTTGATGAGAAAGGTGACGCGTACTTATTGGAAATGTCGAGCGGCGCGACCAATTCGGTTATTGATTATGTTCGTTGTTTACGTGAGTTTGCTCTTGAGTCTGTTCGCGGTAATCGCACTAACCCCGATAAACTTAGTGCTATCCATAGCGGAAAAGCATTGCAGATGCTTAACTCGGCGCTTATATCGTTGGTTGATGAATTCCGCCTCTCGTATGGCGAGTATGGATTATTGAAAGTGTATAAAATGGTTTTAAATATTTATGCTTTCATGAAAGGCAAGATAGACACTGGAGAATACAAACCAGCCTCAGAAGATTGTTCTTCGCATTTATCTTTGAAGTGGCCGGAATGGTATCCGGCTACACCGCAAGATAAGCTCCAACAGGCTCAAACCTTGTCAACTTTACGGCACGATAAAATAATCAGCGAAGAAACGGCAATTAATACAGTTGCAGACGAATATGGTATAGTGGATACAGACGAAGAACTGAAAACCGTTCAAGCCGAGCGTAAGCTTGAAATGGATAGAGAGCAAGAGTACAATTCTAAATCATCGGCGCCAAAAGCGAAGATGACAGACAGAGAAGGGGATACAGGTTAGGAACCAACGTGGATCGTTGATAATTTAGCTGCGTGGACCGCAGTTATATAGGTGAGGGAATATGACAACAGAAGCTACAGAAACAAAAGCAGCAGCAACAGAAGTACCAAGTGCAGACTTAACGAAATTGACAGATGGCGATATCAAGTGGCGTGCGAAGTACAAAGTGACTAAAGATGAATTGGAAACCGAACGCGCACAAATTGCCAAAGAACGCCAAGAACTAGCAAGCAAAATTGATACCACGTTCAAAGAAAAACAGACCGTGGAACAGAGATGGATTGAGGCTGAATTAAAAGCGCAAGCCATTGCGGCTGGAATCAAAGATTTAGATTTGGTCAAATTGATTGATAAGAGTCAAATAAAGGTTGGCCAAAACGGAATTGAAGGTTTGCAGCAAGTAATAGAAAGCTTTAAAACAAGTAAGCCGGATTTTTTTGGTGCTGATAAAAAGTTTAGTTCTTCAAGCAATGCGCCATTCCCTGAAGAAACTAAAACGAAGCCAGTAAGTGCGCGTGATATGTCAGCCGAAGAATTCGCAAAAGCAAAACAGCAAATTTATTCTGGCGGTCGGCCATATTAAGTCGATCGTCATGTGAAGTAGACAACTTAACTGCGTAGAGTGGATCTCAAAACAGTTATGCTCATACGAGTGGATCTCTATTGAGATAAGAGTCGAAAAAACGGAACTTTTTCTAACTTTTATTTTTTTGGAGAGTCGTCATGACATTTGGTCCATTTCCAACAGCTTTAGCTAATGCTATTCAACAAAATTTCCTTGAAAGAGCATTCATTGAATCATTAAAAAACATCTTACATTATCGCGAAATTGCTGATCGTGAAACATTTCCTGGTCGCATCGGTGATACCATCACGAAAACTCGCCCTGGTTTAATGATTCCTAATATTACTCCATTAGATCCATCTGGCAACACCAACTTGGATAACGGTTTAAGCCCACAACAATACAGTGATGAACAATATACATTGGCTGTATTTCAATATCCTCAATTAGCTCCAGACATTAACTTAATTGATGATGAAACAACGATTGCAGCATTTGCGATGAAGAACTCTGAAAACTTGGGTATTGCTCAAGCTACAGCATTGGATCGTATTGCGCGTAACGCTTTGTTCCAAGCTTATATGGGTGGTAACACAGTTGTAACTCAAACACTTGGAGCTCCTGGTACCACAGTTAATGTTGACGATACTCGTGGCTTCCAAACCGTAGTTGTTAACGGTAACGTTACAGCTGTTTCTCCCTCCAATCCTTTGGCTGTATTCATTAATGGCACTTCTTACAACGTAACTGGCTTTGCTAATGACGTATCAAACGTTTCTAGCGCTGCAATTACGGGAGGTACCTCTGGAACTATCACAACTTCTGTTAACGTTACTATATTAAACGGTACAGCAGGCAATGCGGTTGTTAGTGCAACAGCTCCATTGATTGTCCGTCCTAACGGTCGCGCAGTTACAGGGGATCTTATCACCACAGACTTACTCAATATGACCAGCATTTTATCTGCTGTTAGTTATCTCCGTAACAACGCAGTGCCAAAAGTTCGCGGTGCATATAACTTCTATCTGAATAGCACTTCAATGAACGAATTGTTTCAAGATCCAGAATTCCAAGTATTAAACCGTGGTGTTAGCACTCGTGATACAGTGTATGAAAATGCTTGGGTTTACAATGCGTTTTTAGATGTCCGTTTCGTAATGACAACTGAAACGTTTGTGCAGCCTGTACAAGGAAGTGCGCCTGTTCCTGTTACTGTCACAGTGCAACGTCCTATTGTTTGCGGTGCTGGATCTTTAGTAGAAGGTATTTTTGCTAAAGGTTTGGATGCTATCCGCAACATGGCTGGCCGCAGTGGCACGGGTCAAATGGAAGGCTTCATGCCAATTGTTAACGTCATGGGCGAGAAGTTCATGTATGAGGGTTTCTACCAATATCTCCGTCATCCTTTAGATCGTTTGGGTCAAATTATCTCTCAAGCTTCAAACTACATTGGGGGCTTTACTGTTCCGACCGACGTAACAACCACGTCAGATATTATCCCAACTGCAAGTAATGCTTATTACAAACGCTGTGTAATCATCGAGACCGCATAATATGGCGAAAAAAGATAAGCAAGACGAATCCTCAGAAGCTGAAATGGCTTCTGAGGTTGTAGTGAAGAAAAAACAGGAAAGGATAGGCATTCTTTTGAAGGGTTTTGTGCAGTCTTTGCCGTTAGGACCACATTCGCATCAATGCGTTTATAAAAAATGGTCAGCAGGGCAAATTATCACGAATCCAAAAGATATAGAAATGCTGATAGGTCTAAACGCTCCGATGGGGGTGTATATCAAAGATGTTGACGGAACAGCAAAAAATTGATGTACGTAGATATTGCGGATTCCCCGTGTATGGTAATGGGGTTTCTGCATCTCCACCTTCTTTCGGATACCGTTATTATCATCAATATTTGATTTTAGAATATCGAATGAATAACTTAGCTCCTGAAGAAGAGACTACGTTAATTGATAAATATCTCACTATCTTGGGTTCATTAGAAACAGATATCCCAACTGCTAGCGATAACTTAGATACAGATCGCGCAGCCGTTTGGTATCACAATAAAAATGAAGTCCGTGATAGATTTGCCCTTTATAAATTATGGGCTATTCGTTTGTGTGATTTTCTCGGATGCTGGGGACCAGCAAAACTAATGCAATCTGGTTTACAGGTAGTCTGTTAATGGATGGCACCAAGATTCAACAAAAGATTTACTACGGCTATGCTAAAGCCGCAACTAAACTTGGTGCCGATTTTAATTTGTATCGCTCAGCAGTTCCGACTAATCCTATTGCGGATGGAAATTTAATTGGTGCGTTGAAAGCAAGTACAAACCAAGAATGGTCGTACATGCGAGCAAACAAATATAACAATGCTGTTTGGCAAATACTGATTGATGCACAAAGGAAAAATCTTCCTTTAGCGGCAAAAGTAGGTGATTACATTGTTGGTATACCTAATACAAAGGGTTATATCGACGATAACAGCACTTATTTTATTATTGCCGAACAATTTTTAATGACGATATTGGCAGTAAAGTGTAATGCAACGCTTAATGTTATTCGGCCAAGCCAAACAACTGGAGCGGGATATCAAGGTTATGTTGGCTACACAACCGCATCGTCAGAAACAATTATGACGGGTATGCCAGCTTCGGTTTTAAGTCAGGCTCGCAGCACGAATGCACCGACTAAACTGCCGACAGATACCACGGAACCTGTTTGGAAAGTGTTAATGCCGAATTTGGGCAATGTGATTATCCGCGTGGATGACATTATGATTGATGAATTTGATCAAGAATATGTTGTTATGGATAATGAAATAACTGAATTGGGATGGCGCATTACTGCAAAACAAGTTGTAAATTCGAGGTAACGATGCCAGACTTATCGCAAGTATTAACAACAGTTACCTTACTGGCAGAAAGCGCCGTTTATCCCAGCGGCACAAGTCAACCTTCAGTTGCTGGCGTCCAAGTTACCGTGGAAGAAGGCTGGCCTATCAGTACACAGATTGATAAAGACTTAGCGGCTGGATACGCTCATGTATCTGTTTTCCCGACTAATAAAGAACGAGTAGTGACAAAGTTTGAAAGAGAATTTCAGCCGAATCAGAAAACGGCTGCAACTTTGACAGCTACTGTAACGGGTCAGACTATAACGATAGGTGGAACGGTCACAATTCCTCAAGCCGTTATGGTCATCGTGAATGGACAAGCCGCTCAGGGATATGGTTACCAAGTTTTGGTAAATGATACCCTGGATAGCATTGCCGCAGGGATTGCGGACTTGATACCAGGTTCGAGTGCAGTGGGGGCAGTTGTGACTGTTCCTTCGGCATTTGACCTGGTGGCAAGAATTGCTACGGCATATACCGCATCAGAAGAACTCAGCAGACAAGAACGTGTTTTTATGATTTCCGTTTGGGCACCTAATCCTAATATTCGATATTTGCTTGGCTCAGCAATTGATATCGCATTTAAGCAAAACTACCGGATTGTGTTACCTGACAATTATTACGGACAGGTTTTCTATAGCCATGTTGAAGAAATAGATATTTTAGAACAACAGATTATCTATCGACGTAATTTGTTCTATAATGTTCAGTATCCGACGACCGTTACAAACACGTACACAACGATCACCGACCCTTATACGATCACGCAGATCGTGCAAGAGATTACTTAAAAAGGACTTTATATGCCAATATCGCAAGCCGGTTCCACAAATTTATCCGCCATTGGGGTGCCAAACGTTTATGTGCAAATTGTTCCGCCCAATCCATTATTGAATGGAGTTCCAACGGATATCGTTGGTGTTGTTGGTACGGCACAATGGGGACCAAAAAATGCTCCTGTAACCATTGGCAGTTTACAGCAATCAGTATCAATATTCGGCAATCCATCTTTAGATGCCTATGATATGCCTAGCTGTGTTTACGCAGCAATGCTGCAAGGCGCCAACAATTTCCGTTGCGTTCGCGTGACCGATGGCACTGATATGGCTGCGAGTGTTTTAATGCTTGATACACAAGCACCTGCACCAAGCGGCGGTGTATTGCTCACGTCTATTTATACAGGCGCATTGGGTAATACAACAAATGCTCAATTTGCAGTAGGATCGGGTTCTACTCCAGGCGCACCAACTTACAAACTCACGATTTGGATGTCCGGCGGTGTTCCAGAAGTATTTGATAATATTGGTGGCACAGGCCAAACATTCTGGGCAAATGTCGTTAGTGCGGTCAATCTTGGCCAATCGATTGCTCGCGGACCTTCTCAACTTGTTACAGCTTCTCTGAGTACCGGCATTGCTTCTGTTACAGTTACAGCCGAGGGTTCTTACACAACATTACCTACTCTAGGAACTAGCGGTCCTGGTTCTGGTGCAACATTAAATCCTGTGATGAAGGCTATCACGGCCGCTGTTGCCGGTGGTGGCACGGGGTATGTTGCTAGCGATACAATTACCTTAGCGGGCGGTACTTTTACAACCGCAAGCGTTTTAACTGTCAATGCGGCTTCGCAAGTACATTATGATGCAACTGCAATTGTTATTGTTGATGCCGGTAGCGGATATGTTGCAACTGATACAATTACACTAACAGGTGGTACAGCAGGCACGGATGCTATTGTTACCGTTGATACTGTAGACGGCGGCGGCGCTATTCTCACAGCTCATGTTTCAACCGCTGGTGATTATACTGTTAGACCTTCGAATCCTGTTGCTCAAGGTTCAACGAGTGGCGTGGGTGTTGGCGCAACATTCGATGTAACCTTTGGTGTTCTTTCTGGTGGCGTGATCTCTGCCGTAACCATTACAACTGTAGGTTCTTACACCGCATTGCCAAGCAATCCAGTGGCACAAACTTCTAGCTCCGGTATGGGTACAGGTGCTACATTTACTATGGCATGGGGTTTGCTAGCCGTTAATATCCCAGTGCATGGTTCAGGTTATGACGGTACATCCCTTTTGACTGTCAGCCCTACTGGCGCTACGGGAACCCTCGTGATCGGCTCGCAAACTACCCCTGCTTTGTCGGCGTTAAGTTTATCTGGTGGCACAAATGGTAACTCCGCAGTAACTAGCGCAACGCTTGTGGGTGTTGATACTGGCTCGCGCACGGGTATGTATGCATTAAGAAAAACAGGCGCAAGTATTGTTGCTCTCTCAAATGCTTCTGATCCTACACAGTGGTCACCTCAAGTAACCTTTGGTTTAAGCGAAGGTGCTTATATGATCGCAACTGTAGCAGCGGGTTATCAAGACAACATCGCTGGTGCTATCACATTGAAACAAACGCAAGGCATTGATAGCTACGCAATGAAATTATTGATGGGTGACTGGGTTCAATTCTTTGATCCATTCAATAATCAATCACGTTTTATTAGTGAACAAGGTTTTGTTTGCGGTATTTTGGCAACGCAATTACCAAGTGGTTCGTCTCTCAATAAAATCATGCAAGGCATTAGTGCAACGCAAAAAACTAATGAAAATCAAATTTACTCAGATGCTGATTTGCTACAAATAGAGACTGGCAATTTGGATGTTGTCACTCGACCAATTCCTGCATCAGATAGCGCATATGGCGTTCGCTTAGGTGTTAATACAAGTAGTAATGCTGTAACAAATGGCGATAACTATACGCGCATGATTAACTTTTTAGCCTTAACGTTTATTAACGGCTTAGGCGGCTTTATTGGCCAACCTCAAACCCCAACAGTTCGTCTGCAAGCTAAGTCTACGCTTGAATCCTTCTTGCAAAATTTAGCAACGCTTGGAATGATCGGAAACGTTAATGGTGGGCCAGCTTACCGTGTCATTCTTGATGATACAAACAATCCATTTAACCGCGTGGCGTTAGGTTACATGCAAGCGGATATTCAAGTGACATTGTTCTCAATCATTCAGCAATTTGTGGTAAATTTACAAGCCGGTCAATCGGTTCAAATTCAAACTCTGCCTCCACAATTAGTGTAGGCAGCGGATTAATGTTAATGGAGTAACAGATTATGCCATTGAATGGGTTAAGTTCTGGTATAGACAGTAAAGTGACTTTTACCGATCTAAACGGCGTATTAAATTTTTCTATCATTGAAAACTTTACCGCTAAAGAAGATGCAACCACCGACAAAGTTGTTGCTATGGACGGCACGGTTCGCCACCCTAAATTTCACCAAGGTTGGTCTGGTTCTTTCATGCTAGAAAGAAATAGCAACTTTATGGATAATTATATCGCGGCACAAGAAGCCGCATATTATCGTGGGCTAGATCAAATTAATGTAACAATCAGCCAGACTATTACAGAAAACAACGGTACTGTATCGCAATATCAATACACTGAATGCGTACTCTATCTTGAAGATTCTGGGAATTATTCTGGTACGGAAATTGTCAAACAAAGCGTATCATTTGTTTCGGCAAGGAAATTACAATTAGTGTAAGGAATGGATATGGAAGCTAAAAAACCAAGCGAAAAAGTTATTTCTTCAGCATTTGATGGAAAAGAAATAAAGGACAGGATGGGAAGAGTTTTAAGATTACGAAAGCCTAATATTCTGGATCATTATTATTTGCGACGAGCGTTGGGCGCGGACGCTGATAATACTGGTTGTATGTCAATGATGATGCACATTTTGTATGTTGCAGGCATTGATGGGCAAGTTTTAGAAACGCCACATACGCATTCAGAATGTTTGGCAGCATTAAAACGCTTGGGAGAAGAAGGGATTTTTGCGTTAAGTAATTTTGTAGAAAGCCTCTCACAAGAGGAGGATGGTGATAAGATAAAAAAATCGTAGAGGACACCCGAATTAGAGAGGCATTGTTTCTTGTTAAGCGTGGTGTTCCTTTTGACGTAGCATTTAATCTTGATGATGAAATGAGAATTGCTTGGTGCATTATTCATGGCGAACAAGAAGGACTAGGCAAATTTAACTTTTTATCGAATAGGTTTGATGAGAAGGGGGCATAATGGCAAAAGAATTTAAGACATTAACGGCTTTTGCCAAGCACATGACAAAAGTCGTGGCTAAATATCCCAAAAAAGAAATGCAAGCCGCTCAGTTTCTTGGCGCTGTTCTCGAAGCCGAAGCTAAAGATAAAATAGGTCATTTGCAGGAAGGTGCGGGACCATTTGCTGCTTGGAAAGAATTAGCAGAATCTACTAAAGCCGATAAAGAACAAAAAGGTTATGTATTCAATCATGAATATAATCCTCTATATCGTACAGGGGATCTTAAAAATTCCATTCATCATTCTTTCAATCCCTCAACACATAACTTATATCTCGGCTCCGATAGTGAGATAATGATCTACCAAGAGCTTGGTACTAATCGTGGCATTCCCCCGCGTGCTGTGTTGGGCTTGACTATGTATCAGGCTAAGGCTGACATACATTACATTATGGGCGATATGCTTGTTTCATGGATTGCAGACAAGCCACTGACAAAGAGGAAGCGCACGTATGGAAGCGTATAAGATATGGGCGACGCTTAATTTAAAAGGCGACGCTACAACTAAACTTGATCAATTCACCAAGGCTGTCCATAAGTCAGACCAAGCCGTCACGCTCTTAAATTCACATTTAAAACTAATCCAAGGTAGCATTGGAAAGTTAAACCCTTTGTTTAAAGATATGGCAAGCGGCATTGGCATGGCTGCTAGAGAATTAAAGCCAGCGTCCAAAGGTATGTCAGACCTTAATCGTGCAGTTTACTACGGTACGTCACGTATTGAGCGCATGGTAAGCAAAGTCGGCGCATTGAATGCCAGACTAAGAGCAACTGCCCTTGATGCACGTATGGCTTCATCAGAATTAGGTGGCCTTCGCGGTACTATTCCCTCAATGAGAGGCGGTGGTGGTGTTGCTTCTAGGGGTGGCCGACAATCATCAGCTCACAGATTAGCTCATGCCGCAGCATTTGGCTTAGGTGCAGTGGCGCCAGAAGCAGCAGCCGTTGGTGGATCTTATTATTTAGCTGGTGGCGGTGCTGTTGGTGGAATCGCGGCAGGCGTAGCAGGGGCTGGCATATTAGCAGCTCAGGGTTTCCAAAACACCAAAACACTATCCAGGCAACGCGCCATTTTGATGGGACAAGGTTTTAGCCCCGCGCAAATTGGCGAATTTAACCAGATGACGATGAATGCACCTAGAGGTGTATCACCGACAATGATGGGCGAATCTCTAGTTGCGAGTCAGATGGGTTTGAGAAATTGGGGAGAAGCAAAAACCATAGCCCCAGATCTTGCAAAAATTACATATGCTGCAAAAAACACTTTTGGTGGTATGACTGATAAACAAACTCAGGATTTGATTCGTTTTGCTGAATTTATGAATATCAGTGGTAGCCCACAAGAAATGCGTAAATGGCTTAATGTTGGCGCTCAGATGACATTATCATCCGGCGGTACAATCATGCCAGGTGAGCAAGCTACATTCCTACGACAAGCGTCAGGTGCAGTAGCAGGACGCCTAACGCCAGAAGCTTATCTGACGTTAGAACCCATCATGCAAGAATACAGAGGCACCAAACTCGGTACAGCTTTTACAACGGGTTTGCGAGCAATGCTCAACCCTCAAATGAGCAACTTTGCCAAGTATCACGTTAAGCGCTTAGAAGATTTAGGCTTGTGGGACTCAAAAACAGGCAGGATGAAAAGCAGTTATTTAAGTTTGCTTACTAGTGATCCTGATATGTTCTTAAGACAAGTTTGGTTGCCTGCTTTGGCAAAAAAAGGTATTACTTCGCCAGAAGGAATTCGCAATGAAACTATGGGTGATATGCCAAGAACGTTTGGTACAGCATTAAATTTGATGTATAACAAAATGCCCATCACAGATAGATCAAGAGCATTATCAAAAAATCTATTAAATTCCGATGAATTTTATAATTTGGTTTTAGGTAATGAAGCTGGAGCGCAATCAAACTTATCAGCAGCATGGGAAAGATTAACAGTATCATTTGGGAAATTAGCTAATCCTGCAATTATCAAAGCCATGAATGCTTTAGCTGATCTTTTAGATGGCTTATCTAATATGCTCAATTTTAATAAACAGCAAGCAACAGGTTTCATGGGTTCTTTAACATCAAATGCCGGAAAAAGTTTATCGCAAATTGCTGGTGAGTTAGATACTCAATCAGGAAATGGCGTCGTTTCTGGCAATGTTTATCTTGATAAAGAAAAAGTAGGTAAAAGCTTATTTTCTTGGGGTGCTAAAAAAGCTGTTGCTTCAGGTACGGCAGGAATAACAAGTCAATATGACATATCATTAACACAAACAAACCCATTATATAACGGTTGATTATGACAACTTTAACGCTTGGCCAAGTTACATTTAGCAATTATGAAATACCCGAATCGATTAACTTTGGCGGATCACAATCGCTTTCTGTTAAGCAGTTAGTTGGTGGCCAAAGAATCGTTGATGCCATGGGGCGTATTGATGACGATATCACATGGTCAGGAATGTTTTTTGGAAGTACCGCAGTATTTCGCGCTAAGTTTTTAGATGGAATGCGTGTAGCTGGCGCTGCGCTTCCTTTAACATATAATCAATTTAGCTATTCCGTCGTGATTAAAGAATTCAGAGCTAACTTCCAGCGTAATTATCAAATACCCTATTCTTTAACAGTCACGGTGGTTCAAGATTTAGATAAACCATTCCCTGTTTTATTACCAGTGGGTTATGACGATGCAATTCAAGGTATGCTAACAGAAGCAAATGATCTTGCATTATTGATCCAGAATGCTAACGTCACAACAGCAATGCTCGCCGTTACTTTAGCTATTAATGCCCTTCCTTCACTGGCCAATGCAACGGATGCTGAATTATCAGCGGTATTGATCCCTATCATTAGCGCACAAGCAGTGGTGGCACAAACAATTAGCGTAGTCAGTTCGGGGATATTTTCATGAGTCTACCAGCAAATGGCGTCACAGCATTAGCCTTAGAGCAATTATCCAACCTTTATGTATTAGAAGGGTTGCTAGTACAAATGCAAAAGAACATCCTTTTGATAGAACAAGGTTTCACTGGTCAAACGATTACAGTAAATAATGTTAGTCTTTATACGCTTGCGGCTAAATACTACGGTGATGCAACGCAATGGACGACGATTGCAAATGCAAATAATCTCACAGATCCACAAGTGCCAGCGGGAATGGTAACGAAATTGATTATCCCATCGATATCTACAAGTAGCGGCGGAATATTAAATCAAACAACAGGGTAATTATGTTTAGTGGAACGAATGCTTTTAACAACTTAATCCCCAATGTCGCGCAGGTTAGGCAACCGCGAGGCATTATTTTGATTAACAACAAACCTGTGAAATGGGTCAATATCCATACGACTACCACAACCTTTTATATGGCTGACAGATTCTCTTTAGAACTGCCATTGAATGGTCAAATATCTCCGTTCACATTAGATTACTGGGCTTCATCTCCTCAGTTTGATGTTAAGGTTTATATTGGATTTCCTAAAAATCCCGATGTTTATTCAACGCAAGACTTAGATTTAATGATGGTAGGTGAAGCGGATGATGTACAAGTGGATTTGTTAGCTGCACGAGTGATGATTAGTGGCAGAGATAACACATCGAAATTTATTGATAACAGCACAACAGAAAAATTCCCGAATAAAACTAGCTCTTATATTGTGACGCAGTTTGCTAAACAACAAGGCTTAAACCCCGTTGTTACTGCTACCACAACCATCGTTGGCACATTTTACGAGAATCAACAAACACTTTTATCACGAGAAGTAACGCAGTGGGATTTGATGACATTCCTGGCTCAGCAAGAGAATTTTGTACTTTTTGTGAGAAATAATGACCTGGTTTTTGAACCAAGACAAACTACCTCACAGAATCCGTATATTCTAAAATACGCACCCCCGACTATTATACAAGCAAGTCCAACATTCAACGGCATGGCATTGTCTATATCAAGATCCACAACGCTTGCAAAAGATGTGCAGGTAACAGTTAAAGTGCCGTACAACCCAAAAACAGGAAAAGCGTTTAGTGTTACAAAAAAAGCCACGCACAGAAAAAGAAGCTATCTAAAAGACGTGCCGGAACCTTCAAAGGTCGTGCAAAAATTTTCATACATATTCCCTGGCTTAACGCCTGAGCAAGCTTCACAACGAGCGCAGCAGTTGTTGCAAAACATAACCATCCATGAAGTTAATCTTACAGCTTCCATGCCTGGTGATAATGTTCTAAAAAAAGATAGTTTGATCCAATTAACCGGCACCAACACTTCTCTTGACCAATTCTATTACGCCGATCAAGTGGATAGACAGCTTTCTATTAGCGAAGGCTATAGCATGACAATCAGTGCGAAGAACCATTCCGTGGATAGTGAGGTGTCGTTATGATTGATAAATTTCTCAACGTCATGAAGATGCACTCACAAATTGCAAATTCTGGTAAAGTTTTTTCAGCACTGGGCTTAGTAACAGGATATGATCCAGCTACTTATCTTGTGACGGTTGAACTTTATGGCGCGACAGATGATTCTCCAGCTTTACAAACAGGTAGCATACCTTTGTTTAGCCCTTGGGTTGGGAATGGATGGGGCATGTTTTGCCCTCCTAATTTGGGAGACATCGTTGAAGTTCATTTTCAAGAAGGATCTTTGCAAAATGCTTATGCTTGTCTGCGCTCTTACGGCAATAATTCTCTACCTCTTTCGGTTCCCTCCGGCGAATTTTGGTTAGTACATCAATCTGGATCTTTCTTTAAACTGACGAATGATGGAAAGCTGTTATTGAATGGGGGTGTTGAGATTGATATCACGGCGCCTATTATAAACATCACCTGCGCAACGTCAGTCTCAGTTACGGCGCCTGAAGTGTCAATCAATTCTGCCGATATATCACTAGGAAATTTGAGCGATAGTTTAACAGGATTGATGAACGACGTGGCAATTGCGGTATATAATGGACACACGCACAATTCACCCGACGGCGTAACAGATCCTCCCAATCAACCGATTGGTAGTGATGCGCTAACGATAAATGTTAAGGCAAACTAATGGCTGGATTTAATACATCGCAAACATTGTATGACATTAACCATAATTTTGGTCAAGATTTGTCGTTTGCAGCCAATGGTGATTTACTCACAGTTAGCGATTCATCGAGAGGCGAGCAACGTGTATTGCGCAGATTGTTTACTAACCCAACCGATTATATCTGGCAGCCAACCTATGGCGCGGGATTGCCGAATGCGGTTGGGCAAACGCTTAGCGTGGATTTCTTCGATAACATCAAAGCTTTGATTACGTCGCAGATTTTCTTAGAGCAAGCGGTCGCGCAATCTCCGGCGCCAAAAATTTTCTTACAAACAATACAAGCTGGATTGTTCTGCCAGATCGAATACACTGATAATCCATCAAAAGAGCCAATTGTGCTGACTTTTGATGTCTAATGTTCCTCGTGGAACATGAACGTGAAACATAATGATCAAGGAAAGATCAATGACTTTACCGATAAAAAGTTTTGATGAGTTGGTTAATGACCAGGTTGACGTGATGCAAGCCGCCGCAGGCGTGCCGTTGGATTTTAGCGTGGGATCAATTTTGCGATCCATCGTAGAAAGCAACTCTGGTAATGCACTTTGGTTGCAAGCTTTGGTAATGCAATTGCTAGCTGTGACACGGTTAACAACCAGTTCTGGCAATGATGTTGATACTTTTGTTCAACAATTCGGATTGAGTCGTAATCCTCCAACGCCCGCAAGTGGTAATGTCACATTTGCTAGAAACACCACTACTGTACAAGCAACCATCCCCGTTGGTGCTTTGGTTGCAGCTACTGTGAATGGCGTGAACTACGCAGTGATTGCTGACACAACTAACTCTAACTTTAATCCTAGTCTCAATGCCTATGTGATGTTAGTTGGCATAAGCACTCTGGATGTGCCAGTTGTAGCAACAACCGCAGGCGCCATTGGCAACGTGTTCAGCGATGAAATTACCGTGATTGTTTCGGTTATTCCCTACATTGACACCGTGAATAACTCACAGCCCTACACTAATGGACAAGATCAAGAATCTGACGAAGCTTTAAAAGCGCGCTTTGTTCTCTATCTGAATAGCCTTTCAAAAGCTACTCAACAAGCCATACAAGCAGCCATACTATCTGTGCCAGGTGTCGCTCGTTACAAGCTCGTCGAGAACGAAACAGTTGATAGCGTTGAGATGTTAGGTTTTTTCTATGCCGTTATAGACGACGGCGAAGGTTCGGCGTCTGGACCATTGATCGCTCAAGTTCAAGCAGCAATCGAAGCGGTACGTGGTTTTACAATCGCTTATAGCGTTTACGCTCCAACAGCATACCCAGTTAATTTTGCAATAACTGTGCTAAGCGATGGCTCCGTAAGTTCTGGTACGCTACAAACAACTATCACACAAGCATTAGAAACCTACATCAGCAAGTCTGGTTTTGATGGTTTGCTTCCATATTCCAAAATTCCAGAAGTTGTTTATGATGCAAGTCCAGCGGTGCGTAATGTCACATCGTATACGCAAAATGCTGGCACGTCGGATATTCAGCTAGTAGGCAAACAAATCGCAACCGTTGGTACAATTACAGTGGTGGTGACCTAATGGCGACCGGCAGCGCAGTAGACATTTATAATCGGCTATTAACGCAATTACCACCTTGGTTTGGTGGCTCACATCCTGTTCTCGATGTTGTTTTGTCTGCTTATGTTCAAACAGCTTCGTTTGCTTATAATTCACAAGTTCAATACTTACCACCGCAAATGCGCATACAAACTGCCTACGGTGATAACTTGGATTTGATATCACAAGATTATTTTGGTGGGAGCTTGCCCCGCAGAGATGGTGAGAATGATGATACATTCCGGCAAAGAATTTTAGCGACGTTACTACAAGAAAAAGCTACACGTCGTGGCATGGATAATGCGCTCTATATTTTGACCGGCTTTCATCCAACCATTTTTGAGCCATGGTTTCCTACAGACACTGGCGGCTATAACGTTCCTAGTTCGTTGGCTTACGGTGATTCTTCTGTTCCAGGTTCTGGATTCGGTAGCTACGGTTCAGGGTCTTACGCATATCAAGCTTTTGTTGATGTGTATGTCAGTCAATATCAAGGGCTTGGAGTCTACAGCGGATATAACAGTGATTATGGCGGATATAACGCATATGGCGCGCCTGCGACATTTTGGTACGGGGGTGAATCTTTGATTAATGCGATTATTACAGATCAAGATATTTATCACACAATAAATTTAACTAAAGTGTATGGCACCATTATTTGGGTAGCGATACATAGGATCAATCAAATAGCATAAGGATATAATATGTCTCTAATTTTAAGCGGTCGTGTAATTGTTTATACAAACCAAGTTCCGTACGAGCAAGATATTTTGCGCACTAACTTGTATCAATTGGTTGATGTCGCTAATTTAGCTGAAACCGTACTGGGTACGGGAATTGGTAACCCAACATTAGCGCGCGGTTTGCCCTGTACGCCAATTTCACCCCCTGGAATGTCCGTGGTCATTGGTCCAGGTGTGTTTTACAGCTTTCAGTTTTTGGATGCAACTGCCTACGGTGTGTTGCCAGTTGATACCAATGTGAACCATATGCAATACAAACAAGGGATCAACCTCAATCCACAAACTTTCGCAACGCCTGCTCCTGTGACAGCGCCTGGGGATTCGCAGATTTATCTAATCCAGGGTGAATTTCAAACGCAAGATGTGAACAACGTCTCTCGGCCGTATTTTAATAGCGCCGATCCCACAATGCCGATTTTCAATAGTAATTATGATACCAGAGAAGATTTGGTATTTCTTTCTGTCAAAGCTGGAACTCCGGCACCTTCTCCGGTTGCACCTACGCCTGATGCTGGTTTTACGGCACTTTACTATGTTACGGTGGCTTATGGGCAAACCTCCGTTATATCTGGAAACATCACCGTAGCACCTGGCGCGCCGTTCATTACTGAATCTTTAACGCAGAAAATATCAGCAAGCAGCGGTGATGCGCGTTATGTTCAATTTTCGCAATATCAGAATCAATCGCCCGTCTACGGAACAGATATCGGCGCATTGAATGCTTTGGCTGTAACAATTAGCCCTGCTATTACTGTTAGAACGGTAGGTATGAAGATCGCTGTCAAGGCAGCTAATACCAATACGGCAAGTGTGACATTAAACGTAAATGGCTTAGGAAATGATGCCGTGCAGTTGTCAGATGGTACGGCGGTTTCAGCTTCATATATCATCGCAAATTCAGTTTATGAGTTCACTTATCTTGGCAGTAACATTTGGCAGTTGATGAATCCTAGTATCACTTCAGCGATCCCACCTGGTATGGAAGGAGTTTTCTACGGAACATCGGCGCCCCTGGGTTGGTTGGCTTTAACTGATACTGTTCCCTCAACTTCTCCGCAAACTGTCAGTCGTACGACTTATGCTGCTTTGTTCGCAGCTATCGGCACAACCTGGGGCGTAGGTGACGGATCAACAACATTTACACTGCCTCCAGGTGCGCGCGTAGTATCGATAGGTGCAGGCGGAACAGGCACGGGAACTATAGGGAATGCGGTTGGTAACACAGGGGGCGTAGAAGGAGCTAATATTGCAGGAACTGAAATGGCGCCACATGCTCATGGTGTATCGCCACAAGGTTCGATTGGTTCATTTGGTATAAATTCTACCAATGTGACAAATTCGGCTTATGCAAACTCGGCAGGCGCAAATTTATCATTAACAACATCATTTACTACCAATAATTTCCCAACTGTTGCACAAACCCCGCTTAGCAAAATGCAACCTAGCATAGTTACGCTGAAATGCATTAAGTATTAAGCTGGAGGCTATATGCGTGTAACCGAAGAGATAAAGTTTAAGCTGGTTGATTTAGCTGAACATGATCTTCGGTTGCAAGCGACCATGATAGCCTTCGGTGAAAATATGAAACAGATTAATGAAAATATCAAAGAGATAACTAACGTCAGCGTGAAACTAGCAGAAAGGATAAAAGTTTTAGAAGCGGACTTTTCAGAGCGTAGTGTTAAGCGGCAGTTGATGATGATCTTAATGACGTTATACCCTTTCATCATCGGCGCGCTTATCATCATCGCCAACATTGATCATGCCAAAGTATCGGAACTAATGAAGACAATACAGGATTTAACGACGATTCACAGTTGATTTTTTCAAGCGTATTTCCTCACGATCCACAGAAATATGGCGCGGCGCATCAAAGCCAAGCTTGATCCTATCATCATCCATTCCGAGGTAAGTAATAGTGATCATATTCTCACCCTCGCCAATAATGATCTTTTCGCCTCTGCGTCTATAGAGCGTCAACATCCTTTTGCCCTTACTTTTTGTTTGCCTTCTTCTTTGATTTACCCGCTTTGCTCATAGCAATGGCTACAGCTTGCGCTTCTGGAACTTTTGCTTTTCTTTCTGTGCGTATATTTTGAGAGATAACCTTCTTGGATTTTCCAGATTTGAGCGGCATAGTCAGTCCTTTTTACTTTCATGCTGGTATTTTACTACACAATCACCACTGATATAAACAAGTTTCCCCGTACTTTGCTCATGGAAAATGTAAAATCCCTGGGCTATGCGCACGTCGTCCGTGTAATGCCGGTAAGTTACTTTAGCGTTGGAAGAAAAACAGATTATTTCGGCGGCGTGGGCTTGGAAAGAAAACAAGAACAGTGATAGAATGGCTATGATTTCTTTCATGAGTAAATCTCCTTAGTGTGGTCTGAATGGCGCGTGAGACACGCGCCTTTTCAGTATCTTAAGAGATTTTCAGATCAAAATCTATTTGATAATGATAGAAGTTGTATAAGTTAAGTTTGCCCCTTCGACAATCACGCCGTTTAACAAATCGTTTTTTACAGCTTCGTTGTCAATAACCACGTCTTCCGTTAAAACAATCTTGCCGTAATCGAAAACTAGCTTCTCTTTGTCAGTGATATTGAGTTTCGCTTGGCCTTTGCGCTTAGTAACCTGGAGATAAGCGTTTATGACGGGGAATTGTATTGTCATGCTATCAGCGTGGAATCTTATGTAGTTTTTCCAGTCTTCAGCGATTTTTTCATAGCGTCTAGCTCGTTTTTCCATTTCTTTGACAGCGGCGCGGATGGCTTCTGCCTGTGTCTCAATATTACGTACATGACCTGCCACAGCAAGAATTTTATCTTCAGCTTGCACGTCAAGATGGTCAATTTGAGCTTGCACTTGAGCGCGCTCTTCGTCAGTTTCACATGCATCGAGTTGGTCAAATAATTTCTGATATTCCGTAGATATTTCATAAAGTCTCATTGTAAATTCCTAGTGTGGGTGATTTGATTTCTTTAATGTGTTGATTGCATCATCGTTAAGATGGTATCTAAAGATGTTGGAAGATGTAAGCCAAAATCTTTTAAAACTTCTTTCGCCAAAACTTTAACGTCAAGGTTTTGTTTACCCTGACGTATCAAAGAATCGCATATTGTCATAACAGCCGGAATGATTAACATATTCAGGGGAGCAAGATTGAAATTAACGAAGGCATTAAAATCCATCGAAATATTTTTTTCTCTTAGCTCTCTGCCTAAAACGGTTAATTTTTCATAATAGAACTGCACAAGTTCATTTGCGAAGTTTGTATTTAGCTGCTCTGCGTAAGCGTCAATTTGATTTTCCATATTAACCCTTAGTTAATTTCTTAATTTTTTGTTGCAGTTTTGCAAGATCGGCGCAAAGTGCTTTACTCAATGCTTGCATCTTCTTTTTTAACAGCATTTGGTCTGGGCTGCTGCGCTTACGTTTAGCTGCTTTCTTTCGTGTTTTTCTGGATTTTTCTGCTTTTACTTCTTCAAAATCTGACATAAATTTCCTCTATTATTGATTGTAAAATTTACCATCGTGTATCACTATGATATACGATGGTTCTTCTGGGTCATCGTTTGTAGATTGTATCAATCCCCCCAGAACCAGGCCGATACAAAGTGACACAGTGGATATAATAAAAAACTTAAAACGTTGGGATATCATCATTAAACTCGTCAATTGATACTGCTTGTTCACCGATACTATCGTCCGGAATAATATACCCTTTCACCGCGTTACGCTCCTCATAGTCACCGTTTGCTGGGTTAATGCCTAGCGTCAAGTAGCCCGTTCGGTCAAAGAGCATGTCAGTATCATGGGTATCTGAGTCATATTGTTTGCCAAGATCCACGGCATGAAATAATGCCCGTTGTTTCCATGCAAAATCATCAGCGTCGATAATGTCATCGTAGATGATTCGAGAACGATCTTGCTCATCCCATATCCGCATAACCAGTTGGATTTTAGGGAATGCCTTGTTTTTTCCGCCCATCAGTCTATTGCCATTCCTATCAGTGACAACAATATCAGTAATTTTAAATTGGTATACGCCCTTTGGCCAGATTTTCATAGCTTTCAATTCAGCTTCCGACTTTGCTTTTGTATTAAATCTCATCTTTACTCTCCGTAGTTAATAAATTAGTTTCTGACACGATTTCCGCATTTAATAGTTCAAACTTGCGCTTGTCTTTGGCGCGAGTGATTTCTGCTTGTAGAGCTTTGTTGCCTTTAGCTAGCATGTAAAAATTTTCAAACTGAGTTTTTAGTTCACTCTCATCTTTGGCATCCAAGATGGGCTGATAATCGATTTTTAATCCTGGCTCGACATAGGATTGTTGATAGCGGTTTTCTCGATTCGGTGTTGACGCCATGGCTTCTATATCGGACTCGTCAGGTATGCCCAGGCCGCATATTGAAAGCGTGGCGCGACGTTTGGCTTTTGTTTCGCCTCGCATGATCGCATTTGCTAGCTCAACGCCGACTTTGCCTGCAATGCTTACAACACCTGTACCGATGTCTTCTCGGCCGTCGGGGGTGCAGACATAAACAGTGATAATAATTGTCTTATCGCCAAAAAATTCTCTAGTTATATTCTTAACAGACACTCGGTTGATCTTGCGCAGTTGCTCGGTTGCTTCTTTTCTTGCATAGAGCTTTTCACCGCCTTCTTTGTCTTTCAGTATGTCAAAAGGCTTTGTAAGCGGGTTCAATCCCAGGGCTTTACAAAAAGCGTGGATATATACTAACTTTTCCTGGTCATCCAAAATCGCTAGGTCGCCGTTGAGCAAAACTTTAGACAGGATTTCTGCCGGTATAAGATCATATGGGTTTATTGGTGCATTTGTAGTCATCAATTCTTGATTATCGTTTGTTAAATCTGTCATAGCGTTTTTTTCTCCGTTTTTGTAAATAGGTCATTAAGCAAGCGTATAAGAATATAAAAAATAATTGCTCTAAGGTTATTGGCATGTCTTGATATCCGGATGCTTGTGCGTAATTAAAGATAGATTCATAGTATCTGAATCTTGATTAATTTCGAATGCGGTACCACGTGATAAGCTTAAATCATTTTGTGTGAGTTCTATTTTCCCTCCATTTTTTAAAATTATCGATGCCATTATTAGCATTAGCATTTCTGCTACTTCTTTTGAATCACCCGTCAAGTTTTCCGTTCTTATTATTGTCATGCCGTCTTGTTTTTGCATTCTTCCATCTCCAGAATTGGGTTTGTATTATTACAAATAAGTGCTGTATAAGTCTATATTTTCCTGAGTAAATCCTCTGTTTTTTATTGATGAAGTCGCGCATTGTGCTAGTCTTTTTCCCGTATTAAGTTTTCTATGTCTAGTTTGTAAAAATGGACTATGCGATTTTTTAAGTATTCAATCAATGCGCGCTCATCCTCCACCTCGCCGCTTGTCATGAGTTTGACAAGCAAATTCTTTAAAACGTCATCGTTAAGCAAAAGGAAGTCCTCAAACAGTAATCCCGCAAGCACACATTTTTCATTCTGTGTCATTTCGGTTGTTGGGGATTCGGTTTCGTTTGGACGGGTAAAATACTTACGTCCAATGTTTGTTAAATGTTCCACGTATGACGTTTTATTCATTGCAAAATCCTTCTTTTATATTAAGTCATTTTCAAATAACGTTTTTAGCGCTGTACCAGTGCGATCTAGCACAAGCACTAATCTCACATAATGCGCAAACATTACATCACATTTGTCTTGTAGAACGTAAGCTGATAATCTCTTATAACCGACTTGATCGAAAATCTGTGACAATTTTTTGAATTTCGTTGACGTTTTCATTTCTTAATCTCCGTAGTGAAACAATCCTAAGTAAGTAATTAATGTTTTAACTTATTAAGCCCATTTTAACTTGCGGGGATGGGGGTGTCAACATTATTTTGTAATAAAATGTAATAATATTGAATGGGAAATGGGTTGTAATTGGACTAGGAAGAGGCTATATTACCAAAAATTACATAAAAGTGGAGTTATACAATGAGAGACGTACAAAAACAATTAATAAAAATGCGCGAGAAAATGAATTGCACGCAAAAGCAACTCGCGGAACACTTGGGAAAATCGCAAACTTGGATGGCTCGCATAGAGACTGGAGACCTAAGACCGTCCGGACGTATGACCGTGAAGCTTATTGATCTAGCAAAACATCTCAAGATTAAGTTAAAATACGAGGACTTACGACCACTGGAGGAATGATTTTCAATGAATGACGATTTTAAAGAAGGATTCAAAGACGGCTACAAGAAAGGCGCACAAGACGGAATGAGACAATTTGCGCGAATTTTGACAACAAGCATAAACAAGCTAGCGCACGAAAATGTAGATGCAATCGTGGCAAACATGATTGATCAAGCCCAGAAAGCACAAGCCAAAGAAGAAGATAAAGCAAAATCACGCAGTTTCGACGAACTTACCAA
>Ga0247661_1000009_pt1 | contig 44710 bp, 56 predicted proteins | sample CNK02_metaG_FD_182799 | JGI IMG/M metagenome (GOLD analysis project Ga0247661, IMG submission 182799) | Soil microbial communities from Purdue University Martell Research Forest, Indiana, United States - CNK02 | ecosystem: Environmental > Terrestrial > Soil > Temperate forest > Bulk soil...
CATCCGCCTTCGCCTCCGAGATCTGGCATCTCGAACTCGATCCGCGGACGAGGCTCGGTGATCGGCGTGACATCGCGAAGCTCGTAGAGACCGAGCTCGATGGCCGAAGCGCGGCGGAGCTCCGCGCGATCAACGTCCTGGCGCCGCACATCGAGAATCGCGCGGTAGACAGCGACATCAAATAGCTCCTCCGAGAGCTCGCGATCCCAGTCACGGGCGCGCGCCAGATCGAGGTGGCCGTAGCGATCGCGACCGAGCTCGAGGCGCTCCATGAGGACATCGAGCACGCGAAGCTCGTCGTAGCTGCACCGACCAAGTCGGGCAGCGATGCACCGCGCGAGGGCATCGCGAGCCACCGAGGACTCCGGATTGGTGATCGCGCGTGGGCGAGACCCACACGCGAGATCGCTCTCGTCGTTCGTCGTCACTTGGAATACCACCCGTGCGCGACAGCGGAGTCGAACCGCTGCGAGGACCGTCCGCGCGCCGCCGCTCTATGCGGACGGGACGTCGGACGATGCCGACGGCTTCGCTTCGACCGGCGGGGGAGCCGGGGCGTGCGCAGCCTGCCACTCTGCGATCCACATCGCGGTCACCTCGGCGACCGGATGGTTGTCTGGCGTCGCGCCCGGACGGATTGCGAGGCACCATCGTTCGGCGGGGCGCGAGCCGTTCGGCCTCAGACCTACGAGGTTGTCGTATGAGCAGCCGCGGACTTTCGCGATCGTCCCGACCAGGCACGCGCAATCGCCTTCGTACGCTGAGCCGTCGATAGTGCCATCGCGCAGCGCAGCGAGCAGGCCAGGAACCTCGGCGGGTGCCTTGTCGAGCACGTCGAAGAGGTCGAGCTTGATGCGCGTGAGACCAGCAGCGAGCAGCTGGCGCGCACCGTCGAGGCTCGCACCGTCGAGGCGCGCACCGTCGAGGCTCGCACCGACGAGGCTCGCACCGTCGAGGCTCGCACCGACGAGGCTCGCACCGTCGAGGCTCGCACCGTCGAGGCGCGCACCGTAGAGGCTCGCACCGTCGAGGCTCGCACCGACAAGGCTCGCACCGTCGAGGCTCGCACCGTCGAGGCGCGCACCGTCGAGGCTCGCACCGTCGAGGCGCGCACCGTCGAGGCTCGCACCGTCGAGGCGCGCACCGTCGAGGCTCGCACCGTCGAGGCGCGCACCGTCGAGGCGCGCACCGTCGAGGCTCGCACCGTAGAGGCTCGCACGTTCCAGAGCTCTCCGGGTGGCACGGATGCGAGTGTCGTCGACGTCGGTTTCGTAAAGAACGGCGCCGGTGATGTAGTGGCGAATCGTGATGATCATCGGAAGGCTTTCGGGGTGGTGAGGTGGTATGGGCAATGCGGAGCGAAGTCCGCGCGGGGAACGAGGCGATGGAGATCAGGACGGAGGCGCGGCATCGGCATCGGCAGCGGCAGCGGCAGCGGCAGCGGCAGCGGCAGCGGCACGCCGACGCTTGAGAGATCGGCCGAGCGTCGCCGTGCTCGATGTCCCCCAGTGCGATCGTTCCCAGTCCTCGAGCACCGCGCGAGCTTCAGGATCGCTGCGGTTGTCGAGGAGCTCGACCGGGCGATGGAGTGTCATCGTCGCGTCTCCTCGAGCGCGACGTCTGCGCTCGCTGCCGTCGAATCCATCACGCGCCAGAAAGCGCGCGTGACAGGAACGCACACCAATGGGCGCGACGAAACGCAGGGATGAGCGGAGAGGTTCATCTCGCCTTCGCTCCCAGCGTGTCGGCGAGAAGTTGCTCGCCCAGCGGCATCGAACGCACGAGCCGCTCGAGGCGGTCGGCGCGCTCCTTGTCGGTCATCGTGACGCGTGGGAACACGTCGAGATCGAACGTCTCGACCAACGCCGAGCCGAGCTTGGTGGCGAGCGTGGCGTTGTAGAGCCGGAGTCGCGTGCCGATCGCGATGCAGTCCTCGACTGCGATGTAACGATCCCTGCGATCCAGAGCTCGCCGTAGGTCACCGTGTCGCGCGCCGCAGACGCCGGCGGCCACGATGATGCCGCCGATGCACTCGATGCCGTCCGTCAGGTGCCGGTAGACCTTGCGGGACGCGGATTCTACTGCTGCGGTCTCCGCATTGTCTTGCGATTCCGAGGCCATCACTATGGTTGCGCTCCATTGCGCGTCGAAAAGGAGCACAAAGCAGCAAAGACTCGATGGCCACGAGGTGCGACGATCTTCGCATGCGGAACGAGACCAAGCTGGTCGGCATCATGTTTGGTGGCTGCGTCGCCGTATTCGCGATCTTCGAGATCGCCGTCCACATGCTCTCGGCGAACAAGGCTGACTCGACCGGCGTACGAGAGCGAGAGATCAGACAGCACGCCGCCGAGAGACCAGAACCGAAGTTCATCCCGAGCAGCGGAGACGCGAACTGGTGGTGCAGCGATGCGATGACAGGCGATGTGACCTGCGATCGGCTGCGTGAGTCCTGCGATCAGCGACGGCAGAAGACCGAGCTGGTTCGATACCTCGACGCGCCCTGCATCGGTGCGGCGGCCGTCGCATGCTTCGATGCACGCCGGACCTTGACCGGTGAGACACAAACGACGTGCTTCTCGTCGATCACAGACTGCGAGAATGCTCGCGACCGGTTCATGTCGACGAATGGACGCGACTGGAATCCGGGCATTGACTGCGAGAAGCGGTGACGTCACGCGGACTTCGCCTTCGGTGCGTCATGGACTTCAGGAACATGAACGAGCGTGGCTCCGAGCGCGTCGGCGAGCGCCTCGGCCTCCTCGGTCTTCATCGCGATCGGATCGGGCACATCCATGATCTTTCGGCGGAGAGAGGAGCGGTCGAGATCGAGCCCGCTGCGCTCGAGCAGCTCATCCATCGTCCACTCCGTCTTCTCGTAGGCGTCACGGAGTTGTTCGACGAGCGACTTCACAACATTCTGGGTACAGCATGCCCATTTCCAAGTCAAGGACTGGGCACGCTATACCCGGACGTTAGTCGATAACCTAGTGATATGGCTCAGGAGAAGAAGCTTCGCGGAAAGCCGATCGTCTTGCCGTTGTGGTGGCTGGCCGAGTTGCGCACCAAGTTTTCCGAAGCGAAGGAGCGCGGCGACACCAACAAAGTGAAGCTTGCGGCAGAGCTGACGACCCTCGCCGGCCGCCGCGACCCTTGGGATCACAAAGCAGTCGAGCGATTTCTCAACGGCAAGACGGTCACCGTCGAGATGATGTGGGCGTTCCTCGATTACTTCCCTTCGCTGGTGCAGCCCGTGTTCTGGGCTTCAAGCGAGGGTGAAGCGAAGCGACTCCTCGACCTGATCAGTCGAGGAAACGCCAATCCGGATTGGAAGCAGAGATATCGAGAACTAGAAGCGAAGTTGCTCGAGCTCGCGGAGCCTGTTCGAGATCAGACCAGCGCAGTAGCTTCGCTGCATGAACAAGCGACCAGAAGTCGAAAGCCGGGCAGTGGAGGCGGAGAGCGCGTGGGACGAGGCCGGTCGTAGTCTTCTCAGGCACGATCCCGAGAAGTTCGAACAGATTCTGTCCATCACTCGAGCGTTCGTGGCGCTCTTTGAACGCGGTGTTGAGGACAACGCAGTCTTCGTCTCGCGTATGGAGCAAATTTCCAAGAGACGGCCGAAGGTTACGGCGTAGAGGGCATTGCATGCCCAAATTACGTTGACATGGACCACTAGAATGGGCATGCTGTGCCCATGGTCGCAGCCACCACCACCCCGCTCCTCGCTCCCTGCTCCACCTGCGGCGAAGTCCCGCGCACCGCCCGCGCCGAGCTCGCCCTCGACCACCAGCGTCACGAGCTGACGCGGCTCCGCGACGAGGTGTCACGGCTCAGCCGCGAGCTGTACGACGCCAACGTGGGCCGTGCCGCTGCGGTCCGCGGCGAGGCTCGAGCGCTGGCCGAGCGCGATGCGGCCCGTGCCGAGGCTCCCGCCGTCGACAGCGTCAAGCTGACGCGCGCCATCGAATCCTCCCTCTGCGGCCAGCTGCGCAAACTGACGCACCAGGACCCGCTGGTATCGACGTCGAAGGTGGTCGCCGACGTGGCGCGGAACATCGCCCAGGCCGCGTTGCTGGCGATCGAGACGGACAGGGAGGCGGTTTAGCCATGGCGACCATCACGCGCCACATCGGCGTTCAGCCTGTTGCTGATAGCGCGCCAGCCGTGTTTGCGCTGCTCGATGCCAGCCTGGCGCTCCGTCGTATCGGGCTCTCGCCAATGTGTTCGCTGTTCATGATCGACGCCGCGGACTACGTCGATATCGAATTTGCGGTGCTCTTGTGGACCTCGGCCCACGCCGGCAAGGTCGAGCACGTCACGCACAGCGACGGAAAGATCAGCGTCCTGCGAATCTACGTCGATGGCTTCGATGTTCTAACGCTCCACATCCCGGCGTCGATCGTCGAGGAACGTGAGCGGCCGAAGCTGTCGCATGCACGTACCGACATCGACGCGGATCAATGCTGGACGCCCTCGGATGGTGCCGCGTGATCGCCATCGGCGTCATCCTCATCGCGGTCGTGTTCCTCGGCCTGATGTCGGCGTGGGCGAACGGGATCGAGCGGACGATCCCCGACGACGTTCCGCGGGCGACCGCCACGCGTCGCCAGCGCCGAGCGTGGGCTCGCGAACGTCGGCAAGCCGGGTGGCGCCCGTGATCGGCTTTCGCATCGGCGGTGAATTCCTCACCAGCTACCAGCGTCGCCGCGCGATCGCGGACCGTCGCGCGAAGCTCCGCGCCGCGGCTCATTGCATCAACGGTCCTCTCGAAGATCGTCCCGGTCGCAAGGCTGGTGTCGTGCACGGACCGGTCGTCGGCGACAGCGGAAAGTGCCAGCGCTGCCTTGATGCGTGGGCGAAGACGGCGCACCGCGAGACGAGGGCCGCGTGACACCGTCTCGCGAAGTTCTCGCTGTCGAGCTTGCCGCTCGCAACGACCGCTGCGGTCACGTCGACGGCGATCGCATCTGCCTCCGCCCTGCTGCGCACCGGACCGACCTCGCCAGCACGCACACGTACGAGCCGATCTCGCGCGTGATCCCGTTCTCCTGATTTCGAGCGCACCCGTAAGCCGCTCACCAACCACCACCGAAGGATCAGTCATGCACTACAAGAAGATGTTCGACGACAAGGAGCACCTCTACGCATTCGACCTCGACGGCCGCGAGGTCACGGTTCAGATCGACAAGTGCTTCGCGGGCGAGCTCGCCGGCGAGAAAGGCCGCAAGTCGAAGAAGCCGATGCTGAAGTTCGTGGGCAAGGAGAAGAAGCTCGCGATCAACAAGACGAACGGCAAGACCATCGCGTCGCTGTACGGCACCGACACGGACGGCTGGGCCGGGAAGTGGATCACGATCTACCCGACCACCACGGACTTCGGCGGCGAGACCGTCGACTGCATCCGCATCCGACCGCAGGTCCCGCAGGGCAAGATCGGATCGGCGCCTGCGAAGAACGGCAACGGCAACGGCAACAAGCCACGTCAGGCCGCGCAGCAGCTCGAGGATGGCATCCGCGAGAAGCTGGCCGAGACCGGTGTCGAGGAGCTGAGCGACGAGGACAAGCGCGCGATCGAGGCTGCCGAAGCCGCGGAGAGCGCCTGATGCTCGCCGTGGCTGACAACGACGATGTCGAGCTCGATGCTGTTACCGAGACGAAGGCGTCGATCGATCCGCTCACCGTTCCGGTCCGGTTCAGCCGGCTCAAAGCGATGTCGCGATCGCCGCGTCATTACCTGCACGAGGTCCAGGAGGATCGCGACGATTCGCTCGCGATGCGGATCGGTCGTGGCGTGCACGCGATGCTGCTCGGCCTGCCGGTCGTGAAGTTCACGGGCAAGCAGCGCCGCGGCAAGGAGTGGGAGACCTTCAAGGCGCTGCAGCGGCGCGGCGAGGAGATCCTCAACGCCAAGGAGTGGGCGCAGGCGGCAGGCATGGCCGAGGCGGTCCACGCGCATCGTCAGGCATCGGAGCTGCTGTTCGCGGCCGGCGTCGAGCTCGAGCGGACCATCGAGTGGGAGATGAACGGCCGCAAGTGCACGTCGCGGCCCGACGCTCGGCGCGGCAACGATCTGCTCGTCGACCTCAAGAGCACGCGGTGCAGCGAACCCCGCAAGTTCAGCCGCGACGCCCAGTTCATGGGCTACCACGCGCAGTTCTCGTTCTACGGCGAGGCGATCCGAACCGTGACAGGCTCCGCGCCACGCGAGAACTACGTCGTCGCGGTCGAGAGCAAGGCGCCTTACGTCGTCACCGTGCTCGATGTTCCCGCGCGCACGATCGCCGAGGGCGAGAAGTGCTGGCGCGCGTGGTGGGAGCGGCTGGCGGTGTGCGAAGCCGCGAACGAATGGCCCGGCTATACCAAGGCGATCGAGACGTTCGATGTCGACGACAGCGGAGATCTGAAGCTGCTGATCGACGGAGAGGACTTCGAGTTCTAGCCATGGTCGCCGCACCCACCCCATCACCTCGTGCCGAGGCGCTCCGCCGTACCTACGTCGCGGCGTTCCTGGCGCTCGACGATCTCAAGAAGACCGATCCCGCGGGAGCCGCCGAGATCGAGATCGCGCTGGTCTCGCACATCCGCGCCGCGATGCCGATGCGGCTGTACGACACGGGACCGGTGGTGAAGATGACGCCGGTTCCGGTTCGGCCCGAGGTCATCACCGAGCGGATCGGCGAGCGCGCGTTCTACGAGCTCCGTCCGCTCGATGACGATCGCACGCTGCTCTATCTGCACGACGAGCTCGAGCACGACGCCGACGTCGCACTGACACCGACGCAGGTCGAGGCGCTGCGCGAGCACCTGGCGCAGAGCGGTGGTGGCCGGTGAGCGACGTCGAACGCGAGATGTACCTGCGGGAGATCCGACGTCTCGACGCCGAGCGCACGCGCCTGCGTGCCGTACTCGAGCAGCTCGACAAGCGGGAGTCGCTGGGCCTGGAACCTCATGCGTTGATCAGAGCAGCGCTCGACCAGCAGGAGTCCGCCAGTGGCTGACGGCACCGGCATCTCCTGGACGGACGCCACGTGGAATCCAGTGCGTGGCTGCTCTCGCATGAGCGAGGGGTGTCGCAACTGCTATGCGGAGCGCGTCGCGGCGCGGTTCTCGGATCCGGGTATGCCGTACCACGGGCTCGCGCGGCGCGTGCTCAAGACTGCCGGCGCGTCCCAGCCGCGGTGGACCGGAGACGTTCGCATGGTGCACGAGCATCTCGCCGATCCACTGCGGTGGAGGAAGCCACGGCGGATCTTCGTCAACTCGATGTCCGACGTGTTCCACGAGAAACTGACGAACGAGCAGATCGCCGCCGTGTTCGGCGTGATGGCGGCCGCGCCGCAGCACACGTTCCAGGTGCTGACAAAGCGCGCGAAGCGGATGCGCGAGTGGTTCGAGTGGATGTCGCTCGAGGAGAACTTCTCGCCGAACGCGACCATGCACGTCGAGGCAGCACCCGACATCGACGATGACGACGACAACACGATCTGTGAGCGCATTCTCGATGCGGACTGGCCGCTGCCCAACGTCTGGCTAGGCGTCAGCGTCGAGAGCCAGACCGCCGCTGACGAGCGTATCCCCGAGCTGCTCGCCACGCCGGCGGCGGTTCGCTTCCTGTCGTGCGAGCCGCTTATCGAGCGAGTAAACCTATGTCACCTCGACAACGATGCCGTTGGCGGCGAGTGGTGCCAGGTAAACGGGCTTACCGGCGAGCAGACCGATATGGGGCGCCCGTGCCCAAGTCTCGTCAACCGCATCGACTGGGTAATCGCCGGATGCGAGTCCGGGCCCGGCGCGCGACCATGCGACGTCGACTGGCTTCGTTCGCTGCGCGATCAGTGCACTGCGGCGCACGTACCCTTCTTCCTGAAGCAGGCGGTCGAGCAGGCCGTCGAACGAGCTGCTTCGATCGATGCCATCGTGATGGGCACCGGATCGAAGCGCAAGGGCTGCGGTCTCATCGAACTGCCCTATCTCGACGGCGTTCAGCACGCCGACTTCCCGAGGGAGCGAGCATGAAAGTCACCCGCACCGCCGACGGCTGGCTCGTGTTCAAGGAGGGCAAGCGCGAGGTGATTCGCGTGAAGCTGCCCGAGGGCGGCATGACACGCGCCGATCTAAAGGCGTTCGAGAAGCACCTCATCGCGCATCTACACGGGGCGAACTGATGAAGCGCTGTAACCATGCTCGCGGCTTTCTCGCGCACCGCTCGCTCGCGGTGACGTTTCGGGGCTGCGTCGGCCAGCGCCGCCTCGTCGACGCGAAGATCTGCGTCGAGTGCGGCGAGATGTTCTCTCTCGGCCCGAGCAACGACGACTCGCCAGAGGTGCAGCTTGAGATCGCCCTGGCTGACCTGATTGCGATCAACTTGGCCCTGTGGGAGCCGGGGCGCGCACACGATCAACGAGTCGCGATCGTCGTCGAATACTGGCGAGGAGTATCACCATGAAGTTCTACTGCCACCGCACGCCGACGATCATGGACGGGCTCGTGCTGCGCTGGAACCCGGCCGGCAACCTCGATGCCGAGATCAGCGCGAGCCGCAATGGCGTCGCGATCAGTGGCTACTGGGATTTTCGATCACCGACGATGATCGCGTCGTTCCGGCTGATCCTCGCCTACGCCGAGGAGGCTCGTCTCGCACTCGGACAGGACAAGACGCCGGCGCGCTACGAGAACGAGATCGACGTCAAGTTTGGCGACACGCTCGAGGACGTGGTGGCGCGGCACGAGCAGGCGGCGAAGGAGTCGGCGACGTGATCTCCGCTCTCTTCGTCGAGACGAACGGCTGCTACTACGACTTGCCCGACGTCGATCCGTGGGACAAGGCGCGCGATGCGCGGTTGTACGCCGGTCCACACCCCGTGGTGGCGCATCCACCGTGCGAGCGCTGGGGACGTTACTGGAGCGGAGGTCCATCGGCGCGCGAACGTCGCTTGCTCGGCGATGACGGCGACTGCTTCGCCGCGGCACTGCGTGCGGTGCGGACATGGGGGGGCGTGCTCGAGCATCCTGAGGCCAGCAAGGCATGGCCGTGGTTCGGTATCCCGGTTCCGCCAAAGACCGGCGGATGGCAGTGGGCCGGCTGGGTTACGCGAGCTGGTCAATCCTGGACCTGTTGCGTCGAGCAAGGTCACTACGGTCACCCTGCGCGCAAGGCGACGTGGCTCTATGCGATCACCGAACATCGACCGGCCGACCTGATTTGGGGCGCGTCGAACGGCGTCCGTCTTGACGAGGGATTCCACTCGAAGGCTGAACGTGACGCGGCTCGCGCGGCGGGTGCGACGCCGATCCGCAGGTTGTCGAAGGCCGAGAACGTGGCCACGCCGCCGGCGTTTCGTGACGTCCTGATCGGCATCGCGTCTTCGGCTATTCGGAGGGCAGCATGATCGCCGGCTGCTACGACCTGCACCTCTACTGCGATGGAGTCGGATGCGTAGCCGGTGAGTACGGCTTCCGATCCGAGGGCGAGTTCACCGGAGACGAGACCGGCGCACGTGCTCGGGCGCGAGCACGTAAACGCGGCTGGAAGTTGCTGCGAAGTGGCCATGCGCTCTGTCCGTCGTGCGTCAAGCGAGACGCGGCGATCGACCAGGAGGCCGCATGAAAGCGCCGTCCTCCCTCGAGTCTGCGATCTACGCAGCCGCGTTCGTGGTGCTCGTCGAAGTGCACGGCCAGGACGAGGACGTCGCGATCGCACGCGCGGAGCAGATCGTTCAACTCCACCGAAAGGCCCGAGCGCGACGAGACGGGAAGAAGCGCCGATCTCAAGCTACCAGCCGGGGCGGGCGGCGGTGAGCACCTTCGTCAACAACGGACTCGTGACCGACGTCGGCTCGACAGGTACCGCGACGTTCAGTCCGTGTCGTCGATATCGCTACGCATTGACACGCGAGATCGAGAAGGGGACGCGGCGTATCTGCACGTTCATCATGCTGAACCCGTCGACCGCGGATGCGTTCACCTTGGATCCGACGATCCGCCGCTGCCTTGGATTCGCGAAGCGCGAGCACTGCACCGCGCTGTGGGTCGTTAACCTGTTCGCCTGGCGCGCGACCAAGCCGAAAGATCTGGAAGGCGTTGATGACCCATACGGTCCAGAGAACGAGCATTTCATTCGTAATGCGATTCGCGGCGCGCAGCTTGTCATCGCGGCATGGGGTGCATTCAGGCCGAGGTCGCACGGCAACGCTCACAACGTCCCGCGCACGCTCGCATGGTCGGCCAACCGCGAGTTGATGGCGCTCAAGATTAGCAACGGCAATCCTTCGCACCCGCTGTACCTCAAGGCCGACTCGCCGCTGGTCGTCTATTCGCACTGCGCCCATGTATTCGTCGGCCATGACCGACAGTGCGTGAAGTGCTTGCACGACTGCTCTCCGGCCGGGCTCGCAGCACGTGATGCGCGAGCCGTTAGCCTGGACGGTCAGCAGACGCTCCACGAGGCGCTGCATCCGGAGGCGGGGTGAGTCAGACGGCGCAACAGATCCGCGATCTCGAACGCGTCATCGCCGAGGCAGCGATCGGCATGGAATCCGGCGATCGGATCGGCAGCGTCAAGGTGCATTACTCCGACGGCTCCGCGCGCTGGCTTGTCGATGTCGTTGCGGATCTCGCCGTCCTCTATTCGCTTCGGGATTCCAGGCGGCGCAAGCGATGACGGACGTCGAGCTCGCCCAGGCGCTCGCTCTTGGCGCGTGCAAGTTCACGCCAGGATCGACCGCGAAGCGCTTCGTCGCCCAGATGGCCGGCTACGCGAGAAGCAATCCCAGCTACGAGATGTCGTCCAAAGCTGCCGCCTTCCTCGACCGACTCGCGCATCAGTACCGCAAGCAGATCGGGCGCTGCATGTCCGTCGTGTGCGCTACGTGCCAGCCCCCAATCGATCACGCCACCGCGATGGTGATGATCGATGCGCTGATCGAGCGCCGTCACGACTTCGATGATGATGCGCGACTGAGCGTCTGGCCGCGGAGCGCGCTCGCTCGCTACAACACGATCCACGGCACAACGTTCGCGCATCCGTACGAGTACGCTACCAAGGTTGCAGCGAACAACCGCCGCCGTCACACGCTCGGCGATGTCTACTGCCGGTTCTGTGGCGAGCAGCTGTTCGCCCAGGTCAAGCAACCGCACAAGCTGATCGCTGGAGACGCCGAGGCGACACGGCATCTAACGATCTGCGCGCTGCAGGTGCTCGCGGGAATGCGGCAGCCAGCCAAACCGAAGCACCGAGCGTTGCCGATGGAGTTGTTCTGGCAACCGAACTCGTGGCCGTCGTGACGATCGAGGACCTCATCCGCTCGATCGTTCGCGACGAGCTCGCGAAGACCAAGCCTGCCAACGACGACCAAACCGGCGAGCATCTGACCGTGGCCGCGTTCGCGCGCCGACTCTCGATCTCCGAGCGCACGGTCCGCGATGCGATCCGCGAGCGTCGCCTCGAGCACGTGCGCATCGGCCGTTCGGTGCGGATCCCGGCGGTCGCACGCATCGAGCCACGGGTTGACGAAGCCACCAAGCGAGCCCGGCTCACGCTCCTCGGATCCGGAAGGCGGTAGCATGCTCGGAATGACCTCGATCATCGCGCGCGGTCGCGTCCTCTACGCCAAGCTCAAGGCGGTCGACGGCGAGTGGAAGCGCGTCGCGACCCCGTTCTGCAAGGGCGACGAGGAACGCGCGGCCGCGTGGGCCGCCGATCGTCAGCGCGAGGTCGACCACGAGCGCGCCCGGCTGGCACGGTTCGCTGGTGGTCCGTTGACCGTCTCCGTGTACGCGGACCAGTGGCTCGACGCCCGCACCACCAAGACCGTAAACGACGATCGGACTCGCATCGAGAAACACGCGCTGCCTCGCATCGGGCATCTGCTGTTGACCGAGGTCAGACCGCGGCACCTTCGCGAGCTCGTGCTCGAACTCCGCAAGGAGGCCAAGCTCTCGCCGAAGTCGATCCGCGAGGTCGCGTCGATCCTTCACACGATGTTCAAGGACGCGATATTCGACGAGCTCATCGTCGCCAACCCGGCCATCTTCAAGCGTGGCGTCCTGCCGAAGAAGCAGGATAAGGATCCGGCGTGGCGCGCGCAGGCCATCTTCACGCGCGCCGAGATCGAGCAGATCCTCAGCGACGTGCGGATCCCGGAAGATCGACGCGTCATCTACGCGCTCAAGTTCTTCTGCGGCCGACACACCGAGGTCCTATCGTCGCCGTGGTCGCGGTACGACGCGACGACCGAGCCGCTCGGCACGCTGCACGTCGTCGAGACCAAGTCCGGCGTGCCTCGCGCCGTCCCCGTGCATCCGACGCTCGCAAAGATCCTCGCGGCGTGGAAGCTCGGCGGCTGGGAGCGCACGTACGGCAGCGCGCCGACGAGCGAGGATCTAATCGTTCGCACGCGCCGCGCCGGCAACTGCTATCGGGCGGCCGACACGCAGGTCCGCTTCGTCGAGGACCTAGGCAAGCTGCAGCTCCGTCAGAAGGCGAGTACGCGCAATCGGCGCGGTCACGACCTGCGTCGCACCTTGATCACGCTCGCGCGATCTGACGGCGCCATCGATTCGCTGCTCCGCTACGTCACGCACGGGCCGCGACCGAGCGAGATCCTCGACGTGTACTCGAGCCCGCCGTGGGCCGACCTGTGCCGCGAGATCGCGAAGCTGAACGTGCGACTCCTCGAGGGAAAAGTGGTCGAGCTACACGGGGACCTTGGTCCAAGCTTGGTCCAAGGTCCGCAAGATACTGAAGCTGCTAACTAAAATGAGCGACCCCGACGGGATTCGAACCCGGCCAAAACGTCAGACCGTTCCATCTGACGCCATTGATTCATGGAGGTTGCATCGGCGTGATCGGCGCCCAGCGGAACCGACTGGACCACGTTGGACCATAGATCAGACCCACGCCCTATCCTCTCGCGATGCCCTGGACGAAAGCCGACGAGCGACAGGCCGAGCGGATGGCCGACTCACTCGCACGCCGCCGCGTGATGCCACCGAAGCTCGTCCCGCCGCCCGGTTGCCCGGACGACGCTCCACCGCCTCCTGCGCCACGCGAAGCGCTCCGGCAGAACGGCGCGCGTTGGCTCGGTTCGGTCGCCGGCGCTAGCTCTGCGCCCACACGTTCACGTACGGTTGCGGATCGACCGGCCAGTCGCCGACGTTCGACTTCCCATCGGGAAGCCACACCTCGAAGTGCAGGTGACGCAGGTGCGGATCGTTGCTCGGATCGCCGCCCATCGTGCCGAGCACGTCGCCGGCCTGGACCTCGTCACCGTGCTGCCAGCCGCGCGCGAACGCGATCATGTGCTGGTAGAACGTCAGCATCCCGACACCGCCGACCTTGCCGTGGTCGAGCTCGATGCTGAGCCCGAGCGCGGTGCGCTTCGCCGCCCAGATCTTGCCCGGGCCGGCGGCGCGCACGAGCGTGCCGGGCCACGTGATCCAGCCCGGGTTGCCGCCGTGCTTCGGGATCGCGACGTCGGTCGCCGGACCCGTCGGATCGGTCGGCACGCGCGGGAACATCAGGTCGAGACCGAGGTGCGTCGCGTAGTTCAGCGCGCCGCTCGGAAGGTAGCGGTTGCCGCCTTCGAACTCGTGCGAGACGACGGGCTTGCGACCGTTCGTGATCGGCACTGGCCAGACCCAGCCAGCGAAGTTGGTTGCGTCGATCATTCTCCGTATGCCTCCAGTTCGAGCCATTCGTGAAAGCTGCACGTCGTGGTCGCGCAGCGGAACGCCTCGAGGAGACGTCCGGCACTGATCGTGCCGATGAGCTCGTCGATGCCACCGCACCCCGGACAGCGCAGCGCCGGGCGGCCACTCGCAGTCTCGAGCGTGTACTCGCCGGGCTCGAGTGCGGCGACCGGACCGAGGTTGCGTGCGAGACGGAGCGCCAACTACTGCGCTCCGAGGAGCCAGCCGACGAAAGCCAGCACGGCAGCGAGTGCGGCGAAGAAGCGGATCACGACGCGATCGCCGGCGACGAGCGTCGCACGCCTCTGCTGAGACCGAGCTCGGCAACGCGTCGGCGATACGAGCGCTGCTCGCCGAGCTGCGTCCAGCCCTTGATGGCGTCGTACACCTGCGCGTAGCCGCCCGGGCGCACCTCGAACGGCTTCGTCTGCAGGCCGAGGTAGTCGAACGTCACGCCCTCGAGGTCCTTGGGCGGTTCGAAGTTCGTCGGCAGATTGAAGTTGCTGACGGTCACGCCGTCGATCTTGTAGGTGTCGGCCTCGACCTGGTCGCATGCCTCGAGAGCGGCGATACGGCCGTCGTCGAGCTGCACCAGGCGCCGGAGGTACGGGTCGGCGAGAGCTTCGAGGATCTCGTGGCTAGCGCAGCTCGACCACTCGGAGCCATCCTCGAGACACAGCTCGGGGAACACGTAGAGGATCGGACAGCCGTCCTCGGTCTCGTCGTGATAGCCGAGCGCGCCTTCGATCGTCGGGACCTTGCGGAGCTCGAGCCGCCACTCGCCGGCGACCGATATGGTGACGCCGTGCACGACCGCGAGCTCGCCGGCGCCCCACCACGGCGCGAAGTCCTCGCGCACCTGCCGCTGCAGCGCAGCCGCGATCTCCTGGATGTCGCCGAGCGGTATGCCGCAGTCGACGTCGACAATCGCGATCGACGGGTTCTCGAGTCCCTTCACGGTGAGCCCGCCGGCTTGAACTTCCACCCGTGGACCAGAATCGTCTCTCGCGCAGCTACGCCCAGCCGGTCGGGCTGCGCGGTCGATGCGCTACCCGATCCGGTCGTGGGAGCGGGGTGCTTCGCTTCGATCGCAGCCACTGAACACGCAACGATGGGCGCGCCGTACTTGACGATCAGCGCTTCGAGCGCCGCGGAATCGCCACCGCTCGCGATCGTGGCCAGCGCGCCGCCAACGTCGATTGCGATCGCGACGACCGAGGTACCGGCCGTTGCGGCGCTCCCCTCGGCTTTCGCGCAGTCGATCACGTCCGTCACGACGGTGCCCGCGTCTTTCTTGATCGTCGACCAACACGCGACGCCGGCGAGCGCGAGCACCGAAATGAACGTCATCAGCGGGCGCGACACGAAACCACCCTGCGCCGCCTTCGCCAACGACGGCGAGCTCGGTGCCGTGGGGCTCACGAGCTTGAACACCGCGGTAGCAAACACCGCGATAACGCCGGTCCAGTCGCCGTTGCCGAAGTGGGCATTGAGGACGGACGCGAAGACGCCGAGTGCCGCGACGATGGCCGCGAGCGCTCGACCCTGGGCGATCCAGTGTGTCGAGTTGTTCTGCGCGAGGAACCACGAGACGCCTCCGTAGACGATCAACATCCCGCCCCAGATCGGGCCGCACTGCGTGAACAGCGACAGCGCGCCATTCACCGACGTCGTTGCGGTCGTTACCGGATCGGCGACCGCTTGGGCGTGCGCGACGGCAGTGAGCGCCAGAAGCATGATGCCAGCGACGATGTAGCGGATCGGATTCGTTCTCTTCTTCATGGTCATTCTCCGTCGATGTGGTCTGCGGACGATTTGGTCTTCTCGGCGTTGCCGTTCGTGTTCCTGGGGACAAGCACCTCGTGGAGGGCGGCGACCTCGAGGCGGGTCTCGCGGCAGAGGTGCACGAGCTCGCGAGTCAGCTCGGTGTTCGCGAAGTGCCGGGCGGCCGCGCTGGCCTCGATCTGCTCGAGCGTTGACCGGAGGGCGCGGATCGCCGCGGTCAGGTCCATCACGTCGTGCTTGTCGAGCAGCGCGAGGTCCTCGGCGCGCGGCGTCGGAGTCGGCTTGGAGTGCGGACCCAGGCCGTAATCGTGCTCGCCGGCGATGGCCGGGACCGTTCGAGGGATGGTGGTCGACCGCTTCCGACGCGGCCGGACGGTGGCGACGGGGATGGGCGACGGACCGGAGCGACGACGAGACGGCATCAGAGCACACCGAGTCGGTGCAGGATCTCGATGGCGCCGCCGCCGGCGACGAGCTTCCAGCTGGCCGACCAGACGGTGGTCCAGCGCTCGCGTCGCGTCTTGACGGCATGCGCGTCGACGTCGACCTCGGCGAGCTTCTCGTGCTTTTGCTCTTCGATCTTCGCGAGCTGCTCGGCCGTGCCGATCTCGGTCGTCTGCTTGTACATCAGCTGCTCGCGCTCGGCGTGGCGCTGGTTGGCCTCCTTGAGCGCCTCTTCGATTCGTGGCAGCGCCTCGAGCTTGGTCTCGACGCGGGCAATGGCCTCACCATGCTCGATGCGCGTCTCGACGAGCGCATCGACCTTCACCTCGAGCTTGTCGAGGCGAATGCTGTGGGGCCGCTTGCGACGCAGCGCCTGCAGCTCCTCGCCCTCGTACTGGTCGGTGAAGTCTTCGGCAACCTCGTGCGGAACGGCGAGGCTGACGGGGTTGGTCTTCGGCCGCTGGAAGTCGCGGTTGTCGCGCGGCAAACCCGGGATCGGCGTCGGAGCTCGGCGCTTGTCTCGCTCGTCGGTCAATGGACCCTCACGAAGAACTTCTCTGTGCCCGCGGCCGCCGAGTGCGAGAGCACGGCGCACACGCCGGGCACGATGTTCGCGACGTAGCCCACGGGCCCGAGCGCGTGGCTCGTCGAATCGACACCGGTCGCCGAGATGCCGCGCACGGTGCTCGCGACCGGCGACCAGATCACCGTCTTGTCCGCGGCCGCGGAGCCGCCCTGGAACCAGGTCAGGAACGATTGCGATCCATCGGACGCCTCAGCGTTCAGGAGGAGAACGCCAACCGTCTGCAGCATGCGAAGGTCTGGTCCGTCCGTGGTCACCCGAAGCACCGCGAGGTAGCAGGCGTTGCCAGCGGTTCCGCCTGGCGAGTGAACCACCTCGATCATCAGCTTCGGATTGACGTCGCTGCCCGTGTCAACCCACGGGACATAGTCAGCGGTGAAGTCGACGGTGGCGTTGATCAGCGCGATCAGAGAGTCGGCGGTATTGAACTCGCCGGCACCCGGGCTCGTGCGCTTGAAGAAGAATCGATGCGAGATCGTGGTGTCGTTCGAGATCCGAACCTCATCGCCGTCGGTCCACCGAAACGGCAGCGAGTTGTTCGCGTCGGGCTGGCTTCCCTGCAGGTACTCGGTGCCGTAGAACAATCTCGCGCGCGCCGTTCCGTCGCCGACCGGAACAATCTGCGACTTCCCTCCACCCGTGACATCCCTGAGCTGACTAGATGTGGTCGAGCCGATACCGTTGTCGTCCTCGACGTAGAACCCGTCTGTGATGACCAGCCAGCGGTTGTCCTTGCCGTTGGCGTACGGCGTGTGCATGAAGCGATTGCCGCGGTACTCCGAAAATGCGTTGCTAACGCCGATGATCGACGACCCGTACATCTGGTTGTCGTTGATGGTCGGGTCACGCGAACCGGCCACCTGAATCCCACCGGTCAGATCGCGAAGGATGTTGTTCGCGATCTTGGTTCCGAACGTGTTGGTGACGATGATCCCGGCTGCCGGGTACGCGTTGTTGTTCACCGCAGCCGTGAGCGTCAGCTCCGAATTGCTCTGCGACATGGCGAACGTTGCGAAGCTGGCTACGACCACGCGCGTGGTCGACGACCCGTCGTATGGATACGGATCGAACATCGCGTCCTGTCCGTCGCGCAGGACGAGGTTCGGTGTGTTGTGCGCGTCTCCGCGTAGCGCGGTGCCGAGGTTCTGGGCTGCAGTCGTGGCGCTGACGCCGATGGTGACCTCGCCGGTCGAGCTCGCGGCAGCTCGCCACGTGTATGTCTTCGCGCCGACCGTCACGGTGTGCCCGGCCGTCGGAAGCGTGGTCACGTCGATGATCCCGAACCATGGGTGCAGGTTCGAGATGACGTTGCCGATGATGTTGACGCCGATGGACTTCGAGAGTTCGGATGCGCGGACCGGCGCGCCCGATAGCACCTCGATCGCGGCCGCCAGGCTCGTGTGCTCCCAGGTTGACAGGATCGTGTTTGGCCCGATCGTCGAGTCCTTCATCCCGTAGGCGAAGATGCTGATGTCGCAATTCTTGAACGTGTTCCCGACCACCGTGTAGCCGCTGTTGACCGTGTCGTTGTCCGACCCGATCCACATGCCGCCGGCGCAGTGGTAGAACATGTTCCCGGTGATGACGAAGCCCTGCCGATTGCCGTAGCGCGATGCGCTCGCGCGGATCTGGACCGCGTAGCATCCGGCCGACGTGTCCGAATTGCGGAACACGTTGTTCGCGATGACGCTTCCGTCGGTCGCACCCGAGAAGTAGACGAAGTGCGATCGCAGCCCCGGCCTGGTGTCGTTGTCGAATACGTTGTCCGTGATGACGGACCGGTATGGCGTGTCGACCGAACCCGTGTTGTTCGTGACGCGGTTGTTCGTGAAGATGAACCGACCCGGATCGGTGCCGTCGCTGCCGAACACGAACGGCACACAATGATCGAACGTGCAGTCGCGGACGGTCGTGTCCTGCACGGTCCCGAGGAGAAAGACGGCGAATCCGTTGTTCGTCAGGTAGGAGTCGTCGTTGGCGCCCTGGAACCCGATGCCGCTCATTCGGAAGTTCTTCGCGCCCGGATCGCCGCGCAAACAGATGGTGGTCTGCGATGGCCATACGATCGTCGCGTTGTTCCCGATGATCTGGAGACCGTCGAACGCGAAGAGCAAACACCAGCTGTGGCTGAGGTCCGCGCCGCCCGCCTGCGTCACCTTGTAGGTGCCGGGCGGAAACCAGACGGGGAGCTTCGAGATCGCGGCGGCATCGAGCGCGGCCTGGATTCCTGCCGTGGAATCGCCGACGCCGGTCGGGTCGGCGTCGTAGGGCGCGGCCGTCACGTCGATCACCGTCGCGACGCCCGACGTTGCAGAAATGGTGACCGCGCCGGTCGGCCCGCTGATCGAGATGTTCGCGCCGGCGACGATCGAGGTGACTCCACTGCCACCGGTGCTCGTTGATCCAGCGGTCAGGAGCATCTCGGTCGTCGATAGCCCGACTCCGACCTGGACGCCAATCGCTGGCTTGGTCCGCGTGAGCATCCCGCCAGTCGTAGCGCTCACATAGTACGGGACCGCCTGCAGTCCACCGCTGTCACCGGTGACGAGGTCCCACTGCGCGGTGGTTCCGACAACGACCCCCGTGATCTGCACGCCGCCGAGCTCGCCGGCGTTGATCGACGGATCGGACACCACGCCGATCGCTGCGCTCGTGCCGAGGACATTCGCCTTGGCACGAGCGAACCCGCCAACGGCGTCGTTGTAGACGCACGTCCCGAACGACACCGTGCTCAGCTCGTGATTGACGAGTAACGTCGACGGATTCGCCGGTGTTACGAGCGGTGTCGCTGCGCCTCCGCCGAACCCCACGTCAGCTCCACGCCACCGTCCACCCGAGGGTGGTCAGCAGGGTCTTGATCTGCGCGTTCGACATCTCGGCCGCCGCGCCGAAGAATTCGACGCCGTAGAGAAACCCTGCGCTCGGGGCCGCCCAGGTGCTGGCGTTGTTACCCCCGATGACGCTGCCCTTTCCGACGTGGGCGCCGAGCGTGTTCGTGATCTTGTCCGCGTCCGTGAAGACGTACGGCACCCCTGCCGTCACGTTCACCTGCACCACCAGCGGATGCACGCCGGTCGTCGCGGTGGCCGCGGCCTGGCTGGTGACGCCGTTCTGCGCGAGCGCTACCTTCGCCGGGTTCGAGCTCGGCGCGCTCTCGCCGGCGATCTGCGAGCCGTACGCGCCACCGAGCGTAACGATGCTTCTCTCCGTTGCGCCGAACGACGCGGGGAGATTGACGTATGCGAGAAAAAGCGCGCTGGTCGTGCTGATGTCCGGTAGTCCGGAATCGGAGCACGCGAAGTCCAGGGTCGAATTGTCGGTCGTCGTGGTCGCCGTCCGCGTCCAGCCGGAAACGGCCTGCTGATAGCTGCCGCCGGCGTGGCCGTTCGAAACGAGCGTGAACGCGCCGATGCTGTCGGCGAGGTCGCCTGACGCTTCCTGCATCAACCACAACGCGGATGGGTTGCCGGTGGCGAGCCCGGCGATCGTCATGACATGCGTCCACTCGGTAGCGCTCGCGGGCACGCGGATACCGCTGGTCGCATCCTTCGACACGAGCAACACGCTTGCCGCGTCGGGCGTTGCGGTGCTCGTCGACGCGTTGCTCGCGGCGCAGGTCGCAGACGTGCTGGCGGTGGCAGTGGCGTTGCCCGTCGTGACGTTGATCGTGATTGTGGGCGCGGCGCCGTGCGCCATCGTGGCGCGCGTGCAGGTGACGACCTGACCGACCGAGCTGCAGGCCCAGCCCGAACCCGAGCTCGAGACGTAGGTGAGCGACGCATCGAGCGTGACCGTGACGGTGACGCTGGTCGCCGCGGCAGAGCCCGTGGTGGTCGCGACCACAGAAAGCACGAGCGCCGCCAGGGTCATCACCGGCCCGTTGTCAGTGATCGCGATCGTCGTGGTCGTCGATGTCGTGCCCGACGACCCGGTGTCATCGGCGAGTGCGCCCACGACAGCGCCGACGACGGCGCCCGCCTTGAGGCCGACGTTCAACGAAGCATGTGAACGTGCTGGGTCATGCTTGCTTGCCGTGGGGGTGGACGCGGATGAACCCTCCAGTCGTCGTGACGATCTTCATGCGCGCGCGGCGGCTGTTCGCGTTTGCGATCTCGAACATCGCCCCACCAGCTGTGCCGCCCGCGATCGCGAGCGTCATGTTCGTGACGGTCCCGCCCGTTGTCACCGGCACGTATGCCGAACTCGGGTCCTCCGTGAGCCAATTCCCAGCAGTGGAATCGACCAGGGAGACATCAGCGGAGCCGCTCGAGTCCGTGTACGGAGCGCTCTCGCTCTTGTACGCCGGCAGGTTCGACGTCTGGTAGTTCACGCTCGTCGCCACGATCGTCGCGTCCCACGTGACGTGAACCGAGACGTGATCGGCGTCCGGAATGCCGACGTCGACGTAGTACGTGCCGACGTCGAGCTTGAATCCGGACCCGATCTCGTACGGCACCTTCGTACCGTCGGACTTCACAGCGATCAGAGGGGACTTGACGAACATGACGCTAGCTCCTATCGAGCCGGGTGAGAGTACGATCCCCGACCGACATCGACGATGTCAAGGTCGGATGCGGAGGCGCAACGCCGGTGCTCGGCGCCATCGGCTGCGCACTGCCGGCCTGCAGATACGCGGCGTGATCGGGTCGCAGGGTCGCGTCCATCGGAATCCCGGTCAGCGACGAGACGGCGATCCGCCGCATGTACGGCAAGGGCGCGTCGGCCTTCGACAGCTTGTCGATCAACGTGCGTTGCGCGGCCGCGGCGAGCTGCGGATAGCAGTTCTGGATGCAGTCGACCTCCGCGGGCCGAGCGACGCCACCGTTGGCGACCCGCTCGTAGATCGCGGGCGGGTCGTGATAGGCGGCGAGGGATGTGCCGAACGTCAGCATCTCGACCCTCGACGGAAGGAGCTGCGGCTGGCCCGGCATGGGCGCGCCGTCGGGCTTGGGCGCGATGTTGTACAGGTACGTGAGCCGACGTGTCTCCGCCGCGATGATCGCGTTGAGGATTGTCGGATCGCTCGCGTTGATCCGCGCCTTCACGGCCTGCTCGATCGCGCCAGGCTGCATCGCCGCGGACAGCTCTCCGAGTCGGGCGGTGTAGAGCTTGCCGATGTCCCCTTCGACGGGCTTGCTCGAGTACGGCGACTTCTGGCCGTCGTCGAACAGCTTGTGTCCGAGCGCGGCCGCGGGCGCCCCGAGTTCGCCAGCCTTCGCGGCGATCCGATCCGAGGTGTTCTCGAGCGCTCGGCCGATCGCCGCGTTGATGCGGTCCTGCGTCTCGACGGCCTTCGCCGCGATCGTGGTCTCGGCGCTCGCCGCCAGCGAGCCGCCCCACTTGCCGGCGAGCTTCGACACGAGCTTCGCCTTGAGGAACGTCGACAAGATCGGACCGACGACCGGGATGCCCTTGATGTCGGGGAGCGGCAGTCCGAGCCCGCGCAGCATCTCGTACGCAGCGCCCATGTTGGCCGCGTTCTTCGCGAACCCGCCGATCGCCGGCTTGGCACCCGGCATCCGTTCGGCGGGCACGCCGCGCGTGAGCTTGTCGAGGCTCTCGACGGTCTGCGCCGTGGCGCCCGCATTCGAGTTGGCGGCCTGCTGCTGCGCCGCTCGGAACTGCTGCGCGTGGGCAACGGCGTCGGGTGATGCCTTCTCGCCGAGCGCTTCGGTGAGGTTCGCCTTGGCAGCCTCGTAGCGCGTGATCTTGGGCGCGAGATCGGCGATGTCCTCGTTGACGTCCTTGGACTTGCCGAGCGCGTTCGCGACGGCGGTATCCGGATCGACGGGCTTCTCGACGCCCTGGAGGATGCGCTGGCCGAGCGAGAGCGGCTTGCCCGCGTCGAGCGCCGCCTTCGTGCCCTGCAGCTGCGCGAGCAGATCGCCTGCCGCCTCGGGCGTCTTGGCGAGCGACTGGATCATGTCGGCCCGAGCCTCCGCGAGCTCGCGGATCTGGCTCGTGAGCTTCTGTGACGCGGCCGCCCGGATGTCGACGATCGGCTGGCCGGCCTTGTATGCGGCGTAGACGTCGTCCATGGCCCGCGCAGCGGCGCGCCGGCCGGCGTACGTCGCGCGCGCCATCAGCTCGGCACCCGAGGTCGAGACGTTCGCACCCTGCGCGGTGGCGTCGAGATACGCCCCGTGCGACGCCTTCGCGGCCGCATCGCGCGCGACCTTCTGGACCGCCTTGGGCACGTCGGAGGTGCCACCGACGCGGACATCTGCCGGCGTCCGCATCGGGTCCTGTGGGGTCGAGAAGTACGCCTTGATCGTCTCGTCCTCCGGCGTCTTGGGCTCGAAGTCCTGAGCCCACTCGGAGAGTCGCTGACGTCGTGATGCCGCCGTGGCTGCGTCGTACTCGACGGCACCAGCCGGATACTTCTCGCGCCACGCGCTCATCAGCTCGCGCGGATCCTTCGGCGGCTGCGCCTTCGGCAGCGTCGTCTCGCCGGTGATCGGATCCACGGGTGGACCGGCGAGCGAGGTCTCTTCGACGGTCCGTCCCTTGGCGGCCCGCTCGAGCGCGGCCGCGCGCTCCTGCTCGAGGTCCTGAATGAACTGCTGGGTCTCGCGGTCCGCCTGCGTGGCGGCCTGCTGGCCGGTTCGCTCGAGGCTCGTCGACGTGTCGACCGAGTCGCTGATCGCACGGCGCGCACCGAACTTCGTGGCCGCGACCGCCTCGGGCGTCAGCTCTTCGACCGGGAACAAGCGCCGCGCGGCGACGAGCCCGTTGCTCGCGACCGACAGCGCCCCGCCGGCGACGCCGCCGTAGAGCGCGCCCTTACCCATCGCGCCGAGGAATCCCTCGGCCGACAGGTCACGATCGCCGAGGGCAACATCCGAGATGTAGCCGCCGGCGCTCTGTGCCGCACCCTCGAAGGCACCGGCGGCCGCGGTGCCGAGGATCCCCGGCGAGCCTTCGGCGATGCGTGAGCCGATGCGGGTTGTGAATCCGGCGGGCGTCAGGCTCGCGAGGCCGGCCTCGTCACCTAACAATGCGGGTGCGATCGCGCCAGCGAGCTGTCCAGCGCCCGCTGCGTACGGATGCTCCTCGCGTAGCGCCTGGAGGTCCTGGCCGGCGCCGAGCCCCGACAGCGCGGCATCGGATAGCCCAAGTGTCGCGCCGCTGAGGGCATTCGCACCGAACGCCGCGACGGTACCGACCGGGCCGCCGTAGGTCTCGTACCTCGCGTCGACGCGAACACGCTCTGCAGCCGCGTCGGACTGCTCGGGTCGCCATCCGCGCGCGAGCAGCGCACCGGCCTGGCTGGCGGGGGCGGTGATCGTCTGGTCGTGATCATCGACGAGGTTGACGGTGCCGCTCTCGTCCGGCATTACCGCCCGCCCTTCTGTTGGACGAGAAGCACGATCTCTTTCTTGGCCTGCTTGTCGCCGGCGTCGGCACGGCGAAGGATCTCGCGCTGCGCATCGACTCGTTCGTGGCTTCCCTCCGGGGCGATATGCGCTTGCTGGGCGAGCGAGTCGAGCGGAACCGACTCGAGCATGCGTTGTGCCGGTGCTGTCTGCGCCGTGCCACCGTACGAGGTGTCGCGTGCGGTCGAGCTCGAGCTCGTGCCGGGATCCTCGGACGGCATCGCGCCGCCGGCGCGCACGTTGACCATCGCCTGCGTGGCTGCCGCACGTGCATAGCTGCGGATCGCCGGGCTCTGCGAGCTCTCGGCCGCCTTGTTGAGGAACTCGGTCGCACGCGCGCGGTCCTTCTCGGACACACGTGGATCCGAGATCGCCTGCGCGAAGCTGTCGAGCTTGGCCTTCTGGGACGGCAGGATCGTCTCGTCCTTGTCGAACCCCTGCCGGATCTGCTCCGCGCGCCGGTCACGCTCCTGGTAGCCGAGACCCTGCTTGAGCGCATCGGTCGGATCGATGTTGAGTTCCTTGCCGTAGTCCTCGGCCTTCGGGCGCTTCATCACGCTGTCGAGCGCATCCTCGTCGGGTGCGCGGACCACGTTCATCTTGAGCGGATCGGGGAACGACAGATCGTCGCCGGTATAGCCGCCCTTCGCGCGCAGGTGGCTGTTGAGGTCCTTCACCATGTTGCCGCGTGCGCGATCGAGCTCGGGCATGATGCTCTGCAACACCGAGGTCGGATCGGCGCCGCCGGTGACCTGCTCCTTCATCACCTCCATGATGTTGCCGCGGAAGCCGGTGATGCCCGAAGCCTCGTGCATGCCGATCAGTGTGCGCTCGAGCTCCATCGCCTTCGCGCGCGCGTCGGGGCTGAGGTTCGTGAAGTTGCCGCCGTTCTCGGAGCGCAGACGCCGGAGCTCGTCGAGCGCGTCGATCGCCTGGACGGTGCCGGCGTAGCGAGACCGGATCTCCTTGGCTTCCTCCTTCGGCATGATGTATGGCGCCTTGTCCTGCTGGACGAGGTAGTCGAACTTCGGCTTCATCGTGCCATCGGGCGCGGTGATCGTACCGGACGGCGCCATCAGTCCCTGGTCGGTGAGTTGCGCGGCGGTCGCGGCACCACCCTTGGCGCCGAGTTCGGCGACCTTCAGAGCGAAGTCGCGATCGTTCTGCTTGAGCGAGTCCTCGTGTTGCTTCTGGGCGAGCGCGAGATGGCCGTACGCGACGCCGAGCGTCGCCCGCTTGTCGGCCTCTTCCTGCGCCTCACGGATCGCGGCGGCCTTGCGCTGCGCCTCGCCCATCGTGATCGACGCAGCCTTCTGCATCAGGCCGGCCTGCAACTGATCGGCGCGGGCCTTGGCGGCTGGGTTAGCGTATTGCGCTTTGATTAATCCGATCTCGTCGGCGGTCCGGGTGAGTTCGGCCGCGCGCTGGAACTGCATCGCCTGGCGATCGTCGTCGGTGTTGTGGCGGTACTCGTCGAGGACGCTCTTCGTGCCCTGTGCCGTCTCGCCGAGCGACTTCTTCTGCGCCCACTGGTCATTGATGCGCTTGTCGATCGAGTCGTTGATGATCTGTAACGCAGTGTTGGGGCCGTGCCTGTGATCGAGGGCATCGCCGATGCCCGACAGCGCGATCGCGATCAGGCCACCAGTACTGACGCTGCGGTTCGTGTCGACCTTGTAGTCGGCGGCGTCCTTGATCTGCTGCGCGTAGAGCTGCGTGTACTTCGCGGTGTTCGCCTGGTCCTGGGCAGCCTTCGCGACGTCGATCGCGTCCTGCTTGGCCTGGCGAGCGCGGGACGCCTGCCGCGCCGATGTCGTCGCGGTGTTCTGCGCCTGCTCGGCAGCAAGGGCGTCGGTGGCCGATTGGCGCTCTTTGTCGAGTGCCGCACGCTGCTGATCGTCAGCGCGTTGTGCGATGCCCTCGGGCGTCATGCGAAATGCGGCCTGCGCCTTCGCATGTGCGGCATTCTGCGCAACGTCGCCGACGAACTGCGCTGGCGCGACGCGAGCGTCATCGGGCGGTGCTGAAGCCTGTCCAGGTTGTGTCACGGGGCCGGTCGTCACAACAACCGGTGGTGTCGCGACCACAGGCACGGGCGGCGTCGTCGCGATCTGATCAGGTGATGTAATGGGCTCCGACCCGCTGGGAGGCGGTGTCTCGGGCGGTGCGATCGGTGCCAACGGCATCGGCGGCGGCACGAATCCGTTCTGCACGCCCGCAAGCACCTGCGGAGGCAGGCCGTAGCTCTGCGTCTGGTCGGGCGATGCCGTGATCTGCTCCGGCGGTGGCGCGATCGGGCCACCGGGCGGCATTCCACCGCCCTGCAGGTAGCCGACGATTGTCGGATCGAGCCCGCCGTATTCCGGGATATCAGCCACGCGCCTCCACCTTGCGCATGCGCTCGTTCAGCCGCGCCGTTGCCGCGAGCGCCGCAGACACGGCCTTGCTGACGTCGAAGCCGAGGCCCGCTCCGTCCGGCAACTTCACGACCAGCGCCGATCCGGCCTTCGACTTGGCGAGGTCCTGCGCCATGATGCCGGCGCGTGGGCCCGCACCGTACTTCGCCTCGTCCTTGTAGCGGTACGTCTTCGCGACGAGGCCGTTGAGCATCTCGTCGATGTCGTCGGCGCCGTCCGCGATGTCCGTCTTGAGGTTCTCATCCGACGCGGCGGCGCCGATCTGACCGGCGGTGCTGAGGAGCTGGCCGGCCATCCCCTGCTGTCCGAGCGTCGCCTGCATCGCGCCGGTCTGCGCCTGCAGCTGCTGAGAGTTCAGGCCGGTGAGCGCGCCGAGGTTCTGCCCGTACATGCTCGAGAGCGCGCCAAGGTTCTGCCCGTACTGGTTCTGCTGCAGCTGCGCGTTCGTCGTGCCGAGCCCGAGATCCTGCGATCGACCGGTCTGTAGCGCGCCCGTGAGCTGGCCCTGCGCGGCCTGTTGATCTTGGAGCGCGGCCTGCTGCGACTGACCGGCGCCCGAGAGCCCGATCCCGGCGCTGTTGTTCGCGGCGTTGCGCATCGCGAGCGCCGCGTTCTGGCCGCCGCGCGCCATCCGCGCCTGTGCCTGCTGCGCCGCGAGCGCGTTGCCGACCTGACGCTGCGCCGCGAGCTCGCCGGCGCCCTGCTGCTGTCCGCTGGCGATCCGCTGGAGCTGCTGCGCCTGCTGCATCTGCATCGCGCGAAACTGCGCTTGCTGCGACGGATCGACCTGCGCGGCCTGCTGTCCGAGCATGCCTTGGATCTGCTGACCGGGCTGCATGGGGTTACCCATCGCGGCGTTGATTGCCGCCTGTTGGGGATTCGCTACAGCGTAGTCGGCAGGGTTCGTCGACTTGCCGAGGCCGCCGAACATCACCGTCTTGAGGCTGCTGCTACCGAACGGGGTTCCGCCGCTCGCTCCGTTGACGAGCTGGAACGGGACCGACGGGATGTAATCAGTCCACGACATGGCGAACGACCTGCTCGCGCTGGGGGCGCGTGTGCAGGATCGATTCGCTCATGCGGGATGTCGTCATCGTCATTGTGACCTCGCAGCTCCTGGAAGGAATCGCGGCCCGAGGACGCCGCCCACCAACAATAACTCACTCAGCTCGAACGATGCACCGAAGTCGCCGGCGAGCTCGAGATCCTCGATGCGGAACGAGATGGATTGGCAGCGCTGATTCAAATGGAAGGCCTCTTGGTACACCGTCGCCGACACGCCCACGATCCCGCCGTACGGACCGTCGCCGTAGTTGCCGTCGCCGTAGTTGTCCGGGGTGTAGACGCTGTTCACGTCCGCGTCGAGCGGCGCCGAGTACGCGGGCTCGTAGTCGAGCCGATATCGAAGTCGCAGCGTGTGAGGCGTGAGATACGTGCCGAGCACCTGGGCGTAGAGGATGCGCTGCCAGCTTTGGAGGTAACCGACGAGCTTGATCCACGCGGTCTCGATCAACATCGGGATGTGCTGGCCCTCGCCGTCCGAGTACGAGCCCGGGGTCTCGGCGAACACCCGCCCGTCAGCGCGCAGGTAGTAGTACGTCCCCGCGACCACCACGGCGTCGTGGCCCTCGTGGTTCGAAAACTTCGACCACGCGTTTCGGTCGTAGTCGTAGAGCAGCGTCCAGCCACTGTCGGTCAGGAACACGACGTGCGGCCGATCGGGGAGCAGGGTCGACCGCGTGATCGTCTGGCTGTTGTAGGCGAACACCGGATCACCGATGCGGCGAACCGAGAGATCACGGCCCAGCAGGTAGATGCCCTTGTCGCTCTGGAATACGACGCCGAGCGGCATCTGGCAAACACTCGAGCGCGACTTGCATCCAACGTCGGAGGTCAGGAGCTGCGCCGGCGTGAACGCGTCGCTGGTTGTCGCGCCACCATCGGCGTCGGGCCCGGGGCCACCGAACGCATAGATCGCGGTCTCCTTGAACACCACGACGTTGTCGTCCATGAGCGCGATCGCCACGATGTCGCCCCCGAACGGGTCGAGCCGCTGTGACAGCAGTGGCGACATCTCGGCCGCGGTGTCGCTGTCGGCGAGCTGCTTGGAGTAGTTGACCAGATCACCGTCGAGCGGGTCGGTCCAGAACAGCCGGTACTTTCCGCCGGCGATGACCTCGCCGCCGCTCGCGATCGGATCGTTCGCGAGCACGCCGCCGTTCGTGTAGAGCGGCTCGAGCGTCTTGGCCGTTGCGTCGCTCATGTTGTCGGTGAACGAAACCGAGTCCACGGTCGGATCGTTGAGCAGGTAGCCGTTGGGGCTGCCGGCCGTCGTCGGATCGACGCTCGAGACACGAAAAAACTCGATCGCCTGTGGGTCGCCGGTCGCGTTGCCGAGCGAGCGGAACACGCTGACGCGTACGCGGCGCTTCGAGGTCAGCCGGTACGTCGGGATCGTGAGCACGACGGCGTCGTTGCTTCCGCTGAGCGTGATCATGGTGGCGACCGAGACCGCGCCGGGGTGGATCAACCCCTGGCCGTCGATCTCCTCGTAGACGAGCTTGTAGTTGTACGCGTTCGTCGTGGTGAGCCCGCCGCCGGTCGTCTGCGAGGTCTCGATCGTGCCACTCGTCGTATCGGGCGCGCAGTGGAAGTCCGACTCGGCCCACCGGTCGCCGTCGTAGTGCTGGATCAGGGCGCCGGACAGATACGTCGCGCCGCCGAGCTCGGTGTAGCGATAGGCGTCGTCGTGATCGAAATCGAGCGTGAACGCTTGGATGCCGGCCTCGCCGAACTGCGTGCCGCTCGTGCCGCTGAGCTGGATGCGGTAGCCGAGCGCAAGCAGGTGCTGACGGGACGTCGGCCCACCGCCGAGCGGCACGCAAGCAGGGAGTTGTGCGCGCACCGGTGCGCCGGTGCTGGCGCCGGGAAGTAGTCGCGCCTGGGCCCGCATCGATGCAGACAGCTGCACGATCGCGACGTACGGGAAGTACAGCACCGGGTGTGTGATCGCGCAGTAGACGTCGCCGGCGTCGTAGAACGCTCGCGAGCCGAGCACGTGTCCGCGCACGGAGGTGCTCGCGGTGACCGTTCCGCCCGTCGTCACCGAGCCCGACTGCACGAGATGCGCATCGAGCGTCGACCCGGTTCGCTCGACCGCCCACCACACCGTGGTCGTGCTCGAGAACTCGACCGTGAGGTTGATCGGCACTGCGGCGGTGATGCCCGTCGACAACGTGCCGCTGTGGCCGGTCACGTCCGATAGGTTGGTACCGACGTGGAACTGATACCGCGCGTTGGTCGACCCGACGCCGCCGGTGTAGCCGTACGCCACGATGATACCGGTGCCGCCGACGGGGCAGTACGAGCAGGCGATCGCGCCGACCGGATTCGTCGTTGCGATCGTGCCGACGCTCGGCAGTCCCGTGATCGGTGATCCCAGCACGCCGCTCGCGTCGATGTACCCGAGCCGATAGCCGCCGTTGGTGGCGGAACCCCAGGCGATCAGCGCTGGTCCACTCGCGTACGCCAGCGTGAACGTCGGGCAGACGTCGTAGCTCGTCGAGACGTCCGACGTCAGCAGCATCGGCGCGCTTGCCGACTCGGGTGCCGCCGGATTGACGATCGATAGCCACAGCAGGTTGCCGTTCAGCCACAGCACGTGCAGCACGTTGCCGACCGCGACCACGCGCGGAAACTGGCCGCTGGCATCGAGCTGCGTGGGTACGAGCAGGATGCGCTGGCTCACCTGCTCGATCACCGAGCACCAGACACCGCCGCGCGAGTCCTCCCACGCCACGACCTCGATGCCGCCGTTGATAGCGACGTCGGCGACGGTCTGCGCCGTTCCCGTGCGAGCCACCGGCGACCCTGTCGCGACGACGGAGCTGACGGCGCCCTGGTCGTCCCAGGTGTCCGAGCTCGGCCGGTAGCTGTAGCCGTGGGCGTTCGCGAATAGCATGAGCTCGGTGCCGCGCTTCGCGATGCCCATCGGATTTGCGTACGGTGTTCCGACGCCGTCGACGAGCTTGCCGAGAGCGCGGTAGCCGTTGCGTTTGGAGAGCGTCGAGTTCTTCGTGAACACGCAGTTCTGCAGGTCGAGCAGCTTCGTGACCGCGACCTGCTTCGCATCGGTCTTCGTGTCCACGCCCTCGGCGAATTGGATCGCCAGCGGCATCTTCTGCAGCGCCATTACGGCACATCCGTGCTGACATCACCCCAGACCACCGAGGTGGCGCCGCTGCCATCGGTCGTCACCTTCAGCCACAGCGTTCCGGTGAGGACCGTCGGCGATGTGGGACCGAAGAGCAGGCTCGTGGCGTTGCTCGCCGTCGACGACCCCGCGAGCTCTGAGAACACGCCGGCGCTGCTCTGCTGAGCGAGCGCGTAGGTGGGCGTGCCGGAGATCGCGTGCATGACGAGCCCGACGCTGATGAGACGCTCGTTGTCGAACATTTCGCACAACGGGAAGTAGCAGACGGTCGAGTTCGGCACGTTCGCGCCGGCGGTACCACCGGTCGTCGAGACGGTTCCGGAGGTCACGTTCGCGAGCGCGCCGATGACCGGGCAGCGCCGCGAGAACGCGCCACGCTGCACGTAGCCGGTGCCCGAGAGCACAAGGTTGCAGTTCGCTGGCAGCGGCACCGACGCCTGCGGCACCGAGAGCACGCCGCCCGTGCTCATCATGACAACCGAGGCCGCGGCGGGCACCGCAGCTGGGAACGTCACCGAATAGCTCGCACCGAGCGCACTCGGGCTCTTGAGCGTCACCTTGTTCGTGATGCTCGCGGCCTTCTGGTACAGGTCGATGTCCGCGGTCGCTAGCCCCGACCAGGGCCGCGGCGAACCCTCGGACTGAAGCAGGTAGCGCTTGGTCGCGTCGTCGAACGACAGGAGCGCGCCGACCGACGAGTAATCGCCGCCGATGCCGCCGACGATCGCCACGTTGAGCGTCGCCCCTGCCGTGATCTGCACGTTCGTGCCGCTCGCGTTGCGGAAGTAGAGGTTGTGGTCTGCGCTGTTGACGAAGATCGCATCGCTGTACGCGGCCACCGCGGCCGCGGCGACCTCGGCGAACGTGAACGCCTTGGCGCCGGTGACCGAGAACCCCTGCCACGGAACGTCGGCGTTGATGTTGAGCGCGCCGCTGACGATCGGCACGCCCGAGCCGGTGAGGTGCGTGTGGCCATCGATCCGGCCGAAGATCGTGTCCAAAATGACGTCCCAAACGCCAGGACTCGCCCCATCCGTCGGAAGGACGAGCGCCATATTGGGAGTCGTGGTCATGGCTAGGCGAACTCCAGCGTCGCGTTGGTCTGGGTAGTGCCGACGGTGGTGATCGTTGCCTGCTTGTCGTCCGCGGCCGTCAGCGCCCACGCGAACGACGCGTCAGCAACGGTCGGCGTGACCGTGCACGCGGTCGGGACGCGCCCGAGCCCGTGGTTGACGACGTTGTCGCCCGCGACGAGCGTGGCCGTCGCCTTCGACCTCGCGCGCTGGTTGCGCTCGAGCTGGTCAATACCCGCCGCGAGACGCTGATGCGACTGCGCGATGGCGGCCGGATCGCCGTCGACGAGGCTGGACGTCAGCATCGTGTTGCGCACCGGCGCGGGCTTTCCACGACGAACCGCCATCAGTAGTCGTCCTCGTAGGGGTCATCGCCGGTGCGGCGTCCGAGGTAGAACGGCTCGCCGGCGTCATGGTCGCCGGCGGTGCGCAGTTGACCGGCGAGCTGCAAGATCTTCGCTTCGATCTCCTGCGTCGGCAGGTCCTGTCGCTGATACGCATCGCGCAGCGCAATGTGCAGCACGAGCTTCTGCTCGACCGGCGTATCGAACGTCACGACGTCGGTGTCGTTCGTCAGCTGTGGCGCCTGCGGGATGTAGAACACGCGCAGCGTCTCGACGGCTTGCGGAACCGGAACGAGCGTGACCTGCGCGAGCGAGAGCCGGTACTTGTAGCGCTTGGCCGTGAGGATGTACTCGCGATGCGTGTCGTCGACCGCGATCGGATAGAGCCGGCCCCACCGCGCCTGCGGATCGGTCGCGACACCCGAGATCAAGATCTCGACCTTGCGCAGCTTGTAGAAGTCGGCCGGAAGCACGTACGCCGCCGTGCCGGCCACCGTCACGAACGTCGGCGAGACGATGGTGTAGTAGTCGTCCCAGCGTTCGACGATGATGTTGTAGCTCTCCTCGAGAGCGTCGTTGAGGAGCTCGTTGGCGACCGCCGGCGTGATGTCGCCCGACCTCTCGTAGCCGCCGCGGACGAGGAACGACGTACGCAGCTGCAGGAGCGTGCGGACGTAGCTCACGCGGGCCCTATCTCGGCGTTGACGAGGTCGGGCCGCATGACGACAAGAAGCGCGGTGCGCAGGTTCTCGGGCGTCAACTCGGTCGGCAGACCGTCCCGAATGCACTTGTCCTGATCGGGGTTGGCGTGCGGATCGATCGGCCGCGTCGTGAGGTCGCCGATTGTCACGAGCTCGAGCAGCTCGTGCATCAGGTAGCCGGTCCATGCCGCGGCGACCCACATGCGCGCGAGGCGCATGCCTGGGAAGTAATGCAGCCGGACGGTAGAAACGTTGAGCGGCCGCATCTCGCGATCTGGGTTCGTCGTGTCGTGCGCGACGTCCAGGCGAAAGAGCAGCCGCGGTGGAGTGTCGGCCGAAAGCTCGAGCTCGACCGTGCTCCGCGGATCGGGGTGTCGGATGATCAGATCGCGCAACGCGCCCTCCCACTTGGCAGCGAGAGGGCACGTCGCGAGATCGCCTTTCACCGACAGCCGCATGGGATCAGGGCTTCGTGGTGTCGTAGCCCTTCAGCGAGATCACGATCAGGTCGTTCACGCCTGGATCGGTCAGTGTCCCGGCCGGGGTGTAGATCCGCAACGTAACCACGCGAGTCGCGGGCACGATGCTCGAGATGATCGCGTAGAGCGCTGTGGTCGGTGAACCACCGCCGCTCATCACCGTCACTCCAACGGGCACAACGCTCGCCAACTGGTGGGCGTACGTGACCGTGATGATCCCGGTGCTGGAGTGCGTCGGTGCTCCGGCCGTAGACTTGTCGACCCCGTTCGCGCCGAGAGGGAACGTCGACACCGCCGCGGACACGGGTCCATCGGCAGGAATCGTGGGCGCGCTCGACGTGTTCCCAAGCACCGCCACGTCGAAGAAGACGGTGCTGTGTGGGATCGCCTTGGCTGGATTGGCTCCTCGGTTCATGTGGCTCCTTACGAGAGCGTCGCGGTTCCGGACCCCGCGGTGAAGACCACCGCCTGCCACGCCGCCCCGCCGTCCCAGAACAGGTCGAGCGTGGTCGTGGTGTCGGTGATGTTGGCGTACGACGTCGCTGCAGCGCCGGCCGCGGTCTTGTAGGCACCGGCGAGATCACCGACCGGCAGAATGGCCGCGGTGGTCACGTCGATGTGGAGCTGCTGCCCCGGGAACCGCCCGTTGGGCAGCGCGTGGGTCAGCGTGCCGTGAACCGTGCCGGTGACCGAAAGGTCCCATGCGCGGTTCATGACCATCCCGGTCGTGGTCGTAGTTCCCACGACGACCGTGGTGCGTCCTGCCGGTGTCAACCGGACGATGTGCCAGGCCGAACCGGTCCACTGGAGGTGGAGCCGTTGCCCCTTCGCGTTGAACACGAACGTGGCGTTGACGCCCCCACCGGCCGTATCCATGGTCGCGACCGTCAACGTCCCGATGGGCGTTGATGCGGCCGTGATCTCCTCGAAGATGTGCTCCTGCCCGGTCACGGTGCCGTCGGCGAGCGAGTACGCCTTCGTCCCCGTCGTGGACAGTTGGGTGAAGAGCGTGGTCAGCGTTGCGGCCCCGCTCGTGATGATCTCGACCGGCGTGCCGGTGCTGGGCGCGCCGATGGTGTCGAGCGCCGCAGCGTGCTCGTTGAGGTTGGCGATCGTCTGCGTGATGAACGCATTGTTCGGATCACTGACGATGGCCACCGGCGGCGTGCTCGCCTGCGGCTTGAAGATGTTCGTATCGATCGTTGCGCGGGTCACGGCAGGATCCCCACGACGTTCCAGCCCGGGCCCTTGTTGGACACGTTGGCGTACTCGCCGATGCGCGCCTCGATGGCGTCGGCGTTCTCCGAGACCTTCAGGATCGACCCGGTTCGCTTCTGCAGGAACATCGGCGCGGTGCCGGCCGAGAACAGCGTCCACGTGTCGAGCTGGAGCCCGTACGTGTGCTTCTGCGGGCAGACGCGGTCGGTGACGATGGTGACGTCGCGCCCGTTGAGCGAGACGTTCCAGCCCTTGTAGCCGACCTCGGCGTCGCCGTCGTAGTCTTGGGCCTTGATGATGACCCACTTGCCTTCGAGCTGCTTCGTCAGGTCCGCCGTCGCCAGCGGGTGCATGACGATCACGTCGAGCATGGCGCCGAACTGATCGGCCTTCGCCATCATGTCGATCAGGACCTCGTGGACGGGCGCGCCCGAATTCGAGGCGTCGACGCGGAGGCCGCCGAGCATCTCGGGCTCGATCGAGCGGTCCTGGCCGTAAAACGTGGTCGCGCCGGGCGCCGCATCGGGCACCCAGTCGCTGAACCCGGAGATCGCCGCGCCGAAGTCGCCGGCGAGGACAGGTAGTCGTTCTGGGCGATCGTCGTGATTCCCGTCGACAGGTTCGCGGTGAACGTGATCGTACCCGCCGAGCGCTGGACGCTCGCGACCGTGAGAGACCCGGTCTCGAGCGAACCGCTCGTGCCATCGGTCGTCGCTGCCTTCGCGACGTCGCCCTTGACCCACGCCCACGCGTCGGACGGATCCTTGAGCGTCGCGACCGTGGTCGCGAGGTTCGAGTTGGTGATCTGGCCCGCCGCGCCGCCGCTGTTGCGGAACAGGCGGAAGTTGAGGTAGTTCGCTTCGGCCTCGATGCCGCGATCGAGCTCGTCGATCATGTCCTCGAACGCGTCCTCGGCGCCGGTCTCGGTCGCCTCGAGAAGCTCGGTCTGCATCTTCGCGAGCCGGTAGTGGCTCTTGCGCGTGACCGTGAACACGCCGAAACCGGACGCGTTGTTGGTCGCCGCCATCGCGGTGCCGAAGTCAGACGAACCACCGCCCGGATACGAGATCCGGATCGGCTGCGTCCATGAACGACCGCCGCCGGTCGTGGTGGTGCGCTTGTTCTTCTTGCTCAGCAGCCCGAACGTGGTGTTCTGCTGCGACGCGAGGTTGAGGAGGGGACCGGCCGCGTAGTGCTGCTTGAGCACTGCGTCGGCAGTTGTCAGGGTATCGCCAGCCATGGTGAACGGATTCCTTGTCGTCTTTCGACGACGATTCAGAGGGACGTACGGAACGTCGCGTCTGAGTGCGGAACCGCTACCTGGGCGGATCGACCTGGTGCGCTCTTAGCTTGACAATCACGCTATTCGATTGGCGGCGTGAACGCAAGCGGGTCTATTCCTGCTTGCCCGCGATCATCGTGCGGAACGCCGCCTTGGTCGCTTCGACGTGCTTGTCGCGACTCCACTTGTTCGGCGACTGCGGGACGGTGGGCGCCTTCGGCGGAACCGGTGGAGCGGGTGGCGTCGTCACCGGTTTCGCTGCGGGTGGTGCGGGTGGCTTCGCGGCCACCGGATCGGCGCCGAGCAGCGGCTTCCGCTTGTCGTAGTACTTCCGCGCGCTCTCGGCGAGGTAGTCGTTCGCGCGCTGACTCGCCTCCTGCCACGACAGCTGGGTTCCGTCCTTGGTGACCGCTGCGCGGATCACGTCAACGATGATTTTCCCGGGCTCGTCTTCGGCCGCGAGCCATGGATATGCCTTCGCCGTCGCAGAGACCGCCGGCTTGCCCTCGGCATCGTTCGCCGGCGCGAACTGCTGCGACAGCACGGTCGCCGCCTTCGTCCATTCCTGCTCGACACGCTCGGCCTCGGCCTTCTCGGTCGCAGCGGCACGCTCCTTCTCGATCTGCGCGGCTGCGGCGGCTTCCTTGCGCGTCTGGATCGTCTTGTGGGTGCGGACGATCTTCTTGGCCTGCGCCGCGTCGAGCTTCACCCGCACGTTCTCGGGCAGCGGCACACCGAGCACGTCCGACGAGAGCATCGTGATGAAGTCCGAGACCTCGCTCTTGAACTCGTCGTCGGTGGCGAACTTCTCACCGCGCATCGCCTCGAGCCAGTTGCGATAGGCCGCCGGCGGCGAGTCGATGTACGCCTCGAGCGAGTGTGTGTCGGGCAACGACGGCGCTGCTGGTTCGGCTGCCTTGCGCTGCTTCTCGGCCTCGGCCTTCTCGGTAGCACGCTCGGCGGCGATCTGCTCTCGCTCGGCCTTCAGCTGCTGGACGAGCTGGCGAACCTCGGGATCGAGCGATGGCGCCGGCGGTGTGCCGGCGACTGGCTTGGGCACCTCGGCCGTTGCTGGCCTGGGCGCAACCGGATCGGCGCCAGCAATCTTCGCGGCCGCCGCATCGGCCGTGGCCGCGAGCTCGGCGACCTTGGCGGCTGGTGCTTCAGGGTCGAGCTCGTCGGCTTCGCTCGGCGCCGCGGGCGCCGCGGGCTCTTTCTTGCTCGCGAGGATCGCCTCGGCGAACGCCTTGCGCGCCTGCTGTGTGCGCGCGGTCGACCGCGGCTTGTGGAGCAGCGGCGCGTCTGTGACGGAGCTGCTGTCGATGCCGCCCTGTTTGGCTGCGTCCTTCGGGCTGTCGTCGTCGGTCGGGATCACACCCGGCGCGTCGGCCGGACCGGATCCGCTGTCGCCTTCTACGTACTCATCATCGTCCGCCATTACACGGTCTTCGCTCATGGGGTCACCTGTTCCTGGTCCTGGTTGAATTCGGCCGCGTCGTGCTCGATCACCTGATCACGACGCCACGGCTTCGGGATCGCGTTGGCGACGCAAAGCCAGAGGTTCTTGTCTTGCTCGACCGCGTAGACGCGTCGGCCGGCACAGCGCGGGCACGCGTCACCGAGACGAAAGCGGGAGACGTCGATCACGGCGCTCGATTCATTTGGTGGCGATGACCGTTGGAGAAAGCGGTTGGATCGATCGTCTGGGCTCGTACTCTCGGAGCTCGGCGTCGTCCACGATCCCTGGATCGGTCCCCATCGGAGCCGGCACAACTGCCCGGCCTTGGGCATACAACGGAGGCTGCGGTGCGACGTAGGGTCCGGCAGGCTGCGGCGGTACGAGCCGATCCAAGAGATGCGGTTGTCGTGCGTCCATCGATCGGATCTGGTCGGCCAACAGCATCCCAGGACCGCCGCTCGGAAGGAGCGGTGGCGGTGCTGCAGCGAACTGCGCCTGACGCATCCGCGTCACCGGACCCAGCGGATCGCCCGCGTTGACGCTCGAGATCGCATCGACGCCGCCGGGCATCGCGACCGGAGGAGCTCCGTACGGAGCGGCCGCCGCCATCGGCGCGTGGAGTCCTTGTTCGAATCCTTGCTGGAAGCCCGCCGGGAACTGCACGGGCGCGCCACCGGACGCCTCGTACTGGTGCGCGGCCGCGATCACCGACTTGCTGTTCGGATCGCTGTGCGCCAGGTAGAAGTCGGCGTGTCGATTCGCGAGCTCGGGCGAGTACCCGTACTTGCTCTGGAGGTAGTTCGCCACCGTGCCGTGCGCCTGACCGATCGGCACCACGACCTCGGGGCCCTTCTCGCCGATCAGCGCCACGGTCGGCTTGCTCACCACGCCGCCGTCGCCGAACGCCGGCATGCCGCCTGGTCCCGCGCCCTGCGGTGGCGCTCCTGGTGGTGCCCCGCCTGGACCCGGCGGTGGCCCACCGTCGGGCCCGAGCAGCTGCGCTGCGTTGCCCTGCGCGACGATGTTGTTCTGCTGCGCGCCGGCGAGCGACGGTGCTCCTGCCTTCGCGATCGCGTCGATCCGTTTGCACTCGGCGATGAAGTCGCGGAAGCGCTGGCAGATGACGTCGCTGGCCTTCTTCGACTTTGCTTCCTCGAGCTCGCCGAGCGCCAGGAGCTTGCCGAGCGCCACGTTCATCTCCGGATCCGGCATGCACTCGATGAGCGGCACCTTCGGATTCGACAGGTCCGACAGGCACTGCTCGATGCGGTGCACCGGTCCGAGGATCCCGCGGTTAGCCCGCGCGATGTCGGGCTCCTCGAACATCGCCGCGGAGAGCGACGGGTCAGGGATGAGGCCAGCCTTCGCCGCCTCGTTGACCTCGTTGAGCTTGCCGCCGCGGGCGCCGGTGATGAAGTTCTCGGGCTCGAGCGTCAAGTGGTAGTCGCCGCCATCGACGTCGACGTCGGGCCACTCGTTCTCGCGGATCCACGCGGCGAGCTCGTCCTTCTTGATCGCCGGGGGCTGCTCGTCGAACATCTTCTCGAGCTTGCCGTTCGCCTCGTCGTGCATCATCCGCGCGCCGTCGACGTGACGGAGGCCGACCTGCACGCGCCACTGCTGGTAGCCGCTCTCGACGTGCGCGAATCGATCGGACTGCTGATCGTCCATCGTGTCGAGCGCCTTGCCGCTCGGCGTACCGGGCAGGCTCGCCTTGGCCTGCGATGCCCAGCTCGAGATGCCGCTGGTCGCGTCCATCACCTCGAGCATCTGGAACGCGATGCTCCACGCCTGCTTGCTGACCGGATCGGCGGCGATGTACCGGGGCTCGGCTCCGTCGTGTTCGATCACCGCGGGGTGCCGCGCCTTCAGGTGGTGCTTGTTCGCGCCGCCCTGGCGGGGCTGGAAAACCTTGAGCTGACTGCCGTAGTGAATCGCCTCGCGCGCATCCGAGAGGATGTCGTTAACCCAGCCTTGCGCCTCGGACTGCTCGTAAACGAGGCCCGTTCCGCGGCCGACACCGCGCGTCGGCGGCGACCAGTACACCGGCACGAGCGGATCGCGCGGGCACGTCCATGGCGCGCGCGCGATCGTCTTGTTGCGCAGGCACACGATCCACTGGCCGTCCTTCGCCGTCGGCGAGCTCGGCGGGTGCCAGCTCTCCGCGACCTCGACCATGTCGGCGAGGTTCGGGCCGACGTACGTGTAGCTCATCCACGCGTCGACGCGATTGAACTGCGGCGCCGCGAGGATCGCCTCCTTCATCGCGGGGAACCTGGCGATCAGCGTGTCACGGCTTTCGGGCCGGACATGCGCGCGCTGGGTCAGCAGGCTGTAGAGCGCCTCGCGGTGATCGTAGACGACCTCATAGGCCGGGACGCGGCGGAACTCGGTGTCGCCGCCCACCCGCTCGATCTTGCCGTACGCGGTGCCCCGGATGATGAAGTCGCGGACGACGAGCGGCGCCGCGAGCTCCATATCGCCAGAGCCCATCTTGCGCCGCAGCACCCGCGACTGCTCGCGCGCGAACCGCGCCTCGGTGTAGTCGGCGTCGTCGGCGCTGATCACCGGCATCGAGCGGACCTTGGTCAGCCGCGCCGTGCCGGTGTCGACGAGCGCCTTGATCTTGTTGATCGGGTTGCGACCGCCGATGCCGCCGGTCCAGCGGCCGTTCGCGTTGAGTCGGCCGGCGGCGCTGATCGGCGTGTCACTGTAGATCGCCTCGGACACCAGGTCGCCGATCGCGTCGCCCGACCACGTCGTGCGCTGGCGATCGACCCACTGCCACAGCGTCGCGCGAGCCGCGTCACCACCGCCTTGCGCCAGGGCGAGCCACCATTTGAGGTACTTGACCTCGTCGCGCTGTCGCGCCCGCTTGGGCTTGACCTCGTCGTAGTCGCGGACGTTTCCGCCGCTGCGAGCGTCGACGACCTTACGGCGTGCCACGACCAGCACCGGCGGGGTGCTGGGTCGACGAGATCGAACGAATCACGATGCGGAGCGTGGTCCCTGGCATTGGCATCAATTCCCCTCCGGGTTGACGTCACCGCGCGCGACCCGTTCGACGTACGCGTCGAGCAGCGCGCCCTCTTCGAGCGTCACGCCGAGGAGGTTGCGAACACAGACCTCGGCATCCTGCCCGTTCGTGAACGAGCCGTAGCACTTACCATTGGCCCACACGTCGAATCGGTGCATGCCGAAGTACTGCCGCACGTGAAAGTTTCGCGTGCGTAGCTCGATGCCGATGTCGATTGGGCTCCGCATCGCTTGCATCCTAGTCGACTGCTCAGCCATCGAGCAACGCTTCCTCTGGAACCGTCTCGCTCGGCTTGGCCGTGGGCTGCTTGAGCAGCTCGGCGCCGAACTTCTCATACATGGTCGGACGCGGCTCCGCGGGCTTGCGCTGCTCAGCCGCGGCGATGTCGGCCTTCGTGTCGATCACGCCGTCGAGCGTGACGTCGCCGACGGTGAGCGTCGTGTACGCGATGCCCTCCTTGCGGAGCATCAGGATGAAGTCCTGAAGCTGTTTGACGGTCACCACGTGATCTTTCTGTAGAGGTCATCTCGGCTGATCGTGAAGCTGGCGGTCGGTCTGGCCGGTGGCTGGTCCACTGGTGCCTCGACGATCCAGTAGTTATCGGTGTCGTACTTGCCTCGCGACGCGATGCAGTTCGCTTTTGTAGCCTCAGCGTTCATGGCGCTCGTGAACACCCCGACCAGCTCCTCGCCGGGCAACAGGCGTTGCCGTCTTCGCGGAAGAGCAGCCAGACGATCATCGTGGCACCAGAAGCGGATGTGGTCGACTCGCCAAATCGGGCGCGATCTCGTCGCTCAGTTTGTCGTGATCGGATTCGATGGGCGGCCGGGCCGCCTTTTCGGCAAGCCACGCGACAACGTCGGGCCGACTGCGCGTCGTTTCGAGCATCTCGCCGCAGATCGAACAGCAGTCGTGATCGAGCCACACCCACGGCACGCCGTAGTCGTTGCGGCAGTCGGCGTCCGTGTTGTCGAGGTGCGCTCCGATGTCGACGTGCGGGCAGGTCTCGCGCTCCCATTCGTTCTCGCGCTTCGTGTCAACCACGTACTGCTTGATGCGCGTTCCGGGTAGCGGATAGAAGTCCTTGAGCATGGCGTTCACGCTGGTGATTGTAGCCGTCACGCGACACCTCGCCGACGCCACGGCTGCTCGAGATCCTCGTCCAGCTCCGCCTCGAGCTCGGCGGCCTCGCGTGCGTATGCAGCTGGCGTTCCCGCCGCGGGCGGCAGCTCCTCCGGTCGAAACCGGAAGTGGTACGCACGCCGATGCCCGTAGAGCCCGGCATCGCAGCAATCGTTCGCGAGGGTCGGATCCTCGACCATGCGACCCGAGCCGTCGACGATGGTCGCCCACTGCAGCTCGCGCATCTCGGCGATCAACGGCGATCCGGATCGGAACTTCACGCGGCGCGCGAGCACGTCGGCGTTGAACACGTTGATCGCGGTCTGCTTGTGCTGCTTCTCGGCTTCGACGATCGGCAGGCCGTAGCGATCGACCCACTCCTTGCTCCAGCCCTTGACCACCTGCTTGCCGATGCCGCCGGCGTCCGCGTCGATCGTGCCGACGGCGACATGCGCACGGATCGCCTTGAGCGCCTCGTTCTGGGCATCGCTGTCGAGCCCCGACTTCTTCCACGAGCAGACCTCGTAGAGCACCGGATCGTGCGGGTGCCACGACCACAGGACCTCGGCGAACGGATCGTTGTAGCCGAGGTCGCACGCGAGCGCGAACAGCCCGTCGCGCCAGTCGTAGGGTAGATCCGCCAGCGCCGCGACGACGTCGACGAAGCCGTCCGGGCGAGCTCGGTGTGGCGCGTAGAACAGCTCGGCGTCGGTGAGCTTGTTGACCGCGTAGACGAAGTTGGAGTCTTCGCCGACCCACTCGGCGAACGCGGACCGCCGCATGATCGGCGAATCGAGCGGCGCGACCTCGGGGCCGCCGAGCAGCTCCTGGAGCCCGAGCACACCGGTCAGGTGCCGCGCTCCGAGGATCGCCTGAGGCATCTCGAACGGCTCGTGCGGCCCGCTGACGATCGCGTCGTGAACGCCCCACACCGTGAACCACTGGCCGTCGATGAGCTTGGCGCGACCCCAGAACGGGTTGTCGAGCATCGTCCAGCGCTGGACCTGCCAGCCCTTCGTCTTCGAGTCCGTGCGCGTCACGTCGTAGAACAGCCCCGACATCTTGCGCTCGGCCGTGCCGGTCATCAGGAACTCGCCCTCGTAGTCGAGCAGCGCGGGCAGCATGGTCTCGACGATCGTGGTCGTGAACTTCGACGGGATCCGCTGCGCCTCGTCCCAACGCACGCGGTTCCACGGCATGCCGAGCGCCTTGCGGATCGCCGCGTCGTCGTCGACGCCGATCAGGAAGATCCAGCTGTTGATCGCGGGGAACCGGATCGTCAGCTCGGACTCGTTAACGACCGCCATCCCGCTGTCGATCCAGCCGCGATCGCGGACGAGCGACATCATCCCGTCGCCGCGCGCGCCGTGCCACGCGAGTCGCTTGGACTCGGCCCGGGTCTCGTTGACGTAGAGGAACCGGCCGTCCTGGGTCTGTGCGGCGTGCTCGACGTCGCTCTCGTTGCCACCGCGCGTCTTGCCGGCGCGGCGCGAGCACAGCGCGGCTCGGAGCGACTTCTTGCGCGGCCGGTAGAAGTCGCGCTGCGCGTCGAAGTGGTGCGCTGTCAGCGACGCCAGGGACGCGCGTCCTGTGCGCCGGCGATAGTGCGCTTCGACGGCGGGGTTCACCGTCGCGCCTCGAGCACCCGCAGATCATTCGCCGCGTCGCTGACCGCATGCCAATCACGCCGCCGCACTGCGGAGAGCAGGTAGGTGACGAGGGCGGCGTGATCATCTTCGAGATCGTCTCGGGCCTCGATGCAAACGTTGTCACCTTGGCACCCGGCAACGATCGCTGATGTCACGTCAGCATCGCAGTGAAGAACGCCGGTCTCGGCATCTACGCGCGTCAGTCCAAGCGATCCGTACCGAAGCGAGCCGTCGGGCGCAGCGAGCCGAATCGTGTCGCCCGCCTTGTAGTCTTGGGCGATCTCGGCGTTAGTCAGGAGCGCGATCGCGTTGCCATGGATCGCCGCGACCGTCGAGTGAAACGGTGAAGTGATCGTCCTCGGACTGTGTGCGCAGCAGCCCATGCTACTTCGTCGCTTCCTCGCTGAGCCGCTTGATCGCGTCCGTGTACGCCTGCTGAGCGGCGCGGAACTCGACGTCAGCGGCCTTGACGCGGACGGCAGCGGCGCGGAACTCGACCAGGGCGTCGAGCTCGGAGCCGATGGGGGGCGCATCGCTACGGCGCTTGAGCACAAATGACGACGCCACCCTCGGATCCATCGGATCGAGGATGTCCGCCATGCTGGCATCGCTTGCCATGACGGATGGCGTGCCGGTCACGGCCGCACCGCGGGATCGATGTTGCGCCGCACCGGCTCGGCCTTCACGGCCACGTCGGGGATCCGCACTTTGTACGATATCGCCAGCGCCGACACCTCGCGCCGCACGCCATCGGCGGACGTCAGCCAGACGTCTCCGTTCTTCTGCTCCTCGCACTTGAGCAGCGGGAACTTCTCGATCGACCAGTGCGAGATCGACGACGGGTAGTTGGTGACGCCCGAGACCACGGTGACGCCGGGGAGGAAGTAGACCGCGCGGAGCTGCATGGCTAGCTCTTCCCTTCGGGATCTGCCGCCGTGTGAATCGCGAGAGCGTCGTTCGCGTCGATGTCGTAGTAGGTCTTGCCGCCGTCGTTCGAGAAGCACGACGACGAGCGCCGGTTCTGCCAGACCGGCGGATCGCCCTTGGGAGTCATGTCGGCGACGTCCACCCACTCGGCGGGGTCGCTCGTGATCGGCGTCAGTGGCTTGAACCGGAGCAGCTTCTCGAGGATCGACACGGTCATGGCCGCGGACATGCCGCTGTGGCCTTCCTCCGCGAAGACCTTGACGACCTTCATCACGCCCTCGCCGAGCATGCCCCCGTAGTCGCTGTCCTTGTCGAAGAGGCCGGCGCGGCGGAGCTCGGTCTCGGCGTGGGTGACGAGATTGCTCATCGCTAGTCCGCCTCCCTCTCGGCGGCGTCGAGGGCATCCATGCGCTCGAGCGTGTCGCCGGCGGTGTCGATGATGCCCTGCTTGCGCGCGCGCTCGACCGCGTCTTTCTGCGCGACCGCGCCGTCGCTGATCGCGTGGCTGCCGGGCTGCATCCGTAGGAGCTTGCCGTCGAGCCCGGTGAGCAGCGACTGCTCGGGCAGATTGAGCATGACGCCGAGCACGTACTGCTCGTTGAGCAAGCGCAACACCTTCTCGTTGCCGTTCTCGTCATCGAGCGGAAACTCGACGCCCTGGTTCTTGGCGAACGCGACGATATCGCCAACCTTGAGCGCGACCGGGATCAACCGGCCGTCCGCGGCGTAGCGGCCGGGGCCGACCTCGAGGACCTTGGCGTAGCGATACGGCGTCGACGCCTTCGCGACCTGGGGGATGAGCAGGCCGCCCTTGGAGACTTCGCCGAGGGCGAACTCCTCGACGACGAGGTTGTTGTGGAGCGGAACGATGCGAGTCACGGTGTCACCTGGCTTCCTGGTTATGAGTGC